>Ga0308162_1000402_pt1 | contig 46732 bp, 55 predicted proteins | sample PhySR2_FD_201370 | JGI IMG/M metagenome (GOLD analysis project Ga0308162, IMG submission 201370) | Phyllosphere microbial communities from UC Gill Tract Community Farm, Albany, California, United States - DLSLS.R2 | ecosystem: Host-associated > Plants > Phyllosphere > Unclassified | place: USA... | reverse complement strand
GGTAGTGCAGCGTCAGCGAGCTGTAGACCAGATCGTAACTTTCCGGCGGCAGCTGCAGCTGCGCCAAATCCTGCCGACGGTACTCGATACCCGCGTCGGCGGTCATCTCCCGCGCCTTGGCCAGCATCTTTTCCGAAACGTCCAGCCCCAGCACGCTGGCTGCGCCCTGTTCGCGCGCGCTGCGGCAGAACCAGCCGTAGCCGCAGCCGAGATCGACCACGCTTTTTCCCTGCAAATCCGGCAGGATGCGGCGGATGGCGGGCCATTCCGGCGCGCCGTCCAGGCCGTGCTGCGAGCGGCTGAGCTGCGCATAGCCGTCGAAGAAGGCCTGATTGTCATAGATATTTTGCGTCATGATGACTCCTTGGGGTGAATGACGGCGGCGGAATGCCGCTGCCATACCGTGCATATTGCTGCATAATTCTACGCTGACAACATGAATAACGGGAATGACGATGGACATGATTTCGGTGCGGCAAGCGCCCGAGCTGGCGCCGCGCGCCATTGCGTATTTTCAGCGGCACTGGGCCACGGCAGAGACGCTGATGATGTATGAAGACGCCATCAACCGCAGCCTCGGCGCCGCCAACCCGCTGCCGCAGTGGTACCTGCTGATGGAAAATGACCAGATCCTCGGCTGTGCGGGGCTGATTACCAACGACTTTATCAGCCGTGGGGAATTGTATCCCTGGCTGTGCGCGCTCTACGTAGAAGAGACGCAGCGTGGCAGGGGCTACGGCGCCAAACTGATTGAGCATGTAGCGGCGGAAACCCGCCGGCTGGGCTTCTCGCAGCTGCACCTGTGCACCGATCTGGAAGGCTACTACGAGCGCAGCGGCTTCGTTTATAACGGGCTCGGCTATCACCCCTGGGGCGAAGCCTCGCGGGTCTACTCGCGGGCGCTGTGATCGCCCTCGCCGGGGGCGGGTAAGACAAACCTGACTTTTCTTTCACCTCATCGCGCATCGCGGGTTACACTGGCCGCTTGTTCGCCACCGACCGGGTTAATTCGCCGCCGCGATGAGAGTGCCACGTCAGCTACAGCAACGCTTTACCGCCTGCATCGCCATTATGGCGGTGCTGTTGCTGTTTGTGGCGCCGGTGGTGTCGAAATCGCTGATGCACCACCCGATGATGGGCGGCATGGCTCAGACGGACGCCGCCATGCCGCACGACATGCACGGGATGGCGATGCCCGCCGCCGAGCATGCCGGCCACCACGGCATGGACCCGGCGGAGATGATTTTCTGCGGCTATTGCGAGCTGCTGATCCACGTGCCGCTGCTGCTGTGGACATTCGTCCCGCTGCTGTGGCTGATGGCGCGTATCGCGCGCCTGCCTTGCGCGCCGCGCATCGTTTCTCCGCCCCTTCGGCGCCTTACTCTGCGGCCGAGCCCGCGCGGGCCGCCCGGCCAGCCGTTTTTCCCTATTGCTTGATCATGGGTAACGCCGTCCGTATCGCTGCGGACGGTTTGCCTGCGCGCACAGTTTGAAAAACGAGAAAGGCCATGTCTTCAATAACCAAAACTCCACCTGCCGCATCGCCGCGTGGCGCGATGCTGAACCTGATCAGACGGCTGCATTTTTATATCGGCCTGCTGGTCGCACCTTTTATTCTGGTCGCTGCACTGTCCGGCACGCTGTATGTGCTGACCCCGCAGCTTGAAGAGGCGCTGTATCGCGATGCGCTTTTCACCGAACCGCACGGGCAGGCGAGATCGCTGGCTGACCAGATCGCCGCCGCCCGCCGTGCGGCGGGTGACGAGGCGCGCATTTACGCCGTGCGTCCGGCTCCCGGCGCAATGGACACCACGCGCGTACAGTTCACGAGTGCCGATCTGGGCGCTTCCGAGTCGCGTGCGCTGTTTGTCGATCCCTATACCCTGGCGATCAAGGGCGATATGACGGTGTACGGCACCTCCGGCGTACTGCCGCTGCGCACCTGGCTGGACAAGCTGCACAGCAGCCTGCTGCTTGGCGATCTGGGCCGCAACTACAGCGAGCTGGCGGCCTCCTGGCTGTGGGTGGCCGCGCTGGGCGGCGTGGCGCTGTGGCTGGCGACGCGGCCGAAGCGCAAGCTGAAAAGGGTGAAAGGGGGCTTCGCCGCTAACCGCCATTGGCATATCACGCTGGGCGTGGCGCTGCTGGCCGGGCTGCTGTTCTTCTCGGCCACCGGGCTGACCTGGTCGCAGTGGGCCGGCGGCAACATCGACGCGCTGCGGGCCAACCTGGGCTGGCTGACGCCGCAGGTCAACACCAGCCTGCAGGCCGATGCGCCTCAGACGCCGACCGATCCGCACGCCGAGCACCGCGGGATGATGCCGGGCATGAAGATGGGCCCTGCCGCGCAAAGCAATGCGCTGAACGGCGATTGGGATCGGGCGTTGCACGCCGCGCGCGCCGCCGGAATAGACGCCGCCAAGGTCGAGCTGCGCCAGCCGAAAGGCGAGGGCAAAGCCTGGACGGTGACCGAAGTGGATCGCAGCTGGCCGACGCAGGTGGACGCGGTTGCCATCGCGCCGCAAAGCTTCGCCGTCGTCGACCAGGTCCGGTTCGACACCTTCCCGCTCATCGCCAAGCTGACCCGCTGGGGCATCGACGCCCACATGGGCATTCTGTTCGGCTTGCCGAATCAGCTGCTGCTGGCGGCGTTCGGCCTCGGGCTGTGCTTAACGATCGTGCTGGGTTACCGCATGTGGTGGAGTCGCCGCCCGGCGGCGGGGACGCAGCATCCGGTGCAGACCCTGGTTGCCGCCTGGCTGGCGCTTTCCCTGCCTGCCCGCGCCGTCACGCTGCTGGTAGCAGCGGCGCTGGGTTATTGCCTGCCGGTAATGGGCGTGAGCCTCGCGGCGTTGCTGCTGGTGGACGTAGGGCGCTGGCGCGGCCAGCGGCAAGGGCTTCGGGACGAAACGCCGGAAGCGGCCGCCCGCCGCGCCGAGGTGCGCAAGTTCCGCGCGGCGGTGGCGACAGTGGCGGTGGCGGTCGGCTGCGTGATGGGCCGGGCGATCCTCGGCGGTACCGTCGAACAGTTTCAGCTGCCGATCGGTGACTGGAGCGCACAGATGGTGATCATGCAGAGCCTGATGGTGCTGCTGTATACGCTGGTGTTCACCCTGCTGCTTTCCATTCCGCTGTGGTATTTCTTCCTGGGGGAAAAAGAGGGGCGGTGAGGTCTTTTGCGCTGATGTGATGCGTTAAACCCCGCTGCGGCGGGGTTTTTCTTGGCTATATCAGCCGGTGTGCGTGCAGTTTGACGCTTTCCATGATGCTGTCCATCGTCACCTGCACGCGGTGCGGCAACACGCCGCGCCGGCGGTAGATCAGGTAGGCCTGCATATCGATGCCGCGCTCGCGCGCCAGGCAGGGCAGCAGCGTGCCGGCATCGAGCTCGGCGGCGACGGAATAATACGGGGCGTAGACGATGCCCAGGCCCTGTTTGGCCAGCTCGATCGCCGGCAGAATGTTATCGCAGACGCTGGCGCCGTTGATCTCGACCTGTACCAACTCCCCCTGCGCACTGTAGCCGCTCCAGGTATTGCGAATGCCGCCCAGCATGCGCAAGGTAATGCAGCGATGCTGCGACAGTTCATCCAGCTCATTCAGCGGCGAGCGGGCGATGTAATCCGGCGCGGCGAACAGCCCGACGCGAAAACGGGTAAAGGGCCTGGCAATCAGGCTTTCGTTTTGCGGCTGGAAAAAGCTGATCAGCAAATCGCAGTCGCTGTCGAATACTGCGCCATATTTTTTCTCGCGTTCGTCGGGGTTGCGGGTTACCAGATCGACAGTCAGCGCCGGCGCAGCGTGCAGCAGTGGCGGCAGCAAATAGCTGGCCAGGAAAGCGTGGATGCCGATCGGCGCGCCGAGCGTGACCATGCCGTTCAGGCTGCGCTTATAGGTGCCGGCCATATCGAGCAGATCGCTATGCTCGTTCAGCAACTGCGAGGCGCGCCGCAAGAATTGTTCGCCGAACTCGGTCAGTGACAGAGTGCGCGGGCCGCGCAGGAACAGCTCCAGTCCGAGCCGCCGCTCCAGCGCGGTGAGGGCGCGCGACACGTTAGACTGCGGCATATCCAACAGCTGCGCCGCTTTGCTGACGCTCGCCGTTTCGGCAATGACGCGGACAATCCTGAGTTCTTCAATGCGGAAGTCTTTCTCTTTCACTGGCCGGCTCGTATGAGTTTGTATATCAAAAATGATATACACCTTTGGCGGCATTGTCATATGACTTATCACGGGTGGGTGGGTATCATTCGATTTGATTATTTGCTATCCACAAAAATAAAGAGAAACCCGTCAATGAAAGTGACAAGAGCGGTTATTTTACCTGCGCTGTTATTACTGGCCGCGTGCTCTTCCGCCGTGACCGAAAAAGAAAAATACTCGACCTTTCTGACCAATTATAACGATATCAATAAAGGTCAATCCGCGTCCGGCAAAGACGTTTTATATTGGAAGGACAAGAACGTCGATTTTTCCCGTTATCAATATCTGGTGTATCAACCGATGATCTATTTCCCGCGGCCGAAACCGAGCGAGATGGTGAGCCAACGCGCGCTCGACAATATCCTGAATTACACCAACCAGCAGTTTAAGCAGGCGATGGGCACCCATTTTACGCTGGTGGACATGCCGCGCGAGCATACCCTGATTTTCCGCGGCGCCATCACGGCGATCGACACGCAGAAGAAAGGGCTGCAGGTCTATGAAGTCTTGCCAATCACGCTGCTGATCGCCGCGACGCAAAGCGTCACCGGGCACCGTACTATGGAGAGCGCGGTCTATATGGAAGGCGAGTTTATCGATGCCGCGACCAATCAGCCGGTCATTAAAGTGGTGCGTAAGGCTTCGGGGGAAAATCTTAATAATGAGAAAGCACAGCTGAAAGTCACCGACGTGAAGAATGCCATCGATACCATCGCCAACGATATCAGACAATATAACACGCTATAGAGATTATTTATTTCCATTATTCTCAACCAGGACTTTACATGTTTCTTAACTATTTTGCTTTAGGCGTACTGATCGCGGTATTCCTGATATTATTCTACGGCGTCATTATTATTCATGACATTCCTTATTTGCTGGCGAAAAAACGCCGGCACCCGCATCAGGATGCGATTCACGTCGCCGGTTGGGTCAGCCTGTTTACGCTGCACGCCATTTGGCCGCTGCTGTGGATCTGGGCGACGCTCTATCGGCCGGAACGCGGCTGGGGCATGAGTGAAAGGCCGGAACCCTCAACGGATCTGCAGGCGCGCATCGCACTGCTCGAAGCGGAATTACAACGCCTGCAGGAAAAGCCGACGGCGGTTCCCGGCCCCACGGTAAGTTGAGCGTAGCCTATGGATTTGCTCATTATTCTCAGCTACGTGGCGCTGAGCTACGGCGTATTTAAACTGTTCCGCATTCCGGTCAACAAATGGACCGTGCCGACTGCGGTGCTTGGCGGAATATTCATCGTCGGCGCCTTGATTCTGACGATGAACTACAACCATCCGTACAGCGATCGGGCGCAGAAAATTGCCGTGTCGGTGCCGATGGTACCGCAGGTCTCGGGCATGATCGTTGAGGTGACGGAGAAAACCAACGTGCTGCTGCGCAAAGGCGAGGTGCTGTTCCGGCTCGACGACAGTCGCTACCGCGCGCGGCTCACCAAGCTGGAAGCGGATCTGGCCGGGGCGGAGGCGGAGATCAGAACGCGTCGGGCAGCGCTTAGCGAGTCCGCCGCCAACGTGCAGCGGGCGAACGTGGAGTTTGAGCGCGCCCGTAAAGATTACCAGCGCTACGCGAAAGGGGCGGCCATGCCGGTCAATCCGTTTTCGGAGCAGGACGTCAGCCATGCGCAGCAGCAGTATCAGGCGCAATCCGCCGCGCTTCAGGCGGCGAAAGCCCAGTTCCAACAGGAACAGGCGCGGTTGTCCGGGCGCTATGACGGCGAAGACGCCACGATAGCCAGCCTGAAATCGCAAATAGCCGAAGCGCGTTACAACCTGGAACAAACGGTGGTGCGTGCGCCGAGCGATGGCTATGTCACGCAGGTGCTGGCGCGGCCGGGCACGGCGGCGGTGCGCTTGCCGTTCAAACCGGTGATGATCTTTATCCCGCAGCAAAAGCGCCAGGTGGTGGCGGTATTCCGCCAGAACGCCATCCTGCGCTTGGCGCAGGGGGATCAGGCTGAAGTGGTGTTTAACGGTTTGCCGGGACAGGTTTATGGCGGCACCGTGAGCCGGGTGTTGCCGGCGATACCGGACGGCAGCTACCAGGCCAGCGGCGCACTGCAGGGCCTGAGCGCCACGCCGGGCCGGGAAGGGGTGTACGTGATGATCGATCTGGCAGCCAACCCGGATCTGGATCATCTGCCCGACGGCGTGAGCGCCCAGGCGGCGGTCTATACCGGGCACTTCGAGCACGTCTCCGTGATGCGCAAAGTGCTGCTGCGCATGACCAGCTGGCTGCATTACCTTTATCTGGATCACTAGCCCGCATTGGCCCGGGGGAGTCCGGGCCGTGGGTTGGCCCCGGAATGCGAAAATATCATCTGGTCAGGAGCTCAAAAGCGTGTGGAACTAAAGCGGGCCTATTACAAGCCCATTAAGTCTTTTTTACAGCTGACGCTTAAGCTTGTGATGCACTGTTACTCTGAGTAGCGAAAAGTTGTGTGATAAGAGTCATTTCATGCGCATTTAGTAATGGGCATTTTTTAACGGGGCGGTAATATAACTTGCCGTGTCGATTCTAACCTAACTCAATGATTCGTAGATAAAGGCATCAAGTTAGAAGAATTCGAACTTACGGCGTGGCGCTAGGCTGTTACAGGTTGGCGCATCTCTATACGGATTGAGAGGAGCCAAAATGTCAGAAGCAGCTACCACCATGTCATTATCGGGACAGATATCACTAAGGTTTATTGAGCTTTCCCAATTCCGCCGACTAGGCAAGGTCCAAATGGACGTTGACCCAAAAACTACTATCCTCGTCGGCGCTAACAATAGCGGCAAAACATCAATTCTGGCAGCGCTGCGCCACTTCCTTGCTGATGGCTCACCATTTGGTGCTTTCGACATCAGTATTTCTCAATGGCCAAAATTGCGGGGACTTGGGAGAGCTTGGGACGCATTAGAAGAAGATCCGTCTACGTCAGGCGCATCCGAAGATGAATGGGGAGAGCAACTTGGAACCTTACTTTCGGCGATGCCAACTCTGGATCTATGGTTCGATGCTAAGGCAGGTATGTTCCACTATGTCTCCCCGTTCTTGTCAAAATTCAGTTGGAAGGGTGGCGGGGTAGGTGTCCGACTACGTCTGGAACCGGCTACGAACATTGAGGATCTGAAGCAGTTGGCTTGGAAGTATCACTTAGCGAGAATACCTGTGAAGGATATGGGAAAGGATTCACTTGCGTGGCCAATTGATCTTCTTGATTTTTGGCTACGAGAACCTTCTCTACTCGGTCAAGTTCGGGCCTATAAGTTGGATGCCGATAACAATCCTTTGGACGGAATAAAGACCTATGTTAGCCAAGTAATAGATGCTGATTCTAGCCCAATTGATCGTAAACATCTGCAGAAACTCATAAAAGTAGACTTTGTGGCTGCACAGCGTGGCCTTGGTAGTGAGGAAGCTGATTCCCGGTCTGCTTCTGGCCCACATCGCATAGGTTTATTCTCCAATCAGCTTCTCAAATTTGCTCGACAACATCTAAATGTGGCAGCAACAGGTCATGGGCACCGAGCTGACCTCATAAAAGCTGTTGCTGAGGCCCAGCAGGAACTAGATAAAAAGATTCATGAGGCTATTGGGCCATCGGTAGAAGAGGTTAAAGAGCTTGGGTACCCCGGCTTGCATGACCCCCAAGAGATTCGTTTCCGCACGCGCATACAGACAGCCGAATTACTCGACCATGGGACAGCTGTTCAATACAGCATGCAGAAGGATTCATTAGAGGAGCTTCTCCCTGAATATTCCATTGGACTAGGTTATCAGAATTTACAGTCCCTTAGTTACCAACTAGTTTCTTTCAAAGCTGCTCGCCTAAATCCTGAAAAGGGCGCTCCAGCACCTGTTCATCTGGTTATGATTGAGGAGCCCGAGGCTCATTTGCACGTACAGGTACAACGTATTTTCCCGGGTAAGGCACATAAACTAATCAGTCCTAACGGTAGCGATGAGTCAGGTCTTAAAAGCCAATTGATTATCAGTACTCATTCTAGTCATCTAGCACATGCTGAGAATTTTGACCGGCTACGATATGTTCGCCGCATTGCTAAGTGTGAAGAACAAAACATGCCTACCACTGAGGTGGTTAATCTTGGGCAAGTTTTTGGTGATGATAAAACGACCCGTCAATTCGCTGAACGTTATTTTCGCGTTCAACACACAGATCTTTTATTTGCCAATGCTGCAATCTTTGTCGAGGGGGTTGCTGAGCGAATGCTGTTACCTCTTTTCATTGAAAGAGATTTTGCAACACTCAACAGCCGCTATCTGTCCTTCCTTGATATTGGTGGCAGCCATGCTCATCGTCTAAGATCTCTCGTTGAAAGACTCCGTATTCCAACTGTAATTATTACTGATATCGATCCAGTTGAAGAAAGACCAGGTAAGCCTAAAAAAAATGGGGACCCGACTACAACCTTAGTTGCTGTAGCTAATACCGGACAACCCGGACTGCAATGTGGGAACCCGACTCTTCGCGGATGGCACCCTAAGCTGCAACAGCTTGAGGATTTCAAGAACCCGAAAGATGAGCATCTTGTCTGGAACGAAATTGCCGAATGTTCTGTACGTTTCGCATGGCAGTTGCCTGTAGCCGAAGCTGATGGTCAATGGCCAAGTACTTTTGAAGACTCCCTAATTATTAGAAATATCCCTTGGTTTAAGCAACTTATTAATGAAAAAGTCGATGGCGATGGGAAGCAAATCAAACCGCCAAAGGGCGCGCTGGGCTCAGTAGCAAGACATGTCGCTGAAAATGATAATATTCCAGAACTGCTCGCGGCTCTGCACAAATTAATGCATGGATCTTTTAATAAAGGAGATTTTGCCGCAAGCATCTTTGAAATGGTTGCTGCGGATGAGCCGATAATCTGTCCTAAATATATCGAGGACGCATTGGAATGGCTCCAGACACAGTTGGAACCAAGCAGGGAGGTGATGCCATGACTAACTCACAGATCCTTGACGGCAATGATCGCGATGCAGGGGTAGTAGAAGAGATCTGTGGCTACCTTACAGATATACCACCACGTAACTACTTCCTTTTTGCAGGGGCTGGTTCTGGTAAAACACGAACATTGGTGGAAGTTTTACGTCGCCTTACTGGTGTGATCGAGCATGAGAGGGGGGGACAATTGGCACGGTCCCTGAAGATGTATGGGCGTTCGATTAGAGTGGTAACCTACACCAAAAATGCTGTCTCTGTAATCAACGGACGTCTTGGAGACAATAGCTTAGTCAGTGTGTCTACCATCCATTCATTTTGCTGGGAATTGATTAGCGGGTTTAACGATGACATCCGTGAGGCTCTTATTGCATTAAAAGAAGCACAACTTGCTAGACACACTGCAGAGGCGGAAGCAAAACCGAGAGGTATTACTGCAGCAAAACAGCGTGACCTTGACGAAATCGCGAATGAAATCGAGGATCTTCGGACAACTGAAGTATTCAAATATCATCCCGATCGCAATACATATGGGCCTGGCGCACTACCGCACAATTACGTACTCGATGCGACAGCTTGGTTGCTTCAAAATAAGCCAACACTCCAATCCATTCTCAAAGATCGACATCCAATCATACTGATTGATGAGTCGCAGGACACGATGAAAGGTGTACTGGACTCCTTGATGGTGCTTGCCAAAAAACGGGAGAGAGATTTGACTCTTGGTCTGCTGGGAGATCATCGACAACGAATTTATATGGATGGTCATGCCGATCTTCCAAGCATTGTTCCGGAAAGCTGGGCAACGCCCGAGTTACAAATGAATCATCGCAGTCAACGACGGATAGTCACACTGATTAATAAAATCTGGGAAACTGAACTTGAAGGCAGGACACAACCAACAAAGGGTTCAGCACAACATCCCCGAACGGAAAAAGCTGGTGGGACGGTTCGGTTCTTCTTGGGGGATACATCACGAAGTCCAGAAGATAAAGTGCTTAGTGAACGCTGGTGCGCTGAGCGAATGTATCAAATTAGTGGTTTAGCAGATTGGAATCAAGGAAAATATCAGTTGCTTGCGCTTGAGCATAAGCTTGTCGCCACTCGTGGCTCGTTTCTTGATGTTTATGAGGCAATGGTTCTGTTAGATCCCAACGCTGCAGCACCATCTGGCAGTGGGGACAATAAGGGGCCTTCAACAGTACAAATTTTGCTTAATGAGCTGGCACATTTAGAAGCCTGTGTCAGTAATGAAGGAATTTTGAATGAGTTTAAAGCAACCGAGGTTTTTCGCCGTTATGGCGGTTTAGACAATATGCCTGAGGACTCAGAAGTAAGAGCTGAACGTACTGATGAAATGCTTGAGGCGATAGTGGTATTTGCAATGGCTTGTGCCAACCCTGAGTCAACGGTCGCGGAGGTATTAGCACCAGTCTTAAGTGCAAAACTATTTGAAGTAGACCATCGCCTTCAGGAGGCTTATGCCGACAAGTCACCAGCCCCGCAAGCTCCTGGACGAGGTGAGGATGAGTCAAAGCAAACAAGAATGCGTCGTGGATGGTGTGCACTATTTGCTGCACCATGGAAACAACTTAAGTGCTATCGGAATTACCTTGCTGGGATTTCAGAACTCGCAACACATCAGGTAGTTAAAGGCTCTGAGTTCAAGCATGTAATGGTTGTAATGGATGATGCTTTTGCTGGTGGAACTCTCATTAAGTACGACAAATTTTTTGGTGGTGTGGAGCTAAGTACAACAGATAAAAAGAATGCAGAGTTTGGTAAGGAGACAACCATCGACCGGACTTTACGTTTGCTGTACGTGACTTGTAGCAGGGCGCAAGAATCGCTAGCTTTAGTGCTTTGGTCGTCCGATCCTGATGCAGCAATGGCTCGAATCAAGGAGAGCGAATGGTTTAGTGAAGAAGAGGTACAGATCATACCTTAGCATCGCTTAGTCGTTCACAATGTCATCCGCTTGCCAGGTCGTCGGTATTGCAGATGAATGTTAATATTACTCTAAATTTTCAGTGCATTAGCCGTATCGGTTATTGAATGTATAAGGTTTGGCACAGTACGCCGCAAGCCATGTCAATGTATACAGCAGAATTGAGCCTATCGCACGGGTTAAGATGAACGGAAAATTGATAGTTATGGACTTAAAACGGCAGGAAGTACAAGACGTAATTGCTACCATCCAAGATGAAGGGCCTTTATTCAGTAGTGGGCTTGCATATGACTATAAGTGAGGACGATTTGAACAGTTGGCCTGAGTTTGCACACTGGGACAGTTATTCGCGATTCGCACGCTACGTTAGCACGGTCAATCGTTACATCTTAAGTGAAGAACAGAGAACATTCCTTGATACGGTTCTTGAGACGATTAAGGGGCGTGATGGTGAACTGAAAGAAGGACATGTGTTCTATCGGGCACAGCTTGGGATAGATCTGTGTGACCAGACTGATAGTGATGGTAACTGGATTGGTGAGAATATATGGGGTTTCGGAGCTTCACGTATGAAGCCTCTTACTGACCGAGCTAGGGAAGGACGTGCAAATTCCTCGGGTATCCCGGTGCTATATGTAGGAACGACAGTGAAGACTGCAATTTCCGAGGTGCGACCTTGGATTGGCGCTGATGTGTCGGTTGCTGTGTGTAAGCTCTTGCGTCCATTGCGGACTCTTGATCTTTCACTTGGACATGGTCAGTCATCACTTTCTGGGGCTATATTAAGACACGTGCTGGGCGGACGAGAGCCAACAGCACTGGAGAAAGAGAAAGCTGTCTGGATTGAGATAGATAATGCATTTTCAACTCCTGTCACACAGTCGGATGACCGCGCTGATTATGCGCCGACTCAGATACTGGCGGAACTGTTTCGTAGTGTTGGCTATGATGCAATTGCATACAAGAGTCACTTTGGAGACAACGATAAGCAATTGGGATATAACATTGCGATCTTTGACTTAAGTGCTGTTGAATTTGCCAGTTGTGCCCCTTATCAGGTAAAAGCAATTCAGATTGAGTTGGAGCAGATAGGGAACGCTTGGTACAAATCTTCTTAAACATACGCAATGTTAAAAAATGTTACTACGATAATTTTTTATTCATGTGCACTACCGTTACCAACGAATAAAATAATAGCATTGAAATCTCGCATCAGTTAAGGGGTTTGAGCGGGTATTTTATGTTCCGCTCACGATTCTAATGTGTTTATATATTTATAGCTTTTAATGTTTTTCTAGATTGTATTGAGCGCTAAATTGAGAATGAGAATTGTTGCCTCTGGTTGCTTAGCTATTCTTTGACGTAAAGAGTAAGAGAATGGTTTCCTATCTTACCTTTGTAAGGTGTGCCAAGTTTGGAAAAGCCAAATTTGTTAAATAAATATTGCATTGCAGTATTATTTTCACGCGTCGTGGCAAAGCATGATTTGTCAGTTAGTTGTTGGCAAATTAATTCCATCAAAATGCGCCCGTAACCTTTATTTCGCGCTATTTCTGCAACATATAGCCAGCCTAGCTCAAAGTCGTAATTTTCTTGCCCGGATGCGCCAGATTTTTCAAATATCGTTGATTTGTATTTCTTATTTGGATTTTTGATAGCTCCAACTGCTACGATTTGGTCGTCATTATCGTAGATAAAAATAAGCAGTTCCGCGCGCAAAATCCGTTCTTGAAGTCCCGCTAATTGGACTTCCCCACCCTCGCTAACAAGTGCTTCAAATTTTGCGATTTCTGCATCACTACAACACTTGGGTTTTTTAACTAATTTTTTCATTTTTGTTACTCCTTTTGTAATGGATTAATTTTTTATCAATTTATATATTGGTTATAAACACTCCTAATTACCACATAGGGTCAATGAAAAGCTCTGTTTTTAGTACTATCGAATCACCCCGCAAGCCTCATTCATTTTATCCTACCCTACCCTCAATCATACTTCCACGATCCGCAGCCATAACAAAATCAACCCACCACTGCATCATCGGGCGGCGCTGCTCAAGGTAATCGCTTCGGTTATAGGCTCGACGTACTTCATTCTTGTCAACATGGGCAAGCGCAGCCTCAATCACATCGGGTGGAAAGCCTTGCTCATTAAGAGCTGTGCTTGCAATAGATCGCAGACCATGTGACACGAGGATACCGCCGAACCCTGCTCTCTTAAGCGAAGCATTTACCGTTTGGCTATTCATTGACTTAGTAGGCTTCAAACGACTTGGGAAAATGAATTCCCGATTGCCACTTAATGGTTTCATCATTTCCAAAACTGCGATTGCTTCATCTGACAATGGAACAGTGTGGTCGCGGTTCATTTTCATGCGTGATGCAGGAATCTTCCATTCTCGTGCCTCTATGTCTATCTCTTCCCAACGAGCCTCAGCCGCTTCAGCAGGGCGGGTGATGGTCAGAAGTTGCCACATGAATAGACATCGTGTTGAAAGGCTAATGCTGGCCGTTCGCATCGTCTGCTTAGCTGAGGTAACTGATCTGGTCGAATGCTGGGCATGTTTTTCTTCTGCGGCTTCTCGAAAGCCTTTCCAATATTGACACTAGGAACAGCATCAATCAGCCCCGTATTCTGAGCATAAATCATGACTTCATTGATGCGCTGGCAAAGGCGACGAACGGTCTCCAAGTGCTCCTCTGGCCTGAACCGGTTGCACGGTCTGAACCAGAGTATGAGCTTTTATATCTGTAACGCTAACGTCACCAATTGTAGGAAAGACATCTCTTTCCAGAGAGCGCCAAATGTCCTCTGCATAGTCCTCGGTCACACTGGCTTTCTTCACATTCCACCAACGTTCTGCCACGAGTTGGAAAGTATTAGTTTTGGCTTCAAGCGAACTGCGTAGCTGTTCTTGCTGATGTTCTTGGGGAGCGATTTGTTTCGCCAGGAGTGAGCGAGACTCTGCCCGGTAACTTCGAGCATCGGCAAGCGTAACTGACGGGTAGGAGCCAATGCTCTTTTTCGCTCTCTTCTTAGTGACAGGGCGAGTGTAGCGAAATTGTCAGATTTTACTTCCGCTGGATTTGATCAGTAGCTCAAGGCCATCGCCATCATAGAGCACATAGTCCGCTTCCTTGGGTTTGGCAGATTCGATTTCCTTAACGGAGAGAGGTTTGGTTTGTCTTGCCATAGCCGGGTTTCCATAGTTTTAGGCACCTCAAAAACAATAATGCTTTATGAGGTGCCTAACAAGGTGCCTAAAAGGTTCGGATTTAATTAGTTGAGTTCGGACTTTGCGGGATAAATTGAGGGCACAAAAAAGCCCGCAGGGCTTGCGCCGTGCGGGCTCTTAGGACTTCATCGGATGATTCTGGTAATCACCGATGGAGAATTTTGGTGGAGCTGGGGGGATTTGAACCCCCGTCCGAAATTACTACATAGCATTTTATAGCATTTAAAAACAGTGGTTTGCTATGTTAATCAATCGGTTAATTGGTTTCTGTTTGTTGGCGTTCGTATTGGTTTGTATTCTCTGCCGCCATTTTGCCGCCACCTTTAGGGTGCCAGTTTAAGCCCGCCAATGGGTTTTTGGTTGCGGCATCTTCAAGATGATCTGGAGCGAAGTGTGCGTATACCATTGTCATCTTTATATCTGCATGGCCGAGAATATTTCTCAACACTAGAATGTTACCGCCGTTCATCATAAAGTGACTGGCAAAGGTGTGGCGTAACACATGGGTACATTGGCCTTCTGGTAAATCAATGCCAGCTCTTTTCAGTGCTCTTTCAAATGCTTTTCGGCATGGGCTGAATAAGCGGCCGCGTTTTTTGGGTATTTCATCGTACAGTGATTGGGAGATTGGGACGGTTCTATTCTTCTTGCCTTTAGTTTTCGTGTAAGTAATCCGATATTTGGTCACCTGGTGACCGCTTAAGCCCTCGGCCTCACTCCAGCGCGCGCCAGTTGCTAGGCAAATTCTCGCAACTGTAATCAGGTCTGGATTTAGTGAATCCTCACAGGCATCTAAGAGACGCTTAATTTCGTTTGGCGCTAAGAATGAAAGTTCGCTTTCAGCAATTTTAAATGCAGGGAGTCCGGACAATGGGTTTGGAGCATTCCAATGCCCCATTTTCTTTAAAGTTCCAAAAACTGCGGATAGGTTGCTTTGTTCTAGATTTACGGTACGTGGTTTTACTTTGGGAAGAACTTGGCCATCTTGTAAGCGAATCAAGCCGTTTAACCGCTTTTCACGGTATGAGGTGAAATCCGCCGCGCTAAATTCACTCGCAATTGGATCTCCAAGCCCTTCACATATAATTTTGAGTTTGGCAGACATGCGGCGTGGGTCGGCTAATGTTTGCCCATAAAGTGAATGCCAAAGGGCTATTAGCTCAGAAAGTTTTCGCCGATCAACCTTTTCTCCTAGCCAGGGTTTGTTGTCCACTTCCTCCATCGTGAAGTTTTCAAACGCAACGGCCTCTCCTTTGGTGGCAAATTGCTTTCTAACCCTTTTCCCGGAGCGCCCGGATGGGTAGCACTCACAAAGCCATTTGCCACTAGGTAACTTCCTGATCGTCACTAATCACTCCTTTCTAAAAACACCTACGACGCGGGCTATGATTTTTATCTCATCCACGCCGCAATCAAACGGGACGCCACCGCCAATAACCCTTACTTTTCTGACAGGTATGAAAGCTAGCTCTCTTATGCTGTGCTTGCCCTCGATCTCTACAAGCCATAGTCCATCAGAGTGGTCGCGTTCCCCCTTATCTACAAAATAAGTTTCCGCGTCCGTACGAATTACGTAGGGTTCTTTAAGATTGTTAGGAAGAAAAACCTTATCAAACATCATATTACCCGACTGCTTGAGTTGGGTTCCCATCAGCCGATAGCTGTTGAGAGTGCTGATATCAGATTGTGAGTGTTCGTATTTAGCCCCTTCACCAGTAGCCAGCCATTGCAGGGAAACCCCTGTTTCTAAAGCACATCTGATTATCTGATTTCCTGGGAACGTGTCGTTGTTATACCAGGTGGCAAGTGTGCTTTTGGATATCCCTAAGTGATCACAAAGTTCCTGCCTAAAGCGAAAATTATAGGCTTCTAGCATTCTGTTAATGGCTTCAGTTCCGCCAGTTTTAAAATCCATTAGTACGAATCCTCGAACAATTTTGTTGACGGTTCGAAAATCGGTATGTATAAATGCTTAGTACGAGAATACGAACTTATACGAACCGAAACGAATTAACAGGAGATGTTGCCTCATGGCTGCAACCATTTCAATCAACATTCCCCGCGATTGGGTATATCCAGAAGAGTTCGCCAAGCTTGAAGGAATGTCGATCCACACCGTCTACAAGTGGAAAGAGCATGGAAAGCTGGAGATCCTTCCAAAGAAAATCGCTCCTGGAAAAAAGAAAGCTGGCGGACGCATTCGCATTAAGTATGCAAAGTACAAGGCCCAGCAAGCCCGCGAAAATCTTGGACATTCAAACTTCTCAATAAATGTTGTTGGCGTTCATTAGTTTCTATATTGCGAACGTTTTGGGGATGTGAATATGTTTGATTTTGAAAGTTCCATACATAAGCACCTTGATAGCGCTTGTCGCCGCTTCGCCCTGATGCACAACCTGGCCGAGCTGGCGCCGGCGCTGAACGTTTCCGCCCAGGTGCTCCGCAACAAGCTGAACCCGGATCAGCCGCATGAGCTGACGTTGTCCCAGCTGATAAAGCTGACAGCTATCACAGACGACGCGGCGATCCTGGACGGTTTGCTGGCTCAACTGAATTGCCTGCCGGCGGTGCCAGTGAATGAAGCCAAGCCGGGCAATCTGCCTACCCACACGTTGAGTGCTACCGCTGCGATCGGCGCCATTGCTGGCGAAACCGCATCCGGTGCACCTATGACGCAATCCCGTAAAAACGCCATTCTCGACCGTGCCAATCAGGCTATTCGTGATCTGTCGCTGATCGTTGTGTCGGTTGAAGCGCGTTTCCAATCCACGCCAATGTTGGCGGCCGCTGTTGACGTGTTCAGCACCTGCGCCCCCGCGTTCGGCATGAGCTGAGGTAACACCATGAAAGTATTTGCGCATTTCCTGAAACAACAATCACCTAGCCCGCAACTGCCAAGTTATGGCCACGGCTGGCTGGAATTACCGAACGGCCAACGCTGGCAGCCATGCGCCAGCCGAGTGGTGTTTTCACGTGGTTGTGTATTGCAGCCGATACAGGCCCGCCGCCGCCCTTGGTGGTTCCGCCTGATGGGGCTGAGGGGGTAATGATGGCAAATCATGAGCATTGGCTTGCGGTGTGCCGTGCCACGGTTACCGGCCACCACAGCAAAACCCGCAAGGTGTGGAACGGGCTTAGCCCGGCTCGCCGTGGGGTGCTGCTGCACGCTGCCGGCATGAAATCTTTCTTTTGCAACTACAGCTGGGACGACTTCAACGAGCGCGAGTTGCACCAGTTGAAAAGGGGCATTCAGCGCTTGCAGGCGATGGTGAGCCTGTTCGGCGGTTTCAACGATCTGGACTTCCGCACTGAGGCGCCAGGAATCCCGACGAAGAAGGCTACGTCCACGAAGGCACCAACGGGCGCCAACTCCCTGCGGGCCAAGGCCGAGTTGTTGCAACGGATTAACGGCTTACACGTCAATCACTGAGGTAGTTATGAAAACAATTGCGGTACAAAAAGAAGGGCTGTTGTCCGACTTCAACGCCTGGGGCGTAAAGCCCAGCTACGCGCGTTTCTTCCTGGATAAGTGCGAAGAAACCAACGGGCTGATCTCGCTGGGGCATGAGTTGGTCAATGACTCCTACCATCTGACCAACCCTTACCAATGGTTTGCCGCCAACGTTGCGTTCTGGTGCCGAGTGTACCGCGAAGCGCAGGTGCCGGCGGGGCAGGTGGAAGCGCTGGCCGCTATCCGCGCCATTTACTACATCGCGGGCAGCCTTGGGCTTGAGGTAACAACGCGCATGATCGCCTTGTGGTGGAAAAGCGCCCAACCTCTGCACGGACTGCCGGCCCCGAATCAATCGCATCACAGCGGCGAAACTCGCCAAATTCACTAATTAATCCACGGCAGAGCACCACGGCTTCCAACAGGTTGCCGGGGTCGCGCTTTGCCCAAATGGGGAGAAAACACCATGCCAACCATCGGACAAGACATTAGCAACCGTGCGGCGGCCGAGTCGTTCGAATTCGTGATCAATCTGGCCCGCAATGAGGCGCTTGCTGATGCGGCGGTTTTGTTCTCGGGCCAGTTGGATCGCCTGGCTACAGATGTGGCCATTAGAGATCTGTCCGCCGTTGAGATTATCGATCTGCTGCGTCAGGAGGCCGAGAACTGGAAAAACAGGGGGATGGACTCATGACAATGGACGCCATTTTTATCATCGCCGTAGCGCTGACCTTCCTGCTGGTGATTGCCGCAGCGGCTGCGATCTTCTTCGTGGTCTCTATCGCGCTGGATATTTGGCGTTTTCGCCAGCGCAAGACACCCCGTTACGAAACCAAAAATTACGATTAAGGACATTGCCATGATTAGCACTGAACAGCTACGCAAGACCATTGAAGAATGTACGCAAAAGCGTCCGTCAGGACAAAGTGTTGTCTTTACCAGCAAATTTGTTGAGGAATTAGCCCGCGAACTCTTGGCTAACCGGGAGGCGCCACCGGTGCGCTTCTTGAACAAATTTTCAGGAGTATGCGTGACATTAGAGCAGCAACCGAACGCTGCCGATGATGTGGCGGTTTATAGTCCGCTCTATACGGCCCAGCCCGTAGCAGCAGTGCCTGATGCTGTTACATTCGAAAGCAAAGGTTATCGCGCCCTGACGCTTTACGATTATGGATGGAATGATTGCCGAGCCGCAATGCTGGCAGCAGTGCCGGAGGTGTCCGGTGAATAAAACCGTATTGAAATGGGCGGGCAGTAAGGCCCGTTTGTCGGCAAAATTGCGCGAATGCCTGCCGGAAGGCGATCGCCTGGTTGAACCGTTCGGCGGTTCCTGCGCCGTGATGATGAATACCGATTACCCGGAATACCTGATAGCGGACGTCAACCCTGACCTGATCAACCTGTACAAGGTGATCGCCGCCGAACCTGAGTCGTTCATTAATCATGCGCGTTATTATTTCGAGCACGGCAACGGCGAGGTGGAATACTACGGCATACGGCACGCATTTAATTTCTGCGCTCCCGAGCCTGCTTACCGCGCGAGTATGTTCCTCTACCTGAACCGCCATTGCTTTAACGGGTTGTGCCGTTACAACCGCGCCGGCGATTTCAATGTGCCCTATGGGCGCTACAAGAAACCTTATTTCCCCGAAGAAGAGATCCGTGCCTTTGCTGAAAAAGCGAAGCGCGCAACGTTTATCTGCGCCGACTTTCACGAAACCCTGCGCCTGGTGCGTTCTGGTGACGTGGTGTATTGCGATCCGCCTTATCTGCCTGAGAAGGGCAAAGACGCATTCACAAATTACCACTCTGGAGAGTTTGGAAAGCGTGAGCACTTGAGTTTGGCCGTTAACGCCCGCCGCATTGGTCAGTCAGGCATACCGGTTGTGATCTCGAATAGCATCCGGGCGGCCGAGATTAATCTCTACCACGGGTTCGATGTGGCCGAAATTGACGCGCCACGCAGTATTAGCGCCAGTGGCGATAGCGCCAAAACCGCAAGGGAAGTTTTGGCGTCAATAACGCCTACGGAATCCTCGCCCCTTGGGCTTTCGATCCGAGTCAGTTACCCGGCGTGGTGCTATGGAGAGCAGCCAGAAGCGGCACCGGAGGTCACCCCATGAAGAATACGTTGGCCGATCTGGTTAATCACCAATTCATGATGCTGGAAACCCTTACCGATCCGGGTTTGAAGGGCGAAGCGCTCCAGGAAGAAATCGCCCGTGCTAAAGGCGTTGCGGACGTTGTCGGCACCATGATCCAAACGTACCGCGTCGCACTGGATGCACAGAAAGCGGTTTATGACGGCTATGCCGGCCGGGTTCCGAAGGTGTTGGGGATTGACGAATGAAAAAATTTACCGATATGCAAATTTTATGGCTGAAAGAAAATTGCAGCGGGCATACGTACCGAGAGATAACGGAAGCGTTTAATTATAAATTCGGCTGCAAGTTCGATACTGTGTCCGTGCTGCATAAAATTAAATCTTTGGGGCTTGGTAAAACAATGCTCTTAGAGCGGCAGTACACCGAAGCGCAACTTAGTTTTATATATGCGAACAAAAACTTAACTTATTCCGAGATAACTGAAAGGTTTAATCTTGCTTTCTCAGAGAGTAAAAAAGTGGCTGCAATAAGAGCCGCAATGAAAGCAAGGGGGTGGGGGAAGTATGGGACGCCACCAACGAAAAATCGTCGAATACTTATTGATGGAAAATTAGTTCGTTTAGATGTTTATGTGTGGGAATGTGTAAACGGCCCGCTACCGAATGGTTATACCTTAATTCATCTCGATAATGACGATGATAATAACAAAGTAGAAAACTTAAAGCTTGCGCCTAAAAAGACAAAGGCAGCCTATGTTAGGGCTGGCTATGGCGATGCGCCCAAAGCGCTGGCGCCTGCGATTTATGCCCAGGTTATGCTACGCAATCACCTGAGAGGTCTGGAAAAGCAGGTGAGGGGCATAAAATGAATGACGCTCGCGGGTTCATCCAGTGGCTGATTGATAACGGCCGCGAAACCGAAGGTTCGATCATGCCGCTTTATGCGGCATGGCGTGATCGTCCTGTGTCAGAGGAAACGGCCAGGCTGATGCCGGTCGGTCGTTCCGCTAAATGCTGTATCGATCATCGCTACGTCATTGCCAAGACCGATAAGACTTTCACGCTTTACGAGCTGCGCCACAACGCCGCCGGCGGCCGCGCGGTGGTGATGGCGCTCTATGCGGACGAGGTGGCGCTTGTTAGCGATCTGATAAACCACAGCATCCGCCAGACCAAGGTCGCCAGCATCGGCGAGCTGGTTGCGGAAACCCAGCGTCTGGCCATGCAGTGTGATGCGGCATTGGCCGAGTTCCAGTGATGGCGGTAGAGGCTGTGCAAAACGGGCAGTATCACGCCACTGCCCGCGCCCAACGTAAACTGTTCGCGCCCACCGTGCCCGATGGCATTAGCGTGGTGGAGCGCGATTTGTGGCATCTGGACAGTGAGGATCATGCGTGGCGCTCCCAATTCTTTAGCGAGATACCGGACTATCTGGCCCGGTACTTTGGCGAGCGCTACGCCAAAATCTACCGCGATGTAAAAAAAGGCGGCCGCCGCCGCGCCAATGCATTTTTGCGCACCACGCTGGGCAAAAGTGTATTGCCGCGCCTACGGCTGGTAACTCAACGTTTCCAAACTCAATTCCATGCGGCCGGCGTTGTGCCGTTCCCCTTTAATGACGATCTGGCCAGGCTGCCGACGCTGGGCCGTGACGAGCTGCGCAACCTGGCGCACCGCGTGGCGGACTTTATGGCCGCCAGCTTTGCCGACTACATCGATCGCACCTTTGCCGAACCGGCCGAAGGCCAAAAAGACATGGCGGCCCGGACGCTGGCCACCTACCGCAATTTGGCCGGACTGAGCCGGGAAATCGGCACCGAGCCGCCGTATTGGTTGCTGTTCATCAAGGGGCGGATCTCTGTGCGCCAGATGGAATCCGGGCTTCTGCGCATGATGGCGCCAGAGTGGTGGCGCGTTCGGTTGAAGGGGCGCCGTGATCTGATGCGCGAGCACATGGCGATCGCCGTTGGCCAGGTGCAGAAAGCCGCGTCGTCATACGTGAGCCGCAGCACCCTGGGCGAGTGGGTCGAGCAGAAGAAGCGCAACCGCGAATTCTTCAAGGCGTTCGATCTGGAGAACGAGGAAACCGGCGAGCGTGTTTCTATGGCGGATATGGTCAACGGCAGCAACGCCAACCCGGCCATTCGTCGCTGTGAGCTGATGGTCAGAATGCGCGGCTTTGAAGACATCGCCAAGGAAAAGGGCTATGTCGGCGAGTTCTACACCCTCACGGCGCCGTCAAAATATCACTCCGTCCACAGCGGTGGCGGCTTTGTCGAGCAGTGGAACGGCGCCAACCCGCGCGACACGCAAAAATACCTGTGCCGGGTGTGGGCCAAGGCCCGCGCGGCGATTGCCCGCGCCGGGATAAGCGTGTTCGGCTTTCGCGTCGTCGAGCCGCATCACGATGGCACACCGCACTGGCACATGTTGCTGTTTACTCTCGCCGCCGACCTCAAGCCGCTGCGCCGCATCCTGCACAAATACGCCTGCGCGGAAGACAAGCAGGAGCTGCGGACGTTCAAGGCCCGCAAGGCCCGTTTTCACTTCAAGACCATTGACGAGAGCAAGGGCAGCGCCACCGGCTACATTGCCAAGTACATTTCCAAGAACATCGACGGGTACGCCCTGGACGGGGAAAAAGACGAGGAAACCGGCGAGAACCTGCGGGATATGGCCAAGGCGGTCAGCGCCTGGGCGAGCCGCTGGCGTATTCGGCAGTTTCAGCAAATCGGCGGGGCGCCGGTCACCGTCTGGCGGGAGCTGCGCCGGCTGCGGGGGCAGCAGTTGGATAATCCGCAGATGGACGCCGTGTTGGCGGCTGCCGATGTGGCCGTCGATTGGGCGGCATACACCGAGGCCCAGGGCGGGCCGTTGGTGGCGCGGGCGGATCTGGTGGTGCGCCTGGCCTATGACATCACCGAGCAGGGCAACGCCTATGCCGAGGACGTCCAGCGGGTTGCGGGCGTCTATTCGCCGCGCCTGGGCGAGGCGTCACGCGTGTGCACAAGGCTGGTGCAGTGGAAGGTGGTTCCGAAGTTGGCCGAAGCGTCAGCGCAGGCCGGTGTTTCTGGCGGCAACGCCGCCCCTTGGAGTTCTGTCAATAACTGTACGCCGGGGCCAGGGCGTCAATTATCGGCACTGCTTAAACGTCGCGGATTTGAGGGGAGCGATCGGGAGATAGCCATACTGGAACGGGGCAGCAGCCTGGTTATTCACGACGACCGGCGGCTGATTTTGCGCCAGGGGCGGCTGGAAGAGGTCGGCAGTCAGCCAGAGCATGAGCTTTGGCCGGGCTGGAATGGGTGACAATTTAGCAGGTTGCTAAAATAAAATCGTTCCTGTATAAATATACAGTATAGTTAATCAATAAGAGGGATCTGAAATGCGTGATGGTTTCTTCCAATCTCTGGCCTTTGAACGTGTCGATTTGGTGGCTCGCCTGGTGGCGGGGGCGCCGGTTAAGCCTGGCGACCATGAGTTGGCGATCGCCTGGATTGCGGAAATGACAACGGCAATTGTTGAAAGGCAACAGGAAGAAGAAAAACGCCCCCAGGGTGGAGGCGTTAAGTCAGGCGGCGGGGGTAGCAGCACCCTGCAATAAATCCAGCATCATCTGCCGCTGCTGTAGGTTCATGCCGTCAATGACGGTTTTCAGCAGCTTGTCGCCAGTTTTGGCGCTGGGGCTGAGAGTATGCGAAAAGGTCACATTCATCACAAAGGTGTGACCGCATTCCACGTCAGTGCAGGCACAATACAGGTCAGAAATTTGGCGATGCTTCCGGGCGGTCTTTCTGATAATGGCATTGGCGCCGCATTCGGGGCATAGGACTTTCATTACGCGCATGTTTCTGGCTCCAAAAGTGGCAAACTTCTGGAATTTTAGCGGTTTTCTGCTCATAGCGCACCCGATTGTGTTGTTTCGATGTCGAATTTCAAATGTAGGTGCGCTGGCACGTCACGATCGGTATTTACCGCGTCCATTATCATGCGCTGCAACGGGATCACCTCGTCCTGCCGGTAGGTCTCGCGGGCCTTCACCGGGTCGCCTAGGCCTGCCGCGTTGCTGGGAATAATACCGGCCAGCCCTGCCGGGTAGCGGTGAGCGGTCAGCACGTCCTGGGCGCTGATGTTCTTGATATTGGAAAATTCATCCTTGGCGCTGATGTCGCCGATCGGAATAAATTTAATCCCCTCCGGATCGCCCTTCGGGATGTTCACAAACAGCGTGCTGAAATTCCCGATCCCCTTGCTTTGCTCCAGGCATTGCACGATTTCTTCTTCCACCTCGGTGCTGAGGTTCGGGTCGTTGGTGTAGATGATGCCGCCCGTATGGGCGCCATTGTGGTAGTACAGCCGGCGAAATATCGTTGCCTCGCTGTTGAGCAGGGCCGAGTGAATTCCGCCGATGTAATCGGGCAGGCCGTAAATCTGCTGCTGCGGATCGTACTGCTGCAAGAAGATAATATCCTGCGGCAGGTACACCAACGGCTCGCCTTTTTGCAGCACCACAAACGAGTTGTCCTTGCGGATGCGCAGATAGAGCGACGGCAGCGGCTCCAGGCCGATCACCTCGCCCCAGCCGTTGCGCACCTTGAGGATGGCCAGATCGCCAAAGGTCAGGTAATCGAAAACGCCGGCTTTCAGCTTTTCATGGGACAGGCCACCGCCCTGGTAGTTGGCCGCCACCATGTTGCGCCGCGCATAGAGTACGCCGCCGTGCTGGCCGTTGAGGTTGACCAGTTGCGCCAGCGCCAGGCGGTCAATCGGTTGGCTGTAGTGGTCAAAGTCGTTGTCATACCAGATTTCCCGGTAATCGGTGCCGGTGGTGAGTACCGGCTCGGGCTTGCCGAGGTTGCCCAGGTTCATGATGCTCATTTTTCGGTTGCTGCCGGCGGCGCTGGCCTGGCGCGGTTCGGCGCGGCGGCGGTGTTTGTTCTTCTTCATGCGGCTTTTCTCGTTTTCCATGTTGATTTGCGGGCGTTCTCATAGTTGAGCGGTTCATTGTCGGCGGCGTGCGACAAGGCAAAGAACACGTCAGCGTGCCCGGTCTCGGCGCTGCGATCGGCGGTGAACGTCATGCTGCCGCCCTTGGCGGTGGTAGTGCGACGGATGGCCAGGAAGCTGGCGGGGATTTCCTTCTGCTCGTTGTCCCATTCGATGCGCTGATTTTCCACCAGGTCGACCATCTTGAGCACCAGCCGGTTTTTGGTTTCCACCCCGTAACGAATAGCGACGGTCTGGCGCGGCGCGAACGCCTCCACCATCTCGAACACGCCGCTGCCGATCCCGGTGGTATCGATGCCGATGTGTGTCATGTTGTAGCGTTTGAACAGCTTCTTGATCTGGCTGGCCTGGTGCTTCCAGTTCATGCCCTGCCAGTAGAAGGTGGCCAGCACGCGGAAGCGTTCACCCTCGTAGAGCGGCGGCGCCAGGATAACGAAGGTCGAGGTATCCCCGGAGCGGGCCGGGTCGAAGCCGCCCCACACCTCGCGACTGCCAAAGGGCCGCGCGGCTTCCGGATCGTGATCTTGCCAAACGGCAATGTCGACGCCGCAACCTTCCAGGTCGCGGAACTTGAACACGCTGTCGCCGCTGTCGACGAACACGCACATAAACAGCATGTTGAACGTGTCCCGCGGGTACTTGTTGCGTAGCCTGTCGATGCTGGCCAGGTTGAACCCGCCGGCGATCGCATCTTCCAGGGTAATGACGTAACGCCATTGTTCATCCGGGCAAAGGCGCCCGCCGTCGCGCAGTTCGTCAAAGGTGGGGAAGTCCACCTTTTTGCGCTTGGCGTCGCCGCGCTTCCATTCTTCCCCCGTCCAAAACGGGTAAGCCTGGTGCGTCTTGCTGCTGGGCGTGGAAAAGTAGGTCGTACGCCACCGGTCATGCGTGGCCATTGCGCTGGCCACCTCGTTCAGGCGGGTAAAGTTCTGTATCCAGAAATACTCGTCGATATAGAGGTGCCCGCTGTAGGACTGCGCGGTGTTGGAGTTGGTGGACAAAAAGCGCAGCTCGGCGCCGTTACTGAGGCGGATCGGGTTGCCGGTCAGTCTCACGCCAAAATACTGTTCGGCGATGTTGACGATATAGGAGCGGAACACCTCCGCCTGCGGGCGCGAGGCCGACAGGAAGATTTGCGGCTCGCCGGTCAGTACCGCGTTCTCCAGCGCTTCAAAGGCAAAGTACCAGGTCGCGCCAATCTGGCGGCTTTTGAGGATGTTGCGGATCTGCTGGGTGATATTCAGGCGCAGGTGCTTCTGGTAGCCGAAAAGGTGTTCATCGGCGAAGGCGTCGAAGTCGTCCTTGGACAGTGACGAAATGTCATTTTTGCGATACTTGCGTTTTTTCTTGCCGCCTTCGCGTTCGTCGCCGGCGCCGGTGTAGTCGTCGCCGCCGTCACCGGTTGCCTGGCTGCTGAGCGCCGCCATTTTTTCCGCGTGTTTCGCCTGCTGGATACGCAGTTTGCAGTGGTGCGCGATCAGGCTGTCGAGTTCTTTAAGCTCGATGTCTGTTTTATTGTCGCGGTGAGTCAGCACCTGAATGCGGCGGTTGATCACTTCCTCAATGCTTTCATGGCTGAGCAAGTCGGCCCATTGCCATTTATCCGCCCAATAATAAACGATCCGCGCATTCGGCAGATTTAATTCGCTGGCGATTTCCTTGGGCGTCCAGTGTTTCAAATACAGTGAACGCGCTACGCCGATAAGTTCTTGTGAGTATTTAGCCATGCGGCAATTATGCGGGCTTTATTTTCTGTTGACGCTGGCTTTATATCGGTTGGTGTCGGTTAAAGGCGCTTATCCGAAAGTGTCAGAAATTAACGGGGTGCGCGGTTTTTATTGCGGGGTAATAATCAGGTTCTCGATATAACCGGATAAGAAAAGAGCGTGCAGTGTCCCAATTAATGACCGATTGGATTTGTATTTGCGCGGAAGGCGAAACCGGCGACAAACGTTTTGTTGAGCGTCAATGGTTAATCGATGCCGCCGAGCTATACGATCCGAAATTAAAAACCGCCATGATCTGGCCTGAACATAGCCGCGAAACCGAATACGGAAATTGTGGCGAAGTGCTGGCCCTGAAATGTGAAGAAGGCGAAGACGGCATTATGCGGCTGTTCGCTCGCCTGCGGCCCAATATCGGGCTGATGCGCGCCAATGCAGCGGGGCAATTGGTGTTCTGCTCGGCCGAGTTTACCCCCGATGGCAATTTCCGGGGTACGGGCAAATCGTATCTGGAAGGGCTGGCCGTCACCGACGAGCCGGCGAGTGTCTACACCGAACGGCTGCACTTTAGCCAGACCCGCAAGCAGGGTTTGATTTATGCGGCCACTCAACCCTTGAACCTGATAGGTAAAAATATGGCTAAGGACAAAAAAAACAGCTGGCGTAAATTCTTCTCGCTGGAGGATGAATTACCGGAAGAGACCACCGGCGAGCCGGATAAATTGCAGGCGTTGGCGGAAGCTGTCGCCGCACTGGAAAATCGCGTTTCCGCGCTGGAAGGCAAAACCGAAGAAACCGCCGCGACGGTTGAAGAAGTCCAGGAAGATGTGGAAACCGTGAAGGAAGTGGTGGACACCCAGGAATTCAAACTGCTGCGCGACAATATCGGCGGCATCGTGAAGAATTTCAGCAAACTGGACGATCGCATTACCCAGTTGCCAAACAAAAATCCGAAGGGCGACGCGCGTAAGCCGTTCAAGTTCCTTTAATCGACCATCCGCTTTTATTTCATCCTGTGGATGAGGGGAAACTATGCAATTAAATCAACGTGCGCGTGAGATGCTGGATAAATACAGCGCCGGCCTTGCGCAAGAATACGGCCAGTCGCGTGCTGACCGCTATTTTTCTCTGACCGACCCGAAAGAAACCCAACTGCGTGCGGCGCTGCTGGAGTCCGTGGACTTCCTGTCCATGATCACCTGCGCCGATGTTGACCAGTTGCAGGGCCAGGTGGTCAACGTGGGTAATCCGGGCATCTTTACCGGGCGTAAAGAGGGCGGCCGCTTTATCCGCAATACCGGCGTCGACGGGCTGGAGTACAAGCTGGTTGAAACCGACTCCGGCGCGGCCCTGAAATGGGCGTTGCTGTCGGTGTGGGCGAACGCCGGCGATGAAAACGAATTCTTCCAGCGTATGCAGGAATTCACCAACCAGTCCTTTGCGCTGGATATGCTGCGCATCGGCTTCAACGGCACCAACGTGGCCAAGTCTACCGATCCGGATAAGAACCCGAACGGCGAAGACGTGAACATCGGTTGGCACCAGTTTGTCCGCAACTACGACAAAAACCAAATCATCGATACGCCGATCACGCTGGATGAAAAGGGCGATTACAAATCACTGGACGCGATGGCGTCAGACCTTATCAACAGCAAAATTCCGCAGCAGTTCCGCAACGATCCGCGCCTGGTGGTGCTGGTTGGCGCCGACCTGGTCGCGGCGGAGCAATATCGCCTGTATCAGGCCGCCGATCGCCCAACCGAGAAAATCGCCGCGCAGATGCTGGGCACCTCCATTGCCGGCCGGCCGGCCATCGTGCCGCCGTTCATGCCGGGCAAGCGCATGATCGTGACGCCGCTGAGCAACCTGCATTGCTACACCCAGCGCAACACCCGCCAGCGCAAGGCGGAGTTCGTGGAAGACCGCAAACAGTACGAGAACAAATACCTGCGCAACGAAGGTTACGCGGTGGAGTACCCGGAACTGTACGCGGCCTTTGATGAAAGCGCCGTCACCATCGGCAAGGTGAAAGAGCCAAGCGAACCGGTGGCGAAGGAGTAACACGGCATGGCCCTGTCACCCGCCCAGCGCCACAGCGCCATGATCCAGGCGCAGCGCAAACTGGATAACCAGCAGGCGATTGCCGGCTGGGACAGCCTGCACATTCAGGTGCGGGCAATGGAAAGCGACATTGCGCGGCTGCGCAACCTGCCGACCATTGCCGATCGCATCCTGATGAAACGCGACGTGTTGCTGCCACGCTGGCAGCCCACGGTGGAGGCTTATCTTGCGGCGGGTGACGTTCACGCCAATCCGATTTTTGCCTGGTGCGTGATCTGGTTGTTCGACGTAGGCGACTTTGATTTGGGGCTGGATTGGGTGGACATCGCGATCGCCCAGCGTCAGCAGACGCCCGACCGGATGCGGCGCAGTTTTGCCGCCTTTGCGGCGGACACCGTGCTGGCCTGGGCGGAAGAAGAAGCCGCCCAGGGCAACAGCGTGGAGCCGTACTTTTCCCGCACCTTTGAGAACGTGCGGGACAACTGGCGGCTGCATGAGGAAATCAGCGCCAAGTGGTTCAAGTTTGCCGGGTTGTTGCTGTTGCGTGATGACAACGGCGAACCCCGCGCCACGGCGGTGGACGATGTGGCCACGCTGGAGCAGGCCGACAATTTGCTGATGCAGGCGCACGCGTTCGATCCGGTTGGGGCCAAGGTCAAAACGCACCGGCAGCGCATCGCCGCCCGGTTGCGTGCCCTGGCGAAAGAGTAAAACGACTACCGCAAGCCAAAGCGGGCGCGGTGGAGGCAAGGCACTTCGGTGCGATGTGCTATGGAAACCGGTCTGCCCGCTTTTTTTCGGAGTGAAACGATGTTTAGCGGTGACCCCATTGATTACCAGAATGAAGTGCTGACCAATGACGGATTTTGGCCGGATCTGAACCTGGCCGACTTCCAGCAGCGGCGCAACATTCCCAGCGACATCGACGCGGGCACGTTATCGGCGGCCCTGGTGGCGACGGTGGCGGAAATCAATCTGGATCTGGCGAAGCTGGCCACCCAGCTAAAAGGCAAGGGGTATCAGGCGGCCGCAGAGGTGCCGGGGCCAAATATCGACGGTAAAACCGCGCTGATCGCCCAATACGAGAAAGCCGTGTTTGCCAGGGCCAAGGCCGATCTGTTGGGCGAGTATTCCACGCAGTTCAGCCGGGCGCCCAACGCCGGGCAGGAAAACCCGGAAACCCGCAGCCGCTTGCTGGCCGAGGCCGCTTTTGTGCTGCGCAACATGAAGGGGGTGCGCCGATCGTCGGCGCGGCTGGTATGAGCAAACTCGACTCATTGACGCAATTTATCAAGGCGCATTTGCCGGCGCGGATCGCCAACCTGGAATTTACCAGCGACATGGACGGGCTGCGGTTTATTCCGGCGCAGCGTGAGCTGGGATTAGACCAGTACCAGCTGGCGGTGATGCAGTTCGAGGTGGTGTTGTCCTGGGGGCGTTTCCCCTTCCGCCTGTTTGATCCGCGCAATCTGTGCGCCCTGCTGATGTCCTGGCTGATAGAGCACACCGACGAGGGGCTGGCAGAGCAGGGCTTTGATCTGGAAATGCCAGAGATAGTGATCCTGGCGGATACGCAAACGGCCGTTGTCGAGGTGACGCTGACGCTGTACGAGGCGCTGACGGTGGTCAGGGATGCGGAAGGCATGATCCCCTTCGATGGCGAGCGTTGGCGACTGGCCGACCCGAAAATCTGGTGGGCGCTGGAAGGGACGGTATACGGCGCCGATGCGACCGGGGCGCCGATCGGTAAAACGTCATGATCATCAATGGCGAGCTGAGTAAAAAACAGCTGCGAGAGTTGCGCGGCGAGCTGGCCAGGCTGGAGCTGGGCCAAAAGAAGAAACAACGCTTTTTGTGGCGCATGGCCAAGTACGGCGTGATCCAGACGGCAAAGCAGCACGTCAAAAAGCAGCAGACCCCGGACGGTGAAGCCTGGGCGGCAAGGAAAACGCGCCGGCGCGGCAAGATGCTGCGCAATCTGCCCAATTTGCTGCACATCCGCGACCTGCCGGACATCGAGGCGGTGCGGGTTTACCTCCAGGGCGGCGGGTATCGCAACGGTGAAAATCCGGTGCCGGCCGGGGTGGTCGGCGCGGCCCAGCAGGAAGGGATGCGCACGCAAATCCGCCGCCAACGGACGGGCAAGCGGCACAACGACCCCAACCGCAAGGCGACATTGCGCCAGGCCAAAAAGCTGCGGCAATTGGGTTACCGCATCAAGCGGGGGGCGCGGTGGCGGCGGCCACCGTTGAAAGAAATTGCCGGGGTGATGTCGTTCGCCCAGGCGGGGTTGCTTATCAGAAAACTGAGCGGGAAAGCGGCGAAATCCGTTTGGACGGTAGAACTTCCCGCCCGTCCGTTCCTGGGCATGAGCGACGAAGAATTTAACAAGGCGTTGGCACGTCAACTACAGGCGATCGGGTTCGGCTGGGATGTCAAGGCGCAGGATATGAAGGGGAAATTATGAGTTGGCCAGAGATTCAGGTTAACCAGGTTAACCGGTTGCAAGGTGAAACCAAAGACATTGAGCGGGTGTTGCTGTTCGTCGGCAGCGGTAAGACCAATGTCGGCAAGACGCTGGCGGTCAACACGCAAAGCGATCTGGATGCGCTGCTTGGCATGGGCGATTCGGTGCTGAAAAGCAACGTGAAGGCGGCGATGCTCAATGCCGGGCAAAACTGGTTCGGCTATGTGCATGTGCTGGCTGAACCGGATGCGCCGGCAACCTGGGCGGCGGCGGTACGCAGTGCGCAGCAGGTGGCGAGCGTAGAAGGAGTGGTGTGCCTGGTGCCGGCAACGGCGGAAATCATCAAGACGGCCGCCAGCCTGCGGGCGGAGTTCATCGCCAAGTTTGGCCGGTGGCAGTGGTTTATTTTGTCTGCCGAGGGTGTGCAGAAGGGCGAAACCTGGGCGGACTACCTGGGCCGGGTGAAAGACCTGCAAAAAGGGGTGGCGGAGCCGGGCATTCAGCTGACGCCGCGCCTGTGGGGCAACGAGCCGGGGGTACTGGCGGGGCGCCTGTGCAGTCGCAAGGTCACCATCGCCGACAGTCCGGCCCGCGTGGCCACCGGGGCGCTGGTCGAAATGGGCAGCACGGCCCTGCCGGTGGATGGCGCCGGGGTGCCGTTGGAGTTGGCCACGCTCCAGGCGCTGGAGGCGCTGCGTTTCAGCGTGCCGATGTGGTATCCCGACTATGACGGCATGTATTGGTCAGACGGGCGCACGCTGGATGTGGAAGGGGGCGACTATCAGGCCGTTGAGAACCTGCGCGTGGTCGACAAGGTGGCGCGGCGTGTCCGCCTCCAGGCGATTGCCAAGATTGCCGATCGGTCGCTGAACAGCACGCCGGGGAGCATTGCCGCGCACCAGGCGTACTTTGCCCGCGTGCTGCGTGAAATGTCGCGCAGCACCCAGATTAACGGGGTGACGTTCCCCGGTGAAGTGAAGTCCCCGCAGGACGGCGACGTCAAAATCACCTGGCGCACGTCCACCAAGGTGGAAATTTATCTGGTGATCCGTACCTACGAATGCCCGAAAGGCATCACGGTGAGCCTGATGCTGGATAACTCGCTGGAGGCAACAGCATGACAAAGCGTATTTCGGGCCAGTCGGTCGACTTCAACATGGACGGCGCACTGATCCACGCGGAAAAGGTCAGTCTGAGCATTACCGACAACACCGCCGCCGCCCAAACCCAGGGCGTGCCGGACGGGTGGGTAAGCGGCGACGTGGCGGCCGAGGGCGAAATCGAATTGAGCACCAAGGCCTTTGCCCAGGTGAAAGCCAGGGCGCAGGCCGCCGGCAGCTGGCGCGGCATCCCGCCTATCGATCTGATGTGGTATGCCAAGGCCGGCAATGAAGAACTGAAGGTTGAGGCGTTCGGTTGCAAGCTGATTGTGAGCGACATTCTGGACGTTGATCCCAAGGGCGGCAGCATCATGACCCACAAAATCAAGTTCGTCGTGACCGATCCCGATTTTGTGCGCCTGGGGGGCATTCCTTACCTGGAGTCGGACGTTACGCAGAACCTGATCGGGTAAGGGTAGGCAATGCAGGAGCATGAGAAAAATATTGTCTGGCTGTTGGTGCTGGGGGCGATTATCGCCGTGGGCCAGGTGCTGAGCAGCCAGGAGCCGATCACCCTGCGGTTGTTCATTGGCCGCATCGTGCTGGGTTCGGCCACCTCGATGGCGGCGGGGGCCGCGCTTATCTGGGTGCCGGGATTGTCGCCGCTCGCGATCGTAGGGCTGGGGGCAGCGCTGGGGATTGCCGGCCACCAGGCGGTGGAACTGTGGTTGCGGCGTAAAGGCAGCAGCCTGCTGAAAGGGAAGGGAAAACATGACTCTGAGTGAAAAACAGCAGCTTTTTACCGTGATGATCGCCCAGCTGATCTATTGGGCGGACGAGCGGGGCTATCGGCTGACCTTCGGCGAGGCCTACCGCACGCCGGAACAGGCCGCCCGCAATGCCAAAACCGGCGCGGGCATTGCCAACAGTCTGCACACCCAGCGGCTGGCGGTGGATTTCAATCTGTTCATCAACGGCCAATACCAGACGCAGACCGAGGCCTATTTACCACTCGGCGAGTTCTGGGAGTCCATCGGCGGCAGTTGGGGCGGGCGCTTCAAGAGTCGCCCCGATGGCAACCACTTTAGCCTGGAACACAACGGGGTGCGCTGATGAACAGGGCGGCAGGGTTGGGGCTGGCGGTGTTGGTGGCGGCGTTCTGGCTTGGATGGCTGGCCAATGGCTGGCACCGTGACAGCGTGCAGCTGGCTGTCGAGCGGGCGGCGTCGCAGGCCGGTGAGCAGTCCAGGCAGGCCGCGCAGGCGGTGGCCAGCGCCTCGGCCCGCCAGTTGGAGGAAAAGTTGGATGCAATACGAAACGCGCCACCCAAAGAGATCCGCACCGAAGTGGTTAAGCCGGTTTTTACCCGCGTGTGTCTGTCTGATGACTTTATCAGGATGTACAACGACGCCGCCGACCGTGCCGAACGTGCCCTTTCAGGAAAATCTGCGGGTGAAGTGCCCGGAAACGCTACCGCGCCTTAATGGCGTGACGGGCAAGGATATTAGCGACGCGCTGCTGTGGTATTTCGATAATTACCCGGCGTGCGCCGCCAGACATAATCAATTAGTTGACGAAATAAACCAGCGAGAGGAATTAATACCATGAGTAAAGATGCAGCCGTAAATAAAATCACCCTGACCATTCAGGGCATGGAGGTGACCTTTGAGCCTAACACCACCGCGTATAACAGCCTGATTAACGACATGACGATGGACAATAAGGTGGCGCCGCACGATACCTATTTGCGCCGCATTGTTTCCAATGATAGCAAAGCGGTGCTGGATGAATTATTGAAGCTGCCGGGCGCCGCGCTCCAGATTGCCGAAGCGGTCAATGCGAAATATGCGCCCAAGCTGGAAATTGAAGTAAAAAACTGACCAACCGGCTGCGGGCCATTGACGGTAATTTCATTGAGCAGGCGTTAACGCTGCGTCGGCATTATTTGCCGAATGAGAATGATTCTACTGAAAATCTGGCCCGCGCCATTTGGCTGGATAACCGGTATTGGGAAAATAACGCCATTTCCGTGGCAAACGGCATTTCTTTGGCATTTAAAGGCGAATAATGAAACAGCTAGATTTTACCCTGAGCCTGATCGACAAGCTAACGCGGCCATTAAAACAGGCGCAGGCGTCGGTGACCGGCTTCGCGGAAAAATCACAGGCGGCCTTTGGCAAGATTGCCGTAGGCGGTGCGGCCCTGGTGGGCGTCGGCTTGTCAATCAAGGGGGCACTCGGCCCGGCCATTGAAATGACCGACGCGCTCAACTCGGCCGCCACCAAGGGAATTGACGACAAAACCCTGCAAAAGGTGGCCGGCGATGCGCTGGCGTTCAGTGCCCGGTACGGGAAATCCGCCACCGAGTTTATCGGCTCCACTGAGGCTATTCGCAGTCAGGTGGCGCGGCTGAGCAATGACGAGCTGCCGGCCTTCGCGGTGGCGACCAACACCCTGGCCGCCGCCGTCAAGGGCAGCGCCGCCGAGGCGGCGGAGTACATGGGCAGCATGTACAACAAATTCGACAGCTACGCCGAGAAAATTGGGCGGGTGGAGTTTGCCGAGCAGGTGGCCGGCAAAACGGCCTACATGGCGCAGGCGTTCGGCACCAGTATGCAGACGATCTCCGATCTGATGGAAGGTGCCAAGGGCGTCGGCTCCAACTACGGCGTGGGGCTGGATGAACAGTTTGCGGTGCTGGGGCAGTTGGAGAAGACGTTGGGCACCGAAGCCAGCGGCAGCTATGAATCCTTTTACAAAGTGGCGCAGCAGGGGGCCAAGCAGCTGGGCCTGAGTTTCGTGAATGCGTCCGGGCAAATGCTGACCATGCCGCAAATGCTGGAGAAGCTACAGGCCAAATATGGCGCCAGCATCGAGGGCAATCTCAAGGCGCAGGCCGAGCTGGATAAAGCCTTTGGCGATGGCGCGAACGTTATCAAGCAGCTGTACGGCAACGTTGACATCTTGAATCGCCATATCAACACCCTCGGCAGCAGCGACGGCATGAAGCGGGCCACGGAAATGGCGCACAAGATGGCCAATCCGTGGGAACGGCTGACGGCGATCTGGTATTCCATCCGCGCGGCGATGGGCTTAACCCTGCTGCCGGTACTGTACCCGCTGATTAACAAGATGGCGGATGCCGGCCAAACGCTGGTTCGCTGGTTGAAGCTGTTCCCCAATCTGGCCCGTGCCATTGGCCTGGCCGTGATCGCCTTCATGAGCCTGGCGGCTGCCGGCGCCATTGCCAACATTGCGATCGGCGTTCATGCCTTCCTGATGTTGGGGCTTAAGAACCTGCTGGGGCCGGTGGCAAAATTGCTGGGGCTAAACCGCCTGGCCATGCTTGCCGGCGGCGCCGCGACTACCGTTTTTAATCGGGGGCTGAAAGGTGTGCGGGCCGCCCTGCTGGCGACCAGTATTGCCGCGCGTACCGGGGCCGCCTCGTTCCTGCTGATGGCCTGGCCGATAGCTTTGGTGGTTGCAGCGATCGGCGCGGCAGTGGCGGCGGTTTACATCTTCTGGCAGCCCATCAAGGCGTTTGTGAAAGGATTTATCAGCGGGTTTAAACAGGCAGCCGGCACGCTGGCGCCGTTCGCCGGGCTGTTCAGTCCGATTTCGCGGGCGATTGGCGCCGTGTGGGGCGCGGTCAAAACCTTGTTCGGGTGGTTCATGAATCTGTTGGCCCCGGTGCAGTGGACGGCCGGCGAACTCCAGGGCGTGACCAGTGCCGGCGAAGCCTGCGGGCAAATTGTGGCGGGTGCGCTCGGGTTGCTGTTGGCTCCGCTCGAGCTGGTGATCAACATGGTCGGTCACCTGTTCGATGCGATTGGTATTGTTTACCAGGGCTGGCTGGATGTTATCGCCGCCTTTGATCCGGCGCGGCCTGTCGAGTCGTTCAAGAAAATCGGCCAGGTGGTGAGCAGCGTGTTTTCCAACCTGTGGAAGGTGCTCAAGGCCTCGTTTGCCGACACCTACAATTGGATCGTGGACAAGCTGAATATGCTGCCGGGCATCGATATTGATGCCATGACGGTAGATGTGGTGCCCGCCGTGGCTGATGTGCCGGCCTTGCCGGGGGCTGCGGCGGCGGTGTCGGGTGAAGTCCTGCCGGCGCCCTCCGCACTACCGGTGGGGCAGGCGTTGCCGACAGCGGCCGCGTCAGTTGCCGGGGCGGCGCAGAGAACGCCGGCGCCCGTTGCACTTGCCATTCCACAGCCGCCGGCGCCGCAGGTTAAAGCGATGGCGGCCGTACAGCCCGACAAGGCCAAACCGGCAGCGCTCACCGGTAATACACTTATCACTGGCGGCAAGCTAAAAGGGATTGGGCCGGGCGGATTAAGCAAGGACATCACCAATAACACGCGCACCGTCACCGATAACAGTAAGCAAATACGCATTGAAAATATCAACGTCAAGCAAGGCATGACGCCAGAGCAATTAATGGAATGGCAGGAATTAAACTGATGCGCGATCCCTTATATATCGACCTGCTGATTGAGAACGGCGATTTTACGTTAAATCCCGGCAATGAACCGGTGTTATGCAATAACCGGGTTAGCATTGGTCAGGATTGCGTACACGCCATTATTGAAAGTGGGTTAATTACCCAGCTTGTGGCGGAAAGAAGTCCGACACTTCGCGCGGATGTGCTGATGCAGATTATTTTATTGGTCGAGGATGATGAACGCATTATTCCCGGCACCGTTGTGGTGCATGAGGAAACAAAATCCCGGCTTTGGGTGACCGCAGAAACCTATGATTTCGGCAAAGTGGAGGCCAGCGTTAATTATGGCGACGAAACCGCAAATTGATTATGAGCAGGCGCTTACCGAAAGCGGTATGCCGCTGACCGAAGAAGACGTAAACCAGAAATTTAATGCCCTGGTCACCCATGAGGGCTTAATAACCAACACCTCCAGAATGTCGCCGTTCTGGCGGTTAATTCAGGTCATTGTGACCACACCCGTGATGTGGCTCAAGGCGGTGCTGGTCACGGTGGTGATGCGCAACATGTATCTGGCCACCGCCGCCGGCAGCTTTCTGGACGTGTTCGCCTGGGGCGTGAACGTCAAGCGCAAGCCGGCAACGGCGGCGGCGGGCGTGGTGCGTTTTTTCAAGGACAACGCGCAGGCATCGGTGACCGTACCGGCGGGAACCGTCATACAAACCGAGCGTATCAACGGTAACGTTTACAGCTTGGCCGTTGCGCAGGAAACCACGCTGCCGGCCGGCAACGCCTCCGGGCTTATCGCGGTGACCGCCACCGAACCGGGCGGGGCGCACAATCTGGCGCCGGGCTATTTCCGTATCCTGCCGCAGGCCGTGCCGGGGATCGTGCGTGTTGAAAACGAGGACGGTTGGTTAACCACGCCGGGCGCCGATCGGGAGTCGGACGACGATTTGCGCGACCGCTGCCGCAACCAGTACAACCTGGCCGGCAACTATCACACGGATGCGGTGTATCGCAGCATGATTGCGAGCGTCGCCGGCCTGAGTATCGATCGCATTTTCTTCAAACATGACGCCCCGCGCGGGCCGGGCACCGCCAATGCCTATTTGCTGCTGGATTCGGGCGTGGTTTCACAGCCCTTTATCAGCGCGGTTAACGACTACATCAACGGGCAGGGCCACCACGGCCACGGCGATGATATGCAGTGCTTTGCGCTGCCGGAAACTCAGCACGCACTGGTGGTGACGCTGTTCGTCGAGAATAAGGCCAACTTTACCGCCGACGAGCTGGCGCAGCTGGTGCGCAATTGCGAAGCCCTGATCCGCTGCGCCTTTCGCCAGAATGCGGAGTATGACGTTAAGAAGACCTGGCCGTATGCGCGATTTTCATTTTCCAACCTGGGCCGGGAGCTGCACCGCGCGTTTCCGGTGCTGGAGTCGATCACCTTTTCCCTGGGCGACATTGTGAGCGAGCTGAACGTGCCGCGCCTGTCGTCGCTGAAAGTGGGGGTAAGCAATGCCTGAATTCGATAAGCAACTGGACGGCCTGCGCCTGCCGTCATGGATGAACCGAGGCGAACCGGCCAAGTTGCTGCGGGCGGCCCGCGCGTTCTGGCGCTGGGTGCATGGCTGGCTGGTGTGGCCGCTGCGTCAATTGGATGCCGCCACCTGCACGGTGGCGCTGCTGCACATTTTGGCCTATCAGCGGGATATTGCCCGCTTCGACGGCGAGCCGCTGGATCTGTTTCGCAAGCGGGTGATGTACGCGTTTATCAACGCCCGCGATGCCGGCTCCGTGGCGGGCTTTGTCGCCATTTTCGAGCGGCTGGGCGTGGGTTATGTGGAGATCCTGGAGCGCCAGCCGGGCATTGATTGGGACGTGATCAGCGTGCGCGTCACCGATGGCCAGGTGGCCGGCAACCCCGATTTGCTGATGCAGATCATCCGGCAGTACGGGCGCACCTGCCGCCGCTATCGATTTGAAGTTATCAACAATTCCTCCTTGCAGCTGCGTGTCGGCTGGGTCGGGGGTGAATACGTGTGCTACAGCGCGACGCTTGCCGGCACCCAACAACCGAGCAGCGCCAGCGTGTCGCGTGCGTCTTTAAAGGGGTAAGAAGTATGTCACAAACTGCGATCACCTTTGCTTTCGAGCAATGGAAAGCCAAAGAGGCCATAGGCGGCACACGCGTGGTGCTGGATGAATTTGTGTTCGCCAACGTGCCGGGCCTCGATCCGAACAAGCCCATCGACCGCAAGGAAGGGATGCCGGCGGCGGGGCATATCGTGCATCGCCAGGCCGTCAACAAAACCGGCGTCGTGAACAGCAATACCGTGGTGTACTCGGTGACGCTCGGCACCGAGATCGGCGACTTTGATTTTAACTGGATCGGCCTGGTCAATAAGGCCAGCGGCACGGTGGCGATGGTTATCCATGCCCCGACGCAGCGCAAGGTGGCGAACCGTGCCGGTCAGCAGGGGAACGCGATCACGCGCTCTTTCCTGATGGAATATGACGGCGCCGCCAAAGAAACCGGCATCACCACGCCGGCCGAGACCTGGCAGATTGATTTTACCGCGCGGCTCGGCGGTATTGATGACATGCAGCGGCTTATCAATCGTGACCACTACGGCGCCGGCGCGTTCTTCGGCAACGGCTTTTTGGTCGTGAAGAACGGGGCGCAGTATGTGGTGAATGCCGGCACCGGTTACGTGGGAGGGCTGCGTGCGGTGCTGGCGGCGAACCAAACCATCACCGTGGGCGCCAAGCCGGTCAAGGTGTGGGTCGATGCGAGCTACCAGGGCAACGTGGTGAGCCAATGGGCGGCGGTGGTGAAACTGACGGTTGCCGCGACGGCAGCCGATTACACCGACGCCGCCGGGTTTAAGCATTACCTGTTTGCGGTGGCCAGCATTGACGCTGCCGGCAACATCACCGACCTGCGGCCAAAGGGATCGTTGTCAGACCAGACCGGCAACGAGGCGTTTTTGCGCAAGGACAAGAACCTGGCCGACCTGAAAAGCCCGGCGACGGCACGCGGCAGCCTGGGGCTGGGAACGGCCGCGACGCGCAATGTGGGTATTCAGGGCGGGCAACTGATGGAAGTCGGGGCGTTTGGCCTCGGTTCCGGCTCCCGGCACCGCGATGATGCGTACTGTAATCAGGCGGAGATCTACCGGGTTAATAACACCTCGAAGAACGCGCCAGGCCGGGAGGTCTACGGCGTTCTCAGCCTGCCGTGTGACGGTGGGCCATCCGGCGGCTATCTTGCCGTGCAAAATAACGGCGATGCTTTCTTTGGTCGGTCGAATATTGCCAGTAACGGGGTGACCTGGTTCCAGGCCTACACCACGAAATTTAAACCCACGGCCGCCGATGTCGGGGCGCTGACTGATGCCCAGGCCGCGAAGAAATATGCGTTGCGCTCGTTCAAGGTCAACGGCAAACCGTTGTCCGGGGATGTCAATCTTGTGGCCGGTGACGTCAACGCCTGGAACAAGACCGAGGCGGATGCGCGGTACGTGAAGCGCGTGGGCGATGATATGACGGGGCCGCTTAAGCTGCCGCGCCTGGTGTTCCCGGATGCCAGCACGTCCAGTTCTGACGGGGATATTGATAGGGAGAATGGTTTTACGGTTGAGTCTCTGGTCGCGGCCAACAACAAGGGGTATCCGGTGCCGGGTGGCATGGGGGTGCTGTTCACGGGCAAAGTCAACGAATATCGCAATGTGCAATTTGCAGTGGGGTCTGGTGACCGTGCGTTTTATTTGCGTTCGCTGCGTAAAGACAGTGCGGGATCGAAAACATGGGCGCGGGTATACACCACAGACTACAAACCGACCATCACGGACGTGCAGGCCGCCGATCACAGCAATAACTTCGCCGCGCGGATGGGAGTGGTTCGCGTCCTAACCGGTGCCAATAAACCGACATCGCCCGGCCCCTGGAGCGTGGAAAATAGCTCTTGGACGCCTGTTCCGTGGGGATCGCTGTATGTGTCAACGAACGGCACCAATTTAAGCACTGCCTCCGGTAACGGAAAATTTATCCATTACCTGTTTATCGCCCACGGCACCGCGAACAAGTTCTATGTGGCGACGGATGTTAACGGCGGATTTACGGGCTGGGAAAGCTACCTGCCCAGGAGCGGCGGCCAGCTTTCCGGGGCGGTTAAGAGCAGTGCCGAAATCACGGCAAAATACCTTTCAACGCCCGCGGGCGCACCGCCGGAAGGGAGCGGCGCGTATGCGGCGCAACTCGAGACCAAGGCGCCGTTCTACCAGGAAAACTTTGATTGGGACGTCGCCGAGGGTGGGCGCTATGTGCCGCTGGTGAAAGGCCGGAGCAACCGCAAAGGGCAGGGTTACCCCACGGCAGTGAGCTTTGGGTATTTGCTGGATGGGCAAGGCAGCTTTGCCAAGCCCTGCATCCACGTGCGGGGAGACAATAACGCGGAAGCGATCTGGCGCTTTGATCCCAACAACAAGCAATTTTACGCACCTGGTAATGTGCTTGCAGGCCAAGCAATTTTGCATACCGATGGCAATATCACGGGCAGCATCTGGGGCGGCTATCTCAGCAACTGGCTGAACAATCAGTTCACGGCCCGAGATAACAACATCAACAACCGTGTTGATTGGGCAACTTACAATCGTGATGTGGGCGCCAGGGCCACCATTGATTACGTCAATAGTCGCTCGGCTGTTGCCGGTGGCCGCAATGCCTGGTGGTACAAGGACGAGGTGACGGGATTCATTATCCAGGGCGGCGTCGTCAACCGTGGCGATTATGTTAACCGCGTGGGTTTTCCACGCGGCTATGTGCGCGAATGCTTTGGCGTGCAACTGACGCTGGCCAGTTCCAACGGGAGCTGGTTTGGTGACAGTCGGGTCAATATCCAGGCGCGGGATCTGGATAACAACGGGTTTAATGCAATGATGGATGGCCAGGAACAGGTGGTGTTCTGGCAATCGGTGGGAGTGTGATGATGAACTATGGATTCAGTGCGACTACCGGCGCCTTTTATGTCTATGAAGACCGCGCCGATTATGAAGCCAATGGCAACTGGCCGGAGGATGTTACTCCGGTTTCCACCTCCACCTGGGAACGGTATTGCGGCCAGGGGCCGGCCGGCAAGGTGCGCGGCGCCAACAGCCGGGGGCTGCCTTGCTGGGTCGATGCACCGGCACCGACCAAAGCCGAACTTACCGAGCACGCCGCCAGGCAAAAAGCGGCGTTGATGGACAGCGCCGCCAGGGCGATAGCGCCGCTGGAAAGGGCGGTAAAATTGCGCATGGCCACCGAGAAGGAAAAAGCCGCGTTGACAGCGTGGGAAACCTACAGTGTGTTGCTTAATCGCATCGATCCTGCCGCCGCGCCGGATATTGCTTGGCCGGAGGTGCCGGGTGTGGCGTAAGTCAACGTTGAAGATGCCGGGCGACATGCAGGCGTTAACCTGTTCTATGGTGCCGGTACATCCGTGGGTACACGGCATCGGCCGCGCGGAGGCGTCGGGTAATTACCTGAGTCCGCAGAATGCGGTGAACTACCTGGCCGAACGGATTGGCAACGGCGGCGATGAACTCTCCGTTACCGTGCTGTTGGTGTGTGCGACCTCATACGCGGAGTTTATGCCCCTGCTGGCCAGCATGGCGGACGTGTTGCCATTGCCGGTGCTGGGCCAGGTGAAACGGATGGCACAAACAGCGGCCACGCAAGCCGTGGAAAAAATGCAGATCCCCGGCAAATTCGGCGGCGGGTTGCCGGCGGCGGTGCCGTTGTCGACCTCCGCCCAGCGCCTGGCACTGAACGCGCAGCGTATTGCCGAGGCCAAGGCCGGCGCCGCCGTTGGCGCCAGTGTGGCGGGGCTGCAATCCGCCCTGGCCGGTTTTATGCAGGTGCGGCAGTCCGCATTAGACGGGGTGAGCCAGGCCATGACGGCCCTACAGGGGAAGACGGCGCCGGCGTGGGCGTTCACGGGCAAGGGGAATGCGGCGAGTTTGGCCGCCGAAATGAAAAAGAACGTACCGCAGCAGGATGCCGTGTTTACGCTCGGAATGCTGTTTGCAGGCAAAGATTTATCGACGCTGGAGGCGATGATCCATGACGATAGTCACCCTGGCCCTTAATGGCGAGGCCATCGCGTTAAAAGGCCTGATGGTCACCCCGATGATGCAGTTTCAGGATAAAGACCAATCCGGCCAAACGTCCAGCACCGCCAATGCCGAACAGGGGATTAAACCCAAGGAATTGCGCATTTCGGGCATGATCCCGTTCAGCGAGGCCAAGGTGCTGACGCGGCTGTTTGCGCTGGCGGAGGCAACGGAAGGCGGGAAGTTGAAGCGCTACCGCGTGGCCAACCATACCGCGCAGGCCATCAACTTTCGCCTGGCGACGTTCACCGGCTCAATCGACGCCCCCAAGCAGGACGGCAAGCAGGCCTGGCTGGTGACGTTCACGTTGCGTGAACACCTCAGCGTGCCGGAGAAAAAAAGCGCCCGTGAAGACAACAAAACCGCCGCCCGCAAGCAGACGCCGGGCGGCAATGGCGCAGTGAAGGGCGGCAAAGCCGCCGAAGACGATCAGCAATTGAGCTGGTTCGAGCGCAAGGTGTTGAAACCGGCGGATGCGCTGGCCGCCAAGGTGGTGGGGAACGATGAAAACAGTTAAACGCCTGATGCTGTCCGGGGATGCGGTGCCGTTGGTGGATGTCAACGTGGTGTTGGAGTTGAACGCCTGCGGGCGCGGGTTTATCACCGCGCAAACGGGGCAGGACTACACCGGCAAGCTGGTGCGGCTGGATGTCGGCTATACCGACGATATTCTACGCTGGTTTACCGGCTACGTTGAACGCTCCCAGCCGGCTGAAAACGGCTTTCAACGGCTGTTCGTGCGCGAACTGGCGGGCGTATTCGATAAGTTGTGGCCCTGCGCCTTCCAGCACCCGACACTGCGCCAGGTGGCCGACTGGTTGCAGGAAAACAGCGGGATCACTTTCACCTTGCCGACCGCCGACTACACCGACAAACCGATCCCGCATTTTACCCACAGCGGTAACGGCTATCAGCTGCTGGCTAATTTGGGGCCGGCTTTTGGCGTGCCGGATTACATTTGGCAGCCGCTGCCGGACGGCGGGGTGTTCCTGGGGAGCTGGGCGCACTCGATGCTGGCCGGCACCCCGATCGATATTCCCGCCGAATTCAGCCAGAGCCAATCCAGCGGCAACAGCATGACGATCCCCCTGGTGCAGGCATTGCGGCCAGGCGCGGTCGTCAACGGCAAGCGCCTGTCTAAGGTACGGCTGGAGAACGACAACACGGCGATCACCTGGCTGGCGTTGAACCCCCTTACCGGTAAGGCAGAGGACAAGCCGGCGGCGCAGCGCCAGATTGAAGCGGCTTACCCTGAACTGGCCGCCGGGCTGCACCTGCCGAAGTTCGCCAGGGTGGTGGCGCCTACGGAAGCGGTGAGCAGCGGCAATCTGGCCGATCCGTTCCGACCCCGCTATGCGGTGGACGTGCAGCTACTTGATGCGGACGGCAGCCCGGCCAAAAACACGCCGATTTATCCGGCGGTGCCTTTGCCGGTGCCGATGGCCGGCAGTGAGTCCGGCATGTTCCAGTTTCCGCCGGCCGGCGCGTTGGTGGAGGTGGGCTTTACCGGCGGGCGCCCGGATAAGCCGTTTGTGCGTCAGACCGTAGCAGAGGGCCATGCGCTGCCGGACATCAAGCCTGGTGAGCAGCTGCAACAGCAACGCGCCGAGGTGTCCCAGCGAGTGACGCAGGCGGGCGATTGGGAGCGCCAAACCGATCAGACCATCCGCGAGCATTCGATGAACCGCGAGATCCACGCGGACGAAGAAACCCGCACCCTGGTGGCCAGAACGGCCACAGTGCAAGCCAATGACAAAACCACGGTATTGGGAACGGCGACGCTGTTGGCCGGCGCCATCGTACAAATCGCCGAAGGCGACTACAGCCTGGCCACCCAATCCGGGTATGTGGCCAGTGTGGCGAAGGATGCCAAAACGGAAGTCGGCGGCAGCCTGATCGAGAAGATAGGGAAAATCCGTAGCAGCATCGCCGCCGTTCGCCAGGACGTGATCGCGCCGGTGGTGTGGGTGGGCAGTCAGCAGATTAACGTGATGTCGCTCATGCTGGACACCCTGGACGTGGTGAAGGAGCTGGCGCAGCGCACTGCCAGCCATACCCACAGCAACACCGGCGCCCCGGTTAACGCCGGCGAGATTAGCGCGACCGGCGAAAAGTCTGGGCAACTAAAGGCCAAGTATGCCCCCGTCATTGGGTAGCGATGAATTGATCGATGCGAACGATCAATTCGGCGTAATTGATCTACACAATCAATTATCAATTGCGGACATAACCGTGTAGAAATTGAGCAAACAACAAAGCCAGCACCAGGAAACACCGGCCCGCCTCGCGCGGGCTTTTTCATGCCTGCCATCTATGCCGCCTGTGCGCCCCGTAGCGCCTTCGCAAACAAAAAACACCCCGCCTTACCCACAGAGAAGATCAAACCAACAGCGAGCCGCCAGCGCGGCAGAATCCCCACGAAATAAACGTTCGCACCACGAAAACGGCACTACACCGCACCCGCCTGCGCGTTTTGGATCATAAAAATTTTTCAGTTTTATTTTTCTACAAATCACCCCGCCAGCCCGCGCCGCTGCTGGGGTTTTGCTAACAGGGTCAAACTGAAAACTTTGAAACGGATTTCAGGTTTTTACAGTTTTGACGATCTCGGCAGGATCTCGCCAAAAAGTCAGATGATTGAAAATTAAGGGAAAAATTTGTTTTACGTGGGTTTTATGCTTGCTGGTAAGGATCGTTAGAGTTTTGGAAAAAAGTTCGCGATACCAAGCCCAGCAAGGGCTGGGAGGAAATTAGGTCGTGTCGAGTGAACTGAAAAATGCGTGAATTGGTAATCGGTTTGTTGTTTGGTTATTCTCTGACCTGGACAAGTTTTGCTTAAGGAAAGTTAATGGACGCGAAGCAAATTGCATATGGGATTTTGGATGGTATTTCGACCATCCCCAGCGGTATGTATCATGGCGTTGTTCGAACTTGGCAAGGGTCTGGATTGGCTGGTAGTAGCCTCAAAAGCAGAAACCAAAATGAAACCGAACGTTTCGCCCGTATGGTCAAGTCGATGGGTAATAGTGAAGAACCCTTGCGTCGCCTCATCACTATTGTGATCACAGATTTCTATCAGAAATTGGATGCCACAGGCAAAGAGTCAATCAATAACAAATTAGCCTATGGTGCCGGTCGTCTTGGTGGGCGAACTGGAGGCCAATTTGCATTGGCGCAATTTGCGGCTCACATGATGCTCAGGAAAGCGACTTCTGCATTAGCATATAAACAGTTTGTTCGTTTTGGCGCTTCGTTCACCCTTAACCTTGTAATGCTACAGGGGCTTATAGAGGAAGCATCGCTGGCATCCAGACGAATGCAGCTTAAATTCCCTCAAACTTACCGGAAGGTGTCAGCACTAAATTTAGATATGGCATATTTCTTGGTTGAGGAACAATTAGAGCCGTATCTCCAATTTATTAACAGCCACCCAATGCTATGTAAAGGTATTCAGAATGAACTCTGCAAAATCCTCTCTGACCAGAAAACTAACTAAGTATGTGGGGTTAGGTGCTTCGCACGTTTTGGAAGCGATAGTAACCGGGGTTTGCGCGATTGCCGCTTTCATGTCGCTTTTCTTACTTGATGGGGCCGCGATGAAAGTCGCGGGTTTTGTTGGCTTCTTCGTTGTGGGCTACTTAATCACCTTGGCGATTGCATGGATGCGTGGGGAGCGATAACAAACTGGCGACGTATTTTTGTGTCGCCATTTTGTCGCCACTACAAAGAAAAAGGGGCTACGTTTTCACGTAACCCCTTGTTTTATTTGGTGGAGCTGGGGGGATTTGAACCCCCGTCCGAAATTACTACACCGTCGGCACTACATGCTTAGTCCAATCTTTACATTCGCCGGCCAGCTGCGGATGGACA
>Ga0308162_1000399_pt1 | contig 46801 bp, 35 predicted proteins | sample PhySR2_FD_201370 | JGI IMG/M metagenome (GOLD analysis project Ga0308162, IMG submission 201370) | Phyllosphere microbial communities from UC Gill Tract Community Farm, Albany, California, United States - DLSLS.R2 | ecosystem: Host-associated > Plants > Phyllosphere > Unclassified | place: USA... | reverse complement strand
GTATCACACGATAACTGATGAGTTTCTTGATAGTTCCATACCCAAAGCGAACTGATTCTAAAGGATCTGGTTCGATACCTTTGATTTTACGCCACTGCGGTAATGCAGCTTTAAGCGACTCTGCAATTTCTTCGTCTGTGCCACTTGCCAAATCAATCTCGAACATGACGGTTCGTGAAAACTGATCTGGCATAATATCTGAAAGTGATTCTTCCCGAAGATCTCTGTTTATTGAATAATTGTCATCACCATCCCAAACAAAACCTCCGCGTTGCATAGCGATGATGCTCGTTTCAGCAAGGCGATCAAGAGTTGTTAGAAAAAAATGGGGAGGCTGAAAAAGTTTGTTGGCAGGAGTCATGTATCCCAGTTGCCCTTTTTCGATTAAAAAAGGATTGCCACTGAAAATTTTTGAGAAGTAACCCATAAGAGTTCTGCTCTCAAACTCTTCCCGATACTCCTTAAAGAACAGATTCCGGGCCCATAACTCGTGATAGAAGTGTATCAATGAGAGATCTTCAAACTTGCGATAGTTATCTATGTTAAGCCAAGCTTTGATTTCTTTTGTATGCTCTAGTGACCAGTTGTTCAAAATCCATTCTCCACCTATGCTGGTACTGCCCTACGGGTACAATTCAGTTATGCTTAAAAACTACCGTATGCACTAATCGGTGGAAAGCAGATCCTGCTTACGCAGTTCAACTCCCAGTTGGTAGCTGAACTGAGGATTTGTTATCTTTTGATACAATTTGCCAATCAGCTAATCGTGAGAACTCATACCATTAAGATTTATGGTTCCTTTTTAGAACCACCAATAAAACAATAATCAAAAATAAATTTAAAAATCAACTAGTTGAATAACTAATTACAGGGACGCCAGCACTTTTGATAGGACTGCAACCGGACAGCGGCAATAAAAACAGCCACTTACGGACACTGACCAGACGGTGCGCAGACTGAGAAAAGACAAAAATATGCACGTGAAATGCACGTGCACTTTAAAAGAACCCCAGATCTCACGGTCTGGGGTTTTTCTATTTGTAACTAAGGGTAACAAAAACCCCTCACCCTTTCGCGCTTCGCTCTCCTTGACACTGTTTATTTTTACAGTAAAAATACTGTATGCAATCACAGTGGTTTTCCGGAGGCTTATATGTCCGTTGAACTGGTTTATGACAAGCGTAATGTTGAAGGGCTCCAAGGGGCCAGAGAGATCATCCTGGCCGAACTAACGAAGCGGGTGCACCAGATTTTTCCTGATGCCGAAGTGAAGGTAAAGCCGATGCAGGCGAACGGCTTAAATAGTGATGCCAGCAAAAGTGATCGGGAAAAGCTGAACCGTATGCTGGAGGAAATGTTTGATGAATCCGACATGTGGCTGACGTCTGAATTCCCAACTGTCCGGCAAAATGGATAATACTTTGACGGGCAGCCTATCCAGAAGCTGCCATTTAATCATTTAAGCCTGCCCCACCGGAAATTTTTTATAAAGCGTGCATACAGCCACATCATAAATTATTGCCACCTGTTTTCTATCCACGCCGTTCGCAATCAGTCGGCCCACCTGGTTCCATTGTTCCTGGGCAAGCTTTGGACGCCTGCCGCCGATTCGCCCTTTCTCACGAGCTGCAGCCAGACCTGCCCGGGTGCGCTCCACAATCAACTCCCTCTCCATTTCCGCCAGGGCTAACATGATATGAAAGATGAAGCGCCCCATAGGGCTTGATGTATCGATACTGTCTGTGAGGCTCTTAAAGTGGTTGCCGCGCTGCCTGAGTTCTTCCACCATAAGTACCAAGTCCAGCAAACTTTGCCCCGGAGATCCAGCTTCCACACCACCAGCGTATCGCCCTAATTTATCGTGGTAGCTTTTTTAGCGCTGGCCAGTTCGCTACTGTTCAGCTCATTTTCCTTCTAAAATCTGTTTACATCTTGCGCGTTCGAGGGCTTGTCGCTGGAGTTCCGTATTTTGGTCATCTGTTGACACTCTTATGTAGCCAATTTGGATGTTTTTCGCACGATAAATTCTAAAAAAAATCAGAGGAAGTTATCGGCATGGCTACCGCAGAGCGGTCTATAAAACGTATGAATTTCTAACTCTCACCAAGGTGGGTAGTACTTCTAGTGACAGTCTCCTTCAGTGACTGCTCATCAACACATCTGATAAGTAGTTGAAAGATTGAAGGATGTGGTAGGTAATAACGCATCTGATAAGTCACGAACCAATATTTCTTTGGAGCTGGAGAAAATTCCTTGTCGTCTACGGAGTTGCGGTGCCCTAATACTGAAATCAATGATGATGCAGTTAGCCCTTTGTGCTATCATCCCCCGGTTCAAAAAACAGGTACCTTTTGCTATGGAATTTAGAAAAGACATAAACGCTTTGCGTTCTCTTGCTGTTTTAGCGGTAATTATTTTTCATTTTAATAGCGACTACCTCCCGGGTGGTTTTGCTGGAGTGGATGTTTTCTTCGTCATTTCTGGTTATCTAATGACAAAAATAATTTTGTCTGGAATCGACGAAAATAACTTCAGTTTAAAAAGATTCTATCTGGCACGTGTCAGGAGAATAATCCCAGCATTGACAATTATATGTTTAATCACCATATTGATTGGCTGGCTTTTTATCAAGCCTTCAGATTTTTATGAAATGGGTAAGGATGTTGCAAGTAGCATACTATTCATTTCAAACTTCCTTTACTTGTCAAGATCAGGCTATTTTGACAATTCTTCTGTTAATAATTTTCTTTTACACACATGGTCTCTTTCTGTTGAGTGGCAATTTTATATTGTATATCCATTATTGTTGTTAGCTGTTTCAAAGACATTGGGTTTGAAAGCGGCCAAACATTCTATCCTTGTGCTTTTTATTTTTTCTTTCTTTGCATCTCTATATGGCACTTATAATTATGCTGAAGCAAGTTATTTTATGTTTCCTACTAGAGCCTGGGCAATGCTTGCTGGAGGATTAGTATATATCATACCGCCTCTGAAAATTTTGAAAAGAACACTGAGTCTTTTGGGTCTCTCAATAATAATCATAAGTTTATTCATAATTAATAAAGAAACACCATGGCCAGGATTAATGGCAATAATTCCGGTTTTTGGGGCATTCCTGTGTATATATTCAAATGCTACTTTACGCTTTTTTGATTTGAAGCCTTTACAATACATCGGTACAATATCATATGAAGCCTATTTGGTCCACTGGCCTCTTTTAGTATTTATTCGCAAAATCAGTCTGGATATTAACTTTGCATGGTACGCTTTTGTTACCTTAGCCCTTTCATTTATTTTAAATATATCCTTACAGACTTTTAAATCAAATAAAAAGCTTCCAATAACATTTTTCGCATGTCTTGCATCTTGCTTGTTGGTAATAACAAATAATGGATATACAAGCAGAGTTCCGGAACAGTACAGAATCACCAACCAAGAATTCCATAAAAAATACTATGGTGGAGCTGATTATCCTTCTAATAAGGTATTCCATATAAATTCTAGCGAAAGTAAATTTGATTATATCATAACTGGCGATAGTTTTGGTTTGCAATATGCTAAGTCATTTGATGAACATAAAGTAGAAGCAGCAGCTCTTTTTGATCATGGCTGCCTGATATTTCCTAATTATTCAAGGTACTTGAATAATAAAGAAGACACTTCATGCTCTGAAGAATATACAAAATTAAAAGCTCTTATGGATAAGGAACCACAAGCCCCCCTTGTGTTTGCAAGCTCCTGGGATACTTACGATGGAATGCTTATAAAAAAAGGGGGGGATACGCCAATTAAAAAAGATAAAGATTCATATTACACCATAGTATTAAGTGAAATTTTATCGGTTATTCAGGATGGCGGCGACAAGCGTATGTATTTCATAATAGGTCGTCCGCAACCAGCAAGAGTTGATGGCTTCGGTTGCCTGACTGGTGAAAGCCTTATAGGATATAGGTTGATCTCTAACTGTCAAGAATGGCAGAAGAAAGAAAATGTAGATATAAACCTTTATCTACAAAATAAATTGACTTATATCAAAAATGTTAGATTTATAGATCCTAATGATGCTCTTTGTGATAACTCTCAGTGTAAGATAATTTACAAAAGAGAACCTATTTATACAGATGGCGGGCATCTTTCTATTTACGGCGCGGAAATAGTCACAAAGTATATTATTGAACATCTTTAGCATCTCAAGCCCAGACAAAATTTGCCATGTCTGGGCGTTTTGATTGTTCATTGCCACTCCGTTACATTTTGCGGCTTCATTTAATGAGTGAGGTTGTAATGATTTTATATTGCCATAATTCCTGTAAATATAGATTGTGTGATGGTTTAAGTTAGTCAAAGCCAAAAGACAAATACTGTACTTCGGGCAACCTGCTGGATAAGTACTCGCCTGAAAATGAATGAAGATTTAATGTTTAATCAGCCAATCAATAGGGCCTTCAGCTATAGCTTTACGCTGATATCAGATGCTTTCCTGTGGCATCTGAACACGTACTGAGACAAATTGGTCAGAAGGTATGTCTATCGGATCTCCATCGTTAATGCCCTGTATTTCGTTTCTGGCAAATTCTGGAGCGGTTGAATGCGTACGGTGATAGGTTTTCACTAATACTGAACCGTCAGCATGAACATGATAATCGAGCCAGAGCAGGGGTTGCTTGTTGCGGTCAGTGGGGATGTCAAAACCACCATCAATTCCGCCCCAAGCAGCGTCTGAATTTAGGCCTTCGCTTCCTTCAATCAAATATTCCCCCAGGGAAAGACGAGTTACAGTGCAGCCTTCAGATTCGTCATTGGTCTGGTATGTTCCATCAGAATATACTTTAACCACAGGTGATGCTGCTTTTATGCTGCCATCAGATGCAATTATAGTGTTTGCAGTCGTGTAAACCTTTTTCCATTGATATGTAGCACCCTGCATGTGGTTGGTCTGTATATATGCCTGCCCATCGTTCGTCCAAACGAACCATGCTGTGGATGGACCACCATCATATTGTAGCTGCACCCCTACACCGTTGGTATTTGCAGGATTATTAGCTGTTTGACTTGTGAAGCGACCAAATCCAAGCATGTTTGTGTTTGAAAAGTTGTCAATATGACGAGCGTATCCCAAGCCAAGAGCTTTTAGCGAGGGAATCTGACTCGTATCACTATTGGTAACAATCTCAGAATCTAGTGCGCTCCTCGTGGCGCTACTTCCTAAACCGAGGTTTGTGCGACTGCCTTCTGCCGTTGTTGCGCCGGTCCCGCCCTGCGCAATAGAAAGCGCAGTAGTGAGCCCTTTCAGCTCCGTGATATCGCTGTTTGTCCCCTTTCTGGCAAGTGCACCAATACCAGGAATATTCACGGAGGCCCCGTTGATAGTAACGGTGATGGTCTGGTTTGCGGAGGTGGTGGCGAACGTCTCCCACGCGCCAATATTCTCGTCATACTCTTTGATGAGCTGCGACATAGCCTGGGCCAGGCCATCGACCGAGATATTGTCCGACACAAGGATTCCATACTTCTGGCCGCTCAGCGCCGGGGAAGCAGCAGGCGTTACCGTCATTGACGTGGCGCTGTTCACGGCTGAAATCTGGAAAAGCTGCACCGGGTTAGACATCACGATAATCGTCTGGCCAGCGCGGACCTGGCTGGCGGGTGCCGTCCAGTTCGTGCCGGTGCCGGTTGCGGTATTTCCGTTAATAGCGATAGTGCCGGTGTTATAAAGCATGAACTACCTCACGATAATAACGATCGTTAAAAGCGATCAATCATGTAAAATTGATCGCGCATATCAATCTGACTATTTTTTAAACTCAAATAAAATGGAAGTTCCCGCATAAACAGGAATGTTGAAATGAAACTTTTATTTGCTGAAGCGCTTTTGCTGTTGGCTGGATGTACGAACAAACACACAGAAAACACATTCCATATGGATTACCCGGTGGATGCCGCTCGTTTATCGCTGGGTGGTGATATTCACGTAAATATCGACTGTGCCACCAGAGAGGTGGAAGTTATTTCAGACAGCAGCAATGGAATATTCAGCCGCCACATTAATAAACGGTTGAGTAATATTTGCTATAAAAAAACGGATAAGCTGGACGTGATTTATCGCTTTAATTCAGCAAAGGGCGTGAAACAAGATATGATCGCGACTCATTACCCGCGCGTTCCTCCCGTATCAAATGCCAACAAACTGAGCGATGGGGATTCGTAAGCCCCGCCCCTGAAACGTTTGGCTCCAGCTGCGCTGGTTATTTGAAATGTATCTGCCCTGCAGCTGAGAGCCAGTCCATTTGAGCACCACACCTGAATACCCGACAACCGTACCATCATCGCTGAGGTTTCCAGGGCAGTTGTTAACCAGAATCCAGGGGTTAAAGCTTAAACTGACTGAAAAGGTATTGTTCTGCAGGTCATAGTTAGCTGGTACGTCAAAGAACCCAACGACTCTCGGCATCTTAGAGGCTGATGCAGCGCTCCAGATAAGGCTGCCGGCACTATCAAACACATCGAGATAACCACTCTGCAAGCCAATATTTCGCGCAGTTCGGATCATGCTACCAGCATTATCTTCAAGCATATCAGCACCAGGAAAACCGTATTTGTTTGTGCCCAGCTGCAGCCACCTTAAACGCCCGTCATTCCAGAAGGACTGCTGCGTAAAGCCGAGCGTACTGCCATCACCAAACGGGCTGTTAACGCGGTAGGCGCCTTTATCAGTGACGGCACCCAGCGTGCGCTGATCATAAAACAGGGTCGATCTGTTTTGTGAATCCACCAGCAGTTTTCCGTCGCTGTTGTAAACTTCGAATCCGCTCATTGAAAGTTATAAACCTCAACATTGAGAGTGAAAGCGGCACTTCCACCCGTGGGGAGATAGTAGAGAGTAAAGCCGCCGTTATAAGCGCGGCAAAAATACTCGTTTACAGTCACGCCAGTTGAAACGATGGTGACAAACGTCCCGTCCTGCGTTGCGCCAGAAAAGGCGACATTTTTTGACGTCTCTCCTGAAGCAAGCGAAACCGTTGCGCTGCCCATGTAACGGATCGCGTAATCGCTTAAATCCACTGCAACCCGACCTGCACCGTCCCAGCATTGCAAACCCTGTGGCATTACCATAACCCCATTCTGACACGCAGCACGTTGTTGCTGTCGTAGATGCGAATGAGGGTGCTGGATATCAGCATCCTCCCGCCACCGGCCACGCCGTTAATTTCGAACGTTCCACCCTTATCAAGCTTCCAGCCTGCAGAACCAGCCACATAGTTATTCGACTGGATATAGTTGCCGATTTTGGCGTTCTCAATGGTGCCGTCCTGGATGAAGCTGGCCCGGATGAATGTCTGCCCGTTCTGGATCACGAACGGCAAAGCCACGCTGTTTCCGGCTGCCGTGGTGACGGCGAAGCGATCAGCCAGGAAGATAACCTGCGACTGCATGCCGGATGGCGTATTCTCCACGCCGATCCCCATGCCCGCGGCGTAATACTGCCCATTGCTGGAAACGCCAACCTTGATGTTATACATCGCGCTGGGGTCGCCATTTACGTTCGCTATCGCCTGAGCGTTAGTTGTGATGGCTGAGGTATGCCCGTTCACCGTCGCCGTTATGCCGTTTATCTGCGTGGCCGTTGCCTGCTGATAGTCGGAGAACGTCTGATTCAGGCTGTTGAGGGATGCTTTGTTGCCGTTAACGTCCGTCTGCAGACTCAGCAATGATCGCGCTGTGGCTTCCTTCTCGCTGACGATTACCTCATCAATACGATCCAGCTGCGCGCTGTTCCCTGCGACCGAAGCTGACAACGATTTACGCGTGGCCACTTGTGCCAGCCCGTTCTGGATAATGGCAATGGCTGAGTTCTTCACCCCGCCCGTCATGCCGTTCATAGACACGCTGATGCTGTCGATTCGCTGGCCCAGCGCGGTATCAGCCGTTGCGACGGTCTGCTCAAGATCTGATAGAGAGGACGACACATCACCGACCGTGCTCGAAAGCTCATTAACACTGGTCTGAACCTGCCCGATGTCCTGCGCGTTTTTTGCGATTTCCTGCGCCTGCAGCTCAAGTTCATCGTTGGCCTGTTTGATGTCGTCAGCCATGCCAGCAATTTTTTCATTGCTGTCCACCGCGTTCTCGATCAGGTCTTTGAACGTATCGGAGTCTTTAATTTCCTCCAGGATCACATCTGTGATGTCGGACACATCGATACTGGCCTGACCGCGCACCCATTCTGTGTAAACTGATTCGTTGCCGCTGCGGTCCACCAGCTGCGCGCGGTACCAGAAAATCTGCCCAGCCTTAAGGCCCATCTGCTGATATTTGCGCTGCGGGTAGCCACTACACAAACAGGCAGTTCCGGCAGTTACTGTGGCGTTACCGGATCAGGAAAAGTATGAGCTGACGCGGAAACTGCTGGGATAACAGCCCGATGGAACGCTTCTTCAGAAGTCTGAAAAACGAGTGGGTACCAGTGACAGGCTATATAAAATTTAGCGAAGCAGCTCATGCGATCACAGACTATATCGTCGGGTATTACAGCTCGCTAAGGCCGCATGACTATAACGGTGGGTTACCCCCAAACGAATCGGAAAACCGATACTGGAAAAACTCTAAAGCCGTGGCCAGTTTTAGTTGACCACTACAAATTAGTCAACCTGCATCCTTGGCAGGAGTTTACTGAAATCGATCTGGATCGCTGCATGTCGCTTCTGGATGACTCTGACATACAGCCCCATATGTATGGGGCAATTCTGTGGGGTGAGCAATTCTCTAATTTGCCAGAAAATAGGGTTCTCGAGCTTGCTCAAAGGCTGCTGAGTAAACCGAATGGTGATGAAGTAGTATTGGAAGCACTGAGTATGAAACTAGCTGATAAAGGAGACGCTGCGGATACACTAGGTCTTGGGCTACGAACGATCGGCCTATCCGCTGCAATCCAGAGGTTCCGAAGAGATCACAACGATCCCGGCGGATATCTGGATTATGCAATTGAACGTGTTGTCGATGCCACATTGCGCTTCGATGGTAACGATGTTGAAAAGTTAGAATGGCTGAATACAATTTTCGCTGTTGTTGATGAGCATTTTGGCTACATTTATTCTTTCGAAGACGCTATCGGTATCACCGCTGCATGGATGCCAAAAGAATTTCTCAGTCGCATTTTTGATGGTACGGAAGATCAACAACAGAGGCGGCTGCATTTCATCAATTATGATGATTCACATCAGTCTCCTATTGCGAAAATCAATGTAGATCTTTTGATTGAATGGTGCGGTACCAATAAAGATCCGCAGGTTTGGGCTTCAGTCGCTTCAGGTATTAATCTATGGTCAAAAGACGGTGAGCAAAGTCCTCTTTGCTTGCAGGATGATGCACTGAGATTTCTAGAAGCCTCACCCGAGCCAAGAGCCGTCCTTGAGATCTTTGCCGAACAAGTAGCACCTTCATCATGGTCCGGTAGTCGTGCGAACGTGATGCAACCCAGGTTTGAAGCGATAGGCCGGTTGGTCACGCACGAGCGTGCAGACATTTCTAAGTCGGCTAGAGCTGTGTATGAAAAACTGACTAACTGGGTTGAAAAGGAAAAAGAACGTGAGCGATTGGAAGATGAGGCATTGGAACAACGGTTTGAATGAAGGCTTATAGCCGCCTTCAGAGGAATTCTGTTTAAAGGAGAAATCATGGAATCTGCATGTGATAAATATACCCGTGAGAGAAACTAATTGGGTAGTGACTAAAGAATCACAAGGAACTATCCACTCTCATCCAATTGGGCCTCAAGAAGCCAGGAAATTAATGAAATGAAAAAAAACAATCTGATTTTAGATAAGGTTCATCATATAGAAGGAATATTGAATATTTATGATGAACTTTCAAGCTTAGACTTTACCAAAGCAATATTTGAGCAAGTCACTAAGCTAGACGAGGATCTTTTACAAATAACTTTCAACAATGGAAATATTCTTGATATTGGATGGACCCCTGCATTTGAGGAAGAAGGAAAATTTATAATACAAGTTATCTCAAATGAGGATTGGGAGATGCCAATATATACATCATTTGCAAGTTGGGACGAGAAAGAGTTAAGTGATAAAATCGACGAAGCTTTGAAAAATTGTTCCTATAAAAAACCAATATGAAATTATAAATTCAACATAGCGGTGTTAACAACATCTGGCACGACTGGTTGTTGATATCACCATTGACGCATAGAAACGGCTCAGCCCGATTGAGTATGGGAAGTGCTGTTGATGTCGTTTTTGTCATGTGTGTCACCTTTAGTTGAGCTTATTCGCGTGTCTACTATTGGTGGATAAGATCAATTGGCAGTGAAATCAGCGGAGCAGTAGACCGAGTGCGAGGTACTTTCACCTTGAATTAAAACTCTATTTCGGATGTTGCCGCCAGCGCTGTATCTGGCGCTGGCAATGACCGAAAAGCATGAGAATATAGAGCGGATGCGGATTATGCGGGAGACGGGATGTAGTGAGGTGGAGGTGGCGAAAAAACCGCCAATTCTCCGCATTAATAGATGCGTTCGAAATCGTTATCCCAGCCAGCCATATGAACTATTTCTTTCATTACCACACCCTCATAATTAAAAGCTCTTCTTGCTCGCTGTAGAGTCGATAAATGCGTTCGTGATTATCCCGCCAGCCCTCCCGCCTGAGCATGATGTTAACCCGGCGATAGCTATAGTGGATCCGGGTTGCGGTGATCTCCCTGATACGAAGGCGTAGTGCTCTGTCGTCTGCCGCCACAGAACGGTAGCGGAAAGAGCTGCGGCTGACCTGTAGTGCAAAACAGACCTGCCTCTCGCTGTGCCTGCAGGTCCCGGACCCATTCGCGCGGACGCGCAGTTCTTTCTTGCCAGCACATCCTGCGGCATGGCTTTGTCGAGGCTGAGATCGGCAACCAGCTTCTTCAGCCTGAGATTCTCTTCCTCAAGCTGCTGCATGTACTTCATTTCTTAAGGAGAAATCCCGCCATATTTCTTGCGTCATGTATAGACCGTGACATCAGAAATGCCCAGCTTATGGCAGACCTCCGGCACGGACGTCCCCAGTTCGGCCTGCTTCAGGGCAAAAACAATACGCTCTTCGGTGAGTCGTGATTTTTTCATCGGCACCACCTCCGTTCAGGGAGTGTAGATCATGGCGGCATTCTGTTTCTGAATGGCGCAGGATTTTGGATCAGGGTCAGACACAAATCTTGCGGACTATTTGTCCATATCCATTCCCACCGCTCCCCTTTACCTTTGACAAGCATCAACACCCTTCCCCCTCATCTGTGGAAAATAATCCACACCACCCAGCGCTACGGATTAGCCGCCCACCCCGGAAGGAACCCCAACATGCACAGACCCTTCGTCGTTATTCTCTTTATTCTTCTGACCCTGGCCGCCCTTGCAGAAATAGGCTTTTTATCCTTTGGGTAATCCTCAGGTGAAATTCCCTTCATCAGGGCGCATTGATCTCATTACAGTTTTTTCCTAAAGCCACGCCGCTTCGTCTGTGCCATGCTGAATCACGCTCATAACCGATAACGTTAAATGAGGATATTATGAAAAAAACAATTATCGCATTATCTGCCGTTCTGCTGGCTTCCCCAGTATTTGCTGCGACCACACATGCAACTGACGATACCGTCGCTGCGGCGAAGGCAAACGCTAACGACGCGAAGCAAAAACTGCACGAAGAGCAGAATAAAGGCGAAGAGCTGAAGCTGAAACAGAAGCATGCTGCAGAGGGTAAAACCGAAAACTTAAGCAGCAAGGTCAGCGAAGATTCCCAGAAAGCCTGGCATAAAACCAAAGAAGGCACCGAGAAAGGGTGGGATGCCACCAAAGAAGGTGCTGAGAAAGGCTGGAATAAAACCAAAGAAGGTGCCAGCGAGCTGGAAAAGAAAGTCACTGAGTAATCCTTTCGAAAGGCCGCAGACGCGGCCTTTTTTATTCCCTCCTGCCCTGCTTCCTGCAGACTAAACTTGTCTCAGGGGGACTCCATCATGAACAGCGAACACACCGCACCTGAAACCCAGGGCGTTACCGTTGAATTACTCTCCGTCGTCGATCTGGGTCCGGAAATAGCGGGCATGGCCGGTCGCCAGCTTCGCATGCGCAGAGTCACTCTCGCTCCCGGCGCGGTCTTTGGTCCGGTGCATAATCATATCGACAGGCCCGGCACCGTATTTATCCTTGAAGGTACCATCACCGATCATCGTCACGGTATTGCGACTGATTACGGTCCCGGTGTCGGCTGGCCGGAAGATCACAACACGGTCCACTGGCTGGAAAACCGGGGTCTGGTAACCGCCGTCGAGATCTCGGTGGATATTATTAAGACGTCCTGACGCCTAAAAGCCGAATAGATCCCCGGGGTTGCGCGTTAACGCCTTGCCACCCCTAAAGAGATCCTGAGATGTTGCGACGCCTGGTTATTCTGTTCGTGTTGCTCTGTCCGCTGGCGCAGGCCGCCCCGCAGAGCTATACCATTGATACTGAAAACACCGCCATTCGGTTATCCTGGCACGCCTTCGGAGGGATCCTCTCCTGGGCGAGATTCAGTGGCGTCACGGGTTCCGTAACGCTTAACCCGGATAAGGATATCGATGACCATATTCATGTCACCCTTCCCGTGGCTACCCTGATTGCCTCAAACAGCCTGCTCACCTGGCAACTGAAAAGCGACATGTTTTTTGAATCTGAACGTTATCCTGTTATCGAATTTATCAGCTCACGCGTGGTCGCTCAGGGTTCAGGAACGTTCAGGGTGTTCGGAACATTGACCGTACGCGACATTGCCCGCCCGGTCATTCTGGACGCCGTCGTGAAAGATCCGCACGCGCCGGTCCTTACGCTGGATGCGACAACGACCATTTCGCGCGCGGCCTACGGCATGGATAAATTTGCGCTGGTCGTTGATGACAGGATTGCCATCACCATTGCAATTCAGGCTAACGGTATCCCGTCATCCTGAAATCAGGCTTTGCAGCTGCTCTGCACTGCCCCGCAACTGTGGGAGCGGGTTGCGGCCGATCAGCACAAACTGATATCCCGCTTTCTGCCACCACACCAGGTTCATGTCGTGCCGCTGTTCCTGTTGAGCGGCTGTCGTTGTCTGCTCTGTCGGGGAGATGCACAGCGCCATCGGGCCATAGTCGGCATTTATCCAGGCTATTTGCGCGATAGAGGTGGTTTCATAGCGCAGCATGCGGACCATTTTAAGCTCTGCTCCATGGAGGATAAGCTGTGACGCCTGAAGTTGCAGGCCGATATCCTGCGCTGCCCGTTCCAGCCCACGCTGCAGAACATGCGGCGCGCTGTCCATATCCAGCAATGTCTCGACGCTGTAAAGCGACATGTATTGCGCTTCGAGGTCACGAATATGGGCGTTTTCATCAGAAGGTGCGAAAGCGGGTCGCAACCCATATCCCACGCCGGAACCGACCACCAGGAAACTGACCGACGCGGCAATGAGTGCGCGCCGGCTTACGCCAGCCGGGGTAGCGGGCTTCGGATCGGGCAGTTCCGCCAGCCGGGCCTGCATCTTCTCCAGAGGAGCATCATCCAGCATAGCGGCAAACGCGCCGGGGTAATCCGCATTGCTTTTCATTAACTCGGCGGTCCGCCCGGAGAGGCGCTCGTCACGTCTCAACTGTTCTTCAAATTTTTGCGCGTCGGCATGACACATCTCGCCATCTATCCATGCCACGATAGCCTCATCGTTATAGGGCGCTGTAAAACGGTGCGCGTTCAAGAGCGTTTCTCCTTAACCGGGGGCAAGGCATCGGCAGACGCTGCCAGCGTTGCCCGTGCCGTCGCCAGTCGGCTCATTACGGTACCGATCGGCACCGCCAGGGTGTTCGCGGCTTCCTGATAGGTAAAGCCTTCGACATACACCAAAAAAACCGTGTTGCGCTGGGCTTCCGGGAGCGCGTTGACGCGCTGCATCACCTTCAGGTAATGCAGGTGCGTCTCATCCTGTTCACGGGTATCCGGTGCCAGAAGCTCGTCGCTGGCGACAAACCCCTGCCCCTGACGAACATGGCGTGCCCGAAGCTCAGAGATCCAGATGGAGTGCAATATCGCAAACAGCCACCTGTCGATACGCGTACCGGGCATGTACTGACTGCTTTTTTCAAGCGCGCGGACGCAGGTGGACTGAACCAGCTCTTCGGCGACATCCCTGTTTCGCGACAACACCAGCCCATAACGCCAGAGACGTGAGAGGTGTGCGGCTAACTGTTGGCGAACCTCACGGGTAGCGATGTGTTTTCCCTCCACGAGAAAATCAGGATTCCGGATGTCCGTTAATGGCAGCCTGCAGGTCACGGTACTCTTCACAGGACTGGCCGCAAATACCGGCAATCACTTTCAGTTGCTCTTTGGCCAGATCCGGACGTCCCTTGACCATCCACGCCTCGCCCAGGTATTCACGGGCTTTGGCATAATCCGGGGCGATAGCCAGCGCACGCTGGTAGTAACCGATACCTTCATCCGTACGACCCAGTTTGCGGGTGGCATACCCGCGATAGTTCCATGCTTCAGCCGTGTTGTTATTTTTTAGCGAATCAAGAAGGTTCAGCGCCGCCTGGTACTCGCCTTTTTTAGCAAGGTGATAGGCATAGTTGGTTTTGTCCTGATCGCTAAGGCTGCTGCTCTTATCGGGCACACATTTCTGAGTTGCACTGTCATACACCTGTCCGGACGGACAGTCGGGAGTTTTACTCTCGGTACTATTATCGCCCATCGCCAGCGCGAGAGGAGACAACAGGGAAAAAATCAGCACCGGGATCAAACGCACAGAGGTCGTGTTCATAAAAGGCTCCAGGGTGAATGGGAATGACGTCAGTAAACGCGTGAGCGATGCATTTTATTCATTCCCGGGCCCCTCTTTTTTTCTCAGAATCATGTTGACGTCGTATCCCCATTAAATGTTGAGCGGGATATTTTATCTTTACTCCCTGTTAGTTATTATTTTTCTCTCAGTAGCAGAATCCCGGCACCGCACAAGAATATATTTTTAATTAATTACCAACATAATATATGTTATATCAAAAACGTTACCCTAACTTAAACGCACATTAAGCTGGCATAAACAATAGCGTTTAACGCCATCCTATAAAAAGTCCCCTGCTAAATATTTATTCATGGCAAATGATAAAACACCGAAATTTACAAACAAATAAAAATACAATAAATACAACAATTTATATTTTTTAAATTATAATAGCCAGCTATGAATTAATGCCCCCTTCAACGCTTCACACAGTGTTTACAGATGCTTAATTTGCACATTCAGACTTTTCTGGCTATATCATTTTTATATCGTCAAAACCAATACCTCTATTAATTACAGGGTTTTATACAACACAAAAATACAAATAAACGACATGCTCTCTCATGAGTAATTAGATTCGCTCTGATGTTGCCACTCTGGATTATGGCGGGCATCGTTCGCTCTAAAAAAAATAACGGTGAGTGCTGCGTAAATAACAGCAACTCCGCCGGGGGCGTGCTTTACCTTCCGCAGAGATGGCGCATCTTGCACGCCGTTCACGACAACTCTGCTGGAGTAATACCTAAATGAGCCAAATCTCTGTTATATCGAAACTTACTGGCGTGGAAACTACCACGGAAGGCACACAGGTTACGCTGAGCCATTCCTCTATCGTTGAGCTTCATGTAGAGCGAGCCGATGTCTCCCACTTCGCCCGCAGTGGTAACGATCTGGTGGTCACGCTGCACTCTGGCGAGGTCATTACCCTGAAGAATTTCTACGTCACCGACGCGGAGGGGGTGAGTCAGCTGGTCCTGGAAGAGAGTGACGGTGCGCTGTGGTGGATTGAAGATCCTACCGGGGCTGCTACCTACGAATCTATCGCCTCCACGGACGTATTACTGGCGGCCTCAGGCGGTGATACCGGTGGCGCAGCCATCTGGCCATGGGTACTCGGTGGTCTTGCTGTCGCAGGCGGGATCGCTGTCGCGGCAAGCAGCGGCGGCGGAGGGGGTGGCGACGATGATGATGACAATACGAACCCCGGCACGCCGGGCAATCCTTCCGATCCGGATACCACACCGCCAAATGCGCCTTCCAACCTTCAATTCTCCTCAGATGGTAAAACTGTCACAGGTACTGCCGAACCCGGCAGTACGATTACGCTGAAAGACGCGGACGGCAATCTGGTCGGCACGGGTAAAACCGGTAGCGACGGCAAATTCACCATTGTTCTGGGCACACCGCTGACGAATGGCGAGCAACTTACCGCCACAGCAACCGACTCATCAGGCAATACCAGCCAGGCCGGCCATGTTACAGCACCGGATACCACCGCACCCGATGCGCCCGATATCGTAATTGTGAATGACGACGTTGGCGGAGAAACCGGACCGCTGACTAACGGTCAGCGTACCGATGATGCCCGCCCCACCTTCAGCGGCATCGGCGAAGCAGGCAGTACCATCACCCTGTACGATAATGGTCAGCCGATTGGCACGACCAAGGTTGATGCCAGCGGAAACTGGACCTTTACCCCGGGTACAAATCTCGCTAACGGAAGCCATTCCATTACCACCACCGCGACCGACGCGGCAGGTAACACCAGCCCAGCCTCCGGCGCCGTGACCTTTGTGGTGGATACCGTCGCCCCCACAGCGCCGGCCATCACGCTCGTGTCAGACGATACCAATCCGGTCACCGGCTCGGTCAGTAACGGTGGTAGCACCAACGATCAGCGACCACAGCTTACCGGCACCGCGGAAGCCGGATCTACGGTCACCATTTATGATGGCGGGATCGCGATTGGCACCGCTGTCGTTGCCAGCAACGGCACCTGGACGTTTACCCCTTCGATCAATCTCAGCGAAAGCACGCATCAGCTCACCGTCCGGGCAACCGACGCCGCCGGTAACACCGGACCGGCTTCCCCGGTGTTCACCGTTACCATCGATCTCACCGCACCAACTGCGCCAACCGCCATCGTGCTGAACGATGAAACGGGTGCCATCAAAGGCGCAATTACCTCTGGCCTGTTCACTGATGCCGCTAAACCTGTTCTTGCAGGGAGAGGAGAGCCCGGTGGGACAATTACGATTTTTGATAACGGCGTGCCCATTGCGACCGTTAAAGTTCAGCCCAACGGCACCTGGAGCATCACACCGGACAAACCGCTTTCGGAGGGGGCTCACTCAATAACGGTGCAGGTCACCGACGCTGCCGGGAACCAGAGTGGGTTGTCGCAGCCAATCAACTTCATTGTCGATACCACGCCGCCGGAAACGCCCGACATCACGCTTAATCCGGCAGGCACGCAGATTACCGGCACTGCCGAGCCAAACAGCAGCATTGTCATCACCAGCAGCGACGGCACCATAATTGGGCGGACGACAACGGACGGCAACGGCAACTTCGTTGCCACGTTAACGCCGGCGCAAACTAACGGCCAGCAGATCTCCGTGGTGGCGTCTGATGCTGCTGGTAACCAGAGCACACCTGCGACCGTCACGGCTACGGACACAACCCCTCCTGTCGCCCCCGGCAACCTTCAGGTGGCAGAAAACGGCCAGAGCGTCAGCGGCACGGCGGAGCCAGGCAGCACCGTCACCATTAAAGATCCTAACGGCGCGGTCATCGGTGAAACCACCGCCAACAGCGATGGCACCTTTACGGCGGTTATTAGTCCTGCACAGACCAACGGTGAAGTGCTGACGGTCGTGGCAACCGACGGCAGCGGTAACGCCAGCCTGCCCGCTACAGCCGATGCACCAGATACCACGGCGCCACTGGCTCCGGATAACGTTGTTGTCTCAGATGACGGTACCAAAGTGACAGGTACCGCAGAGCCGGGCAGCACCGTGACCATCCGTGAAAATGGCGTCACGGTTGGCGAGGCGAAAGCCAATGACGACGGCAGCTTCACCGTCACGCTGACCCCACCAAAAGCCAACGGTGAAACCCTGACCGCAGATGCCACCGATCCCGCCGGCAATACCGGGCCAACAACGCCTGCCATTGCGCCGGATATTACCGCCGCGCAAACGCCGGTTATCGTTTCAGTGGACGACGATGCCTCTGCCACTACGGGCCCTGTCGCCCAGAACGGGCTCACTAATGACCGGACGCCAACCATAAACGGAACGGGCGAGCCTGGCACAACCATCACGCTCTCCAGCGGCGGCACGGTCATCGGCACGGTACTCGTTCCGGCATCTGGCGTATGGAGCATCACGCCATCCTCGCCGCTTGCTGATGGCGGCCACGTGCTGACGGCAACGGCAGTTGACGCCGCCGGTAACCCAAGCGGGCCATCAAATGCCTGGAGTATCACTGTCGACGGTACTGCACCCGAAGTACCGGTAATTTCGCAAGTGGTGGACGATGTTCAGGGAAGCACAGGTGCGCTCACCGCAGGTGCCATTACGAACGATCCAACCCCGACACTCAACGGCACTGCCGAACCGGGCTCAACGGTCACCATTCGTCTGGACGGTGTTGATATCGGCACCGCGCTGGTCGGTAGCGGCGGCGCGTGGACATTTACGCCAGGCACACCGATTGGTAACGGTGAGCATACCCTGACCGCCGTCACCACCGACGCGGCAGGTAACATCAGCCTGCCGTCAGGCGGCTTCACCTTTACGGTCGATATCACCCCGCCACCGGCGGCGACCATCACAACCGTAACCGATGACGTCGGTGACGTTCAGGGCCCGCTCACCAGCGGCGACACCACGGATGACACGCAACCGTTGCTGCAGGGCAGCGCGCCGGCGGGTACGGTTATTACGCTTTATGATGGCAATACCCTGCTCGGTACCGCCACACTCGACGGTACCGGCGGCTGGAGCTTCACCCCTACCACCCCGCTCACCAACGGCTCGCACTCTCTGACAGTTCATGCGACCGATACCGCCGGGAATACGACCGTCTCCAGCCCGTTTGTGCTGGTGGTCGATACCGTGGCACCCGCCACGCCGGAGACGCCAGAAATCACCGTGAACCCTGACGGCGGCACAACAGAAACCCCGCTGAACCCGGGAGAGACCACCCGCGATACCACGCCGACGCTGAGCGGCACCGGCAATCCGGGCGATACCGTGACTATCTACAACGGCACCGACAAAATTGGTGACGCCGAGGTGGACAGCAACGGTAACTGGACATGGACACCGGATACCCCACTGGCCAACGGTACCTACGACATCACCCTGACCGTCACCAACAAGGACGGCGCGGGCAACGAAAGCGCCCCGTCCCAGCCGGTGACCATCACCATTGACACCGACCCGCCAGCTACGCCAGCAGCACCGGTGATTACGGACAGCGTCAGCCAGATAACCGGACCGGTTGCCGACGGGGAAACCACGAACGATCCGCGTCCGGTCCTGAGCGGCACCGGCACAGCGAACGATGTGGTTATTATTTATGACAGCATAAATGGTCAGCCTGCCACCGAAGTGGGTCGCGTCACCGTAGACAGCAACGGCAACTGGAGCTGGCGCCCTGACGCCAGCATTGATGAGGGAAGCCACGAATTTACCGCCACCGCCACCGACGAAGCCGGTAACGTTTCGGCGGCGTCACCGGGGATCACTATTACCGTTGATACCGTGGCACCTGATACGCCTGTCATTAGCGCCGTTGGCGGTAAGCCAGACGGTGGTGTTACCACGGATACTACCCCCGGTGTGGGCGGTACCGGCCCTGCGGGCGAAACGGTCATCGTTTATAACAATGGCGTTGAACTAGGACGCGTCGAAATCGGCAGCAATGGCGAGTGGTCTCTCGATCTTCCGACCCAGACTGATGGCCCACTCAACATCACCGTTGCGGCAGTCGATGCTGCGGGTAACGTCAGCGGCCTCAGCCCGGTCTTCACCGTCACCGTTGATACCACTGCGCCAGAAATCCCGCTGATTAACGCGGTGTCTGACAGCCAGCTCACAAGCAATGTGCTTTATACCCGTGATGGCACGCCGACCCTCACGGGCACCGGCGAACCGGGTACCACCGTTATCGTCTCCGTAGACGGTACAGCATCCACGGTGCCGGTAACGGTACAGTCGGACGGCAACTGGAGCTGGACCGCCGACAGCACGCTGGCGGAAGGCCCGCATACCTTCACCGTCTCCGCGGTCGATCCGGCCGGCAATACGTCCGGTAGCTCTGCACCGCTTAGCGTTAACGTCGATACTCTGGATCCGGCTGCTCCCGCGGTTACTGGCATAGCCGCTCAAGGTACTCCATTGACCGGCACCGCCGAAGCGGGAGCTACCATCACTGTAACCGATAACAATGGTAATGTTCTCGGGACAGGCGTAGCCACCGGTGGCACCTTCTCCATCGCGCTCAGCCCAGCCCAAACGGATGGCGCTGTGCTGACGGTGACCGCGACCGATGCCGCGGGCAACCTCAGTCCTGAGGCATCCTACACCGTCACCGGTACGCTGCCGAATCTTCCGGATGTGCCCATCATTACGGCGATTAACGATGATGAACCCCCTGTCACCGGCGACGTGAAAGACAAAACCACCAACGACATTACCCCGACACTCGTGGGTACGGCCGAAGCGGGCAGCATTATCACCATCTACCAGGACGGCATCGCGGTTCCGCTGATCAACGTGATTGCTGATGCGGACGGTAACTGGAGCTATACCCCACTGATTGCGCTGGGTGAAGGGCTGCACACCTTTGAAGTGACCGCGACGGTCGGGCTCTCGACCAGCGGCCGCTCGCCGGTTGCAACCGTCACCGTTGACCTCACCGCACCGGACACGCCAACCATTGGCTCAGTGATTGATGATGTCGGCCCTGGCACTGGTCAACTCACCAACGGGCAGACCACCAACGACAACCAGCCTACCCTTACCGGCTCCGGCACGGTGGGCGATACCATCTCCGTTTACAGCAACGGAACCCTGCTGGGTACCGCAGAGGTCGGCAATACGGGGACCTGGGTCTTCACACCGCCTGCGCTGGCGGAGGGCAATAACGTTCTGACCATCCGCGAGACCGACCCCGCGGGCAATGAAAGTGGTCTGTCGACAGGCTTCACCATCGTCGTTGATACGGTTTCCACCACACCGGTGATCACTAACGTAACGGATAATGTCGGTAACGCCGCCACCACGGTAGTCAGCGGCGATCCGACTAATGACGCCACGCCAACCCTTTCGGGGACGGCGGAAGCGAACAGCGTGGTGAAAATTTTCGACGGCGGTACCCAGATTGCCGTGGTCACGGCTGACGGCACCGGTGCCTGGACGTTCACCCCTGACACCGCGCTCAGCGAAGGACCTCACGCCTTCACCGTTACCGCCACCGACCCACAGGGCAACGTCAGCCAGGTGTCTAACGGCTGGAACGTCGTGGTTGACCTGACGGCGCCAACGGTTCCAACGCTGGATACAGTTAACGACAATGCCCCTGGCGGCGTGACCGGCAACCTCACCAGCGGGCAAGTCACCAACGACACCACCCCGACGATCGGCGGCACCGGACAACCGGGCAGTACAATCCACATCATGAATAACGGTACGCAAATTGGCCTTGCGACCGTCAACGGAAGTGGTAACTGGACCTTTACCCCGAGCACGCCGCTGGGTGACGGCAACTATCTCCTTCGCGCCTACGCCACCGATGCGACAGGCAATGCGTCAGCAAACTCGTCGGTCTTTGCCTTTACCGTGGATGCAGCAGGCCCTGCTGCGCCACTGGTCAGTAGTGTGATTGACGACGTCGGCCCGGTCACCGGTACGCTCACTACCGGCAACAGCACCAACGACGCGCGTCCGACCTTCAACGGTACGGGCGAAGTGGGTGCCACAGTGCATATCATTGTGGATGGCAACGAGATTGGCACCGCGGTGGTTAATGCTCAGGGGAACTGGACCTACACGCCTGACACCGCCCTGAGTGACGGGCCTCATGCCATCACCTTCAATGCCACCGATGCGGCTGGCAACACCGGCAGCACGACGGCACCGTTTAACCTGACAGTGGATACGACACCACCGGCGGCACCGGCCATCACGACCGCGGGAGACAACGCAGGCAGCGTACAGACGCCGCTGACTTCCGGGCAAAGTACCGACGACACCACGCCAACGTTGACGGGCACCGCGGCAGCCAACGCCACGGTGACCATCTATGAGAACGGACAGCCGGTCGGCACCGCGCTGGCGGATGGCACCGGAGCATGGAGCTTTACGCCGTCATCAGCGCTGAGCAATGGCAGTCATACCTGGACCGCGACCGCGACCGACGCGGCGGGGAACGTCAGCCCGGCTTCGCCTGGCTTTACGCTGGTTGTTGATACCAGCGCACCCAATGCGCCGGTTATCAGCCAGGCCGTTGACGATGCGGGCAGCATCACCGGCCCGCTCAGTTCAGGGCAGACGACCGACGACACCGTGCCGCGGCTTGTCGGGACCAGTGAGCCGTTTGCGACTGTGAATATCTACGAAGGCACAACGCTTGTCGGAACGGGCACCGCGGATGCCAGTGGCAACTGGAGTATCTTGCTCACGACCACCTTAGCCACGGGCGCGCACAGCTTCACCGCGCAGGCCACGGATGCAGCGGGTAATACCAGCGTTTCGTCAGCGGCCTTTAGCCTGACTATCGACACGACGCCGCCAGCCCTGCCGGTGCTGAGCAGCATTGTGGATGATGTGGGCAATGCGGCTACGCCGGTTGCCAATGGCGGATTGACTAACGACGCGCAGCCTACCCTCACGGGTACGGCGGAAGCGGGCGCCACGGTGAAAATTTTCGATAACGGCGTCCAGATTGGTAGCGCGGTCGCGACCGGCGGGGCATGGAGCTTTACCCCTTCTCCGGCGCTGAGCAACGGGTCACACAGCCTGACCTTTACCGCCACCGATGCCGCGGGCAATACCAGCGCCCCGACCACCGCCTATGTGATCAACGTGGATGCCGCCGCGCCAGCTGCGCCGTTCATCAGTGCGGTTGTCGATGATGTCGGCAGCATCACCGGACCGGTAACCGGCAATAACCCGACTAATGACGCGCGTCCAGCGCTGAACGGGACCGCCGAAGCCAACGCGACGGTGCGCATCTATGACGGCACGACGCTTGTCGGCACGGTCACCGCCGATGCGAACGGCAACTGGACGCTACCGCAAACCACCACCACACTGACGGAAGGCACGCATAACTTCACCGCCACCGCCACCGATACCGCGGGCAACACCAGTACGCCATCGGCCACCACCACCATTACCGTGGATCTGACTGCACCGAACGTGCCGGCAAGCCTTGCCGTGATCACCAACGGTACGCACGTCACCGGAACCGCCGAAGCGGGTAGCACCGTTACCATCACCACCAGTACCGGAACAGTGCTCGGTACCGCGACGGCTGACGGCAGCGGAAACTTTAACGCGACAATCACGCCGGCCCAAACCAACGGTGAATCACTGCTGGTCTATGCCACCGATAAGGCGGGTAACGCCGGTGTCAGCACGTCGGTGATTGCCCCTGCAACGCCGGTGCCGAACGCACCGCTTATCACCACCATCAACGATAACGTCGGCACCGTCACCGGTAACCTGACCAACGGTAAAACCACTGACGACACCACGCCAACCCTGAGTGGTACGGCCCTGCCAGGCACCACCGTCACGCTGTATAACAACGGCGTGTCGATGGGAACGGCAGTGGCAGATAGTTCAGGCAACTGGACCTTCACCACCCCGGCGTTAAGCGAAGGCTCTCACGCCTTTACCGCCACGGCGACGAACAGTTCGGGCACCAGCCCGGTCTCTTCCGCCACCAGCGTGATTGTCGATCTGACGGCGCCAACGGCCCCAACCGGAACCTTTAACGCTGACGGTAGCGTATTGACCGGTAACGCGGAGGCAGGCAGCACCGTCTCTATCCGTCTTGGCGATGGCAGCACGGTGACCACAATCGCGGGCAGCAACGGCACCTACAGCTATACCTTCCTCAATAAACAGACGGAAGGTCAGACGCTGCAGATCACCGCCACCGATGCCGCAGGTAATACGTCGCAGCCCGGCTCAGCCCTCGCACCGGTCGTCCCGCTCTCCGCCAGCAATAACGTCGAAGAGCTGGATATCAGCACCACGGCCACCGTCACCAACAGCCAGTACAGTGATTATGGCTTCCTGCTGGTGGGTGCCGTAGGCAACGTTCTCACGTTGTTGGGTAATGATACTGCCCAGGTGGACTTCACGGTGGGCAGCGGCGGCAATGCGGATATTGTGGTGAACGCCAATGCCACGGGTGCGGTGCTTTCCCTGCTCAATACACTTGAGCTGGTGGTACAGCGCTGGGACAGCGTCAACGGTACCTGGACTACCGTCGTGGATACCGGACAACCCCAGTTTGCCGATCTGCTGACCCTCGGGGCTACCGGCGTATCGCTGAACCTGACCGGGCTGGCGAACGGCGACTACCGGGTGCTGAGCTATAACACTAACCTGCTGGCGACCGGCTCCTACACCAGCCTCGATGTGGCGGTGAAAGAGACCAGCGCCGGTACCGTGACGGGCGACACCAGCCTGAACGGTAACGTAATTCTCGACGCCGACCCGACCGCGGGCAGCGACAACGCCCCGGCAGGCACTACTGTCTCTGCTGTCACCAACGCACTGGGTGTCACCACCAGCGTGAACGCCGACGGCACGGTTGTTCAGGGCCAGTACGGTACGCTGACCATTAATCGCGATGGCAGCTACACCTACAACCTGACCGACACCAGCGCCTCGGTTGTGGGCCGGACAGAGAGTTTCACCTACACCATCACCCATAACGGCGTCAGCGCGTCGGCGAACCTGGTACTGTCGCTGGGTGCCGGTACTACCGCTAACGGTATTGTGGCGGTGGATGACACGGCCTCGCTGACCTTTGACACCTCGGTCCATGAAATCAATAACGGCACCTCGTCGCAGGGCGGCTTTACCGTGGTGGGGATCAATCTCGGCAACACGCTGGGGCTGAACCTGCTGGACGATCTGAGCAATCCGATCATCTATAACGTGGAGGAAGGTACCACCCGCACCATGACCATTCAGGCTTCCGTGGGCGGTGTGGCGCTGGCGTCGGTATTCGACCTGTATGTCTACAAGTTCAATAACGCGACGCAGACCTTCGAGCAGATGCGCGTCGAACCGGGCTGGCTGCGTGCGCCGTTGCTGGGCGGTACCTCGTCTCAGCTGACGCTGAACCTGCCTGCCGGGGAGTACCTCTTCCTGCTGAATACGGCTGCAGGGATCACCGCCCTGACCGCCTACACGCTGAACGTGCTGGAAGATCATGTCTACAGCGTGTCGAGCGTGGGCGAGACCACCACCGGAGATGTGCTGGATAACGATGTCGCAACCGGCGCGGTGGTATCAGAAGTGAACGGCGTGGCGGTGAACAGCAGCGGCCTGACCGACATTCAGGGGGAATACGGCACGCTGAGCATCAATGCGTCCGGACAGTACACCTACACCCTGAAAGCCGGTGTGGGTGCTGACGCGATCAGTACGCCGGATACGTTCGTCTATACCATCACCGCACCAAATGGGGCGAAGGATACGGCATCGCTCAACATCACCCCAACCGCGCGGGCGATGGATGCGGTCAACGATGTCAGTACCGCGATGGACGTCACCTCAGTGCATCACACGACGACCTACTCGGACACCACCGTCGGGACGGCCAGCTGGACAACCGCGCTGCTGTCATCAACCCAGGGCAGCGGGAGCGGAACCTTCGTGGTGGATCCGAACACCGCGCTGCATAACGTGTCGCTGCACTTTAACGTGGCATCGCTGCTGGCATTGGGCGGCCTGACGGTGAACTGGTCAATCAGTGACGGTTCGAATGTTGTTCGCAGCGGCTCCTTCAGCGGCGGTTCGCTGTTGGGTGGCAATATCGACATCGCGCTCTCCGGGCTGGACCTGAATGCCGGAACCTATACGCTGAGCTATACCGGTAGCGTACCGGGGCTCAGCGTGGGGAACATTACCATTACCCCAAGCGTGAACGGCACCACCTACTCGCTGACCCAGTTCGACTCTACCAGCGGCCACACCGTTGACGGCAACATCTTCGATGGCACCGACTCTGCCGGGGCGATGGATCAGTTGCACTCAGTGGATACCCGCCTCAGCGTGACCGGCTACAACGGCGTGACCACCACGCTGGATCCGTACACCGGCAGCGCAACGGTCAACGTCGTCGGCCATTACGGCACGCTGGCAATTGCTGCGGACGGCCACTACACCTACACCCTCAACACCGGGGTGTCGCTCTCAACCATCACCTCGAAGGAGACCTTCAACTACACCCTGACCGATGCCGACGGGAAAACAGACAGTGCCACACTGACCATCAATATGGCGCCGCAGTTCATCAGTTCGGAACATAACGACGTCATTACCGGCACCGCCTACGGCGACACCCTGATTTACCAGGTGCTGAACGCCACCGCAGGCAACGCCACCGCGGGCAACGTCAGCAGCACTGCTGGCGATCACTGGACCAATTTCTCGCTCACGCAGGGGGACAAAATCGATATCGGCGATCTGCTGGTGGGCTGGAACGGGAGCAGCTCAACGCTCGGTAATTATCTGCATGTTACTAATAGTAATGGCAATACCGTGATCTCCATCGACCGTGATGGTTCAGGGAGCACCTACACTAATACGACGCTCGTGACGCTGGATAACGTCCAGACCACCTACGACGAGTTAGTGAACCAGCAACACATCGTTACCTGATAGCACCTGCACAAATGACCCGGGCGCACAGCGCCCGGGCATAAACAATAAAGCAGTACATTTTTATTAGGGATAAGACATGGGAATGAAGATGCCTTACTGGTGGCTCTCGTGCTGCCTGATATCTGTGCCCGCCCTCTCCGCGACGCCGGCGGCGATGATCAATACCGGACAACTCCGTGAAACGCAGGAACTCCCCTCTCTGAATGGCCGCGTGGCACCTGTCGTCGGCAAGGCTGCCCCCGGCACGCTGCAGCTTGGCGAAGCCGTCAACCGCGCCGTCACCTGGCACCCGGCCATCAGTGAAGCCGTGGGGAAACTCTACCAACAAAGCGAAGAGGTGGACGTCGCCAAATCGAAATACTATCCGCAAATTAATGCCGGCATGGATAACGGTTATACCCACGACGGCGACGATAATGGCTTTACCCCGTCGCTGGTACTCTCCCTCTCACAAATGCTGTACGACTTTGGCAAGGTGGCAAGCCAGGTGCGTGCAGAAAGTGCCGGCGTCGCCCAGCAGCAGGCCAACGTGCTGGTCAGCATCGACACCATCGCTCACGATACCGCCATCGCGATGGTGCAGGTGCAAACCTGGCAGCAAATGGTCGACACCGCCAAAGAGCAGCTTGAGGCGCTCTCTTCGATTGGTACCCTCACCCGCCAGCGTAATGACGAAGGGGCCACCTCACTCTCTGACGTGGTGCAGACCGATGCACGTATCGAAGGCGCGCGCGCCCAGCTGATGCAGTACCAGGCCAGCCTCGACAGCGCCCGTGCTACTTTGATGAGCTTTCTTGGCTGGAACACCCTCAACACGATCAGCAACGATTTTCCACAAAAGCTGGCCCGCAGCTGCGACATTGCCGAGCCGGACGATCGTCTGGTCCCGGCAGTATTAGCCGCCTGGGCGCAGGCTAACGTCGCCCAGGCCAATCTCGACTACGCCGACGCCCAGATGACACCGACCGTCTCGCTGGAGCCGGAGGTGCGCCACTACCTGAACGAACGCTATGCGGGTAACGAAACGCGGGATCGCACCCAATACTCTGCATGGGTGAAAGTGCAGATGCCGCTCTATCAGGGTGGCGGCCTCACCGCCCGGCGTAACGCCGCAGGCCACGCGGTAGAAGCCGCACAGTCCACCATTCAGCGTACCCGCCTCGAGGTACGCCAGAAACTGCTGGAGTCGCGCAGCCAGGTATTAAGCCTGCTGAGCACGCTGCAGATTCAGGGCCGTCAGGAGGCGCTCAGCGCCCGCACCCGTGAACTCTATCAGCAGCAATATCTGGATCTGGGTTCTCGCCCGCTGCTCGATGTGCTTAATGCCGAGCAGGAGGTCTATCAGGCGCGTTTTACCCAGCAGCAGACCCTCGGACAGTTGCACCAGCTGCAGCTCAACTGCCTCTATAACACCGGGCAATTGCGTCACGCGTTCGATCTTGATAACCGCACCATCCAGACCGTGGAGATCCAGCCATGAAGCAACGCGATATCCCGCAAGGTGAGACCATGACGGATGAGGCCCTGGCGCAGTGGGCGCAGGCCTTTGGTTTTGTCGCCACGCGCTACCGCGTCGCCTGCTCACCCGGTGCGCTGCTCGCGGGCGCGCCGTGGCTAAAAGGAAAACCGATGGTGCCTGCACTGACTCAGCTGGCCCGTGAAGCAGGGCTGTCGTTTCAGCTGCTGACGGCGGATCAGCAGGCGATCAACAGCTGGCGTCTGCCGGTCGTGGCGGCAATGAACGACGGCAGGATCGGCGTGATCGAACATTTCGATGGCGACGATACGCTGGAGGTCAGCTTTTTCGACGATCAGACCTACACCAACCGGCTTTCGATGACCGCCATGCTGCCCGCCATCCGCCACGTCATTGCCCTGCGCCCACTGGCCGCGCTGAAAGACAGCCGCGTGGATGCCTATATTTCGAAATACCGTCCGGACTGGCTTTACCGACTGGTGATGCGCGACTTGCGCCCCTACAGCTGGGTGATGCTCGCCGCGCTGTTCATTAACGTCCTGTCCCTGTCGGGGATTGTCTTTTCCATGCAGGTGTATGACCGGGTGATCCCCGCGCAGTCCTACCCGACGCTGTATGTCCTGACCATCGGCGTGTTGATCGCCACCCTGTTTGGCTTTGTGCTGCGCGTGGCACGCGGGCACATTATGGATCTGCTGGGCAAACGCTCCGATCTGCGCGTATCGGATCGGGTCTTCGGTCACGCCCTGCGGCTGCGCAACAGCGCTATCCCTCGCTCGACCGGCAGCTTTATCTCCCAGCTACGCGAGCTGGAGCAGATCCGCGAGATGGTCACCTCCTCCACCATCTCCACAATTGTCGATCTGCCCTTCTTTTTCCTGTTCGTGGTGGTGCTGGCGATCATCGCTCCCCAACTGGCGTGGATCGCACCGGTCGCCGCGGTGATCATGGTCCTGCCCGGTCTGCTACTGCAGAAAAAGCTGGCAGAGCTCGCGAAGCAGTCGGCGCACGAATCCACCCTGCGCAACGCCGTGCTGGTGGAGAGCGTGCAGGGGCTGGAGGACATAAAGCTGATGCAGGCGGAAAACCGCTTTTTGCAGCAGTGGAACAGCTACATCCAGATCACCGCTGAATCTGGCTTGCGCACCCGTGAACTGACCCAGAACCTGATCAGCTGGGGAATGACTATTCAGAGCCTGGTCTATGCCGGGGTGATCGTGGTCGGTGCGCCGATGGTGATCGACGGCACGCTGACGACCGGTTCGGTGGTCGCCGCCTCGATGCTGGCCTCGCGCATGATCGCTCCGATGGCCACCCTGTGCGGCGTGCTGGCGCGCTGGCAGCAGGTCAAAGCGGCGAAAGAGGGACTGGACAGCATCATGCAGCTCCCCACAGAAAACCAGCGTGAGGAGACGCCGATCCGCCAGGACGTACTGCGCGGTCACTATCTTTTCGAGCAGGCGCAGTTCCGCTATCACCCGGAAGATCCGCGCATGGCCCTGCGCATTAACCGTCTGGAGATTAAGCCAGGTGAAAAAGTGGCGATCCTCGGGCGTAACGGCGCCGGAAAATCGACCCTGCTGCAGGCGATGGCGGGCGGAATGGATCTCGCCGGCGGTGAATTGCGGCTCGATAACTTCAGCCTCCCGCACCTCGATGTCGCCGATGTCCGGCGTAACGTCGGCTTTATGACCCAGAACGCCCGGCTCTTTTACGGCACCCTGCGCGAAAACATCACCCTCGGCATGCCGCGCGCCACCGATGAGGAGATTTTCGAGGTGCTGGAGTTAACCGGCGCTGCGGGCTTTGTGCAGAAACTGCCGAAGGGTCTGGACTACCCGATTATGGAGAATGGCGTGGGGTTATCCGGCGGCCAGCGGCAATCCATTCTGCTGGCGCGCATGCTGCTTCGCGACCCCAATATTGTGCTGATGGATGAACCGACTGCGTCGCTCGATGAGCACACCGAGCGGGAATTTATCCAGCGTCTGAGCGCCTGGCTTGGCAACCGCACCCTGATTGTCGCCACGCATCGCGTGCCGGTGCTGGAACTGGTGGAGCGCGTCGTGGTGCTCAAAGAGGGAATGCTGGTGATGGACGCGCCGAAAGCGCAGGCGCTGAACAACAGCCGCATGCAGCAACAGCAGCAGCAGGCAGCAACAGGACGGGAGTGGAAAAATGAAAATCAGTCAGCGTGACGTCGCCGCAATGGACGACCTGGACAATGCGCTCGACTCCGAAAGCGGCTACACCGGTGCGCGGCGGATTGTTATCTTCTCTTTACTGATGTTCGTGGTACTTGGCGTCTGGGCGTGGTTTGGCGTGCTGGATGAAGTCTCAACCGGCACGGGCAAAGTGATCCCCAGTTCGCGCGAGCAGGTTTTACAGTCGCTCGACGGGGGGATCCTTACCGAGCTGAACGTCCATGAGGGTGACCAGGTGCAGGCCGGACAAGTGCTGGCGCGGCTCGATCCCACGCGTTCAGAATCTAACGTTGGTGAAAGCGCGGCGCGCTACCGTGCCTCGCTGGCCTCCAGCGTGCGACTGTACGCCGAGGTAAACGATCTGCCGCTGAAATTTCCCCCTTCGCTGGCGAAGTGGACCGATCTGACCGCCGCCGAAACCCGGCTCTATAACTCACGCCGTGCGCAGCTGGAAGATACCCAGCGGGAGCTGCGTGCGGCATTGGATCTTGCGAATAAGGAGCTGGCGATCACTCAGCGTCTGGTGAAAACCGGCGCCGCCAGCCACGTGGAAGTACTGCGCCTGCAGCGGCAGAAAAGCGATCTGGAGCTGAAACTCACCGACGTGCGATCTCAGTACTATGTTCAGGCCCGCGAGGCGTTATCCAAGGCCAACGCTGAAGTGGATATGGTCTCGGCGATCCTCAAAGGCCGCGAGGATTCAGTGACCCGCTTAACGGTGAAATCTCCGGTGCGCGGGATCGTGAAAAACATCAAAGTCACCACCATCGGTGGCGTCATCCCGCCTAACGGCGAGCTGATGGAGATTGTGCCGGTGGACGATCACCTGCTGATCGAAACCCGTCTCTCCCCGCGCGATATCGCCTTTATCCACCCGAATCAGGAAGCGCTGGTAAAAATCACCGCCTACGATTACGCCATTTATGGCGGGCTGCACGGCGTGGTTGAAACCATTTCGCCGGACACCATTCAGGACGAAGCCAAGCCGGAGGTGTTCTATTACCGGGTATTTATCCGCACCAGCCAGGATTACCTGGTGAATAAAGCAGGCAGGCACTTCTCAATCGTGCCGGGGATGATTGCGACGGTGGACATTAAAACCGGTGAGAAAACGGTGCTGGATTACATGATCAAGCCGTTCAACCGGGCGAAAGAGGCGCTGCGAGAGCGCTAATCACTGGCAGTTTGTTTCTCCGGCCCTCTCTCGTGGAAGAGGGCCGAAGTCATGGCATCCATAACCCGCAACAATACCGCTTAAGCCAGCGGCGAAAGTCTGACCTCGTTTACCTTTTCCCTTTCCGCCTTCTGTTAAAATAGCCCAAACTCATTTTTCAGGAAGAAACCATGCGTCAACGAACTATTGTCTGCCCCATCATTCAGAACGACGGGGCGTATCTGCTGTGCAAAATGGCCGATGACCGCGGCGTATTTCCCGGCCAGTGGGCGTTATCGGGCGGCGGGATGGAGCCGGGAGAAACCATGGAGCAGGCGCTGCGCCGTGAAATTCGCGAAGAGCTGGGCGACGCGCTGGAGATCACGGAGGTCAAACCCTGGGCGTTTCGCGACGACATTCGGGTGAAAACCTATGCCGATGGCACCACGGAAGAGATTTATATGATTTACCTGATTTTCGACTGCATCAGCGCAAATCGGCAGGTGACGTTTAACGACGAGTTTCAGGAGGTTGCCTGGGTCCGCCCGGAAGCACTTAAAGCACTGGATCTGAACGAAGCCACGCGCATTACCTTCGCACAGAAGGGGCTTCTTTAAGCGCCCACTGCCCGGGCGTTTTGCCGGTAAAGGCCCTGAAAACCTCAATAAACGCGCTGATACTGTTGTAGCCGCACGACAGCGCGATCCAGCCAACCGGTTTACCTGCTGCCAGCCACTCCATTGCCCGCATTACGCGGGCAAGTTGCCGCCAGTTAACAACGTTCATTCCCGTTTCCGCGCTAAACCGACGGTGGAATGTCCGCACGCTCATTCCCGCAAGGGAGGCATAATGCTCAACCGTCTGGTTGTCGTCCACACGTTGCATCAGATGGCTGGCTACCTTCTTTAATCGGGGATCGGCTGGCATGGGCAGCAGATAGCGCACCTGACGGCCCCGCGCCAGTTCATCCAGCAGCAGGGTGAGCTTTCGCGGATCGTACCCGCTTCCTTCAGCGTTTAAGCGTGAAAACAGCGCGCTGGTGAGCTCGTCGGGTTCGAAAAGCGTCGTTTCACCGGGCAGCGCTTCACACCCTGCGGGATCCAGATAGATCGCATGACCGTCAATCGCACTCCCGGAAAAGGCAGCATGCTCCTGACCAGGCGGGATCCAGCCGATATGTTGCGCCGGTACAACCGAACGCCCAGACGCTGTTTCGACAACCAGCAGGCCCGTCGTAATCCGCCAGAGCTGACCGGCCTTATGGCTGTGCCACGGCGTATGGTATCCACCTGGATGCAAAAGTGTCTCGAAGCTGACCACGTTATTTGGCCGAAAATCGGTATTCATTGGCTTATTACAGAAACTACGTCTCTGTCTGTCAAGGATAATGGCGGCTCAACGCAACGAGGAGTCACCATGAACATCATCACCCGCCTGATTACCCAGTCTGACAATGCTATTTTGCGTGAGGAAATGTCCCGTTTACTGACCGGCCTGTTTAAAGGCGAGATTGATCCGAAAGACGTTTTTTCGCCAGAGTATCAGCAGATCACGGACGGTCACTCTCTTGATTATTCTGGCTTTATTCAGCACCTGGAGCACGTGCGTTCGCAGATCCGCGATATCGCCTTCCGCGTGGAACAGATAGGGTGTCATGACACACTGCTGGCTGACCGGCATATCGTGACCGTCACGTATCCCGAAGGCCATCAGGCTGAAATAGAGGTTTATATGTTTGCCACGCTGTGCGCAGGAAAAATCTGCCGGATCCACGAAGTCACGCGAGTAGCCAACGGTGAAGCTTCTGCTCGCGCGCTGGCCCATGCAACGGGCTAACGTTACTCAGCCGGTTGCGGTGCGCTGCTGAGATATACCCCTACATAGCGCGTAAACTTCCCGATAAAGACCCCGGCAAATACCCCGCCGGAGACTATCGCCAGCGCGCTCATGGCGGGCTGTTGCAACGCCTGGGGAGAGAGGGCGTTCATCACCCCCAGCACGTATTTCACCCCAAATGCCAGCATCATAAACGGCAGTGCCGTGTAGTCAGGCTGGCGATAAAGGGTGCGCGGCGCGTCGGTGCGGGTGATGACCGTCTGCTTAATCAGCACATACCCCAGCGCCGCGCCCGCCACAATCCCCGCAACCCAAAGGGCCACCGTCGCGAGAGTAAGATCGCGATAGACCACCAGATCGTAGATATCCCAGATAAGAAAGATGGCAGGAATGATGGCCAGCCTTTCCAGCGTAACGGTGGCAGGCTTACGGGCATTGAGGCCGCGTGAGATAAGAAAGATAAACAGAACCCACACCCAGACGGGGGTGTGCGTGAGGATACCGATCAGAAATTCAAACATGGGATTCACCATGAACGCTTGCGGCGCTGGCCGCACTGCACAAGTAATGCGCATAACAGCACAGGTGCCATTATGCGCAGGTCTGTTACAGCGATTTTTTCAGGCGACGAACCGCCTCTTTCAGCTCTTCATCGGTTGGCGTGACAAACGACATGCGCAGCGTCGTATGGTCTGGCTCATTGCAATAGAAGAACTCACCCGGCACAAAAACCACGCCGTTGCTTAACGTTTTTTCCAGCCAGCGCGTGGTGTTGATGCCATTGTTCATTTTGGCCCACAGGAACATTCCGCCCTTCGGCTTATGGAACGACATGACATCACCCAGTTCCGCCTCCAGCTCATTTGCAAAGGTCTGGTATTTCTGGCGGTAGGCTTCACGGATCATTTTAATCTGATCGGCCAGACGACCGGTTTTCAGGTACTCGTAGGTCATCAGCTGTGACAGCGTGCTGGTGTGCAGATCGGTGGTTTGCTTGAGATTAACCACCGCGCGTTTCAGCCACTCCGGTACCAGCACCCAGCCCACACGAGTGCCCGGCGCGAGGATTTTGGAGAAGGTCGAGGTATAGACGACGTTCTCTTCATTGCCGATATCTTTGGCATGGGCAATTAACGGGCGGAACACTTCATCGGTATAATTAATTTCGCTGTACGGATCGTCTTCGATAATAACGAAGTCATAGCGCTTCGATAATTCCACCAGCTGTTTACGACGCACTTCAGAAAGCGTTACCCCACCCGGGTTACCAAATGTCGGAACAATATAAACCGCCTTGATGGCTTTATTCGCCACCAGCGCTTCAAGTTCATCCACTTTCATTCCGTCGCCATCGGTGCCCACGGATTCAAATTTGGCCTGCGCCAGACCAAATACCTGCAGTGCTGCGAGATACGTTGGACGTTCGACGACGACGGTATCGCCCGGGTTAATTAACGCCCGCGCCAGCACGTCGAGAGATTGTTGCGAACCGGACGTAATGACCACGTCATCGGCCTTGCAGGAGATCCCACGGCCTTCACAAATGAGCTTAATTTCTTCACGCAGCCCCGGGATGCCTTCGGTCAGACCGTACTGAAAAGCTTCACCAAAATGCTGTGATAATACGGCATCAGCGGCAATTTTCAGGCCTTCATGATCGAACAGTGCAGGGTTAGGAATACCGCCACCCAGCGAAATCACCCCGGCCATTTTGCTATGTTTTAATAATTCACGGATGGCAGATGATTGCAGGCCCTGTGCGCTGCTGGCGAGTTTATTCACAGACATTCTTTGCTTACCTTCTTTTTTATAATGTGCCTAATCTTAGTAGCATAAGTCTGCGGCTTTGATAATTACTTTTCTTCAACTGCATGGCCGAAATATTCCGCGCCCTGCAGAATATGCGCGACAAATTGCGTGAGCTTGGGTAGCGGACGTAAATCCTGGCGCCACAGCAAATGTACCGGTCGTGGCGCAGGCGTGTAGTTCTCCAGCACCTGCACCAGCCTGCCGCTCGCCAGCTCTTCTGCCACCAGCACTTCGGGTTGCAGTAATAATCCCGCCCCCGCTCTCGCCGCCATCCGTAGCCCATAGCCATCGTTGCAGCGCAGAATGGCATCGCGCTTCCAGCGCATCTCGCCTTCACCCCCCGGCAGCCGCCATTCGTTACGTGCAGTCCACACCGTGTGTGACAGGCAGAGATGATCCGCCAGATCGGCAGGCGTTCGCGGCGTGCCGTAACGCGCCAGATACGCCGGGGCCGCGCAGATCACCATTCGGTACGGGCAGAGGTATTTCGCCACCAGATCGTCGTTATGAATGTCACCGATGCGAATGGCCAGATCGACCCCTTCATCTACCAGATCCACCATCCGGTTGGTCAGATCCAGCTCCACGCGCACGTCCGGGTAGCGCTGTAAAAAGGTCGCGGTGAGGGGGGCTATCACACAACCCCCAAACGAGGTGGGCGCAGTGACCCGCAAGGTCCCGGCTGGGGCCGCACGCAGTCGCTCAACCGCGCTTTCGGCGATAGAAACCTGCTCCAGCACCCGCTTCGCCTCGTCGAAATAGACCCGCCCGGCATCCGTCAGACTTTGACGCCGCGTGTTTCGCTCCAGCAGCCGGGTACCGAGCTGAGACTCCAGCAACGCAATGTACTTCCCCACCATCACCGCCGACATCTCCAGCCGGCCTGCCGCGCCGGTAAAACTGCCGCTCTCAACGACAGCAATGAAGGTCTCCATGCTGCGAAGCTTATCCATATTCCAAACCCCTGGTTAGCAATCCTCTAACTTTAGCCCAGTTTATCTGAGTTTTGATTTATTAAAGAATGAAGGCTCACAACCTAAGGAGTCAGCTATGAAAATCGTGATTATTGGTGCCAGCGGTACGGTCGGTCGTGCGGTAACAGAAGAGCTGAGCCGTCGCCACGACGTGATCCGCGTGGGTCGCACGCAGGGCGACTACCAGGTGGATATCACCTCTCAGGCAAGCGTCCAGGCATTGTTTGAAAACATCGGTGTGGTGGATGCGATTGTCTCTGCCAGTGGCGGCCTGCACTTCGGCCCGCTCGCGACCATGAAAGACAGCGATTTCAACCAGGGCTTGCAGGATAAGCTGCTGGGACAGGTTCGTCTGGCGTTGACCGGCCAGCATTATCTCAACGAAGGCGGCTCCATCACCCTGATAAGCGGGATCGTGGCGCATGAGCCTATCGCTCAGGGGGTGAATGCCACCACGGTGAACGCCGCCCTGGAAGGGTTTGTCCGCGCCGCGGCCTGTGAACTGCCGCGCGGGATCCGCATCAACCTGATTAGCCCGACGGTGCTTACCGAATCAGCGGAAGCGTACGAAGGCTTCTTCCCGGGCTTTGAAAGTGTTCCCGCCGCAACGGTGGCGCAGGCCTATCGTCGCAGCGTGGAAGGAGTGCAGAATGGACGGGTGTATAAAGTGGGTTACTGAGCCTTAGCGGCAGAAATCAGGACCAGCATCGGACGTTCCGCCTCTTCGGCCAGCGCGGGCCAGGCATCAATTTGTGCCTGCGTTGGTCCCCATTCGTTCACTTCCGTTATTGTCAGCCCCGCCTTAATAAGCGCATTGAGCGTGGTACCCAGCGTACGGTGGTATTTGATCACCCCGTCCGCCAGCCAGTTGCTGACGCGCTCGCCCTCATCCTGATAGCGATTAACGCCCCAGAAACGCTCGCCATTGTCGTCGGTCAGCCAGCCCTGACGTGTGGCGCAGGTGTAAATCGGATGTTCCATTGAAAAGACGAGGCTGCCGCCGAGTTTAAGCGCCCGCCGGATTTTCTCAAACAGGGAATCCAGCGCCGGCAGGTAGTGCAGCGCCAGTGAACTGTAGATCAAATCAACGCTGTTCTCAGGTAACGCCAGAGATGCCAGATCGCTGCGCTGATAGTGAATTTTCGCGTCATCCGTCAGTTCAGCCGCCCGGGCGAGCATCTTTTCGGAGAGATCAACGCCGGTCACTTCTGCCGCCCCCAGCGCGCGTGCAGCGCGACAGAACCAGCCGTAACCGCAGCCAAGATCGATAACTGACTTGCCGGATAACGGTGGCAGCATGCTTTTCAGCGCAGGCCATTCCGGTGCGCCGTCCAGACCCTGCACCGAACGCGGTAGCCGGGCATAGCCTTCAAAAAACGCCGGGTTGTCGTAGATGTTTTGTGCCATGACGGACTCCTTTATCGCAACGGAGGCGAGGGTAAAACACCCCTCGCCCGTTGACAACATACCCGTCTGAAAATCAGAGTCTGCGCCGGATCTTCTCCACCATGGCGGCAGTCGAAATCCCGTAACGCGCGTGAAGGGTCGGTAGCGCACCCGCATCAAGGAAAGCATCCGGCAACGCAACGGTGTCAAAGTCGACGTTAACGCGATGGCGCATCAACAGCGACGCCACGGCTTCACAAAGCCCGCCAACGCTACTGTGGTTTTCAGCCACAATAACCAGACGTCCGGGTTTCGCGGCTTGCGCCAGAATGGTCGCTTCATCCAGGGGCTTAATCGTGGGTGAGTGAAGTACCGCCACGCTGACATTATCCTTGCGCAACTGCTTTGCCGCCTCCAGTGCGCGCATGGTCATCAGCCCTGAGGCGATAATCAGCACATCACTGCCCTCTTCCAGCAGCGCGGCTTTGCCTATTTCAAACCGGTAATTGTACTGATCCAGCACCACCGGAACCTTACCGCGTAACAAACGCATATAAACCGGCCCTTCATGGCTGGCAATGGCAGGCACCGCCTGTTCGGTGTCAATCGCATCGCAAGGATCGATAATGGTCATGCCCGGAATGCCGCGCATGATCGCAATATCTTCCGTTGCCTGATGGCTTGGCCCGTAGCCGGTGGTCAACCCCGGCAGCGCGGCGCAAATCTTGACGTTGAGGTGTTCCTCAGCAATGACCTGATGAATAAAATCGTAGGCACGGCGGGTGGCAAACACGGCATAGGTGGTGGCAAAGGGAATAAAGCCCTCTTTGGCCATCCCACCTGCCGCCCCCATTAACAGCTGTTCCGCCATTCCCATCTGAAAGAAACGTTCAGGGTATGCCTGAGCAAAGATATGCAGGTCGGTATATTTCGATAAATCTGCCGTCATGCCGACAATGTTCTGGCGTTGAGCCGCCAGTTTCACCAGCGCGTGGCCAAACGGCGCGGCCCGGGTTTCCTGCCCTTCCTCTGCAATCGAGGCAATCATGGCGGAGGTGGTTAAACGCGGTTTATTTTCGACGGGCTGGCTCATTACATGACTCCTTCTGGTTTATTTGCATCGAGCACGGCGAGCGCCTGTTGCCACTCATCGGCATCCACGCGAATAAAATGGTTCTTGTCACGCTGCTCGAGGAAAGGTACGCCCTTGCCCATCAGCGTGTCGCACAAGATGACGCGCGGCTGTTGTTCGGGATAGCGTCTGGCATTATCAAACGCCGACACCAGCGCGGGGATATCGTTACCGTTAACGCGTTGTACATACCAGCCAAAGGAGGTCCACTTATCTTCCAGCGGCTCAAAACCGAGGATGTTATGTGAATTACCGTCCGCCTGTTGCCGGTTAATGTCCACCAGCACAATCAGGTTCGAGAGCCCATGATGCGCGGCTGACATGGCGGCTTCCCAGGTTGAACCTTCGTCCAGCTCACCGTCAGACATGGAGTTAATTACCCACGCCGTGCTCTGTTTATGTTTCAGCCCCAGCGCCATTCCCACACCAATGCTGAGTCCCTGCCCCAGAGAACCGCCGGAGATCTCCATGCCGGGTGTATACGTTGCCATGCCGGACATCGGCAGGCGGCTGTCATCCGAGCCGTAGGTTTCAAGTTCCTCTTCAGGAACGATCCCCGCCTCGATCAGCGCCGCATAATACGCAATGGCGTAATGTCCGTGGGAGAGCAGGAAGCGGTCGCGGCCTTCCCACTCCGGCTCCTGAGCCCTGAAGGTCATACCGTGCGCAAACGCAGTTGCCAGCACGTCGGCATAGCCCAGCGCCTGACCGATATAGCCCTGACCTTGTACTTCGCCCATTCGCAGCGCGTAGCGGCGAATGCGCCACGCGGCCGCGGCAACCTGTTGAACTGTCGTATTCGTCATTCTCGTCTCCCCTTAATGGATCAGCATGCCGCCGTTCACGTCGAGCGTGATACCGGTGGAATAAGAAGAGAGATCGCTGCCCAGGAACAGCGCGGCACGGGCAACATCCTGTGCATCACCAAGACGGTTGAGCGGAATACCCGCCAGAATGGCGGTTTTCATCTCATCGCTCAGCTTGCCAGCGGTGATGTCCGTCTGGATAAGCCCCGGGGTGATGCAGTTCACGCGCACGTTATCCGGCCCAAGCTCACGGGCCATGGCTTTGGCCAGCCCCAGCACGCCGGCTTTTGCAGCGCTGTAGTGCGGGCCGCCAAAAATACCGCCGCCGCGCTGTGCCGAAACTGAAGAGATACAGACAATGCTGCCGGACTTCTGCGCGCGCAGAGTGGGAATCACCGCCTGGGACATCAGCAGCGTACCGCGCAGGCTGACATCCAGTACGGCATCGTAATTGTCGCGCTTAATATCCATCAGTTTGAGCGGCTGGGTTATCCCGGCGTTATTCACCAGAATGTCGATGCGCCCATATTTACCCAGAACCTGCTCAATGGCTGCGTTCACCTGCAACTCGTTGCTGACGTTTGCCGCAAGCCCCAGATGCCCTTCACCCAGACATGCAGCCGCACGCTGGCTGGCCTCGGCATCTAAATCAATAATGACCACTTTCGCGCCCTGCTCGGCATATAATTTTGCCGTGGCGAAACCCAAACCGCGCACAGAAGCCGCGCCGGTAATCACGGCGACTTTATCTTTCAGAAGCATATATTTACTCCAGTATTGTAAGAGAGGTTTTATTTATTATTTCGGTTCTTCCAGCAAGATAATCATGACTAATCCAATTGCTGCGCAAATACCGAAATAAATAAAGACAGAATTAAAGCTTCCAGTTTTATCCAGCAGATAACCTGCCAGCATCGGCGAAACAAATCCGCCGAGATTACCGCCGCTATTAATAATTGATGCGGCGATGGGATACGTTTTGCTGTCCGCAACGGCCATTCCATAAGCGGTGAAGGCGGGCCAGCCTATATTCAGACAGAGACCAACAAAAAAGAGGCCGACACAAACCGCAACGGTGCTTTGCGGGATATTCAACATGATGACCATCATCAGTACGGTGCTGATGGCTGTAAACATCATGGTCGGTTTACGCCTGCGCCCGAGCCATTTATCGGAGACATAGCCGCCAAAAATCGCGCCGATAAAACCGCCGATACACGGCATACTCGCGACGAGGCCCATACTCATGAACGTAAAGCCTTTTTCTTTCACCAGATAAAGCGGTATCCAGGTCAGCAGGCCATACAGCACGCTGACCATCATGAAGTAGGCCACACAGTCACCGAGAATATTTTTCGATGTGAACAGACCTTTTACCGTGCTGATGGGCGACAGATCCCGTACGCGGATCAGACGGTCAAGGCGGGAGAAGCCGGGGGAAATCACGATATTTTCCCGTCTGGCATCCGGTGTCGCCTGACCTGCGGTGATGGTCTCCAGTTCGGCCTTTGACACGAAAGGGCTCTCGGAAGGCCGGGTACGTACCAGTAAATACCACAGGACAGCAATGACCAGTCCCGGAATAGCAAAAGAGAAAAAGACCCAGCGCCAGCCCCATGTCATGGCAATCCACACTGCCAGCGGCGGCACCAGAATGGGGGCAAACATGGTGGCAGCAATATAGATGCCGGTCGCCGTGGCCTTCTCTTTTGGTGGAAACCAGTTATTGATCGTTGATGCCAACCCCACCGGGCATGGTCCCTCGGTTAACCCCAGCCCCAGGCGGATAAACTTCAGGCCCAGCACTGAGGTCGCAGTCCCCATCAACCAGGTAAACGCCGAGAAGCCAAATATCGACAGCGCCACCATTCCGCGAATGCCCTTTTTGGCGATAAAAAAGCCCGCCGGTATTTGGCTCAGGGCGTATCCCAAAAAGAACATACTGGCGATCGCACCGGCTTCGAAATTATTGATATGAAACTCGTCGATGATAAAAGGAAGTACAGCACCAATATTTGTTCGGTCGGCATAGTTAATGGCATACACAATAAAAATTAATGCCAGCACAACGAAACGGTAATTGGTTTTCTTTGTCGCTATGTAGGGGGCAACTTGTTCTATACGAGACATGTTTTACCTCATTATTCGAACAACGTGAGTCGTTTTATTTATGCGTTCAACGTCAATATATCGGCTATCGAACGAAACACCATTCAATAAAACTCATTTATTGCTGAGATAAATTTGATACGCGATGCAGGTCATAAAAATAAAATGTAACCCTCATCAATATTCATCGATAAAACACTGTGAACAGGATCATGTTTAATCCATTCAGCTGGGTAAAAATTGCTGACGCGATGCCGCAATGTTATGTTTTTTAAAATTGTCTCGTTTAAAAGGAGTGGGCCATGCCCGCGCAGGATCGCCAGACCCTCCCCATACCCTCGCTGCGAAATATTCAGTCCTTTATCGCCGTGGCCAACTCTCTCAGTATCCATCTGGCGGCCGAACAGCTTAACGTCACCGCGTCAGCCGTCAGTCATCAGATCGCCTCGCTGGAATCCTGGATGGGGAAGAAGTTATTTATCCGCAGCGGCAAAGGCGTGACCCTGACCCCGACGGGGGAAAAATATCTGCGCGACGTCTCCGCAGCGATGAGCGCCATCGGCCGTGCAACCGAACAGGTGATGAAAGAGGCCGATAATCCGGTATTGCGCGTTCACTCTTCACCAACGTTTGGCCTGACGTGGTTATTGCGCCGGCTCGGCAAATTTCGCAGTGAATACCCGGATATTACGGTCAATCTTTCCTGCTCCTATGAGAACCTGCAGTTTGCACGCGATAACATCGATATTGATATTCGCCACGGCATCCCGGACTGGGACGCTTACAGGGTCATGACCATTAAAAACGATGCGCTGGTGGTGCTGGCCTCACCGGCATATCTGCGTGCACATCCCGTCAACACGCCGCAGGACCTGCTTTCACAGGCGCTTATCTCGTCGACCAGCACCCTGGTCAACTGGGAAAAATGGTTTGCCTGGCACAATATCGATCGACCCTGGCTCAACTTCAGCCTGAGTTTTGATCGTTCCTACATGAGCTTTGAAGCCGCGCGCATGGGGTTGGGATTTATTCTGGAAAGCAAGATGATGGCCACCGATCACCTGAACGATGGCTCCCTGGTGCAGGTGCTACCAGATGAAACGGGGATCGCCATTAATGCGCATCATCTGGTGATGCCGCACATGAACGAGCGCACCTGGAAGATCCAGCAGTTTGTTGAGTGGATTGATCGCGAGCTGCGTCTGTCGGGGTATCACCTGTAGCAATACCCCGACGTGGCGTCAGGAGACGGTGCCCCACACAAGATGGCCCTTATGGAAGGTCGCGGTACGCGGTGAAATCCGCGCCACGGCCTCGGCGGAACAGGAAGCGTCCACCAGCACAAAGCTGGCATCGTCCTGCGCTTTTGGCCACACGCGCTCGCCTTTGTCGTTCAACGGCAGCACATCACCGGTGGCGATACCCAGCGCGCGGGAGAGCGTCTGTTCATTCGGGCGAATATAGAGCTGGGCGTAAAGATTGGCTTTTTCCAGCATATCGCCCAGCCCATACGGCGACCAGTGGTCAATGACGCTGTCGGTGCCGGTCATGACGAACACCCCCTTGTCACGGAGTTGCTTCAGCGGCATATGCAGGGTGCCAATCGGCACCGTAGAGGCAATGGTCACCTGCTGCGCCGCCATGCGGGTGGCGATTTCATCGACCTGCTGCTCGTTGAGCGTGGCCAGCGCGAAGGCGTGGCTGATGGTCAGTTTGCCCTTCAGCGCGGGCGTTTTCTCCACGGTCTCTACCATGTAGTTCACCGCCGCGACGCCTGCCGGGCTGGTTTCATGCAGGTGGATGTCCACCCCTTTGTCATAATCCAGCGCAATCTGGAACATCGTGTCGAGGGATTTTTCCATCGCACCGTCCACGTTAGTTGGATCCAGACCGCCCACGTAGTGTGCGCCAGCCTGCATGGCCTCGCGCATCAGCGTTTCGGAGTGCGATAACAGCAAGCCGTGCTGCGGGAAGGCGACAATTTCACAGTCAAACCCCGGCTTGCGGCGCGCTAAGACGGCCTGGAGATTTTCCAGATTCTTCAGGCCGGATGTCGGCTCAATATTGCAGTGGCTGCGGGCGAGAGTGGAGCCTTTCGACTGGATCAGGTCGATAAGCTTTTCCGCACGCTCCTGCGTGTAGGGCTGTAACTCTGGCAGCAATTTTTGTTCAAGACGGATCATGTCCTGAATGGTCGTGCCCGCCGGGCGGTTAAGGGAATGCCAGGGACCGCCGTAAAAGGTTTTATCCAGGTGAATATGCATGTCGCGCATCGCCGGCAGCATCAGCTTACTGCCTGCATCATAGTGTGGCAGCGTGGCATCGGCATGGCTTTTGTTATCACGCAGGGCGACAATTTTGCCGTCATTAATTTCGAGTGTTTTCAGCTCGGTGCGGGTGCTTGTCGCCACGCCGCCGTCAACGTTGAACCCGGCCTCCAGCAGCACGTTATCCAGGTAGTAGTGTCTGGCGGTAATGTTCATCGGTTTGCCTGTCTCACAACGTGGTTTCGCAGTCTCTGCAGCATACGCGACGGAGCCAGTGGTGCCAAACAGGGCGCAGGCGGTAACCATTTTGCCGCTCTGGCTAATAAACTCGCGTCGGCTTTTATTCTCACTCATCTTTTCTTCCTTTTACTTACGCATTCACAATGTGGGTACCGGTCTCACCGCGCAGCGCCGCAGGCAGGCAGTCCGGCGAGGTGATGATCACGCGCTTGCCGCCGTCGTTCAGAAACGCCAGCGAGGCGACGATTTTCGGCAGCATGCTGCCCGCCGGGAAGTGCCCCTCCGCCACGTAGCGTTTCATCTGCGCCACATTCACCGTATCCAGCGCCTGCTGGTCTGGCTTACCAAAGTTGATGCACACTTTCTCCACCCCGGTGGTGATCACCAGCACGTCGGCATGGATCTCGCGGGCCAGCAGCGCGGTCGAGAGATCTTTATCAATCACCGCATCGACGCTCTGGTAATCCCCCTGCGCTGTGCGCACCACCGGAATACCACCACCGCCCGCCCCGATCACCACAAAGCCTTTTTGCGTCAGGGTTTTGATAGCCTCCGCTTCAACGATACGCAGCGGCTGCGGTGAGGCCACCACCCGGCGATAACCGCGCCCGGCGTCTTCAACAAAATGCCAGTCAGGATGGGCGTGCTGGAACGCATCACGCTGCGTCTCACTGAAAAAAGCGCCGATAGGTTTGGTGGGATGGGCGAAACCCGGATCGTGTTTATCCACTTCCACCTGCGTGACGACCGTGACCGCTTTTTGCTCGCCGTGGGCGGCCATGCGGTTATTGAGCGCCTGCTGGATCAGGTAGCCGATACCGCCCTGGGTATCCGCCACGCAGTTTGCCAGCGGCGTGAGGGGTAGTCCTTCCCGCTCGTGAGCAATTTCAGCGCGGCGCAGATCCAGCCCCACCTGGGGGCCGTTACCGTGAGTGAGCACGATGTCATAGTCAGACGCCAGCATCTCCAGCACTGACTCTGCAACCAATTTCACGGCCTGTGACTGGTGTTCAATGGACTGACTGGCGTTATCTTTGATAATGCTGTTGCCGCCAATGGCGACGACCATGAGCTCTTTCATAGTGTTTCCTTTGAAATGGTGCGGGGTGAGGACATCAGCCATTATCAGGACTCCGAAACCGGCGCTGCCGCGCTCACCGCGTCGCGGCTATCAAGAAAATGCTTCACCACAAACATGCCCCCCATCATCAGGTAGGCCGTGACAAACATCAGCGAACTGCCTTCGGCAAAGCCAACCACTGGCGCGTGGATCACGCCGAACAGCGCCAGTAACGCCCCAACGGCGGCGGCCACGGCTCCGCGCAGCGGTTTGTTGATGATGGCGAAGATAGCGATGCAGCCCCACAGCATGCTGGCGAGCGGTGCGCCGTTACCCAGATGCACCAGTCCCTGGTAGTAGATCCCTTTGCTGTGCAGCACGTCGGTGCCAATTTTCGCCGCACTGGTCCCCGCCGCGCCCATCACGCTGTTCATCATGGTCAGCGCCCAGTTAGCGATCCACGGGAACAGGCAGATGAAGATCACGGGGACCTCCACTTTGGGCGTTTCCCTTACTACCTGGTTGGCGGTCACCACCCCGATAAACACCAGAATCGGCACGATGGCGGTCATCGGTATGATGGCGAGCATAAACGCCCCCAGCCCGAACAGCGGTACGATAAACATGGTCACACCGGAGGCCAGCGTGTAACCAATGCTGGCCCCCATCGCTTTCCAGCCCGCGTGGCCGACGTAAACCGTCACCGGGAACGGGTTACCCATCAGACACCCGAGCATGGAGGCCAGCCCGTTTGCCAGCATCACCTTGCGGGTCGGGTACTCATCCCCCGCCGCGTGGCCGCTTTCGATGTTTTCCAGGTCAAAAATGTAGTTCGCCAGACCCAGCGGGACGGCAGAGGCCAGGTACGGTAATGCGTGTGGCAGTCCCTGCATAAAGCTGTCGACATGCACTTCCGGCGGGTTAAAGCCAAACGACGACATCGAGGCTTTGATGGCCTCCGGGCTTTGCAGACCGGAGATCCACGCCAGCGCGGTACCGGCAATCAGCAAGAGCAGGCCGGTCGGGATTTTGGCGAAGATCGGCTTTTTACCAAACCAGTTAATAAAGATCAGCAGCAGCACGATGAACGACACGGTAGGTGCCTCAAACGCCTGCAGCATCGGGTTCATCGCCAGCAGCAACAGGCCCAGCCCGGACAGGCACGACAGCAGGACGGTACGCGGGATCATCTTGCGGATGGTTTCCCCCAGGAACGAACCGCCCGCCAGAATCATCGCCTCCACGAAGCACCACACCAGACCAATCTGGATAGCGAAATCCGCATCACCGGTTTGCTGGTAGACCGGCATCAGCACCAGAAAGGTCACGGTGAAAATTGACGGCGCGCTTGGGCCAGACGGCAGCGCGGTGACATCCGTACGCCCGGTCTGGCGCGCCATCTGCAGGCCAAACCACGCGTAGCAGACGCTCGCGACCAGCACCGCCAGCCCGAAGGCTGGCGCAATGCGTCCATAAACAATCTCCTTCGGGATGCCGACGACAAAAATGAGCAGCCCCATCATGGTCAGCAAATTGGTCAGGTTGTTGGTCATCAACCCGAAATACGCCGCCCAGTCACCTCTTTTCCAC
>Ga0308162_1000396_pt1 | contig 46944 bp, 44 predicted proteins | sample PhySR2_FD_201370 | JGI IMG/M metagenome (GOLD analysis project Ga0308162, IMG submission 201370) | Phyllosphere microbial communities from UC Gill Tract Community Farm, Albany, California, United States - DLSLS.R2 | ecosystem: Host-associated > Plants > Phyllosphere > Unclassified | place: USA... | reverse complement strand
TGAATCAACGGTTTGAAGGGATGCCAAGTGAAATTCAAATATTTGATACTATTTATCGTCGTTTTATTCATTTTTATTGTCTCTTTCACACTTGGGGCCAAAAATGAACAAGTAGTCACCTTCAACTTTTTAGTGGCTGAAGGGACATTCAGATTATCGACCTTATTGGCATCTTTGTTCGGTATCGGCTTTCTTTTAGGCTGGGTGATTTGTGGTCTATTTTGGTTACGCGCTCGGGTAGCCTTGGCTCACGCGAAAAATAAAGTCATTAAACTTGAACAACAGCTCAGTAAGCAACTTTAACCTTATGTGTGATGAGCCGCTCTCTTTAGGGTCAAACGATGCTTGAATTGCTGTTCCTACTATTACCCGTTGCCGCTGCCTATGGCTGGTATATGGGAAGAAGGAGTGCCCAGCAGGGTAAGCAACAAGAGGCTAACCGGCTGTCACGTGAATATGTGACAGGGGTCAACTTCCTACTGTCAAATCAACAAGACAAAGCCGTAGACCTCTTCCTTGACATGCTTAAAGAAGATGCCACAGACGTTGAAGCCCACCTTACCTTAGGGAATCTTTTCCGTTCCCGAGGAGAAGTTGATCGTGCGATAAGAATCCACCAATCCCTTATGGAAAGTACCTCGTTGGACTACGACCAGCGCTTGCTGGCCATCCAGCAGTTGGGCAGGGACTATATGGCAGCGGGTCTGTACGATCGTGCAGAGTCTATGTTTAAGCAATTGATTAATGAAAATGACTTTAAAGTCAGTTCGTTAAAACAGTTGCTCTCACTCTATCAATTGACCAGCGATTGGCAGCAGGCCATCGACATTGCAGAGAAACTGGCACGTGCTGATAAATCTCAGCAAGGTACCCATATTGCTCATTTCTACTGCGAACTAGCCCTTCAAGCTATGGCAGGGGATGATCTGGATCGTGCATTAACGCTACTGCGTAAAGCTGAATCAGCGGATAAGAACTGCGCCCGTGTTTCGATTATGTTCGGTAGAGTCTGGACCGCGAAAGGGGAACCGGACAAGGCTATTCAGGTATTACAAAAAGTGCCTGAACAAGATGCTGAAATGATTAGCGAAGTGCTACCACTAATTAAAGAATCTTATCAGCGGTTAGGGGATATGAGCCAATGGCGAGTGTTCCTTGAACAATGTGTCGAAAAGCATCAGGGATGTATGGCCGAACTTTATTTGGCAGAAGAGATTGAGTCGCAACAAGGGCTCGATTCTGCTCAGCACTTCCTTGAAGCGCAACTTCACTCTGCCCCCACACTTAATGGCTTCCACCGACTGGTGAACTATTATTTGGAAGGAACTGAGGATGGTCGTGCGAAAGAGAGCTTAGCGGTGCTTCGAGATATGGTCGCAGAGCAACTGCGTCTGAAACCTCGCTATCGTTGCCAAAAATGTGGGTTTACTGCCCATGCCATTTATTGGCATTGCCCATCCTGTAAAAGTTGGTCAACCGTTAAACCCATAAGGGGATTAGACTCATAAAAAAACACCTACTTTAGTTACAACATACTATTGGTATGTTAAGCCTACTTCACATTGACATTGTCACTGCTTAAGTTAAGCAGGTAAACTAAGGTCGAAATGGTTACCTATCTATTGTAAGGAATAATATGTCTGTAACGTCACCCGTAATCGTGGCCCTCGACTTCGATAATTTAGATTCTGCTTTGGCCTTGGCTGATCAAATCGACCCAAAAAGTTGTCGTTTGAAAATCGGGAAAGAGATGTTCACACGTTTCGGACCAGAAGTTATTCACGCCTTACACCGTCGTAATTTCGAGTTGTTCCTTGATTTGAAGTTCCACGATATTCCCAATACAGTGGCAAAAGCGGTTACTGCGGCGGCCGACCTTGGTGTATGGATGGTTAATGTCCACGCAGGCGGGGGGGCTCGGATGATGGAAGCAGCGAAGCATGCATTGGAACGTTTTGGTAATGCCGCGCCCCATCTTATTGCGGTAACAGTATTAACCAGTATGGATCAATCAGACTTAAACGGCTTAGGGATCCAAGACACCCCCTCACAGCATGCGGCGAAATTAGCGCAGCTAGCAAAGTCATCAGGGCTAGGGGGCGTCGTCTGTTCTGCGCAGGAAGCCGTAGAGTTTAAGCAGGCGTTTGGTGAAGAATTCTTACTGGTCACACCTGGGATTCGCCCAGTGGGTAGTGAACAAGGCGATCAGCGACGGATTATGACGCCGATTGATGCGATTAACGCTGGGGTAGATTATATGGTCATTGGTCGACCGATCACCCAGTCAGCGGCACCAGAGCAGACGTTACAACAGATTTTACGTTCTTTGGAGTCCGCATAATGAAAGATGATGCACCATTAGTCTACTCAACCGATGGGGGGCGCGTTATCCCCGCGAAAGAAGCCGTTTCGCGTCCAAAAGGCGATGGGATTGTTCGATTAAGTCGCCAAACCAGTGGTCGTAAAGGTAAGGGCGTCTGTATTATTTCAGGCCTCGATATAGACGATGCGGCACTTAGCCAACTTGCAGCCGAATTAAAGAAAAAATGTGGTTGTGGCGGGACAGTGGTCGATGGAAATATCGAAATACAAGGCGATAAGCGCGATTTTCTGAAAGGGTACTTGGAAGGAAAAGGATATCGCGTAAAACTGGCTGGCGGCTAGACACTGCTTAATAAGGCCGGTATTGACACCGGCCTAACAATTAATGACCTGACTGATGCCCGATTACACCACCTAATGCAGCACCTCCTAGTGTCCCTAATCCATCACCGTGAGTTAAGACTGACCCACCGATTGCGCCAATACCGGCTCCGATAGCCGTATTACGGTCTCGTTTTGACCAATTTGAACAGCCACTTAAAACGGTTACGAGTGTTAAAGCAATCACAGCTTTAGCCATGGTTTTATTAGTTAATGTCATAATTTCTCCTTGTTGAATGGGGGGCACCCCAGAGACAACCATTCAACTAAATTGACTATTGGTAATGAGTTAATAGCAAGTATTAAGGATTTTAATTTGCGCTCAATCTCTAATATAGGTGAATTCTCTTAAATGGCGGAAAATTGACTATATTTTACAATTAACCACTAATAAAACTGTTATTTTAAGACGTCTGTATCTCTATCCATGCTATTTTAGCGAAAAAAAACCACCCTTAAGGGTGGTTTATAAATAGGGTGAAACGTTAAGCGACTGGGCGTGCCACAACAGAACGGGTTTCCATTCTCACTTCGGCAATGGTCACCTCAATGATATCCGTGACACGATAACGCTCTTCACCTTTTACCATCGCCGTACCCAATTCTTGGCTACAGACGAGTTCATCACGCACCGAGTGAATAAAGGGTGCAGGGATAAAGGCGACAGCACCGTTATCAACTAAACGGATACGCATTCCGCCACGGCTAATATCGATGATTTCTGCCGTGAACTTCTGGTCTGTGCCTGCGAAAGGCTGTAAGTAGCGGGAATAGAGCCAATCCCCCACATCGCGTTCAGCCATACGGTGTTGACGACGTCGCTCAGACATACGTAGGGTTAAGGCTTCTTCCGGTTGCGTCTCTTGTTGTTTCAATATGATAGACTTTAGAAGACGATGGTTAACCATATCGCCATACTTACGAATCGGTGAGGTCCAGGTTGCGTAGGCATCTAATCCTAACCCAAAGTGTGGACCTGCAGCGGTACCGATCTCGGCAAAGGATTGGAAGCGACGGATGCGGCTATCTAAGTATTGTGTCGGTTCTTCATCTAAACGACGACGTAACACCTTGAATCCATCAAGCGTCGCGATCGATGATGCCTCAACCGTAATCCCATGATTAGCCAGAATCGCGCTTGCTTGCTCTGCGTTTTGTTCATCAAAGCCGCTATGCAAGTTGTAGATACCAAAACCAAGCTGATCGCGTAGCACTTCTCCTGCGACGATATTGGCGGTGATCATTGCCTCTTCGACCATCTTATTGGCGACGCGGCGTTGCTCGGTGATAATTTCCAGTACTTCGCCTTTTTCACCCAATACAAAGCGATAATCTGGGCGATCGCGGAAGACGAGGGCATGAGTCTTACGCCATTGATGGCGAGTGCTGCAGAAGCGTTGTAATAGGGTAATTTGCTGTGCAATTGCATCACTTTCTGGCTGCCACTCGCCCGTGCTCTCTAACCAATTTGAGACGTTATCGTAAACCAGTTTTGCCTTCGACTCGATCCACGCAGCATAGAATTCAGGTGTACCGGTGATGGCACCTTCGCTATCGATGGTGATATCACAGGCTAGAACAGGACGTTTTACGTTCGGGCGTAACGAGCATAAATCATCGGAAAGCTCACGCGGCAACATGGGGATATTGAAGCCCGGCAGGTAGTTAGTGAAAGCCCTTTCTGCTGCAATATCATCGAGAGGCGTGTTAGGGGCAACCCAAGCAGTCGGATCGGCAATTGCCACGGTCAGGCAGAGATTCCCATCGTCAAGTTGTTGAGTGAATAACGCGTCATCCATATCTTCTGTGGAGGCGCTATCAATGGTAACGAAATCCAGTGCGGTGAGGTCACGACGCTCAAGCGTTTCGGGCTGGAACTCTGGCAAATCTGCCTCGGGTGCACTGCGACCTAAATTGTGACGTGACAGTGTCACCCACCATGGCGCAAGGTGATCGTCTCCGAAGGTAATGAACTCCGTCAATTCTGCATAGAAGCCACGATCACCTTTAAGCGGATGGCGCTTCATCTCTGCCACAGCCCAGTCGCCCGCGACGAATTCGTGCTTTACATCACGTGCAGGGCGGCATTGGATAGCCTCTTTTAAAAGAGGATGATCAGGGATAATCGATAACCGATCATCTTTTTTCTGTACTCTTCCCACGAAACGACTGAGGAAAGGTTCAATCAGTTTCTCTGGCTCGGCGCTTTCTTTATCTTTATTCGTTTGGATCACCGCGCTAATTTTATCGCCGTGCATCACTTTCTTCATTTGCGGCGGGGGAATAAAGTAGCTTTTTTGGCCTTCAACTTCTAAAAAACCAAACCCTTTATCGGTTCCTTTGACTACACCTTCTACGCGTGGAGTCTGATCATGCAGTGTTTGTTTTAGCTGCGCCAGCAGCGGATTATCTTGAAGCATAATTTTCAGTCATCTGTGGCTAATTGGCGGCAACCAGTTTTACGCGATTCGATACGTTGCGGCAAGACATTAATCACGCAATTAGCGAGTGGGAGTGGAATGACGGGAGGAATTAAGCAGGCACTGAGTGTACCTGCTTAAAGATATTATTTAAGTTCTAATTCGTTCATTGCCGCGATGCTGAAACCACCGTCGACATGAACCACTTCGCCGGTGATGCCACCCGCTAAGTCAGAACATAGGAATGCAGCAGAGTTACCCACATCTTCGATAGTCACAGTACGACGAATTGGGGTGACCGCTTCGCAATGAGATAACATCTTACGGAAATCCTTGATGCCTGATGCTGCCAGCGTACGGATTGGACCCGCAGAGACGGCATTAACACGCACGCTATCAGGACCCATCGCGTTAGCCATATAACGAACGTTAGCTTCTAAAGAGGCTTTTGCTAAGCCCATAACGTTGTAGTTAGGGATTGCACGCTCAGCACCTAAGTAGGAGAGGGTCAGTAACGCGGCGTTAGGGTTCAGCATTTCACGGCACTCTTTGGCCATTGCAACGAAGCTGTATGCGCTGATGTCGTGTGCAATTTTAAATCCTTCACGGGTCACAGCGTTAACATAGTCACCGTCTAATTGATCCGCCGGGGCGAAACCGATTGAGTGGACAAAACCGTCGAACTTAGGCCAGGTTTTTGCTAATTCCGCGAACAGTGTCTTGATGCTTTCATCTTCAGCAACATCGCAAGGCAGCACGATATCAGAACCGAGTTCTTTAGCGAACTCTTCAACACGGCCTTTAAGCTTGTCATTTTGGTAGGTGAAAGCCAGCTCTGCGCCTTGTTTATGCATCGCTTGTGCGATACCCCAAGCGATAGATAACTTACTTGCTACACCGGTGATAAGAATGCGTTTACCTGAAAGAAAACCCATAATATTTGTCCCTTAACTATCAGTATTGTTAGCAGAATCGGTCTCTGCAAAAAAGTTGGCGCGATTCTAACACGACTTTTCTTCGATAGGCTAATTTGACGAGGTCAGTGGCGAAATTATCGCCAGACAACCTAGTCGTTACGCCATGCATCGGACGTCAGTTCGCTACCAAAATGGCTATTAATTAATTTTCGCGTCAAATCATGAAGCGGACAGGCTAAGACATCGGCAGTGCCCCCGCGTTCAACCACTTCCCCTTCACGCATCACGATAAGTGAATCACTGACATGTTTCATCATGCCGATTTGTTGCGTGACATAGATATAAGAAAGTCCATCACGCTCTTGCAGCTCTAACATTAAATTGACCAACTGCGATCGCATCGTCATATCTAAAGAGGTCATGGCTTCATCGGCAATCAATATTTTAGGCTGTAAGATCAGTGCCCGCGCGAGAGCAAGACGCTGACGTTGTCCTGGCGCTAACATATGAGGATATAACCCCGCATGCTCTTTCAGTAATCCCACCTTCTTTAGCGTAGCGATGATATGTTGATAGCGCAGCTCATCGGTCAATTCGCTATTGAGTCTCAAGGGCAGGTCAAGAATCTGACTAATCCGTTGGCGGGGATTTAACGATGCGGTAGGGTCTTGTAAGATCATTCGTATTAACGGACTCCGAAAACGATAATCGCCATACACTAAGGGCTGATTATTAATCAGCATCTCTCCCGACGTGGGGGCAACCATTCCCGCGAGCATCTTCGCTAACGTTGATTTTCCGGAGCCATTTTCACCAATAATGGCGAGGGTTTGTCGCTCCTTTAACGTGAAACTCACATTTTCTACGGCATCGATTTGTTGGGAGCGAAACAGTCCGGTCTTATATCGAAAAGTTTTACTCAGATTCCTAACTTCTAACAGGGTTTCTAACATGGCTAACTCTCAATATTCAGCGGAAAATGGCAAGCATATTGATGGTGCTTAGTGCCGGTTAGAGGGGGACGAACGATGCATTCCCGCTGGCCATAGGGGCAACGAGGACCCAATCGACAGCCTAAAGGTAAATGTTCCAAAGAGGGGATCGAGCCATTTAGCGTGTTCAAACGGCTTTTATGTGGAAGCGGCTGACCAAAATCTGGCATGGCACGCATCAACGCTTGGGTATAGGGATGGTGAGGCGTCGAAATCAACTCTTTACTCGTCGCGGTTTCGACTGTTTGTCCACAATACAGCACTTGGATACGATTAGACCACTGGCTTACCGTGCGTAGATCATGGCTAATCAATAGCACAGTTGTATTATTGTTTTGATTCAATCGTCTCAACAGTCGGAAGATTTGGTCTTGGGTGGTCGACTCCATCGCATTCGTGGGTTCATCGGCAATCAACAGTTTGGGTTGGCTGGCCAAGGCGATAGCAATCATTACCTTCTGACATTCACCTTCGGTTAATGCATAAGGGTAACTGCGCATGATATCGCGGTGGTCACGAATTCCCACGCGGTGCAGGATGTCGATCACGCGCTCTCTACGCCAAGGTAACAGGCGTTTATACCAAGGGCCTTTAAAGGTTTCACTGGGTATGGCTTGTTTTAACTGACGACCAATCGAAGCAGAGGGATCAAGACAGGCCTGCGGTTCTTGGAAAATCATTGAGATATGACGGCCAATGATCTTACGGCGTTCCCGTGGGGATAGACGAAGCAAATCGATATCACCAAAACGCATACGATCGGCCGTGATTCGCCAATTATCGGAGGTTACGCCACAGATCGCTTTAGCGACCAAGCTTTTCCCCGACCCCGATTCCCCAACCAATCCGAGAATCTCGCCTTCGTTCAGCAAGAGATTAACGCGGTCTACCGCTTTAATTGGCTTATTATCGTTTACAAATTCAATGGTTAAATTACGAATATCGAGCAGCGGCATCTACTTCACTCCTGCATCAACAGCGCGGCGTACGCCTTCACCGAACAGATTAATCAGTAGAATTGCGCCCATAATCGCCGCACCGGGTAACATGACCGTCCAAGGGGCTACATAGATTAACTCTAGCGAATCCCCTAGGATGGTGCCCCATTCAGGCGAAGGCAGTCTGGCCCCTAATCCTAAAAAGCCCAATGCTGAAATATCAAACAGAGCGATCGAAAGGCACCGTGTAAAGTCACTGACTAATACCGGCAAAATATTGGGCAAAATGGTTCCTTTCAAGAGTAAAAAGGGACTCGCACCGTCCATTTTTGCCGCCACGACATAGGCTTCGTTCATCTCTTCGCGAATGGCTAAGTAGAGGGTGCGAATCATTCTAGGGGTAAGGGCAATCCATACGGCCAGCATCGCGTGGCCAAGGCTTGGGCCGAGGAACGCTACCACGATGATCGCGATTAATAGCGAGGGAAGCGATAATGCGATATCTAAGAAATGATTAATAATGGCTGAGCGTAATCCGCGGGTCATTCCCGCCAGAATACCGAGTAAAAATGCACAGGCCGCAGCAAAAATGGTCGCCATTAGCGCGCCGCCAACGGTAGGTAACGCCCCAGCTAATAAACGACTGAGTAAATCACGGCCAAGATCATCGGTGCCTAAAAAGAACGAAACATCGCCATACCGGGACCATGAAGGGGGTAATAACTGGTAGCTGATAAACTGTTGATCGAGCCCATAGGGAGCCAGTAATTGACCAAAAATACAGAGCAAAAGCAGGCCGCAGGTCCCATAGAAACCGATCATCGCTGAAGTATCGCGATAGAAAAAATGCCATGCTCGTCGAAATGCGCCAGGAAGCTTCTCTTCCTGATAAATCTTATCGATTGGCATACCATTCCTTATGTTTAAGTGGGTCGATAATGGCCCCGAAGATATCGGCCAACATATTGATGAAAATTACTAAGGTTCCTAAGGTCATTACCCCAGCCGAGATAGCATTATAGTCAGCTTGTCGCACGGCTGTGATCAACCAACGTCCAATCCCTGGCCAGTTAAACACCGCTTCGGTAATCATTGCCAAGGTCAGTAAGGTTGAAAACTGTAATCCTAAATGCGGGACGACAGGAGGCAGTGCGTTATGGATTACATGGCGACGTACTACTGTGAAGCGAGATAAGCCACGAATAATGGCCGCTTTAATATAGCCCTGATTGATAATATCTAACGTGCTGTCTCGCATTAATCGTATGAGTTCTGTCATCGGTACAATCGATAGCGTAACCACCGGTAAGACGAGATGGCGTAAAACGCTTAATAACATCTCGTGGCGTAAAGGCGAATGGGAAAGCCAGGCATCAACTAAGGCTGAGCCGGTAATCGCTGGAGCGGGATAGAGCAGATTGATACGACCTGACACAGGAAACCAGCCGAGAGAGAGCGAGAATAGCATGGTTAACAGCAGGGCAAGCCAGAAGACCGGCAGGGAAAATCCGACTAAGGCGAAACCGCTGATCAGTTTATCTTGCCATTTATAGCGGTGGATCGCCGCAATAATTCCTAAAGGTAATCCGACTAATGTGGCCAGTATCGCAGCCAATAAACAGAGTTCGAGGGTTGCGGGAAAAACTTCCAGTAGCTGCTCGCTAACCGGCTGACCATTAATGCTGGAGACCCCAAAGTCGAAGTGCAGCATCCCCTGTAGCCAGAAAAAATACGCGTCGCTCACGTTCGCCCCCTGTAAAGGGGCATGCGGGGTATAGTAGCAAAGACTGAAACTCACCCACGAAAGCAGTATCAAGGTGACAAGCAATAAAAAGAGGCGGCGCGCAATGTAGAGGCTCATGGTGTCACCCCTTGCGTCGTATCACGGTAGACGCCCGCAAAGGAACTATTTCCAAATGGACTGAGCACGAGGCCTTTAATGTCGTAACGATACGCCTGTAATCGTAAAGATGAGGCTAAGGGTAGAATCGGAAGCTGTTGCGCTAAAATTTGTTGCGCTTGGCGATAATAATCGATGCGGCCAGATAACTGCTGTGATAGCAGGGCGAGGTGTAAGGTGTCGTCAAACTGTTCATTACACCAGTGAGCATAATTAGTGCCAGAGTTAATCGCAGCACAACTTAGCATAGGGCGGAAGAAGCTATCCGGATCGTTGCTGTCAGTGCTCCAGCCTCCGAGCGTTAAATCATGGTTCATTGCCATTAGCTGGTTCTCTTGAAAGCGTCCTTCAACAGGTTGAATCTCTACATGTACACCAATTCGCGCCAAATCAGCTTGAATCAGTTCTGCGGTTTTCAATTGGCTAGGATTCCATGGCTCTGACGCAACGGGCACCAACATCTTTAAGTGTAGGTCGCTGATATGCATCTGCTTGAGCAGTTGCTTGGCTTTATCAGGGGCATATTCCGTCACTGTCGACTCGTTATCGTAAGCCCAAGACGCTCTTGGAAGCACTGATGCTGCTGTTTCCGCGGTCCCGTAATAGATCGAGGCCATTAAGCGCTCGTTATTAATGGCGAGAGATAGCGCGCGGCGAACGTTCACGTTATCGAGAGGCGGACGCCGAGTGTTAAAGGCTAAAAAAGCCATATTCATTCCAGGGCGTAGGGTCATCCGTAAACGGGGATCGTCGCGTAAAATGGTCAGTTGGCTAGCGGCAGGATAAGCCAGAACGTCACATTCGCCGGTTAACAGTTTCGAGAGACGACCAGTGCCTCCTGCGCCTAAGTCAACCACGACTTGACGTAAGCGGGGTACGCCTTTCCAATAAAACGGATTACGTTGTAAACGGATAAATTGACCGCTGCGATATTCGCTTAATTGGTAAGGACCGGTACCAACAGGTTGGCGATCGAGCGTTTCTTGCTGATGGGCTTGGCTTAGCTGATGAGCATATTCCGCAGAAAGAATGGGCGCATAATGGGTCGCCATATGCCATAAGAAGCTAGCATCTGGGTGGACGAGTTTAATCTCCACGGTATGGCTATCTAATTTTTTTACCGACTGAACACTATCAGCAAATTGTAGACTATCAAAATAAGGATAATGACCGCCATTGACCTGGTGCCAAGGATGATGCTTATCAAACATCCGCGCAAAGCTGAACACCACATCCTCTGCATTCATTTTTCGGCTTGGTGTAAACCATGGCGTATGCTGGAACGAGACATCGGATCGGAGATGAAAGATAAAGGTGGCACCATCATCTTTCACTTCCCAGCGTTCCGCAAGAGCTGGAATAAGGCGGAAGGTATAAGGATCCACATCCAATAGTCGGTCGTAGAGCTGAGCGGAGAGCGTATCGATCACCACACCACCACTCGCAAGTTGAGGATTAAACGTATTCACCTCGCCATTCACACAATACACGATACCCGTATTGTGCGTTGGGGAGGCGGTGCATAGGGCGGGGGTTGCGCATAGCACACCAAAACTGGCGAGCAAAGCTCGTAACATTTTCGTCATAGGGGACTAAATTAATGAACCATTAGGTAATTTTACCCTAAGCCACCACTAAAACCAATCACAGGGCAATAATGAAACCATGGAAGTTTTTTAAAAAAGAATGAGAAACATTTGCAAATGCTAATGATAATGATTATTATCAAAACATCTGGTGATGACAGGTTATCAGATACGACATTGCTCACATTGCTTCTAGTATTTGTTGCCCGCTGACCGCGGGCTTTTTTTTATCCAGCGTATGGCACTCGACCTATATTCCGTGTTTCTTTAACAACGCTCTAAATTGATGATAGGTCAGCCCTAAAGCCTTAGCGGCAAGTGTGTGTTGCGAAAACTGTTGCAAACTCGCTTTCACAAAGTCGGCTTCTTGCTGGTGTTGCCACTCGCGTAAATTGATTGGCAGAGCAGGGCGTGCCGAGTGAGAATCTTCAAGGACGAGTTCGCTAGACGGCGTCTGGAATGGGCTCAGGATCACTTCATTAAGGGGAGTGTCCACTTGTGTTGAACGATAAATCGACCGTTCAATTACATTCTTAAGCTCCCGCACATTCCCTGGCCAGGCGGCGGTCAGCAGTTGTTGTTCTGCAAAATGAGTGAACCCCGCAAAATACGGTCTATTGAGCTCGCGACACATTTGCATGGCAAAATGGTTAGCTAAAGGCAGGATATCTGCTTGGCGTTCCCGTAACGGCGGTACATAAATCACGTCAAAGGCAAGACGATCGAGGAGGTCTGCCCTAAATTTACCTGCTGCCACGTGGGCGGGGAGATCTTCGTGTGAAGCACAAATTACGCGCACATCTACCGTCAGGGTGGTCGTGCCCCCAATCCGTTCAATCTCTCCATATTCAATCGCGCGTAATAATTTTTCCTGAACAACCAAGGGTGCATTGCCGATTTCATCTAAGAAGAGTGTGCCTTGGTGCGCACGTTCAAAGCGGCCTTGGTGGCGCTTTTGTGCCCCTGTAAAAGCCCCCGTTTCGTGGCCGAATAGCTCGGAGTCTAAGAGATTTTCATTTAATGCCGCACAGTTCAGCGTAATAAAATTTTCCTGCCAGCGAGTAGAGAGGAAATGGAGTCGTTGCGCCACCAGCTCTTTACCACTTCCGCGTTCACCTTGGATAATAACGGGTTTATTCAGAGGAGCCAGTGTCGAAACGTGATCGAGCATATTGAGGAAATTCTCGGACTCACCGAGCACGCTATCACTATTCATAGTTAGTCTTTTTCGCTAAATATTGGTTAATTTAACCATTTTAGCTGAATTTACTCAAATGTATAATCAATAAAATCAAGGTAAATCATATAGTTAATATTTGGCATGGGATTTGCTATGTAAGAGGTGATTATCCCAAATATCTCCAGAGGACTACGTTATGGGCATTTTTTCACGGTTTACTGACATTATTAATTCAAACATCAACACGTTACTCGAAAAGGCTGAAGATCCTCAAAAAATGGTGCGTTTGATGATCCAAGAGATGGAAGATACGCTGGTTGAGGTACGAACGCATTCCGCCAAGGCGCTAGCAGAAAAGAAAATGTTACAACGTCGTATTGATTCAGCCGCTGTCCAATCCGAAGAGTGGCAGCAAAAAGCTGAATTAGCGGTGCGTAAAGATAAAGAAGAACTCGCTCGCGCAGCGCTCATTGAAAAACAAAAATTGACGCAGTTGGCCGAAAAATTACAAGCAGATGCGGTCATTCTTGATGAAAACCTAAGTAAGATGAAGAATGAAACTGCCGAGCTCGAAACCAAGTTGACCGAAACGCGTGCTCGTCAGAAGGCGCTATCGCTACGTTATCAAACGGCCTCGACCAGTCGCCAAATTCGTCAACATATTGATAGCGGTAAAATCGAGAAAAATCTGGCGCGTTTCGAATCGTTTGAACGTCGCATTGATCACATGGAAGCTGAAGCTGAAGTCTTAAAGTCGGCCAATACTGCTAGCCTAGATCAGCAATTTTCTGAACTCAGTGCCGACGACGAAATCAGTCAGCAGCTCGCTAAAATTCGCCAACAAGTTGCTAAGCCTGAGTAATACAGCCTACTGTAATCGACTAATAAGGAGTGTTGATGAGCGGATTTTTACTTAGTGTACCCTTAACGCTGTTTATCGTGTTTATCGCGCCCCTATGGCTGTGGCTACACTATAACAATAAGGGCAAACTCTCTAATAAGCTCTCTGTTAAAGAAATCGCGCAGATCGAACAGCTTAAGAGAGACGCCGACCGTATGCAGGATCGTATTCACGCTTTAGAAGCGATACTGGATGCCGAAAACCCAGAGTGGAGACAACCATGATCAAACTTCCCTTTATCAGTGATAAGCCCCTTTATCGTAATAGTGAAGAAGGTAAGATTTTAGGGGTCTGTGCAGGAATAGCCGATTACAGTGGACTACCTGTTAATCTCGTACGGATTATCGCTGTGCTCTCAACCTTCGGTTTATTCTTTGTCACACTATTGCTCTATGTTGCGTTGGGCTTCATTTTAGACAAAAAACCGCGTGGTTCATCAGCAGAACCCGCTACACTGTCTATAGATGAGGTATTGAGTCAAGCCGACCAAACCTTGAAAGAGAGTGAACAACGATTACGCAAGATGGAAGGCTATGTGACGTCTGAAACTTTTTCGGTGCGCAGCCGGTTTCGCAAGCTTTAAGTCATCTGTTTTCAGACAAACGGATTATAAAGTGAGGGTATGATGAATAAGCAATGGAAAGACTCAGCAAAACGGCAGGTTAGGCCTGCCTTAAAATCAGTGGGTAAATTTGTACTCATCAATGCTGTAACTTTTGGTCCGGCGGGTGTCGCGGGTTGGGCGGTCAAATCAGTCAGTAAGAAACCCGTAAGACTGTTTCTTGGAATGGTGCTTGAGCCAGTCTTAAGTAAAGTGATGAAAAAAATTTCCGCTAAACTACTGAAAGAGCAGCATGAAAAAACTTCAAAATGAGGTGATGTCTTGGGTACAACGCAGCGTAGACCAACATCTCTGTCTCGCCGTGACAGGGCTAAGCCGCAGTGGTAAAACTGCCTTTATTACGTCGCTGGTTAATCAGTTACTTTCTACTCATCATGGCGCGCGCTTACCGCTCTTCACCCCACTGCGTGAAGGGCGGATTATCGGGGTTAAACGGGTTCCCCAACGCGACCTTGCTACGCCGAGCTTTAGCTACGATCGTGGGATTACGCAGCTTTATGGACATCCTGCCAGTTGGCCCACCCCCACGCAGGGGGTGAGTAAAATCGAGTTGGTCATTCGCTACCGAACTCAGCATGCGCTAAAGCGTTATCTTAAAGAAACCTCCTCACTGCGCCTTGAAATTATCGATTATCCTGGTGAATGGCTGCTCGATCTACCGATGCTGGGGCAAAGCTATGCACAGTGGTCCGCGCAAATGCGCGAACTGCTCACTGGACCGCGTGCAGAGTGGGCATCAACGTGGCAGGCAGCTTGTGCTGACTTGGATCCTCAGGCGCCAGTCGATGAATTATTGTTGGCAGAAATTTCCCAGCGTTGGACAGAGTACCTTCACCGCTGCAAAGCTGAAGGTTACCATTTTATTCAGCCAGGTCGTTTCATCTTACCCGGTGAAATGGCGGGCGCGCCTGCACTACAATTTTTCCCTTGGCCATTCCACGAACTTCCGACTGAACATACCGAAAGCCGGATTGCTTCGACCTTTTCGACGCTAAAACAGCGCTATGATTTTTACTGCCAACATGTAGTGAAGAAATTTTACAAAGAATACTTCGTGAAATTTGATCGCCAAATTGTGTTGGTGGACTGCTTACAGCCGTTAAATCGCGGGGCCAACGCCTTTAACGATATGCGCTTAGCGCTTACACAACTGATGCAGAGCTTCCACTATGGTCAACGCTCCTTAATCCGTCGACTGTTTTCTCCGGTGATCGATAAACTGCTGTTTGCGGCGACTAAAGCGGATCATGTCACCAGCGATCAACATGCCAATATGGTCTCTCTGCTGCGTCAGGTGACCCAAGCCGCTTGGCAGAATGCCGCATTCGAAGGGGTAAAAATTGAATGCGTAGCCTTGAGTTCAATTCAAGCCACTATTCCTGGGGTCATTGAACACCAGCATCAACAGGTGCCTGCATTACGAGGGCGTCGCTTACCTGACTATCAACCGGTCTCGCTCTATCCAGGTGAAGTGCCGACTCAGCTGCCTAACGCGTCATTTTGGCAAGAGCAGGGCTTTAGGTTCGAAAACTTCACCCCCTTAGAGATGGATGCAGACAAGCCATTACCTCATTTACGGATGGATAATGCGTTAGATTTTTTATTGGGAGATAAACTGACATGATGGGCAAGGAGGTTAGGCCTCGTATTGATTTTGCTGACACACCAGTGGAACCGAACGCAGAGAAGATTAAAAGCTCTCATCACTTCGATGAAGCGCACGCAGAGCAGCATTTCATTACGCAAAAATTCGACACTGCAGAGGATGTAAACGAGGTTGATGAGATTAGCTTAGAACAGAGCTTACGCCCGAAATTTCCTGTCTGGGCCCGTCTGTTGCTATTTGGGATGGTTATTCTATTGGTCAGCGGTATGGCGCAGTTGCTCCAATCGATCATCACCGCGTGGCATGACAAGCAGTGGTTTACCCTTGGCATGGCAACCGCGGGAGTGATGATCGTCTGCGCGGGATTGAGTGCGCTGCTCGCTGAAATCGGTCGACTGCGGCGTTTAAAAAAGCAGATGCATATCCATCAGCAAGCACAGACACTATTATCGAGCCATAGTCATCAACATGCTGTCACGTTCTGCGAGTCCTTAATTAAGGATGCCGGATTACCGGTTGAGCACCCAGCGGTGATGCAGTGGCGGGCGGCGTTAGATCCCTCACTGAACGATAAAGAGGTCATTACCCTCTATTCGACGCTTGTCCAACCAACTTTCGATAACCAAGCGCGCCGTTTAATTCGGCAAACGGCTACGCAGTCAGCCATCATGATTGCCGCAAGCCCTTATGCATTAGTGGATATGGGGTTGGTGGCTTGGCGCAGCCTGCGAATGATTAATCAAATCGCCAAACTTTATCAGGTTGAACCTGGTTATTTTGGACGAATAAAATTACTACGAGCGCTGTTAGTCAATATGGCTGTCGCGGGCGCCACGGAGTGGGTACAAGAGAGTAGCCTCGATTGGCTTTCACAAGATCTGGCCGCACGTCTTTCGGGACGCGTCGCACAGGGCGTCGGTATTGGATTACTGACTGCCCGCTTAGGGATAAAAACCATGTCTCTCTGCCGTCCCATTCCGTGGCCAGAGGGCGAGGCGCCAAAAGTGAGTGAATTCCGCCATGGATTAATCGCCGATCTCGGTGAGAAATTCCGTCAACGTAAACCGAAACAACCGACTTAGTGCCATTACGCACAAAAGTGTCAACTTTTCCTGACAGAAATATTCTGCTTTAATGAGTCCTAGCGTATACTTAGGGGATTACGCTGTCGGGGAGAGTTGTCATGCGCTTAGAAGTACAATGCCAAGATCGTCAAGGATTGGTGCACGAACTTTTAAATTTATTGGTTAAACGCAATATTGATCTTTATGGTATTGAGATCGGTGAACACTACAGGGTCTATTTACGCTTTAGTTCGGTGGATTTTGACGACTTCAGCGGCCTTATGGCTGAAATACGAAGAACACCGGGCGTCAGCGATGTTCGCCGCGTGACCTATATGCCTTCTGAACAGGCAACGCGCACATTACATGCATTAGTCAACAGCTTGCCAGATCCTATACTTTGTACGGACAGTAAAGGGCGCGTGGATCTCACTAACCATGCTGCTCAACAGCTATTTTCGCTCAATCCGCACGCCCCCGTTCACTCGCTGACGAGCCTAATCCCGGGGCTTGAATTGCCACATACTCAGAGCCAAAAATCCATCCCGCTCACGCTGCAGGGACGTGATTTTCTGGCCGAAGTCTGTCCACTTTTCTTGCCAGATGATGATAGCGCTCAGGATCAGCAAACCGGCACCTTAATCCTACTCAATGCTGCCACAAAACTAGGCAGAGCCATCACCCTTAATGATCTCGATAGCGAAGGGGCGTTTAATCATATCATTGCAGACAGTCCAAAGATGCGCCAAGTGGTGCAGCGAGCGAGGAAACTTGCGTTGCATGATGCGCCTTTGTTGATTATTGGCGAAACCGGTACCGGTAAAGATATTATTGCGCGTGCCTGTCACCAGCTGAGCCCACGCCACAGCCAGCCGTTCTTAGCCTTAAACTGTGGCTCGATACCGGATGACGTTGCAGAAAGTGAGCTATTTGGTCATGCTGCTGGGGCTTATCCGAATGCGCTTGAAAGCCAAAAAGGCTTTTTCGAACAAGCGGCAGGGGGGACGGTATTTCTTGACGAAATCGGCGAGATGTCACCGAGCCTGCAAACCAAATTATTGCGTTTTTTAAATGATGGTACCTTCCGACGTGTAGGGGATGAGCACGAGGTACACGTGGATGTTCGTGTGATTTGTGCAACCCAAAAAAATCTACAAGAACTGGTCGACCTCGGCAGCTTCCGTGAAGATCTCTTCTATCGCTTAAACGTCTTATCTTTGCAACTCCCTGCGTTGCGCGAGCATCCGCAAGATCTGATGGCCCTCGCCAGTTTCTTTGTGGCACGTTTTGCCCACGAGCAGGGGATTGCGGTACCGAAACTGGCTCCGTCACTGGCAACGCACCTTTCTCGCTATCACTGGCCGGGAAATATCCGCCAGCTTAAAAACTGCCTGTTTGCAGCCATGACGCAATGTGAAGGCGACGAGTTACGTCCTCAAGATGTGAATCTTCCTAGCTATACGACGGATGAAGACGTCGATGTGTTGCAGCTAGAAGGAACCCTTGATGAAATCAATGGCCGATTTGAGCGCTCAGTGTTGACTACGCTCTATGCCAGCTATCCGAGTACGCGAAAGTTAGCGAAGCGCTTAGGCGTGTCGCACACGGCCATTGCAAATAAGTTGCGAGAATATGGTATCGGGCAGAAGAGTAGCGAAGCTAAAAAGTTAAACGAGCGGTAGGTTAAGTAGGCCAAGCTTGGGTTGCTTGGCCTGAAAGATTATTCCAAGCTGCTTAACGCGGCCTCATAATCGGGTTCTTGAGCAATTTCAGCAACCAATTCGCTATAAATTACTTCATCCTTTTCGTTTAATACCACCACGGCACGCGCGGTTAGGCCAGCAAGAGGACCTTCTTGAATATCCACACCCCACGCAGCTTTGAATTCTGGATGACGGAAAGAAGATAACGATGCAACGTTATCCAGTCCGTCTGCGGCGCAGAAGCGAGATTGTGCGAAAGGTAAATCTGCCGAGATGCAAAGTACCACGGTGTTCGATAATTCCGATGCTAATTGGTTAAATTTACGGACAGAAGCGGCACACACGCCAGTATCAACACTTGGAAAAATATTCAGCACTTTGCGTTGACCTTCGTAGGCAGTTAAGCCGACATCCGCGAGATCTTTATTGGTCAGCGTCAGTGCAGGGGCTTTGCTACCGGCATCTGGGAATTGGCCTGCGACAGCAATTGGTGAACCTTTAAGCGTAACAGTTTGCGACATTATAGCGTCCTTAAATCAGTAGGTTTGTCCCTATTTAGTAGGAACTTTAATGAGTTAACCCTACTTTTATGACATACTTTTGCGGTTTGATCGAGAGCTGAAATACAAATCCCTGTATTGGACCATGACTGTGAGTTCACCGAGGTAAAGGAATATTGCCTATGCGCCATCAATCGAGTATTACCATCGCCTGTTTAGTCCCGCTCTGTCTACTGTTAAGTGGAGCAGTCAACGCTGACTTAGCCCCCCACCAAGAGATCGTACGCCAGATTAAAGATGAGCCAGCCTCTCTCGATCCGGCACAAGCGGTGGGACTGCCTGAGATACCGATCCTCCGTGACTTATTCGAAGGTTTAACCAATCAAGACCCGCAAGGACGTGCGGTACCTGGTGTCGCACAGAGCTGGCAAAGCAGTGACCAAAAGGTCTGGTTCTTTACGCTGCGTAAAGATGCTAAGTGGTCTAATGGCGATGCTGTGACGGCAAAGGATTTTGTCTACAGCTGGCAGAGGATGGTCGATCCGCGCACCAGCTCTCCTTATGCTTGGTTTCCTGCGATAGCGGCTATCCAGAATGCTACCGCAATCACGGCGGGAAAGATGCCGGTAACACGTTTAGGGATAGTGGCGACCGATGATTACCACCTCAAGGTCACGCTGGAGCATCCTGTAGCGTGGTTTCCAGCATTAACCAGTAGTTTCGCGCTCTATCCGGTGCCGCAGAAAATTATCGCGCAATATGGTAATCAGTGGACCTTACCAGGCCATCTTGTCGGAAATGGAGCATATAAACTGGACAAGCATATTGTGAATGAACGTGTGGTACTGACACGAAATCCTCACTATTGGGATAATGTTCACTCGACACTGGATAAGGTAACCTTTGTCCCACTCAGTGACTCCGTCACGGCGACCCATTGGTATCAAGCAAACAATATTGATGTGACGGAATCTTTCCCAAAAAATCGCTATCAGAGCCTGAAGCGCGCGCTCCCGGGGGAAGTCTATACTCCAGCGCAATTGGGCACTTACTATTATGCGTTCAATACGAAACAGGGCCCCACGGCTAATGTTAATGTTAGAAAAGCACTGTCATGGAGTATCGATCGGCAAATCATTGCAGAGAAAATCTTAGGCACCGGTGAGAAGGCGGCATGGCATTTTACCCCAGATATTACACAGGGCTTCACCCCGCCAACCTTAGCGTATCAACAACTCAGCCAAGATGAACGCAATCGACAAGCTAAGTTACTCTTAAACGCCGCAGGTTATGGGCCGACTCACCCGCTCAAACTCAGTATTCTGTACAACACTTCCGATAGCAACAAACAGATTGCCATCGCCGTGGCATCGATGTGGAAGAAAAATCTGGGTGCGCAGGTTAGCTTAGTCAATCAAGAGTGGAAAACTTATATCGATAGCCGTAAACAGGGGGAATTTGATGTGATCCGCGCCTCTTGGGTGGGGGATTATAATGAACCCTCTACTTTCCTTTCATTATTGACTTCTCACCATACCGGTAATATTTCACGCTACACCAATAGCCGTTACGATACGTTACTGGACAAGGCTAGCATGGCAACCACGTCGGCGGCCCGAGAAAAAATTTACGCAACAGCAGAACAGATGATCGCTGATGACGCGCCTATTGCCCCGATTTATCAATATACCAATGGGCGATTAATTAAACCGTGGGTGAAAGGTTATCCGATCACCAATCCCGAAGACGTTGTCTACAGTCGCCAGCTGAGTATCGAAAAGCATTAATGAAATTTTACGTATTAAGTCACAGACAAGGCGCTAGTTCACCTACACTCGAAAGAAATATGAGAAAAAGGGATCTGTTTTGAGCTCAATCGATATTACGCAATTACACGTGCCTGACGCCATCATTGCTTGTCAACTTGATGGTGAAGGGGGGATGTTGCCTATCACCTCGGCGGGGGAAATTGGGCCAACTAAACCTTGCTGGGTTCACTTAGATTACTCCTCAACAGTGAGCCGAGAATGGTTACAGTCCACACCATTGATTCCAGACGCTGTGCGTGATGCCTTAGCCGGTGACAGCCTACGCCCGCGTATTAGTCGGCTTGCCGATGGTTTTATGTTGGTATTACGCAGCATAAACCACAACGATAATGCGCGGCCTGACCAATTGGTGGCTGTGCGGGTGTTTATCAATGGTGACTTAATTATTACCACACGTAAGCGTAAGGCACGCGCCGTCGATACGGTCTGGGAGGATTTACAAAAGGGTAATGGTGCAGAGAATGCCGGAAACTGGATTGTTGAATTTTGCGATGCCTTGACCGAACAAAGCGGTGAATTTATCGAGCAATTGTACGACCGTATCATTGCGTTGGAAGATGCATTGCTCGATGGCAAAGTGCCGGCAAGAGGTGAAATGGCGTTGTTACGTAAACAATTAATCGTGATGAGACGCTATATGGCCCCTCAGCGTGATGTGTTTGCGCGTATCGCTAATGAGAAATTTACTTGGATGGCGGATGAAGATCGACGCTTGATGCAGGATATTGCCGAGAGGTTAGGCCGAGGGTTAGAAGATCTCGATGCCGGTATCGCACGTACTGCGGTGATCAGTGACGAGATCGATGCGCTGATAGCTGAGTCGATGAACCGTCGTACCTACATCATGTCGCTAATGGCGATGGTGTTTTTGCCGGCAACGTTCCTGACGGGGCTTTTCGGCGTGAATCTAGGGGGGATTCCTGGGGGAAGCTGGCATTACGGCTTTGCCGTATTCTGTATTATTCTGGCGGCGATTGCGATTGCGGTCACACTCTGGTTGAAGAGCCGTAAATGGCTCTAGCGATGGTTATACTAAAAGCTGATCTACATCAAAACGCTAAGGTGGCGGCTGGGGCATACTTCTTTTCGCAGGTGAATGCAACGTCAAGCGATGGACGTTGTGCTCCACATTGTCTTACATTTTGAATTAAAGCATAGCGTAATTGATTCTCATGACCCCGGCACCTAGGCAACTAGGGCCGGTTTTTTTTGTATGAAGAAGGGAGGCAATGGCCTCCCTTGATAGTTAGTTCAGTTCGACAATATCGAGTCGGTCTACAGCCCGCGCTTCATCATCGTTATCTTCTGGCTTCCAGCCCATCGGGGTGGTCGGTAGCGTTTCGCGATCAAAGGCTAAATCGCCACCTTCTACAACAGGGCTTCCGTGCGTGACGGCGTGAAAATCAAATAATGTGGTATCGGCCATATGTGAAGGGACAACGTTCTGCATAGCGCTGAACATGGTTTCGATACGGCCAGGGTAACGCTTATCCCAGTCACGTAACATATCGCCAATTACTTGGCGTTGCAGGTTTGGCTGAGAGCCACACAGGTTACAAGGAATAATCGGGAATTGTTTGGCCTCAGAGAAGCGAATGATATCCTTCTCGCGGCAGTAAGCGAGAGGACGAATGACGATATGTTTGCCATCATCGCTCATGAGCTTTGGCGGCATCCCTTTCATTTTTCCGCCATAGAACATATTCAAGAATAAGGTCTGAATAATGTCATCGCGGTGATGGCCTAAGGCAATTTTAGTGCAACCGAGTTCGGTAGCGGTACGGTATAAGATACCGCGACGCAGGCGAGAACATAATGAGCATGTCGTTTTGCCTTCTGGAACCTTTTCTTTAACGATTGAGTAGGTATCTTCTTCGACGATCTTATACTCTACGCCCAGCGACTCCAGGTACTCCGGCAGAATATGACCAGGGAAACCGGGTTGTTTCTGATCAAGGTTGACGGCGATCAGAGAAAAATTGATGGGTGCGCTCTTTTGTAAGCTGCGTAGAATTTCCAGCAAGGTATAGCTATCTTTGCCGCCAGAAAGACACACCATGATGCGGTCGCCTTCCTCAATCATTGAAAAATCAGCAATCGCCTCACCGACGTTGCGACGCAAGCGTTTTTGTAATTTATTGAGGTTATATTGCTGTTTATGGGTAATTTCGGGATTGAATGACATTAAGCGAGTACCTGAATCAAAAATTCTACGAGAAAGTCGTTGGGCAGTGGTTAAACCGGTGGCGGTTTAACGCGCGGCGAAGTCTAGCATATTTCTTGGCTTAATCAGAAGCGTTGCTGCAAAAGTCTTTAAAATTCCCGTTTAACCGCTAAATGTTAAATTAAATCGTAAAAAGTTATGTATTAACTCGATTATTCACGGCAACTCTGACATATTTTCAAGCTCTTGCTTATAATCCTTGGAGCTTACCGAATGAAAGTCGTTTCCTCACTGATTGCGGGTACCGTAATGTTACTGGCGGGTTGTAGCAGCCATCAACCAGCAGAACCTGAGCAGCAAGCTACCGCAGCGCGCATCCAACCAGTACATATGTCAGTTATCGCTTCCGATAACTGTGCGATGGCAGGGGGATCGTTAGCCTATACTCGTCAACTTGACGGGAGTCGCGTGGGGATGTGTCAATTAGTCAACGGTAAGCGTTGTAGCGAGTCGGCACTGATGAGCGGGAACTGCGCACGCTAAGATTTTTACCTTCGCGTGCACGTTATTAGGTTACGGCGTTATCGCAAGGTTGCCCAGAGAATATCTGCGATAGATTGGTTAAGGTCGTCAGGGCAATACTAGAAAGCGCTTCTTGGGTTAAGAAGGCTTGGTGTCCGGTAAACAGGACATTATGGCAAGCTGAGAGGCGTCCAAAAATATCGTCTTGGATAATTTCATTCGATTTATCTTCAAAAAACAGATCTCGCTCGTTTTCATAGACATCCATCCCTAATGCTCCAACTTTCCCTTCTTTCAACGCTTCGATTGCGGCAGAAGAATCGATCAAACTGCCGCGGCTAGTATTGATGATCATCACCCCTTTTTTCATTTTATCGAAGGCGCGAGTATTCAGCAGATGGTGATTATCGGAGGTCATCGGACAGTGTAACGAAATAATGTCTGATCGCTGGAGTAGGTCGTCTAAGGTCGTGTAGGTTGCACCACATGTTTCTGCTTCGGCACTCGGATAAGGGTCGGTGGCCAGAAGTTCCATCCCAAAACCGCGTAAAATACGTAACGTGGCCAGGCCTATCTTACCCGTCCCGATAATACCGACCGTCTTGCCGAACATATTGAAACCGGTCAAGCCTTCCAGTGAAAAATTACCTTCCCGCGTGCGTTGATAAGCGCGATGGATGCGACGGTTCAGGCACATCATCATACCGATGGTATGCTCGGCGACCGCTTCGGGGGAGTAAGCCGGTACACGCACCACCTTAATGCCGAGTCGATGGGCGCTAGTGAGATCGACATTATCGAACCCAGCGCAGCGCAGCGCTACGACACGTACCCCTAGACGATGTAATTCCGTTAAAATCTCATCATTACACTCGTCATTGACAAATAGGCAGACTGCCTGATGGCCCACAGCGTTTTTGGCTGTTTCCGCTGTGAGTCGAAAGTCAAAAAAACTAAAAGTATAAGTAAACTGTTTATTCACTTCAGTCAGCACTGCTTGGTCATAACTCTTCGTACTATAAACCGCAATTTTCATAGTTTTTTCTCCATTAGAGACCGGTGATGTTATACTTCGAGCAGGATGGGCACATTTTGCGCTATGTCATGATTTTAAAAGTAAATTAGTAAATTTAATTAATGAGTTAACGGGGTTTGTTAAAAGCGTTATAAGGGATAAGGAAATATGTCGTTAGCGTTACGCTATATCTTATTTGCTGTAGCAATTATGATTACTAGCCTAGTTGGACTGGGGCTATCCATCAATCAATGGTCGATGCTCGTCGTACAACACTTTTTACCCAGCGGGGTAACGATTGAACGACAAAGTCGGTTTTCACTGTCGCTTTCTCACATCACCTTACCTTCATTTACTCTAAACGCACAGGGATGCCAACTCGCCGAAGCTTCCACACCGCGTGTCGCACTAAGCCGTTATCCGTTAAAAGTGACTATAGATAAACTGACGCTTAATAGCGACTGTTTTAAGCAGTGGCCTTCTGACGCAACTAGCGATAGCAAACCTTTGAGTCTTAGTCAGCTTCAGCAGCAGATTCCCGGGATAAATCTTGATATCGCCTTACTATCGATAGTCCCTTGGCAAACCTATCAAGGGGCGCTCCATTTTTCTTCATCTGGTGCTCATCAACAACTGACTTACCATGGGCAGGCGCTTAATGTAGACGCTGAGCTGACTGGGCAAACGCTCAACCTTAAAAGCCTTACCTTTACGCATCCTTTATTGGCACAACCCTTAAATTTATCGGGCAAAATACAGCTCGCTGACACGGTCACCGCAGTGCCTGATCAGGCAAATTTACAGGGTAAGGTCGCATTAGCATCTTATCCTCATCCTGTTGATGTGACGCTGTCACGTAATCAACAGCACGGAGCGTTAATTGTTAAGGATCCTGAGGCTGAGCAACCCCTCTTAAATGCGCCCTTCAAACTGACAGCTGACCAATTTCAAATTGAAAAAGGAACGTGGTCATGGCCGATACCTGAACAACCTCTCGGCGGCTTCTTCTCGCTTTCCGCTGAACATTGGCAGCAGGGCTTTGAACAGACGGTGATTACCGGCCGTGTCAACGCGCTCACTCAAGGGCGCGGGGGTAAAGGGAACGTAGTACTGAGTTTAGGGCCAGGAAAGTTATCGTTATCGGATAATCAATATCCCTTGCGCTTAACCGGGACAGCAAAACTCAAAGCGCTACAGTTTTACGCAGGGCTCCCGGCAGCACTGACGGGGACATTGCTTGATCCAGCGATACATTTCCAGCCGAAAGCGTTGTTATTGATGCGCGGTGAACTCTTACCCGGTTGGGAAGTCGATGAGGCCAGATGGCCGATAGCCGGTGTGCGCCTGACTCAGCAAGGCCTCAGTGGCCTATTACAAGCCAACTTTATGGTTAGAAATGAGCGCAGCAGTTTTTATCTGCTGCATCTAGCGGGGATGGCTGACAACTTCTTACCGGACAAAGGACGTTGGGATTGGCGTTATTGGGGTAAAGGGATGATCTTGCCACTCACCGCGAATTGGGATGTGCAAGGCCGTGGCTTCTGGCATAACGAAGAGATTACACTGACCTCATTGTCGACAGGCTTCGATCAGATCCGTTATGGCAGCATGTTGATGCAAAAGCCTCGGATGACGCTGACTAAGCCTGCACATTGGGTAACTCAACAGGATAAGCCCCAGTTTAGCGGCCAATTTAAAATTACTGCTGATCACACCTTCTTCGGGGAAACCAGCCAGTTACCTGCTGCGCAACTCGATTTGAACGTTAACGGTACCACGCCCGATCAATTTGGCTTTAAGGGACAATTAGTCGCAAACCATATTGGGCCAGTACGCGTTATCGGCCGCCGAGATAATAGCCGTTGGTTGGGACGAGCCTGGTGGCCCGAACAGCCCTTATCGGTATTTCAGCCTTTAGCAGGACCGACAAAGAGTGTCGCGTTGCGGTCAGGTAATTTGCGCGCTCAGGCTGCGTTTTCTCTTACAGAGGAAAATGGGTTCCAAGCCGGTGGGCACTGGGTGGTAAAAGATGGCAACATCTGGCTACCGGATTATCAATTTCATGGCGTTAACTTCTCATTGCCGTTTCGTTTCAGTGATCATCGTTGGCATTTTGGCTTACGCGAGCCGGTATCGTTATCGGTAGAGACCATCGAGAATAAATTCCCGATGAGTCATCTTAGCGTGAAACTAAAAGGGAGCTGGCCATGGGATGAGCAGAATCCATTAACGCTTAATGACGCCTCATTGGATATTTTTGGTGGAACCCTGTCCATGGACCATCTACGCTTACCTCAGCATAAGAGTGCATTGCTAGAGATTAAACATCTGGGAATGAGTCAGTTAATTACGGCTATTCATCCCAAACAAATTGCCATGTCAGGTAAAATCAGTGGGCAATTACCCTTCTGGGTCGAAAATTCGCCATGGTTGATCGAAAAAGGATGGATTAAGGATGATAAAGGCTTAACGCTGCGCGTGGATAAAGATTTACTCGACCAAATATTGAAAAATAACCTGGCAGCAGGGGCGGCCATTGATTGGTTACGTTATATGGAAATTTCTAAATCTTATGCCACCGTTAACGTCAGTGCTAAAGGGGATATGGTGATGAAATCACAGATTCATGGCACAAGCCGCTTCGACGATAAAAGGCAGCGCGTTAACCTCAATTATCAACATACCGAAAATATCTTTATGCTATGGCGTAGTCTGAGTTATGGCGATAACTTACAGTCGTGGTTAGAGGAGCAAACCCATCTGCCCGCTAATAAGGAAAATGCACAATGAAACTAGGATTTCTCGCACTGCTGAGCGTCTCGACCACGTTGGTCGGTTGTATTCCAAAAATCGAAGTTGCGGCACCGAAAGAGCCCATTACGATAAATATGAATGTGAAGGTCGACCACGATATTACCATTAAAGCGGACCCAGAGGTTGAGCGTCTTCTCAAGCAACGACAAGCAGAGAAAACTCCGGAGAAAATGCAAGCACCGGGTCAGACTACGACAAAAAGCGCCAATTAAGGCGCTTTGAGTCATGAGATAATCGAATTAGACGATCTGACTAATTTCGGCTTTAGCCTGCTCGATGGATTTCGTCGCCACATCCGGCCCGTAGGCAATCCCTTCTGCTAAGATAGTCTGCACATCGGTAATTCCAATGAAGCCTAAGAATAAGGCGAGGTATGGGGTAACCAAATCAGTTGGGGTATCTTTGTGAATTCCCCCGCGCGTAGAGAGCACAATGGCTTTCTTGCCGGTAACCAATCCTTCAGGCCCGGTTTCAGTGTAACGGAAGGTCACGCCAGCCCGAGCAATTAAATCAAAGTAGGTCTTTAATTGCGTTGAAATATTAAAGTTATACATCGGCGCTGCAAGCACGATGACGTCATGAGCTTGTAATTCGGCAATCAACTCATCAGAGAGGGCTAGCGCCTGTTGTTGGCGCTCAGTCAGTGCCACATCGCTCGGACGTAAGGCACCCACTAATTCACCATCGAGAACGGGAATCGGGTTCGCTGCGAGGTCACGAATTGTGACAGTGTCACCTTTAGCGATCGCGTTTTCCGCATAATAGTCGGCTAACAGGGAGGATTGCGAATAGTCGGCGAGGATGCTGGACTTGAGTACTAAGACTTTGCTCATGATAATTCCTTATTAAACGGTTAGTTACCATTACTATAGGGATAAAGGTCGAGAGAAAAAAGCTAATCTTTTCGATGTCTATTTTCAAAATTTCTGAATGATACTTTTCGTGGTGGTCGACCTTTCAACAACGGCCGCTGCCTGCCGTTTACCGCTGAGTTATGCTATAATCCGCCCATTGCAGGCGACTCCTTCGCCTTACACCTATTGCTACGCTTCGTTGCTTACTTTTCAAGGTAATACCGTTCTATGTCTAAAACTGAATCGACGACTCTTTCCTCTCTCTGGACACGCAGCGAACAGGTTTCATTTCGTGACCGCCAGCAACTGCGTCGGCGATTGCGGGGGGTCGATAAGATCACTGGGTCTGACGCACAGCAAGCGGTACTCACTAAAATTGAACAAGAGCTGATAACGGCTGAGCAGCGGCTGGTGACTCATGATGCCAGCCGTCCAGCGACTATCCATTTTCCTGAGAATCTTCCGGTCAGCCAAAAACAGCAGGTGATTGCCGATGCAATTGCCAGCCATCAAGTGGTCATTATCGCAGGGGAAACCGGGTCAGGAAAAACGACTCAGATCCCGAAAATCTGTCTGGCACTCGGTCGCGGGCGTCAAGGACTTATTGGCCACACCCAACCACGACGCTTAGCGGCACGTACCGTTGCGACCCGTATCGCTGAGGAACTTGGGACCACGCTGGGTGGTGTTGTCGGCTATCGAGTCCGTTTTACCGATCAAATTTCTGATCAGACACATATTAAATTGATGACAGACGGTATTTTACTGGCTGAGATCCAACAAGATAAACGTCTGCTACAGTACGACACGATTATTATCGATGAGGCGCATGAACGCAGTCTTAATATCGATTTCCTGTTAGGTTATCTGCGCGAGTTATTGCCCAAACGTCCTGATTTAAAAGTTATTATTACCTCAGCGACGATTGATCCAGAGCGCTTCTCCAAACATTTTAATGATGCGCCCATTATTGAGGTCTCGGGCCGTACCTATCCAGTGGAAGTCCGCTACCGGCCCGTGAGTGCCGACAGTAGCGAAGGTGATCGCGACCAACTGCAAGCTATTTTCGACGCCGTGGACGAACTCTATCGTGAGCCACCTGGCGATATTCTTATTTTTATGAGCGGAGAGCGAGAAATCCGCGATACCGCTGACGCGCTTTCCCGTCAAGGGCTAGCCCACACAGAGGTTTTACCGCTCTATGCGCGGTTATCGAATAGCGAACAGAACCGAGTGTTTCAGTCCCACACGGGACGCCGCATTGTCTTGGCAACGAATGTCGCTGAAACCTCACTTACCGTACCGGGCATCAAATACGTTATCGACCCGGGTACGGCGAGGATCAGCCGTTACAGTTATCGAACTAAAGTGCAGCGGCTTCCTATTGAGCCGATCTCACAAGCCTCAGCGAATCAACGAGCAGGTCGCTGTGGTCGGGTCTCTGAAGGGATTTGTATCCGTTTATATTCCGAGGACGATTATCTCTCTCGTCCCGAATTTACCGACCCAGAAATTTTGCGAACCAACTTAGCCTCAGTCATTTTACAAATGACGGCGCTTGGGTTAGGTAATATTCAGCATTTTCCCTTTGTTGAAAAGCCGGATAATCGTAATATTCAAGATGGTGTACGGTTATTAGAGGAGTTGGGGGCGGTTGAAAATGCCGCTCACGATGTCCAGAAATTGACCCCATCGGGTCGACAATTAGCGCAATTACCGATCGATCCGCGGTTAGCTAAGATGGTGCTCTCGGCACAACAATTTGGTTGTGTTCGCGAAACGATGATCATCACTGCTGCGCTATCCATTCAAGATCCTAGGGAACGTCCCGCCGACCGTCAGCAGGCTTCTGATGAGAAGCATCGCCGATTTGCGGATAAAGAGTCGGATTTTCTGGCCTGGGTCAATTTATGGGATTACGTGCAAGCCCAGCAGAAGGCATTAACTGGCAACCAATTCCGCCGCCAATGCAAAAGCGACTATCTCAACTATCTGCGTATTCGTGAATGGCAAGATATTTATACGCAATTACGGCAAGTGGTGCGCGAACTCGGCTTTTCGCTTAATAGCGAACCGGCTCCCTACCGCGAGCTACACAGTGCCTTATTAAGTGGACTGTTATCACGCGTGGGCCAAAAGGAAGTCGAAAAGGGCGAGTTTATGGGCTCGCGACAAACACGTTTTCATCTTTTCCCCGCATCAAATTTATTTAAAAAACCGCCTAAGTGGGTGATGGTGGCTGAACTGGTGGAAACCAGTAAATTATGGGGTAGGATCGCCGCCAAGATCGAACCTGAGTGGATTGAGCCGCTGGCGGGTCACTTAGTCAAGCATAGCTACAGCGAACCCCATTGGGAGAAGAAACAGGGCGCCGTCTCTGCCTTCGAAAAGGTCACGCTATACGGCTTACCAATAGTTTCGCAGCGTAAAGTCAATTACAGCAAAATCGACCCGGTGATCTGTCGCGAACTCTTTATTCGTCACGCTCTTGTCGAGGGGGAATGGCAAACCCAACATCGATTCTTCAGTCATAATCAACGGTTACGTTTAGAAGTCGAGGACCTTGAGCATAAATCACGACGCCGCGATATCTTGGTCGATGATGAAACGTTATTCGCGTTTTACGATCAACGTATCCCAGATACCATCGTTTCGGTGCGCCATTTCGATAAGTGGTGGAAGACGGCTTTTCAACAGGATCCGCATCAACTCGATTTTGATAAAAACATGCTGGTCCGTGAGGGCGCAGGGACCATTGATGCCAATGATTACCCTAATAGTTGGCGGCAAGGCAACGTGCAATTACCACTCACTTATCAATTTGAACCTGGTAAGGATGCTGATGGGGTTACCGTCCATATTCCATTGCCGTTACTTAATCAGATCACCGAACAAGGTTTTGATTGGCAGATCCCTGGACTGCGTAAAACCTTGATCGTGGCATTGATTAAGTCGTTACCGAAGCCGATCCGTCGTAATTTCGTGCCCGCGCCAGACTATGCTGACGCTTTTTTAGGCCGCGTAACGGATGTAAACTTACCACTACTCGAATGCTTAGAGCGTGAATTTCGGCGGATGAGCGGCGTCACAATAGAGCGCCATGCGTGGCAGTTGGCGCAGGTTCCAGACCATCTTAAAATGACGTTCCGGGTGGTCGATGGGAATAAGAAAACCCTGCAAGAGAGTAAATCTCTAACCGAACTCCAGCTGCAGTTGAAGGGTAAGGTACGGGAGACACTCTCTAAGGTCGCCGATGTTGGCTTAGAAAAGCAGGGTGTAACCGAATGGGACTTTGGCGAACTGCCGCAAACCTTTAGCCGTAAGCAAGCGGGTTTTACCTTGAAGGCGTGGCCAGCTTTAGTGGATGAGAAGCAGAGTGTCGCAATCAAGTTATTCGATACCGAAGTGGAACAACAACAGGCGATGTGGCAGGGGCAACGGCGGTTGCTGCTGCTCAACATTCCTTCACCGATTAAATATCTGCACGAGAAGCTGCCTAATAAAGCGAAGCTCGGACTTTATTTTAATCCTTACGGTCAAGTCCTACAGTTAATTGATGATTGTATCCACTGTGGGATCGATAAAATTATGGCGGAGCAAGGCGGGCTGGTCTGGGACGAGCAGCACTTCTTGGTGTTACGTGAGAAAGTTAAAGCGGAGTTAAACCAGACCGTTGTAGAGATTGCCCAGCAAGTCGAGCAGATCCTCTCCACCGTTTTTGCGATTAATAAACGACTAAAAGGGCGGGTCGATATGGCCTTAGCACTGGCGCTCAGTGACATCAAAGCTCAACTATCTCACCTAGTCTATCCAGGGTTTGTGACGCAGAATGGCTGGCAGAAGCTTGCCGACACCTTAAGGTATTTACAGGCTATCGAGCGGCGATTAGATAAGTTACCCGTCGATCCACATAGTGATCGTGCGAGAATGTTGCGCGTTCAACAGGTTGAACAGGTGATACAGCGTTATCGTAATAAATTACCTAAGGCTGAACAGCACAACGATAAGGTGATGGCTGCGCGCTGGATGGTCGAAGAGTTAAGGGTAAGCCTTTTTGCCCAGCAATTGGGAACCCCTTATCCGGTGTCAGAGAAGCGGATCACGCAATTACTGGAAGAGTCACCGAGCTGATGCTCGGTGCGACTTATTGAATATTATTGGTCAGCGCCGATATTTTGCTGTTAAAGGAGCTTACGGCGATAGCACGGTTATCGGCGCGGTAACGGTCTTGCGCCGAAGGTGCCGAGCTTTGCACGCCAATAATCTGCCATTGATTGTTAGTGTCAATCATCAAAGGTGAACCGCTATCGCCCGGTAGCGTATCGCATTGGTGTGACAACACCGCCGTTTGTGACCAGCCAGTGATTTTACAGCCGATATGGGCAAAGAGATTATCAAGGTTATCTGCAGGGTAGCCCGCTTGCGTTACGCTGTTATCCACTGTGTTTAATGCTGCAATCAACTGCTCTCTATTACCGCTAAACAGTGGGATCGGAGTGATTGCTGAAGGGGGGTTGTGTAAAATCACGACAGCATAATCTGAAGGAGCAGCTTTTGCTGGAACAATCCATCCTTCACCTGCCGCTTTGAGTTTTCCTGCCAAGCCAGATGCGACTTTCGCATCAATATCGTGGATCTCGTAAACCCAGCCTTTTTTGGTGGTAACAAAGCGTAATGCCACAGGCGGATCGAATTTGCCGGGAGGCGCGAGTAAGCAGTGTCCAGCCGTTAAGGCGACATGCGGGGAAATCAGGGTGGCGGTACAGAGATTGCCACTCTCCGTCTCAAGTTGACCGATAGCATCCCAAGGATGACGTTGCGGCTTATCAATTTCTACGCGGTGATCTTTACCGAAAAAGAGTGTTTTTATCTCTGCTGCACTCGGTGTATCGTCATCTGCATAGGCAGTAAAGTGACAGCAGAACAGGGCAAAAAAACACAATCTTTTGAAGCGCATAATGTTCTCAACAGCAGCATAAAAATTTATAGCGACACTATAGACGTATCAACTAAGAAAAGGGAAGGTAATTGTCACTCAGTGGATGAGGTTAGATAAAACAACACGCAGCCATAATGCCGCAAACTATGACGGTCAGAAGAATAATTTCGTAACGGTAGCGGCGCATCATCGACAGACCCCAGTAAAGAAACACCCGGCATAACCGGGTGTTTATATCACTTTGACGCTAGTAACGCTTAAGGCTCACTTATTTTTTAGTGACTTTCTTAGCGTGGTGTTTTTTTGCAGCTTGCGCTTTTTGTGCAGCAGGTTTTACTTTTTTAGCGTGGTGCTTTTTCGCTGCTTGAGCTTTTTGCGCTGCAGCAGGTTTTACTTTCTTAGCGTGGTGCTTCTTCGCTGCTTGAGCTTTTTGTGCTGCAGCAGGTTTTGCTTTCTTAGCGTGGTGCTTTTTCGCTGCTTGTGCTTTTTGCTCTGCAGCAGGTTTTGCTTTCTTAGCGTGGTGCTTTTTAGCTGCCTGCGCTTTTTGCTCTGCAGCAGGTTTTGCTTTCTTAGCATGATGCTTTTTAGCATGGTGCTTAGCAGGTGCTGCAGTGGTTGTAGTCTTAGCAGTAGAAGCTGCTGGGGTAGCTGTAGTGTCTGCAGCGAAAGCTGCTGAAGAGATACCCATAGCCGCGGCAACTACCAGTGCGAAAAGCTTTTTCATTTGAATTTCCTCAATATCACATTATCGGATAGCTCACTGCGGAGCCGGTAGAGTCACTATATGAGGATTCCTGAAAGCTGTCCGTTGGTGATTGGTATCGGTATGTAACGGTATGTACATCTTGACTAATTTCCCAAGTAACGGCGCGTTAAGTGCTGTTTGAACCATTTAGGATTCAGCGTTTCCCCTGTAGCCTGTTGCACTAATGTGTCGACGGAGAATCGGCTACCCTGGCACCAGATCGCGTTATTCAGCCAACTGAAAATAGGGTCGAGATCCCCGAGGGTGATGGCTTCATCCACGCTCGGTAGCTGTTGCGCTAGGCTATTAAACAGTTGTGCAGCGTACATGGCACCTAACGTGTAGGTTGGGAAATAGCCAAAGGAGCCATCCGTCCAGTGAATATCTTGCATACAACCATTGCGATAGTCTCCCGCCGTACTCAAGCCAAGGTAGCGTTGCATTTTCTCATCCCATAGTGCTGGAATATCTGCGACCTCAACCTCGCCATTAATCAGTGACCGTTCAATTTCGTAGCGCAGCACGACATGGGCAGGGTAACTTACCTCGTCGGCGTCGACACGGATCAATCCAGGGCTGACGTGCTGGACTTGCTGTACTAAGTCGTCAAGGGTGAGATCTGCCGCGGCGGTGAGATGTTGGCAGATAAGAGGATGCAGGCGTTGTAAGAATGCCCTACTGCGGCCGAGCTGCATCTCAAAAAATAGGCTCTGTGATTCATGTATCGCGGTCGAACGAGCCAAGGCAATAGGCTGACCTGGCCACTGTTTAGGTAAGTTTTGTTCATAGCGTGCATGGCCGGTTTCATGGATGACGCCCATCAAGGCACTGAGGAATTCACTGCTGTCATAGCGCGTGGTGATCCGCACATCCGTCGACACACCGCCACAGAAAGGGTGGGCGCTAACGTCAAGTCGACCATGATTAAAGTCAAAGTCTAGCAGTTGCATAACAGACTCTGCTAAGGCTTTTTGTTGTGAGATAGGGTAAACACGAGCAGTCTGCAGGGCAGTGGTAGCCGGTTGTTTCGCGATAACCTGTTGCAGAAGATCCGGTAACCAGCCAATTAATTCACCGAAAAGAGTATCGAGTCGTTGGCTTGTCATGCCAGGTTCATAAAGATTAAGCAACGCGTCATAAGGTGTACTGCCGAGTGCCTGTGCCCGAAGTTGCGCCTCTTGTCTTGAGAGGTCGACCACCGGCACAAGGTTACGCTGGAATCCTTGCCAATCATTATCAATACGCTGCTGACGCCACGCTTGTTCGCAACGACTGCCAGCGAGGGCTTTGGCCTCGACCAATTCAGTAGGCAAGATCGCTGCATCGGCATAATGACGCGATATTTCACGAAGATTAGCTTGTTGGTCGCTGTCTAATGGCTCTTGTTGCGCCTGTGCGATTAGCTCCGCTGTGCTGGCTTGTACAAGGATTTCATGATGCATCACACTGAGTTCAGCTAAAGCCTCGCCGCGTGCATCGCTGCCGCCGCTAGGCATCATGGTCTGCATATCCCACCCAGCAATAGCAGAGAGATGATCGAGGCGGGCTAAGCGTTGAAAACGTTCAGTGAGGGCTTGGTAAGCTTTCATTTATTATCCTTGTGCGTAGCAGTAAGCAGTGAAGTATCCGGAGTAAAAGAATTAAGAGGCCAACTAAAACGTAAACAGGCTCCCCCTAGGGGGCTACTTTCCGCCCGAATAGAGCCTTGAAAGGCGTGAGCGATGGAGTGGACGATCGCTAAGCCCAAGCCGCAGCCACCCGTTGCGCGGTCACGACTCGGATCCAGACGTACGAAAGGCTCAAAGATTTTCGCCCGTTGCTCGGCGGGAATTCCCGGCCCATCGTCTTCGACTTGTAAATAGCCACATTGCGAGTCAAACCACAAACTAATGCGCAATCGTTGCTCGGCATACCGTAAGGCATTATTGACCAGATTATCGAGCACACGCTCCATCAAACGATTATCGGTGATATGACAGGCTGCCTGGGGGGGAACATCCAATTGAATCGTCTTATCCGCGCGGATAACGCGCAGATCATCCACCCACTCGACCAGCCATTCGCGCAGATCGATCTGCTGTAGAGAGAGGGCAACTTGAGGGCGGTCGAGGCGAGCGAACGTCAATAACTCTTGGATCAGTGCCTCAAGTTGCCCGATATCGCGGTTTAACGCCGTTGACTCAGCCGCTGACAAGTTATCGCTCATCGCTAAGCGATAGCGTAAACGAACTAATGGCGTTCGTAATTCATGGGCAATCCCATCGATAAGTAATTTTTTACTGGCAACAAGGTCTTTAATATTATCGGCCATCTGGTTAAAGGCGATCCCCAATCGGTACAAACTGGAGGTATTCTCGAATTGTGTCCGAGCATCTAAATCACCCTCACCAAATCGCTGTGCCATCTTCTCTAATTTCAGCATTTCTTGCCAGTGTGGACGCATCCAGATAAATACCGGAAGCGCCAAAGACATGGCAATAAAGGTTAAGAGCAACACATCGAGCATGCGCATCTGATGGAGAAAGAACAGATAGGGTATCGGGCCAACCGACAACACATAGTGACTACGAGGGATATGCTGGATAAAGGTGTATTGATCGTCTAAGGCAACAATTTCACCAGCATGCAATCGGCGCATATCGGCAGCCGGTAATTGATAGTTTGTCAGCGGCTCAATATGCAGCTTAAACGAGAGGTTAAGATCGAGATTATCAACAGTACTGTTCCAATCCTTGGGCGGGATTTCGCGCAGTTCGCTGCGCATCAGCGATAACGAACTGGCCATCAGGTCATTCATTGACTGTCTACCCGCACGCTCTGCCGTCATTTTATAGACTAGGCCGACCAATAGGGTCATGACAATGAAGCAAACAAATAAGAGAAGGTAGAACTGAATAAACAGTTTTTTCATTCTGAGTCGGTTTCCCACGCTTGTGGAGCAAAGAGATACCCTTTATTACGAATCGTTTTAATACGAAAAGGCTCTGTGGCGCTGTCGTAAAGTTTTTTTCGCAGGCGTGAAATGGCGACATCAATACTCCGGTCCATACCATCATAACTCACTCCGCGTAATGTCTGCAGCAACACATCGCGGTTCAAAATTTGTCCTGCATGGCTCGCCAGCTCCCATAACAAGTCAAAGTCCGCGGTGGAGAGGGCGATAATTTCACCCGCTAGGGTGACCTGCCGGTTCACCATATCGATGGTAAGTTTACCAAAGCTCATCACACGACTTTGACGCGCCGCACTCGGTCGTTCGTCTGTAGAGGCGGTGGAGGGTTGATTTTGACGTAGATGTAAACGCAACCTTGCCAGTAATACCGCTGGCGGTGTCGTTTTTAGAATATAGTCATTGGCGCCTATCTCTAGTGCTAAAATATGGTTCATATCGCTATCCAACGAGGTTAACAATACGATGGGTCCTTGCCACTGAGGGCGCAGATCGCGGCATAAAGACATCCCATCTTTTCCTGGTAACATGATATCAAGTAACACAAGATCGGGTTTCTCGGCTAAAATCGTCGCTTCCGCACGATCGCCGCGCGTTTCGATAATCACTTCAATATCATGTTTTTTCAAGTAGGCCGAAATTAATTCGCCGACCTCAATTTCATCTTCAACGTAAACTATTTTATTCATTTTTAACAAATTCTTTTTTTTATTTAACAATAAAACAACGTTACTGGAAATTATAGCTACGTTATCACGAAAAAGGCATCTCTTGCTGGTATAATAACGTAATTATATGCGACTATAAGCGCCGCAGATATGTGGTAGAAAATGACGAACACTGGGGGATGATGTGCCGATGCCATCGACATCAACAATTGAAAATAATGACTCTATTTCATTTAATTACAGTAGCTTACTTTTAGCTTCCTGTAAGAAGAAATGGCGTTTCGTTGATGCGATATACGGAGTCCTCCCTATTTTTGGAGTAGTCACTCGTAAATCGGCACATAATAAGCTGGAAACTGTGGATTATTTCAAAGAACTGGCACTGCAAATTATTTCGACGCAAGTCAGCGACGAAATGAATATTGCTCGATTATTGGTGCTAGCTGAACAACAAAATATTAAACACTTTACTATTCAATTACCTTATTCACTTTCTGAGCATCAAATCGCGCTTATCTACACGGAATACCGAAAGCCAGTTTCTTTACATCAAGAAAATGACTTTCTGCAAGTCCGCTTCTAAAAGTTAAGGGGTAAGCCCCTCTCTCTCACCTTTATATCTTACTCAACGTAATGGCTATACCACTAACGAGTATCGCGATAATCATCACCTTGTCGAGCGTCCGCAGTCTATAATGCTGGCGATGCTGCCATCCGGCATAAAGAAATACTAATAGACCAGGTGCGTAAAGCGTCAACGACATCATCAGATGGTCGAGACCCGATGCATAGAGTAACCAAATACCGTATAACGTCGCCCCAACACCGATAAGAAGGGGTCGATAGTGACGTGTTTGATAACTGATTTTCGCTAAGAATAAGCCCACCAGCAGATAAGGCACTAATACCATCTCTGAGGCGATAATCAATAATATGCTGTAATCAAGATGAAAGAACGCTATCGCGACAAGGCAGAGCTGAACGCTAATATTCGTCATCCACAGACTGCCGATTGGAGCATCTGCCGCATTCTGTCTCGCGATCACCTTAGGAAATGCACCGCGTTTGGCCGCGATAAAAGGAATTTCAGCCGCCATGATAGTCCAGCTTAGGTAAGCACCAGAGACCGAAAGAATAATGCCCCCCACGATAATCCAATAGCCGTAAGGGCCAATCATTTCTACCAGTAGTCCACCCATTGATGGATTTTTCATTGTGGCAAGGGTTTCCCTAGGAACAATTCCGAGCGACAGTATCGTTACCAGTAGATAGACAATTAGCGCTGAGATGACGGCAAAAAGGGTAGCTTTACCGATGTCATTCTTATTTTTCGCGCGGCCAGAGACCACTACGGCACCTTCAACACCTATAAAGACCCACAGAGTGATCAGCATTGTCTGCTTAACCTGCGACCATACCGGAAGATGTAATTGTGCCCCGGAAAAATCGAATGAAAATTGGCGATAGTCGAAATGCATTATTCCAACCACGATAAAGAGGATTAAGGGCACCAGTTTACCGAGAGTGGCCAGTAGATTGATGCTTGCTGCGGTTTGAACGCCGCGAGTAATTAACCCATGGATAATCCATAACAATATGGATGCGCCTAACATGGATTGCCAAGTATTACCGTCGCCGAACACTAGGTGTCCAGGGGAATCCGTGAAAAAACTGAGCGCAGAGAAGACCACAACAAGATACGAAACGTTAGCGATCACTGCACAGAGCCAATATCCCCAAGCAGAGAGAAAACCAATGGTTTTACCGAAGCCATCCTCGGCATAGGTGAAGATCCCGCCATCAAGATCAGGGCGTAAGCGCGAGAGATAAAGCATGGCGGTAGCCAAAAAAAGGATACCGATACCGGTGATTGACCAGCCGATCACTAAGGCCTCGGAACCTGAAACGGCGGCCATATTTTGAGGGAGACTGAATACACCCGCGCCAAGCATGGAGCTAAGGACTAATGCGGTGAGCGCACCCACGCCTATTTTCTTACCGGTCATAAACACCTACTAACTTGCTAAAATGTCTCGATAAGCTTACTAAAACAGCAGGTGATGCTAAGAAACGAAAACAACACAGCATATTTCATGGATCGAGTTAGGGCGCTGATTCTACGAAGTGAAGGGTAATATTGCAATGAGTATAAATGCGAAAAAATGATTATTTATGCAGTAGGGGGGTAAAAAAAGCACCCGAAGGTGCTTGAGCCGTTATTTGAACAGTTCTGCGGTGACAGTAAGGTTACCGCCACTTTGGTTCTGCCATTGGCGAGTAATGTGGTAATACTTCGCGCCTTTATCTGCCGCTCTACGGGCGATAGCGGTCGACATCTCCGTTGGGTTGCCGAAATGCGCCGTGATTGTTACCGTATCGAAAGGTGTCATCTGGGCTGCAGTGATATCATTCACTTCTTGGATCTTGCCGCCTTGTGGAAGTGAGACGGTATAGCGCTTATTGGTAGACGTCTGAGTTTCATAAAAACGGCCAACACTCTCACTGGTCGAGTCTGAAGAGGCTACGCCTGGAATTTCCACTTTCTTGGCGGCTGCGCCCCCCGCTGCGAGAGCCGCTTTACCGGCTTGCGAGTCAGCCGGAATGGCATCCGGACTCTGTACAACGCGTTTCGGTGCATCAGCTTTATACACATAAGCCGTCACATACTGGTTACCGCCGTTATTCGCCGCAATTTGACGAATAATAAAGAATGCATCGGCATCCTTCGCTTTGGCCGCACGCGAAATGGCGTATTCGACCTGAGGCTGGCTAGGATAAAAGCCACGAATACTGACGGTATCGTAAGGCTCTAAGCGATAGGCCTCGGCTTTAGGTAACTCTTTAATTCCATTGATATAGCGATATTGTGGCTCTTTCGGGGCAGGGGCTGCATCAGGTAGGTAGAGGTCAGCAGTAACCCGCCAGTTTCCGCCATTACTGTTACTATCGTTTACGGATACAACATAAAATCCGGCTGCGCCCGCATCGTCAGCCCGTTTAGAGACGGCATTACTCACATCAATCAGCGAGTTGAAGCGGCCTGAAAAATTAATTCTTTTATAGGGTGCCAGAGATGCGGCTTTTTGAGGGCTGAGTTCTTGAGCGGCAAAGGCAGTAGACAGCCCTAGCGAAATAAGCGCTGTTGCTAAAACTGTAGCAGTAAATTTCATAAAACGTCCTTCAGCTTGCACAGAAAAGAAAATTTATTGTTAATTGTTGAAGGCTGATTATTACATGGAAAACATAAGCTGTCTTAGTCAATTGTTTGACAAATGTCTACAAAAAAGCGCGCGAAGGGTAGAGTCGTCAAATTCTTGACGACTCTTAATAAAGAATGAGTTATTCAGGTAACGCGTCAGGCCGTATCACTAACAGATCACAGCGTAAATGATCGATGACTTGCTCAGCCGTGTTACCCAAGAAAGCTGCTGACAATCCGGTACGGCCAAAATTCCCTAGTACGACAACCCCGGCATTTAATTGTGCGGCGATTTCGGGAATGACCTCTTCAGGTTCGCCTTGCTCTACATAAGTATCAGCGCTGTCTATTGAGAAGGGCTGACGTAGCGCTTTCATTGCTAACAGATGTTGGCCCCTCACCGCATCACTGTAACTTTGTGCATCAAAGTCAGGCAGTTCAATCGCGAGGTTAACTGGCGTGATGGGATAAGCCCCTACGAGCCGCACCGCTGTCTGGTTCACCTGCGACGCTAATGCCTGTGTTTCACGAACTAATTTTCGATTAAGGTCATCGTGTTGTTGATCGTCGCTGACTAAGTTAACGGCGACCACCGCAGTCGCGTCTTCTGGCCAAGGTTGGTCTTTAACCATCCATACCGGACAAGGGCTTTTACGTAATATTTGCCAATCTGTAGGCGTGAAGATGACGGCTTCCAAGCGATCATACTGGTGCGCCATTTTAAGTACCAGATCGTAGCCCCCCGTTTCGATCTCTTGTAAGATGGCTTCTTGTTGTCGATTATGCCAAATCACCTTCAATACAATATCGACCCCAGACTCAATATAGACACGTGCTTGATAGCGAAGCCACTCAGTACGTTGTTGGATCATCTCTTGGCGCATACTCTCTCTTTCTTCCGTAGCAAGCGCTGTGGTCAACTCGTAAGAGAGGTCATAAATAGCAAGAAATGCAGTGATTTTGCCGCCCAGCCGATGATTAAGATATACCGCGCGACGAAGAGCGGGTTGGTCATCCTGATCTGGGTCAATGGCCACGAGAATATTTTTATACTGCGTCATATGACAATCCCTCAGTGTATGGAGTTAACTAAGGATAGTCCGGAATTAATGAAACAGAGGTAAAAACCGGAACATCATTGTTCAGTAACATAGCGTATCCGGTTTGGCTTATCTAGAGTAGATTTACGCGCATTTCTGTGCATGGCCTGCCAGCGTGTTCAACATATCGTGGTTTTCAATCGTAATATATTTATCTTTCACTGATAGCATGCCGCTTTTTTGGAAGCGACCTAGCAATCGACTAATTGTTTCAACGGTAAGTCCTAAATAATTTCCAATATCGCCACGCGTCATCGTTAATCGGAATTCACGTTGCGAAAAGCCTCGTTGACCGAAACGTTGCGAGAGATTCCAAATGAAAGCCGCTAAACGTTCTTCTGCATTCTTCTTAGAAAGTAATAAAATCATTTCTTGGTCAGCTTTAATTTCGCCACTCATAAGTCGCATGATTTGATGACGGAGGGCTGGCATCTTCCCGGCCAGATCATCCAGCGTATCGAAAGGGACCTCACACACCATTGAGGTTTCAAGCGCCTGAGCGAAAGAAGGGTGGTGGCCCGAGGTAATGGCATCAAAACCAATCACATCACCCGCCAGATGGAAGCCGGTAATCTGCTCGTCGCCTTGCTCGGTAATCGTATAGCTTTTCAATGTGCCAGAACGCAGCGCGTAGAGGGATTTCAATTCATCTCCAGCTTTGAATAAAGATTGAGATTTCTGAATAGGTTTCTTACGCTCGATAATATTATCGAGCTGATTAAGCTCATGATTATTCAGGGTAAAGGGAATACATAATTGGTTAATACTGCAATCTTGACAGTGGATAGAACTGCCATTCACTGGCGTGCGTTTGATTAATCTTTTTTCACTTAGCATGATGAATACTCCGTATTATTGTCTGGAGATACTTTAACATTTTTCGCGAAGAAAAAAAGGTCTTAACCGCGATCAATTTATCGTGGTTTTTGCGATAAAAAAACTGACGTTTCTTTTGTTTAAAATCAATCAGATAAGTTAATAATAAAAATCATTATCCTTTATAATTTACAAAATAATACATTAGGTATAATGAATTTATAAAAATAATTAATATTAGCAATCTAACAATATATTAATGAGACGATGGCTAAAAAGGCCACTAATGGGGTGTTTTTTAGTCGATTCAATTAGATTTAGTTATATCTTATTCTTTTTGGTTATTTAAAACGTTTTAATAATCAATATCTTTACGTAAGTTGTTAATTTTAATAGATAAAAGATATTTTCCATTTATAAAAAAGTGTTTTCGTTTAAGGTTTGAGATTGCTCTTTAATGGTAGCCCGTAACCGTTCAATAGTGGTATTGAACAGGGCATCAGTAGGGGTAATGATACCAACGGTCTCACCTGGATCGGTGAACACTAACGGTAGTGGGGAGAGAGCTTGATGAACCAAGTCTTCACGTACTGCGCCGGAAGGAACAAACCAGACATAATTGTAATGAAGGGCTAATTGCCGGGCGAGAGAGGTGGACGAGGTTTCAATACGCGTTTCGGGTAACCGACAGTCCTGACTTTCTAAAATACGTTGGGCGATTCGCCAAGGAGCTGTTCCTTCGGGTGAAATAACCACTGGCCAGTTCATCGCTGCAGCGAGACTGACATTCCCTTTTAACAAAGGGTGAGCAGGATTAACCACGAGTTTAATTTTCTCTGTGAACAGTAGTTCATACTCGAGTCCATCCATAAATGTTTTTTCAGCGAGTCGGCCGATGCCAAGATCATATTCCCTTGCACGGAGTGAAGCCAGTAGAACGTTATTATGCAGTGTCGACACTTGAAGCTGAACGTTGGGGTTACGATGATGAAAGGCATCGATAATCCGAGGTAATATCCCCATAGCCACCGTCGTTAATGCAGCTAAGCGAATGACTTGAACCGGGGAGGTTTCAAGGGCGAACAAACTGTCTGTGGCATGCTGCAACGTATTGAGGATTTGTAATGCATGGGGGAGTAGTTGCTGTGCCTCGTGGGTCAATATGACGCCTTGCCCTTGACGAATAATAATGTCGTAGCCACAGAGTTGCTTCAATTCTGCGAGGGTTTTCGATAAGGCAGGTTGACTAATGGATAATGTTTTCGCTGCAGCGCTGATCGATTTTTGTTGTGCGACCGCCGCGATAGCATGGAAATGTCTGAGACGTATCTTTTGATTAAAACGTTGAATATCCACCAGCCCATCCTATGTTACATAATTGTATTTTGTCGGTAGGTATAATGTTATGACAGAAAAAAACCCGCCTGTAAACGCGGGTTTGATATCAAGTGGTAAGCGCTAAATTATTGATTTGAACGTAAGATTGGGTAGCGTTTTAGGCTCCAAGCACACCAGAGAAGGCTCACTAAGCCAAAGGCTGCGCCGGCATAACCAATCACCGATAGCCCCAACACATTACTAATTTGCCCGCCGAGCAGTGCCCCCGCACCAATACCGATATTATAAATACCGGACATCAGCGACATGGCAACATCGGTCGCGTCGGGCGCGAGAGATAGCACCCTGATTTGCAATGCGAGGTTAATCATCATCATCGCGATACCCCAGACCACACAGAGCGCGATAGTCTCGATATTGTGGCCTGCGGCGATGTACAGCAGTGCCATACATAGGGTGATAAGGAAAATCGCACCAAGTAGTAGCCCCGACGGGAATTTCTTACCTAATGCGCTAAACAGCGTACTACCAAAGATCCCCGCACCCCCGAACAATAATAACAATAGTGTTGTAAAGTTGGCACTCTGCAAGGCCACCGCTTGAATAAACGGCTCGATGTAACTGTAGGCGGTATAGTGCGCCGTCACCACGATAGTTACCAGTAGGTAAAGGCAGACCAGCGGTGGGCGACGAAAGAGTTCTGGTACGCTTTTCAATGACCCAGTGTGCTCGCTTGGCAGTTTAGGTAATAAACGCGCCAGCATAATCATCAATACAAATGATGAAACACCGATCAACCCGAAAGTCGCACGCCAACCGAGATATTGACCGATGATTCTTCCAATCGGCACGCCCAAGACCATGGCTAATGCGGTACCGGTTGCTAACATACTAAGTGCCTGCGTACGCTTACCCATTGGGGCAATACGAATGACTAATGAGGCGTTAATCGACCAGAAAATTGCATGAGTAATGGCAATGCCGACGCGAGAAGCAATTAAGGCATTAAAATCCCATGCGAACGCCGACAGAACATGGCTGATGGTAAATAAAATAAGGAGTACCACCAATAGAAAGCGTCGTTCAATATTACGTGTGACTAACATCAGCGGCAATGAGAGTAAGGCTACACACCATGCGTAGATAGTCAGCATAATCCCGACATCTGCCGTCTTCATCTGATAAGAAGTGGCGATATCCGAGAGTAAGCCAACCGGCACGAACTCCGTTGTATTGAAGATAAAAGCCGAGATCGCCAGCAAAAGCACTCGCAACCAGGCCACTTTACGTGGAACTGGCGGGATATCCTCTTGATGGGATGAAGTCATTGAAGGTTCTACTATCATAGAAATCTTATTTGCCCAAATTAACGTGATATAGATCACAGTATAGTGTGAAGGATGCAGATTCAACATCTACTGCAATCAGTATAATCAATATGACAGCAGGCGCCATCTTTGTCCCGCCGCCTGTAATAGTGACTTGGGGTAATAAGCAAAGGAGCTTAATAATTTTAAGACGGTAATTTCCCCGAGAAAAGCGGAAGATACCTCACTACACTTACTACTCGCTATCTGTTAATCAACGCAAACTTTGCGTTAACGCAATTCCCGCTTAAGAAGAACTAATTAGACTAACACTCTCTCGATTGGCATTTAGGGAAAAACATCATAGTGAATAAAGTGTTTATCACGGGGACCGATACTGCCGTAGGAAAGACCGTCGTCTCACTCGCATTACTCCGTATGCTCCGTCAACAGGGGATAGTTTGTGCTGGTTATAAACCGTTATCGCAAAATGCTCAGCTGACTGAACAGGGTTTGCAGTGTGTGGATGCTCAATTGCTTCAACAGGCATCAACCATTGCGTTGCATTATGACCATGTTAACCCTTATCCGTTTACCGGAAATGAGGTCAGTACTGGAGCAATTACAACGGTTAACGAGCAAAAACTAACTAAAGGGATGTCGTTTATTGAACAGCAGGTAGAGCGTTTAGTTGTAGAGGGCACGGGGGGATGGCATAGCCGCATCAATACTCAGAATCCTTTATCTGACTGGGTAATCAAACAGAAAATTCCAGTTATTTTAGTCGTAGGAATTAAGTTGGGCTGTATTAACCATGCCATTTTGACGGCGGAATCCATTTTACAGCAAGGTGGGGAGCTTGTGGGGTGGGTAGCGAATCGTATTAATCCTGGCTTGGAAGAGTATCAACAACTTATCGCCTTATTGTCACAACATATCGCTGCGCCTAAAATTGGTGAGATCCCTTATGTCCCGCACGCTCATCAGAAAGATCTCGGCACTTATTTTACCTCGCAACCTCTGATTGACTTCTTTACTCGCTAAAAAAACAGGGCACTACGCCCTGTTATCGTCAGACTAAGGTGAAACCGATTGGTTGGACGAACCGGTGTTATCATCACCTGTACGCTTGTAAACAATCTTCTGTTGATCGTTTTCACAATGTCCGACAACGAGACCACCTTGCTGTTCAGCTTGGTCATTAGGCACAACGTCTAATGAGAAAGCTGACTCTGCGACACCATTTTGGATAATTTTCTGCTGAATGTCCGCTTTTACTGACTCGCATGACGCATAAGAAAGCGTTGGAGCCAGCACCATCACCGTCAATAATGTTAAGCCTAATTTTTTCATGACCTTTTCCTCAGATTAAGGTTGAACAGGGCGTCCAGTTTGGCGATCCAAACAACGTAGCGTTGTCGGTTCCCAATAAGCATTGAGATTAAGACTTTGCTGACAGGCTTCTTTCGAGTCAACGGCACGATCTAAACGGTTAAAATCTTTTTCGTTGCGAGTATTAATTTTTTTACGCAGAGAGCGAGTGTCATCCCACTGTTCTTTGTGTTCGCGGGAAAGCTCGCTACTGTAGTTTGTGTGGCCATTATCAATGATAAGGTGCTCTGTCTGAGCCAGCGCTGACGGAGCCACTGAGC
>Ga0308162_1000395_pt1 | contig 46968 bp, 45 predicted proteins | sample PhySR2_FD_201370 | JGI IMG/M metagenome (GOLD analysis project Ga0308162, IMG submission 201370) | Phyllosphere microbial communities from UC Gill Tract Community Farm, Albany, California, United States - DLSLS.R2 | ecosystem: Host-associated > Plants > Phyllosphere > Unclassified | place: USA... | reverse complement strand
GCTTTTTTTTGACTTGTCACGCGCCAATGCGCAGGAGACTTGCATGAAACGTGCTTTTATTATGGTTCTCGATTCCTTTGGAATTGGCTCCAGTAAAGATGCCGATAAATTCGGCGACGCAGGTTCAGATACCCTGGGTCATATCGCCGAAGCCTGTTTTAACGGTGAAGCAGACAAGGGACGTAAAGGTCCATTGCATCTGCCTAATCTCACCGCGCTGGGGCTGGGTAAAGCCGCCGAGCTGTCGACCGGCCGCTTCCCGGCGGGTCTGGATCCTGAGGCAAAAATCACCGGCGCGTACGCTTACGCCAGTGAGCTTTCGTCAGGTAAAGATACGCCGTCAGGCCACTGGGAGATCGCCGGTGTGCCGGTGCTGTTTGACTGGGGCTACTTCAGCGACAAAGAGAACAGCTTCCCGCATGAACTGCTGGACAAGCTGGTAGCGCGCGCCGACCTGCCGGGTTATCTCGGTAACTGCCACTCTTCAGGTACGGTGATCCTTGACCAACTGGGCGAAGAGCATATGAAAACCGGCAAGCCGATTTTCTATACCTCTGCGGACTCCGTGTTCCAGATCGCCTGTCACGAAGAGACCTTTGGTCTGGATCGACTCTATGCGCTGTGCGAAATCGCCCGTGAAGAGCTGACTGAAGGTGGCTACAACATTGGCCGGGTTATTGCCCGTCCGTTTGTGGGTGACAAAGCGGGTCAGTTCGAGCGCACCGGCAATCGTCACGATCTGGCAGTCGAGCCGCCATCCGCCACCATGCTGAAAAAGCTGGTGGATGAGAAGGGCGGTCACGTGATCTCCGTGGGTAAAATCGCCGATATCTATGCTGAGCAGGGCATTACCAAAAAGGTCAAAGCGACCGGTCTGGATGCGCTGTTTGACGCGACGATTCAGGAGATGAAAACTGCGCCGGATCAGGCGATTGTTTTTACCAACTTCGTTGATTTCGACTCCACCTGGGGACATCGCCGTGATGTCGCCGGTTATGCGGGTGGGCTGGAGCTGTTTGACCGTCGTCTGCCTGAGCTGATGGAGTTGGTCGGAGAAGATGACATCCTGATCCTGACCGCTGACCACGGCTGTGATCCGACCTGGGAAGGCACGGAGCACACGCGTGAGCACATTCCGATTCTGATCTACGGACCAAAAGTGGAGCCGGGTTCACTCGGATACCGCGAAACGTTTGCCGATATTGGTCAGACAATTGCACACTATTTTGGCCTGTCCGAGATGGACTATGGCAAGAACATGCTGTAAATCAGCAATTTAATAAGGATTAAACAATGGCAACTCCACATATTAATGCTGAAATGGGCGATTTTGCAGACGTTGTACTGATGCCTGGCGATCCGCTGCGCGCAAAACACATCGCAGAAACCTTTCTGGAAAACGCGGTTGAAGTGAATAACGTGCGCGGCATGCTGGGCTACACCGGTACTTACAAAGGCCGTAAAGTCTCTGTGATGGGTCACGGAATGGGTATCCCTTCCTGCTCCATCTACACCAAAGAGCTGATTACGGACTTCGGCGTGAAAAAAATCATCCGTGTGGGCTCCTGTGGTGCCGTACGTGCCGACGTAAAACTGCGTGATATCGTGATTGGTATGGGTGCCTGCACCGATTCCAAAGTGAACCGTATGCGTTTCAAAGATCACGACTTCGCGGCGATTGCTGACTTCGACATGGTGCGTAACGCGGTTGATGCGGCGAAAAACCTGGGTGTTGAAGCGCGCGTGGGTAACATCTTCTCTGCCGATCTCTTCTACACGCCGGATCCGCAGATGTTCGACGTAATGGAAAAATATGGCATCCTCGGCGTTGAGATGGAAGCTGCAGGTATCTACGGTGTGGCCGCTGAGTTCGGTGCAAAAGCGCTGACCATCTGTACCGTATCAGACCATATCCGTACGCACGAGCAGACGACGGCTGCTGAGCGTCAGACAACCTTCAACGACATGATCAAAATTGCGCTGGAGTCTGTCCTGCTGGGTGATTAATGCACGCGGCGGGTGACGATTCCCGCCCGCTGGCCAATCGCCTGTTCAGATCCTCCCTGACCGGAGGATCTGAGTTCCCGCCTCGCTTTCCCGGTAACATTCACATCAAATGACACACTTTTGCTGAGGCTTGTGCATCTTCGCGCTGGCACGCCTGCGATCGCGCTTTATCATGGTGCGCAACGACAGATAATAATTAATCGCCTGATAATGTCCCCTGATGAACTTTCGTAACTTCGACGCTGAAGAGAAGCTGTTTGCCCGTCGCGCCGCAATCGCCTTTGCCCTGGTCTGTCTCTGTTTCACCCTTCTTGGCGTAAACCTTTTCCGCTTACAGGTGCGCGACCATGCCTACTACCAGACGCGCTCCAACCAGAACGACATCAAGATGATCCCCATTGCCCCGACGCGCGGGCTGATTTATGACCGCAACGGTATTCCACTGGTGCGCAACGTCAGCTGGTATGCCATCACGCTAACGCCTTATAAAATCGACGATATGGACGCCACGCTGCGGGCGCTGACGCCGATCGTAAATCTGACACCCGATGAGATTGACACTTTCCGCCGTGCGCTGAAGCAGACCAGCCGTTACAAGCCGGTCGTGCTGAAAGAGGAGCTGACCGAAGAGCAGGTCGCCCGCTTTGCGGTCAATCAGTTCCGCTTTACCGGTGCCAGCATTGAGACCTACCAGGATCGTGAATATCCCTATGGAGCCGATCTGGCCCATGTGATCGGTTATGTCTCGAAAATCAACGATAACGACTACAAACGACTGAATGCGGAAGGTATCGCCGAAAACTATGCGGCTGACCACAACATCGGCAAGCAGGGGATTGAGGGCTATTACGAAGCGCAGCTGCATGGCAAGCCGGGCTATCGGGAAGTAGAAGTGGATAACCATGGCCGCATTGTGCGAGTGCTGAAAGAGGTGCCGCCGGTCGCGGGTAAAAACCTGACGCTGACGCTGGATCTGCATCTGCAACAGTATGTGGAGAGCCTGCTGGCAGGGCAGCGTGCGGCGCTGCTGATTGAGGATCCGCACGACGGCTCCGTGCTGGCGATGGTCTCCAGTCCCAGCTACGACCCGAATCCGTTTGTGAAAGGCATCAGCTATCAGGCTTACAAAAAGCTGCTGCAGGATAAAGACCTGCCGCTGATCAACCGCGTCACGCAGGGACTCTATCCGCCCGCCTCGACGGTGAAGCCTTATATGGCGATGTCGGCGCTGCTGACTCATGTGATTACGCCACAGTCGCAGTTCTTTGGTGCGCCGACCTGGACGCTGCCGGGGACGGACCGGCGCTATCGCGACTGGAAGAAAACCGGGCACGGCATGCTGGATGTCACTCGCGCGATAGAAGAGTCGGCCGACACCTTCTTTTATCAGGTGGCTTTCATGATGGGCATTGACCGGATTCACACCATGCTCAGCCAGTTTGGCTATGGTAAATCGACCGGCATCGACCTCAATGAGGAGTACAACGGTTTGCTGCCAGGCCGTGAATGGAAACTGAAGGTGCACAAAAAGGCCTGGTATCAGGGCGATACGGTTTCAGTTGGCATTGGTCAGGGCTACTGGATTGCGACACCGATTCAGATGGTGAAAGCGATGGTCGCGCTGATCAATAACGGTCGGGTCATCGCACCGCATCTGCTGGAGAAAACCCAGCGCGGCACGCTGGTGGAGAACTACCATCCACAGCAGCACGAGGCACAGATTGGCGATCCTCACTCACCCTACTGGTCGCTGGTGCGTCACGCGATGTTTGGCATGGCTAACGCACCAAACGGCACCGGTTATAAATATTTCCATACGGCGCCTTATGGCATCGCCGCGAAAAGCGGGACGTCGCAGGTGTTCAGCCTGCGTCAGAACCAGACTTATAACGCGAAGATGATCCCGGTGCGGCTGCGCGACCATATCTTCTATACCGCCTTTGCGCCGTTTAATGACCCGAAAGTGGCGGTGGCGTTAATTCTGGAGAATGGTGGCGGGGAAGGGGTAACGGCTGCGCCCGTGATGCGGGATATTCTGGACCATATCTTTATCCCGCCGGTGCCAGACGCGCCGGAGCAGGCCACACCGTAAAAAAGGGGGCAAATGCCCCCGCAGAGCATCAGACTTTAAGCGTTTTAGTGACCTGTCCGATGGCGCGTACCACGTCCGTTGCGCCTTCACGGATTTCTGCAATCACGCCGCCCGCCTCCTGAGCCAGCTGTACGCCCTGGTCGGCACGTTTCAGGTTCGACTCAATACCTTTCAGCGCCCGGCTGGCCAGCAGATGATTTTGCTGAATCCGGTTTTCAATGTCGGTCGTGGCGCGGTTAATGTTGGCTGCCAGCGTGCGGACTTCGTTAGCCACCACCGCAAAGCTGCGGCCATGGGTGCCGGCCCGCGCTGCTTCAATGGCGGCATTCAGCGCCAGCAGGTTAGTCTGATCGGCGATCCGGCGAATACCTTCCACAATTGCGCCGATACGATCGGAAGACTCACTCAGTCCGGTAATATCCCCGGAGATCCCCTGCAATTCACCCGCCAGCGCATTCATGGTCTCCACGCTGCTGGCGATCACATCGGCACCCAGCTTTGTGCTTTCATCCGTTTGCAGTGCGGTGTGATAAGCCCGCTGCGCTGCATCATGCTCCTGCTGATTCTTTTCAACCTGCGCCGTCACATCCGTGGCGAACTTGACGATTTTGTAGAGCCTGCCCTGTTCATCAAAAACCGGGTTATAGGTGGCACGCAGCCAGACCGTCTCGCCCCGTTTATTCACCCGGGGAAACTGCCCCGAGACAAATTCACCCCGGTTCAGTTGCTGCCAGAACTCGCTATATTCGCGGCTGTCGCGTACAGCCTGCGAACAGAAGCGACTGTGGTGGATCCCTTCTACCTCCTCACGACGATAGCCCATGGTTTTCAGAAAGTTGTCGTTGGCTTTCAGCACTTCACCTTTGAGGTTAAAGGCGATGACCGCCATCGACCGTTCAATGGCGGTGGTAATGGCGCGCTGCTCCTGGGCATCGTTGATATGGCCCGTAATGTCGGTGGCCAGTTTGACGATTTTAATCACCCGGCCATGGCGGTTCTGCACCGGCACATAGTTGGCTTCCAGCCAGATCGGGCGGCTGTTTTTCGCCATGCGCAGGAATTTATCGCTGAAGCTTTCGCCCCGGTTCAGCCGCAGCCAGAAGTCCTGATAGTCCCGTGACTGAAGCTGTTCCGGCGTACAAAACAGACTGTGGTGCTGGCCTTCAATCTCCGCCAGCGTGTAGCCCATGCGCGCCAGAAACAGCGTATTGGCGCTGAGAATGGTGCCATCGGGGGAGAATTCAATCATGGCGATGGAGCCGTTGAGCGAGCTCAGCGTGGCCGCTGAGTGAGCCCGCTTCTGCCAGCCGTGGCGTGAAGCGATACCTGATGTAATGGTGGAAAACATGGCGATCCTTATTATTAGTGTTGGTCTCGCCTCCTATATCGGCAAAATCGCGGCACAATGGAGCCTTTACCGCTCCGCTGACTAAAATTTATCCGGCCAGACGCGAGATTTTTGCGCCGGGTCAAACCCGATATTTGAGTTGATGGAAAAGCGGTCAGTCGACTGGATATTGGTGAAAAGCGTTTGACGCTGCCGGGCCGCTTTGGTTTAATGCGCCCCGTTGCCCGAATAGCTCAGTCGGTAGAGCAGGGGATTGAAAATCCCCGTGTCCCTGGTTCGATTCCGGGTTCGGGCACCACCATTCGAAGCACGCTGGTCAGAGTTGAGAAAACTGACGTGCGTTTAACGGGAGTGATGTATGATGATGCTCACATCAGCATACATCAAGAAGTCACACTCTCCATTAGGGAGCCGGTTCGCGCAGGCTCCCTTCCTCGATAATTGTGAATAATTACAATGACGTGACTGAATGTCAAACATTGTAAAACATCTCTTCAGCCTTATCGGTGTAAAGTGCCATTTCCTTTTCCAGCGGTTGGCTAACAATATCCATATTGATATCAACATATTCCATTGTTGTACTCACGTTGCGATGCCCAGGTAACCCCTTGACCAGTTGCAGGTTTCGTTCAGGCGAGCTCATCGGTGTTGTGGCAAGGGTGTGCCTGAACCGGTGGGGCGAAACATCAAACCCGCACTCTTTCGACAGCCTGCGAAAAAAAAGAACGTAACGGTTGCAGCGATGGTTTTTCCGAAAGATATGTCCTTTCTGCAGGCGAAGAGACAAACCGCTCATAGTGAAAAAGCGAATCTTTATTGTCGGCACCGCAGTCCTTTGCACGCTGAAGCAACGTTTCCAATCTCGGTCGTGAATGATTGACAACGGGAACCCGCCATTCCCGGTACGTTTTATTGCCTTCTGCTCTTAATTCAATACACCCATCGTCAAGACACACATCTTTTAGACGTATATGGAGCAGTTGATTTTGTCGCATACCGGTGTAACGCAACGTGTCCAGGACAGTCAGTCAGAACCATACTCGCCTCAGGGCGCATTTAGCTCCCGGTCTGGACTCAGAAGCAAATTGCTGCATAGTTAGCCAGATTTTTGTCATCTGGTTTTTTGTGAGAGTTTTTTTACGCTTCTTGTCCTGTTTGAACGATACGCTATTGAAGGGATTTTTACTTAAGTTCGTCAGTTGAGAAGTGATGGAAAAATTGTACAGGGCACGTATATGGCTGACTTTATTGTTCCAGTCATGTGCAGAAATGCACTGCTTCTTGAGCACATACTTTCGCCACTCAAGCACATCACGACTGGCTATGCCGTAAGGCGGACAGGCTTCCCCGATATGCTTCCTGAAACCACGAACAACCTTCTTATAACTCCACGCGGTATCTTCGCGCAGCGATTTACAGAAAAGTACTCATCCATAGGTTCCTGCCAGAGCTAGTCAGCACTATTTTCGTTCCTTTTTTCCATTTCTCTCTTAGTAACAGTAACGCACCAGATGTCAGACCGACGTTGTGGTCAGGGGGAATAAAATGAACTCACTGTCCTGAGGGGATGGTCTTTCTGTATATCCGCCTGCTTTTCACCAAGTAGCCTTTTACTCGTTTGACCCCCCGAGCTTGTAGGGTGTATCGTAAAGCTGAGCAAAATAAAATCTCCTGTTATCACGACGCTTATGCAAGTTAAGTCGCTCAAAAGAAGCCTGAATGCTTTCCCGTTGAATAGTCTAACCTGTGGCCTTAAGGTAGGCGAAAAAGATACCGGTAACGGGTAAAAAGACATAGCCGGCAATAACATGGATTTTGTCTGCTTTCCCTTTAAAACTAATATCTCCCCGATTGAGTCCCTCCCGGAGCCAGTCAAAAAACTGTTCTCCTTCCGCTACGTCAGTACCGGAGGCTACTACGGGTACGGAATCTGATTTTTCATCACATTTGTTAACAAATGCAACCCGAGACTAGACCGAGTTTTCTTTTGCAGACGGTTCCTTTTCATTTGCAGGGGCTTATTGCTTTTCAAGGGGTTCTAACGATTGCTGCTCCTCTGCAATCACAACGGACACGTCTGCCTGTACCTCATCTTCATTTTCTGAAGCTTTAGCATCTCCTGACATGTCGAAAACAGACAGGATAGCATCCGCATCATCTTCAGAGGGCAGAGAGTCAGAGCAAGTACTTTTTAAGATTTCGGTTAAATCACTTTCTTCTTCGTTTTCTTCTCGGCTTTTTAACCGGTTAATCACTAAGTGGAGTAGGATTAATAACTGTGGCAAGTGTAAAGATCTCAGGGGAAGATGGATCAGTTCCCCCGCTCAGAGCTGTTTGTTCAAACAACCTCACCTGACGGCGGGAGCTAGGGCGTATCCATTAGCAGCGTAAGACTGTTTGGCGAATGCCGGTGCCAATAGACATTGTGCCCGACCGCCACTCCATGCCGTACTGCCGGCAGTAGAGACTGGTTGTGGTCGAAACGCCTGACATCAGCCCACCGGCTCCGTTCAGCTCTGCAGCCAGCCGTGAGGGTATGACGGCCAGCATCTCGCAGGGCTGGGAACGTTCAGGATACTGGCTGAGCCGTTCCCAGCAGTTGCGGCATCAGACTCATCGCCCGCACTGACCAGGCCAAATCAGTCGGTATACTGTCTGGCAATCAGCTCCGCCATAACCTCACGTGCCGGGCCGAGAATATTCTCCCATTTTCAGCGCACCCAGGCCTGACTGATGATACAGCCGGTCCACGGCTCTGATAGTTTACGCATCGAGGACGGCATCCTTCAGCAGGAGCGCCAGCCAGCTTTTGATTGGCCGCAGTGAAAAGCCCTGTGCCTGCACGGACTAGCCTCTGAATGGGCGGATACGATGTGGTGCGCACCGGCTTGAGTATCCCCGCCGCACCGCCCAGAAACAGCTGCATGCTCTTCTGCACGGCGTGGCGGTGACGCGGTACGTCAGTGCCGTTTATCCACTGCAGCATGACATCGATGCAGACGTATTTACCGGTAATTCCATGCGGTATTACACCATTCGGACATAGTTGATACCCTATTCTGATAAAAAAAGAGGACACAGCCCCGTGAGGAGCGGTGTCCTCACAGGACCGTGACAATTACGGAATAACCGCCACCGGATAAGTTAATTACGCTGTCACAGCCTGACGTTCAGGCAGTGCCAGCAGATATTCCGCCTCTTCCCGGGCATGCTGACAGGCACGGGACAGGGACTTTTTGTCAGATTTCAGCACCTTCACATAGTGGTCCACATAGCTGTCGTGCTGAACCTCACCGGACGCCCCGAGCAGGGCTTACAAAAACGCACTGCCCATTTCGGCGATGAGCACCTCCAGGGCATACACCGGATCCCCGAACTTGCGGAATGAGGAGGTTATACCTTCCCGGTTAAGTCGCTTCGCATGACCGTTACTGTGTACCAGCTCATGCAGCAGCATGGATCAGCAGTCCGCCTCCGTAAAAAACTGCTCAGCCACCGGCATTACAATTTTATCCGTCAGCGGGCGGTAATAAGCCCGGCTTGAGGCAGCATCCGGATGTTTAACCCCTGTGGCGTTAAACATCCGGATCACCCTGTCCATAACGTCCGGACTGAGTATGCCGTCCTCATCCACCGTCGGCGGTTTCTCAAGTGAAGCCGCAACCTCTGTCGGCAACCCCTCACACTGCTCGGCGTTGAACAGCTGCAGGGGTTTAAGCATCGGCACGGTTTCCGTCAGCGGCTTAGCGTCTTGCACCTCATCAAACAGCAGCGCCTGCCAAAGGCGCGATAGGTCTGGCCGAGAGAGTTGGTACAGCTTTAGATAGACATCGTGCGTGACAGGAAAAGAGCCGTCCTGACATGCGGATTCACGCCAAAGCAGTTGCGCCGCAAGCAGGATTATCTCCGTGAGCAACCCGCTGCGGGCATCCTCATCAGGCAGATGTTGTGGCCCAAAAAATAGTGTCGGTACTACACAGAAAGCCATTGAAGGTGGTGGTGGCGGACCTGTTTAACGGCCAGTGTCGGGTATTGAGTAGAAGAGCACCGTCGGTGATCTGTAGATTTCCCGTTATGGCGGCAGAGGAGTCGGAAGAAGATGGGGCGTTGCTTGATGCGAAAACGCAGGCTCAGGCCAGTACCCTCGTTGATGCCAGTGGCGTTCGGCTCGCGCAGGTTTACCATGATAGGGTATTTTACTCCCCGATCCGCGACCAGATTGTCTTGCCGCAGGTCCAGCAATTTCGAACCGAGGCGGATTAGTGGTCGACGTTATTGCATGAACTGGTGCACAGCACCGGTCATGCAACACTGCTTAACCGGGAGGGGATCACGTCTTCCTCCCGGGTGTTCGGAGATCCGGTGTACGCGTTCGAGGGACTGGTGGCGGAGCTGATTAGTGCATTTATGTGCGCGCAGCTTGGCGTCTTTGGCGACGTCCAGCACGACAGCTACCTCGGGCACTGGCTCAGGATATTACGTGAGGATAAACGCGCTTTATTTCGTGCAGCCAGACAAGCCCGTGAGGTGTCAGAGTTTTTGCTGAAGCCCCTGGCGGAACCGGTGACAACAGATCTTGCCGTAGCGGCATGAGGAGTCAGGTGATGACGATGGAACAACGTTATTGGCAGATCCTTGTCGACAGGTGACTGGCCAAATACTTTGGCCTGACGTTAAACGATACTGATCTGTGTGAAGCGGAGTGCGTGATGGCTTTACAGGAAGGGATGTGCGGCCGTTTGAGGAGATCAATAATCCGGCGGATAAATACCACTTGATACGCTTGGGCGTCAATCCCTTTACCCCTCATCGCATAATTCTGAAGAATACTTAAAGTTCTATCTCACATACTATCAAATTAAAATAATCCATGGAACAGAAAAGCATAAGATATTCGAATGTTTTATTTTTTACATACATTGAACTTATTGTATTTTTTGTGATATATGTCACAGTAAAATTTTGTCAAATGTTGATTAATCAACACCTGAATGAAACAAAAGAGATCCATACTAGATTCAGATGCGCTACCTTTTGTTAACATTAATGAATGCGGTGGTCGTCAAGGTATTAGTCAGGATATTAGAATTATTGATGTAATGAATATGCTGTATATAAGAATTACAGGGGCTATCATTCAGACAAAACGGCTGTTTAGCAATATCGTCCCTGCCAACACCTGAACATGTGATGGGCATACTATTGTTGAGTTAAGTAGTCAAACTCGTAGCTTGACGCTGTCAAGTGTCGGTCAACGGTTTATCAACACGCTAAAACAGCGGTCTGCAACTAGGGCGATTGCAAAAAAAAAGGCGGGATAGCGGGATAGAATGTTAAAGGCAGTATGTCCTCAACAAAAGATTAACGTTGTGTTAAAAAGCCACTTAGCTGACATAACATTTTGATTTAGTTATCTCGGTTGCTATGTTTTAAGGGAAAAAGATGAATGATACGGTTATTTTATTAGGATATCGCGATGGTATCGTGACAGCACTGGCCGAACAAAATTACCAGATTATTTATATAGTGGAGAAGTTCAGACCGGCGCTTGCTGGCGAGCGCTACTTTATTATTAATAACCTGGAAGATGCCCAAGAAGTCTTGCGCTGTGTTTTAAGCCTAGATCTGGATGAAGTCATTGGCATTGTTACAGGTCTTGAAAAAGGTGTATTCGCAGCAGCATTATTACGCGATATGTTGGTGTTACCAGGCCCTAAAGACTATCGCAGTACGTTGTACTTTCGGGATAAATACTTACAAAAAAACAAGCTGTCTAATATTATGGCACATGCTGACTGCCGATATATTAATCGCGGCAGCGAATATGCCCAGTTAAGACATGAGCTGGGTACGCCTTTTATTATCAAACCTTCAAACGGCATGGGTTCATTTGCGACAACGGCTGTCGGATCAGAGCCTGAATATCAAGCTTATCTACAGCGTTATGTAAAAGATGCGTGTAGTGTGGCCTACGTTGCTGAGAAGAAAATCAATGCACCAGAATACTGTGTTGATGGAATCTGGAGTGACGGTAAGTTAAGATGGTTTTCAATCAGCCAATATCCAACATCTCCACTACAATGTAATGAAGAAAAATTACCCTCAATACAGATTTTATCAAAGGAGAATTTCCCTGATATATATCAGACAATTGAAGAATTTTGCCCGCGCGCACTGGCACATTTAAAAGCCAGCAACGGTGTTTTCCATCTAGAGTTTTTCAAGGAAGATGAAGAGATCTTGTTTAGCGAGTGTGCTTTAAGGCCCGCTGGAGCCCGTATCCCCGAGATGATAAAACTGGCATACGGCATCGATCTTTATGCAGCGCATACTAAGCTCTCTTTAGGTTTTCCCTGCGATTTATATCAACCTGAGCTTCCTGTAAAACCCCATGCCGTTATCCTGTTACGTTCTTTCGAAGGCGTAACGTTAACCAAAGAAGATTTCTACAACAACTTCGATTTGGTGGATCTCAACTGGACAGAAGATGCCGGGCAACAATCTCACGGCAGTCATGGCTGTACAGGATATGCGATTATTGCCCATAACGATCACCGTATACTGAAAGATAATATTGACAAACTCATCGCGTTTACGGGAGCGTGATAGAATATCTGGGGGAAAAGGTCATAAACGTCTTTATTGAGCGAAAATTATATTTATTCTGAAATTTTATAACTTCTAAACTTGAATATAGCAGATTATTTTATGAGAAATGAAATTATTGTATCTGATTCTTTGCAGGAGCAGGATCTAGCTAAGCTTTTCAATGGGGAAGTGTTGGCCATTCATATCAAAAATTACGCAGAAGAGCATATATCAGACAGATTATCTGATTTTTTCCTTTCCCACAGCGATCTTGAAGGATACCCTCACGATATCAAAAATGGAGATGAGTTTGTCTATGTCGATTACGGCGTTGACAGAGTTGGCGTTTCTTACAACACGACGTTCGGTAAGCCCAAAGATAGCGACAGCTATAAAAGATATTTTGAGCACGCGTTACCTAGCATAAGGAACGTTAGAAATTTCTGTTCACCGTCACTGGCTCCTTTTGATAAGTTTCGCTTGGAAATCGATGAAGTGTGGTCGGCAGGCGCAAGTATCGCAAACTTCGAAGGTAAGAAAATGCTTGCGGGGATGGCAAGGGTGATGAAAAGAGCTGAACTTTCGGTTCTGGGCGAGAAGCAGCCACATATTGATGGCCTTCAGGAACGTTCAGTGACCTTACGAGGGCAATTTTCCGTAAATATTTATATTAAACCTTCGGTGAGTGGTGGAGAATTAGAATTGTGGGATGTTCCTCCTATTCCAATCACCACACTCATAGAAAACGATGCAGAATATGACTGGCGTGGCGCACTTCCTGAGTCAGTGCTGATTAAGCCTGGAAAAGGCGATCTGATCATAATTAATACGCGCAAACCGCATACCATCCGTCGTTTCTCAGGTGACAGCAGAATATCAATACAAAGTTTTATTGGTGTATCCGATAACAATCATTTGATGTTATGGAACTAACCATCTTTATCTAGCAGGTCAGTAATAAGCCAGATGATCACGTTTTGCAGTGTCTTTCAAATAGTTAACAGAATGCTGTTGTAAAAATGTGTATTGCGAATTTCCCTTTTACGCAATTTCCTGGCCAGTCAAACTTCAGCTAACATCGCGTATGCCGTACGTGTGATATAACCACTGTTTAATGCGAGTTTATTTATATGATACAAGGGAATTATGCAAGAGTAACTAAATTACCTGTCAATGAGCAAGCTTCGAGGCTGCTGGTAGCTTCGCTCAATACCAGTTTTAATACACTCAGGGAGGATGAAAAACTTTCTTCAGTTTTAAATGAAGAGTTTATTAAGATAATCGCTATTAACAACAAGATTAACGTAGGAATGAAAGAAGCCGATCCTGTAAGTATTGGCAGTACCTGGCTGCTTAAATGCGAAAAAAATCATCACTTCCATTACCATACCTTTGACGATGACGACGCGTTAAGCTATCGAAAAGTATTATTTTTTAGCGATGGTGGGTTTACGTTAGAATTTTTTTGCTTAAATCACTCTACAGGAAAAGCTGCTGATTATATTGAGAAATTCGTCATCAAAGAAGCATCAATTGTTGAGCTGGAATTCGACGGTCGTATAGTTCATCGGTTCCGACCTGTTGACGAGGGCAAATTGTTCGCTTATTCCATTCACATTAAAGATTTGAGTGCAGAGAACGATGCCGCTAAAACGCAAACTCATCAGGTGACTGATATTCCGCCACAGCAAGAGAAGCGAATAGTAGTTTAATGCAACCACATGTTTATCAGAACTAATCCAGGAGCGATTAGCTATAAGTGAACAGGGATGATTTATTACCAACCTTCAAATATGGAAGAGGTCAAATGCAAAACATCAATTACGAATTAAAAGAACTTAAAAACAGCAAAGTTGATAAAACTTGGGCGGAAATTGAACAGGCGGGCGTGGTTAAATCTATATCTAATTATCTTTTATGTCAGGTCATCTTCGCCTGTCATGAAGCAGGTCTTGCAAAAGCATTATATCAAAACAATAAATTTGATCAGGAGACGCTTTTTGAAAATCGCGATCCTTACCTGTGTAAACACCTGCTTAACTACCTTAAAACACATGCGCTTGTCACGATAAATAATAATAAGATTACCGTTAAAGATGAGGCCAAAGGCTGGTTTTCACCTGTTGCCGGTGCGCAAATGGGTTTTTACCTTGAAGCATATGGCCCAGTCGTCAGGGCGATCCCAGAGCTTTTATCAGGCGCATCTGTTTACGGTACGGATGTGTTAAGAAACGGGAGGGCATTGGGCGTTCATTGCGCGACGCTGTTTGAAACTTATCATACCGATACGGTTCTTCAGGCACTCTCCGACAAAACGTCAAGCCATATTCTCGATCTGGGTTGCGGTGCAGGTCAATTTCTGATTGATGCCTGTTTAAGGGATGAAAATCTGACGGGAATTGGCCTGGATATTTCAGCTCCCGCAATTGAAGAAGCTAACGAATTATGTAAAAAATATAACCTGACAGATCGTCTTAAATTCGTAGTCGGAGACGCCTTTCAGCCAGAAAGTTGGCCTGAAGAGTGCCATAAGGCTGATGTCATATGTGCGGTGGGCGTTATTCATGAACATTTCAGAGATGGAGAGCATGCTGTAGTAAATATACTTAATGTCTATGCGAAAAGTATGAAAAAAAAAGGTAAGCGTTTTATTTTAGGCGAACCAGAAATCAGATATGACACCGAAAAAAACGATGTCGACCTGTATCTGGTTCATATCTTTACGGCACAGGGGTTTCCACGCTACCGTGAGGAATGGATGGATGTCATTGAAAAAACAAACTTTGACTGCCTAGGCATCTACTCGCGCCCCGTCGGTGGCCCAAGATTTAACTTCTTTGTTCTGGAAACGCCCGATAACTGACGTCCGGTTTTGAAAATGACATAAAAGGAATTGTAATAGTGAGCAGTGAGGAACTTGAGTATCTTCGTTTACCTAAAGGCTTTCATGTTCGCGATGAAAATTATATGGACATTTATCTCGATGCCTTATTGCACTTAACTGATATTTCCAAATCGTGCGGCTATGAATCTGTTTTTTTGCCCTCGCTGGGTTTTCAGTCTACGTTTGCGCGGGCTGCAGAGGTATTGGGCGAAAAAGCCTTTGAGTTTACTGACAGAAAAGGCAGAGGCGTTTTGCTCTCTCCCGACTCCACGGCGGGTCTTTTGAGATGGCATGCCGGATCCAGAACCGCAAATGATTGTAGCAAAATCGCTTGGTGCGCCCCTGTTTTCAGGTATCGAAATGTTGAAAATAGGGGGTTCCACCAGATTGGTTTTTCTGCCATCAATTGGTTCCACCAGCCGTATGAGTTTGACTGGCCGCTTATCGATCTCTCCAATAATTTGCTGGATTTAATCAGGCGCGTTTCAGGCGAACAGGGATCGATAAAAATAAACAATGTCGGGGCGATTAAGAGGACAATAACTTCACGGTTACCTTTATTGGCTGGTAAAGAGTTAATCAGCAAGCTGATGAAGGAAAAGTCCTCTGCCGGAAAAATCGATCTGCTCACTGTTACCCTTCCACCCTCCAATGAAAAGCTGGCCTTACTACATATATTTGGTGCAGAAGTAACGCCCGGCGTTATTGCTTCTGAGCTGGTCAATAAGATGCAGAAAGATATGCGTAAGTTTGCTGCAAGGCTTAAACACGTCGGCAATATAGATTTTGCTTTAGACAACCTGCATTCCTCAGAAATCGTTGACGGCATTGGAATCGAATTCTACGCAGCCAGCGGTGAAAGAATTGGCGACGGCGGCCGCTATGATACATTCGCGGGCCAGTTTGACAGCCGTTGCCGCACGCTGGTCAGTGTTTGTACCGGTATTGAAGCCTTGGTCAGGCACAGACGCCGCCGTGAAACATCTGGAGTGCCCATCGACCTGGCAGTTGTGTGCTTCCCTGAAGCCCAAGGCTGGCTAAAAGAGTGTGTTTATCAGCTTCGGGCCAGCGGCCTGCGCGTTGAAGAGATCCCGATAATCGGCAAACCTAAAGCTGCCGTTGCAAAGGCGAAGCAGAGAGCTAGGTATTATTGCGTTACGGGGACTGGTGAGATGCAAAGCTCGCAATTTATGGTGAACCAAAGTTCTGATGACGCGAGCGAAAGCGTGCCGCTGGAACTTGCTTATTCTAAGCTTATTAGAATTTTATTAAGGAAGAAATGAGAAAAACCTCCATATTATTTATTGGCCTTGGCGGAATCGGCGCGCCGATAGCGTCAAAACTCATCAGTAGATCTGACCTGAGTTTATCTTTTATTAGTAAGTCGATAGCAGTGGTAGGTAGCACGCGCGCTATTACCATAGAACAGACGAATAAAAAGCAGCTCTTTGAGATAACTGCTAACGCATCGTTTAATGTGAAGGATACGGTGGCAGATATTATCATCCTTTCCTGCAAAGCGCATCAAAACAGAGATATTTATCCATCTGTGGTCAGCTACTCAGACAAGAATACCCTTTTACTGGTTCTGCAAAACGGTATCGGTATCAGCAGGGAATTGGCACGACACAACTTCCCTGGCGTGATGTTTGACAGCGTTGTAGTGAGTTCCAGTCACCAAGTTTCTAAAGACGTAATTTCAGTACAGAAAAACCCTGAATTATTCCTCTCTGTTGAATATCAGCACCATGTAAAGCAATTTTTATTACTCAAAGATATTTTTGATAATAGTAAAGTATCTTATCACCTATGTCAGGCTTCCGCTAAAGAATTGATGTGGAGGAAATTTGCCTTCGTTATCTGCATATCATCCGCTACGGTTAAATTCCCTGGCCCCTGTTCAATGATTATTGAGCACTCGTTGTGCCTGAAATTTTTCAAAAGCCTGTGCCGTGAGTTCACTATTTTTGCCGCGTCGAGAAAGATATCTTTCAATGTGGATGAATTAATTGAGGATGGCTTATCAAGAGTGAGAAATATGCCTGTGAAAAACTATTCTTCCATGACGCTCGATGCGCTAGAATATAAATATGGTGAGCTGGAATTTTTTCTTGGAGAGATGTTGCTAAACGAGCAGGGTGAGTTACCGGGTTTCAAAAGTATTGCCAACTTACTGTCTCAGGTACGACGCCAGAGACAGAAGTCGGCTACAGCTACACTCAGTAAGCGATGGTGAATGTCTCTAAATCAAAAGCGTATTGCTGTTCAGTTTCAAGATCTTTCACTTCGTTAAGTAATGGGAAAACTACGTAGCGTATGGCTTTCTTATTGGCATAGGCCAGCTGTTTTTGGATTTTTTCAGCTTTGAAATAGACCTCTGTGTTTATGTTATTAGCCCGAAGCTTCTCACCTATTACATGCAGGGATTTCTCATCAATATTGTTTTCCCAGATAATCAGCACGTCTGTGGGGCTTTTTCTGGAAATTATCACCTCGCCAGTCTGCACCAGTTTTCCGTAAATACGTGAAAGACCTACCGACATCCCGACGCCTGGTAGGCTTTTACGAATGTACGATCCGGCAAGATCTTCATAGCGACCGCCCGCAGCAATGCTGCCCAACTGGGGATAATCGTTCCATTTCACTTCGTAGACAGTACCCGTATAGTAATCAAAGCCTCTAGTGATAGATAAATCTGTCATAAACTTCCCGCTACTCTGAGCCGAGTTTTGCAGCCTCTCCATCACATATTTAAGCTCTTTAAGACCGGTTTCCAGCATAGTGTTGGTCACACCAAGAGCCAGTACCTGATCGACAAAACTCAGATCTGAACAAGAGATCGATGCAATCTCCACGACCTTTTCCGCTTTTGCCATGCTCAGGCCCAGCTCATCGTCAAGCGCAGCGATAACGCCGTCCCGGCCAATTTTGTCGATCTTATCCAGAATGCGGGTTGCGGTTTGCACATCTTCGATATGTAAACCTTCCAGATAGCCGCTGAGAATTTTCCGATTCGATATGCGGAATACATAGTTCTTAATACCGATTAACTGTAATGCAGCATTGACGATAAGAGGAATATCAGCATCAAAACTCAATGAGACACTATCCGGGTTAAGAATATCGATATCCGCCTGAATAAACTGACGGTAGCGTCCATCCTGAGGACGCTCTCCACGGAAACAGCTGCCGATATGAAAGCGTTTGAAAGGAAAAGTAATATTGTTGAAATGCTGGGCCACGTAGCGCGCCAGCGGAACTGTTAAATCGTACCTTAGCGCAACGCTCGTGTCCGAATTGTCATCGTCAGTGGCTCTTGCTCTGTTAATAGCATAAATTTCCTTATCAACATCTCCTCCTTTCGCAGCCAACACCTCCAGTCTCTCCACCACCGGGGTGTCAATAGGCACGAAGCCGTGGGAAGAATAGAGCTTCCTGAGGTCAGCGAGCAGCCCGTCGAAATGAAGCTGAACTTCCGGCATAAACTCCATAAACCCGCTTATAGGGGTAGGTTTTACAATGTTTTTCTTCAGGTTTTTACCGTTAGTTGATGAAGCATTCGCAAACGACAGATCCAGTGCCTTTTGCGCCGCAGCGGCCTGGGAGGGATTGGCTTCCATATAATGGACAATTAAGGCCACACAGGCAAGGCGGACGTGCGGGTTGTGTTGCGCAATCGATAGGGACAATTTTAAATTTTTGAACAACGTTTCCGCCGCCAGCCCATCAAAATTTTCCAGTTCTAAAAAAGGCTGCATTTCATCTTGAATTTTATTTCTGATGTCCACGCTACTTACTGCGGCCAGTTTGTCTGCTATCACGTTTGAAATACTTAAGCTCATGTTTTTACCTGAGAATCGTGAAATTGTTCCATAAGATAAAGTCCGCAGTCTATCCTTTATTATGCCAAGCATATTCGTTAAAAGAAGGGAGCGATATCCGTTCGGTAGTGTTTCCCTTCGAGAACGACGTTTTCAATCGCCGTTAACACATTGTTCTTTATAACATTAAAGTCCATTCCCGTGTCTCTGAACGCCATAACCCTTCCCCCTGAAGGATAGTACTGCCCAGCCGTTTTGACGATAGATTCACCAAACACCTCACAGCCGTTGTCAGGATAAACCTTCACAACAGGTACTGTAAAATGTTCTTTATTAACTACCGGATACGCTTCGGCCGCTACGAAAGATGTTAATGAATAGCCCTGTTTCCAGTGCAAGGCGCGCGGTGAATCTAAGGCTTCAATTAAATCAGCCTGCAATAATCCGAGGATTGAAATCCATTCAGGATTACCTGAACGGACGTTATATTCCAATAGCCAGGGAGTGTCTTCAATTATCATTAAGCCAAAATATAATATTGAGTGATATTCCATACCTTCTTTATGAAGTCCCAGTAGTGTCGGTTCTATTATTCGGGACTTAATATTTTCGATTAGTTTATTCGGGTAACTCCCATTAAAGGCTAGCGCAGCCATACCGTGTGTCATTGGCCCTTGGTTGCCATCGAAAAGCCTTTTGTAATCTTGCACTAAAGGCAATATAAAATAGTCATTACCGGTAAAAAGAACATGCAAAGATAATTCGTATCCAGAGAGTCTTTCCTCTAAAAGCACCGTTGAATCAGCGTTCATCGCGTAAAACCGATGCAGATCACATATTGCCTCTTCCAGCGAATCCGGCGTAGATGTGCGATCATAAGCGTTCATAGAGAAAACATCGGGTTTGATCACGTAGCCAACGTTTGACCACTTATCACGAAGAAAGCGTTCCGCAACAGCGTAATTTGTAAAGAGGCGGGATTCCGGCGTAGGAATGCTGTAGCGTCGCATAAAGTCTTTGGCAAAACTTTTACTGCTTTCGAGCCGGGAAGCCTGCTCTGAAGCGCCATAAGTCTCAAAACCTGCCAAACGAAACTTATCACTGTCTCCATCGAAAAGTTCCAGCGGACTCAATACCAACACTCTGTCGATATCCAGACTTTTCGCAAGTGCGATCGCCTCTTTCACATTGCTAATTCGATAAACGTTCGGTCGCTCTTCCAGCAGCGCATTTGCGTTTTTTAACGCGCAATAACATTCGCAATCATCTTCCTGCTGAATGGCTTCATAGGTGCTGTGCTCTCTACTATTACCAGAGCCATAAATGAGAATTTTTAATTTTCTGGTTTTCATTTTTGAATCTCAGTTAGCGGATACTCGTCTTCCAGCCAAATCGTCTCAGGACCTTCTGTTAATTCTTGTTGAGAGCGGATTAGAAAACCTTCGAAGTAATTTTTCTCCGTATCACTTAGCACAATATGCATGATGACGGGTACAGATATGACTTTCGGCTCCGTTAGATCTCTGGGGTCGGCTAGCTTGATATATTTTAATTTAAAAAAAGAAAAACTATCTGGATTTAGAAAATCATTCATTCTGGCTATAATGGTTTCAGCGTCAGTCACGCCGCTGGAAATAATTTTACGCCCCTCTTCCAGAGTTTGATAAACGCGTTGGAACTCTTGTAGCTTTTCAAGCGGTAAGCGCATCAGACGCGACGATATGGCAATTCCACTGCGGTATCTTACACAAGGCACTGCAACGACTTCGGTATCTATCATTAAATCTTTTACTGCTTGGCTGACCAGCAGATATTGGGAAATGTCTTTTAATCCGAAATAGGTCCGATCAGGTCGAGTGAAAATTATCCATCTAATCGACATGGTGATCATGCCTTTAAAAATGGTTGGCATCACAATACCATCCAGCCTGCTGTACAATTCACCTTGACTCAGAAAAGTACAATAGTCTGACGGGTAAATCTCGCTTTCATCTAGGGTAACAAAATGGGTGGCGCCAAAGCTTGCAGAAAACTCGCAGTCTCTGTCAGGATCGTAGACATATTTGTGGGTTTTGGATAACTGCTCTTTATTAGGGTAAATGGTTACGACAACATAATCGTTCTCTGCCGCAGCCTGTGCAATCAGTTTAGCGTGCCCAATATGAAGATCGCCCAGTGAGTGAACCGACCCTACAGATTTTCCCGTGGCTTTAAGGCTGCGTATACCTTGTAATGCCTCTTGAAAGGTATTCCAACGAACATAATTTTGCATACTCATATCTTCTTCCCGTCGGTGCTCAAATATTAGCTGTTCCATTATGCGGATACACTGCCTGATGCGCAGTCGATTGGTGGTTTTTATCGGTTAGCTGATTAGTATTAAGTTGAGGTCTGTGCTCTGAACCAGCGAGCCGAATAAACCCATGCTCAATGTAGCGGCAGAAATTAAAAACCTCTTCAGGGTTAGATTCGTTAATCTGATAATCATTTTTATAAGCGGCAAAGAGTTTTAAATCAGCCTCTATTTTCCCGGGCGAGCTATCGTAATATTCACAAATAGCTTTGTAATAGATGCTTTTGCCCGGATCGTTAGAACCGAAACCCGCGCCCTCATTCATACCTAATTTGGCTCTTTTAGTGATGACGTCTGGCATCATCTGCGACATCATATTGCGCAATAACCACTTGTTTTCGCCCCCTCTGATGCGAAAGGAGCTCGGCAAATTAATGTTGAAATCTATCCAGTCTTCATCGAGATACGGTACTCTGACCTCAAGTGTGGCAAACATAGAGGCCCTGTCGGCCATTTTAAGATAGGTATGATTCAGCTGATTTAGTGAAAGTCCGATCGCGTGATCAATTTGGCTTTCAGGTAGCAGACGAAAGTAATCGTATCCACCTAAAACCTCGTCAGCCCCTTCTCCACTTAGCACAAACTTAAAACCATCTTCGCTGATTTTTTGACTCAAAAAGTAGTAGCTGACAGCATTTCTTACCAGAGCTGGTTCGTATGTTTCCGTCATCCATACGCCATTTTTTCGGTAGAAATCGGTGAGCTGACCCACCTCGGGCGTGACGACATTAAGAGGCACATTCAGATGATCACAAATGATTTTTGCAGCATTGTAATCATTTGATAAAGACGCTTCTTTATTATAGAAGGTGTAAGCAACGAGCGGGCCCTGATGAAGATGGCGCATCAGGGTTAAAATACTGGAGCTGTCCACGCCGCCACTTAACATACATGCAGCCCTTTCACCTTTTTCAGGCAGCATTTTACTTACTGCCTTGCTGAGCTTATCGAGGCCGGTGTTAATGACATCGACATCGCTCCCTATTTCGCCATTTATCTCATTGAACCGATATTTTTTTCCGGGCGTGATCAAAACGCCATTTTTCATCACGGCGCCACAGGGGAAATCATTAATAATATCGACGTTCAGTCCATAAAAAGATTTAAGCTCAGAGGAAAAAAGATAATGGTCTGCATCTAAAGCATAATAAAGCGGTTTGATACCTAAATGATCCCTTGCCAGATACCACGTTTTTTGGCGACTGTCGTGAAGAGCGATGCAATACATCCCCTGAATAAGTTCAAATATTTTCTCGCCCATATGAAGATAGCCGACTAGAATAACTTCTGAATCGCAGCAGCCTTTGAATGAGTAATGTTGCCGAAGGATTTCACGTAGTTCTTTATGATTATATATCTCTCCATTGAGTATACAGTAGACTTTTCCGTCGGGCGAAACAAAAGGTTGCTGACCCGTATTTTCATCTACGATGCCAAGTCTGTTGGTGCCAAATTTAAAACCGTCCGCATACTTTACTTCCGCTTGGTAGCTAGATTCGCCACGATGAGAAATAGAAAGTAGCATATTATTTACATCATAATTTTCCGCGTGATTTCCAAATACTCCGGCAATTCCACACATAGCTCTACACCACCATAAAGGAAAGAAATGGCATCTAAAAAATTCAACTCTGTCTTCACATTAAATATACATAAAAAATATAACGATGAAGTAAGCGATACGAAACTGGAGTTCAGAAGTTTATGGACGCGGAAAATAAAAAAACTAATGTCTGAACATCATAATCTCCAGCTCAATTTATTACGAATAAACGTTAGCTTTAGCTTTTACAGGCTCCATGCGTGCCTCACTGTCGAGCGGCTGATGATTATTGCCAACAGCAATCATTACCAGATCAGTCGTCGCTTTTATTGCATGATCTACATTGCCCGGAACCATATAACAAACGCCGGGTTCAAGCGGATAATCCACCTGATTGTACTCAACGAATCCTCTTCCTTTTATTACAATCAGAATATGCGCGCCTTCATGCGTGTGATTTCCGACGCCTTCATTGGCGGCGAATCGAATAACATCTGCACCAAAAGATCCCAGCTTCAACAGAGGGGAGCCTGTTCCATCACTGTTACACATTTTAATAGGCCTGCTCCCTGACTCAACATGTAAAGCATCGTTTGAATCCACATCGGCCCATCTGGAAATTTGTATTGAATCCATCTCAATCCACCTTGAGTCATAGTTAATTTTAAGACCATAGTCATCAACCTATACAACAGTTTGATGAAACATTAATTACACCAAATCATCACAACTTTTCAACAAGCTAACACTATCATCGCAAAATATGAATAACAAACAGCCGATTTAAAGTGGTTTTTTTTGTGATTTGAGTCACATTATTAGGAGATTTTGTTAAACTCAAGTAGAGACCTCCTTCATTCTTAACTAATTATTCAGCAGATGCCGATTATAAGTTTCTCGATATAATTATCACGCTATTTGTTTCACATGGTTAACATGTTCAGGCTATCGAAAGCCTAAAGGAAGCGCGTTTAGTAACCGCTATGCCTTAATGACCGTTTTGCTGAAGACGAGGATGGCTTGCCGGATCCGGGCAGATTTATGAGTCAGGACAATCCCCAACACTTGTCAAGACGTTCGCTCTATCTAGTGTTAAAGGTTATTGTCTTGAGGATTTCTTGAAAATAAGAGTCAGGGCATTTTGAATCTCTGCTTGATAAGAGATAATTTTAATATCGTTTTATCACAAAGCTCGAACTGTATTCACTTACCGGTGTTCTAATGAGGCAGCCATGACAGTGCGCATGAAAATATGTAACGATAGCCTGACAATAAGACAAACAATTGCCACTTTCCCCGCAAAAGTCTCGATTCTGCTCTTTTTTACTTTCCTGACCCGCTTAAGTTTTTTCATGGCCTGGCCATTTTTATCCATAATATTAAACCGTACTTACCAACTTACCCCGATTGCCATTGGCGCATTAATGTCAGGCTGCACGTTTATCTCAATTTTTCTGGGCATTTACGGCGGCGCTCTATCTGACCGGCTGGGAAGAAAAAAATTGATGATATTTGGCTGCTTGTTTGCCATTGCCGGTTACACCAGTACGGCTTTGGCAAATAATGTGCTGCTTTTCGCGCTGGGTTTGTCATTCATCAGTATATCGTTCTCCTGGGCAGACGTTCCCGGGCGTGCACTGATGAGCGATCTTCTGCAGGATCGCAGGCGACGAGAATTAGCTCTGCAAATTCGCTATTTCGTAATAAATATTGCTGCGGTAAGCGGGCCGCTTATCGGCATTACCGCTGGTCTTAACTCGCAAAAGAGCACCTTTCTTCTGACAGCTTTGTCTTATATCCCTTTTTTGTTTTTTTCCCTGTTCTGTCTGGACGCAGATAAACCGGCACATGATGACCATTCAGATGAGAAACGTGAAGAGAGTTCGGGAACATGGCAGGTCTGCAGACTTATTCTCCGGGACAACGTCTATGTAGTGGTACTTATCAGTAGTATTCTTTGTTATCTGGTTTATTCTCAAATAGATTCCGTCGTGCCGCAATATTTCTTGACGCTGGACGCTTCACGTGCGGTTGACCTAGTCACAGTGCTGCTAGTAACCAATGCGGTTACGGTTGTGGTCGCTCAACTCTACCTGGTACCTCTGCTGGCAAATATCCAACTTGAGAAAAGAATCGTTATTGGTGCATTAATTATGGCATTATCCCAACTGCTTTTCTGGATCAATCCGTCAACAAGCAAGTTATGGTGGGGTGGATGTGCGGCGATATTCAGCTTTGCCGAAGCAATCCTGTTGCCCAACATCAGTATTCTGCTCGATCGCCTGGCGCCGGAACGTTACCGTGGTGCCTATCTGGGCGCGTCAACGCTGGTTATGCTTGGACTTTCTTTGGGACGGATTATCGGTGGTGCGCTTCTGGAATGGTGGGGTCACAATGTATTCTTCGTTATGTCGCTGTTATGCTTGTGCGTGGTCTTTCTGTTGTATGCCAACGATAAGAAAATTCAAAAACGGTTGGAAAACGACATTTGAGCGCGGGACTGCATAGCTTTGCTGCGTTCTTACTGGTGCCATACAAACGCATCGTGCCGGCTTCGGCCCCTAAGAAAATAGTACTCCGCCAGACCCTTGCCCCACATTATCAGTTTTGAATAAGGAATTATCATCTGCTGAGGAGTTCTCCGACCGCATTGACCACATACTGGCTCCTCTTTGCCGCTCAATGATGCGTCCGGTGGCCCCAGAGACATGGGCCCAGTCTTCATCATCCCTATTGCCGTGGCGAAGCCGACTTAGCTCCACCCGGCCTTCCATCGCCAGCAGGCGCATCATCAGCTACTCTGCGGGCATTTCAAGGCTGAACACAATGACGAAATCGTCAGGTTTTCCTCTTACGGCCGCAGTGCAGGACGCTATCGCCAGGAAGGTTTTCCCCATTGACGGATGCGCCACCAGAAGCGTCAAATCGCCGGGCTACAGACCACAGGTCATCGCGTCCAGTTCTCTGAGCCCTGTCGGTGTCCCGGTAAGGCGGTAATGCTTTCCAGATGCGTCAGCAGTTTATCCAGCGCCTCGTTAACGCCGGTCTCACTGTTGAGCTGCATGGCCCCCCGTTCGGCAATGTTGAACAGCTTACCTTCGGCCGACTCAAGGATGCCCGCCAAGCTGGCTTTCGGGGCCCCTACACCGCAGAGAAGACTGTTACCCACCGTAATCAGCTGCCGCAGGCGGATTTTCTCCGCCGCCAATCCCGCGTAAGCTAGGATATTGGCGGCAGAGGGCGTGTTTTTACTCATTTCAGCTAGATAGGCGAAACCACCTTAATGAACTAGATCAGCCCGGGTTTCCAAGCGCTCAGTGATGGTAATGAGATCCAGCGGAAGTCCTTCCCCTGCAAGCTCAGCCATCACGCGGAAGACCATGCGGTGCGGCCGGGAAAATAAATCCTCCGGTGAGATGTGCAGTATCACCTCATCCCACCGGTCATTATCAAGCACCAGTCCGCCCAGTCCGCCCAGTTCGGCCTGCTCAGCCTCATAGGAGCAAGGCATTATCATCTCAGACATGGCGCATCTCGCGAGTCAGAACGTCACTGAAGCGGGGTTGCCACTCCGGAAACAGTTCATAGGCAAGATCGTGTATGGTGACCGCTGCGGCAAGTGCCTTAACGCCGCGTTTTGTACTCCAGACGATGCACGGGCTGCTGCTTGACGTGACCCAGTTTGAAAATATCCAGCGCCTCGATACCGGTGTCGAGCAGATGATAAAAGTCACGGTTGCCCAACGCAGAGGCATCGTAGTGTTTTTCATTAATGATGGTGGCAAGACCGTCCATCGCTTCACGGTCCAGCAGAGTGTTTTCGATGCAGGTGACGAGAATGGAAATATCCGGAAGGCGGATACTGTAATTTTCATACGTTTTCAGGCGGGTAAGCATATGAAGGGAGCTGCGGATAAATTCGCGGACGTCCGGCAGAATGGATTTTACCACTCCCATCACGTTCCCCGACGATGAAAGAAGGGAAAATTCGCTCATGACGCCTGTTACGCCTTTCGAATCCACAATGTTGGCGTCATAACGTGTAAAGAAGGGATGCTGAATTATGTTACGCAGCCTCAGACGACCATCCGCAGCATGGAGCATCGCTGTCATCAACATCTCTTCCGGATCGTTGGAGTAAATTATATCGAGATTTTTTATAGTGGTCTACGCGATGCACTGTTTGTGGTCACTGACCTTCTGCATCAGCAGTTCATAGAGGCCGAAAGGCGCTTCAAGCTCCAGCGCAAAGATACAGCTGGTAGCCGGCTGGGAGTAGTCCGCATCAACAATAAGGGTGTTCAGGCTGGCATCAGCAAGAAAGCCAGCAAGATAAGCAGCAAACGTGGATTTGCCTTCTCCACTTTTGGGAGAGCTAACGGGAAGTATTTTCATTTTACACATTCAAATCAAGGTTTTGGATGCATGCCTAAATGAATAATCACATTTCTATAGCAAAGAGGCTAAACCTTTAACATTTCGGCAATGGGATTGAAAATCCCCGTGTCCCTGGCTCGATTCCGGGTTCGGGCACCATCTTTAAAGAACCCGCCTCTGGCGGGTTTTTGTGTTCTGGAGCGAACCCGTTATCGAATGTTCGATACACTCGCCACCTCCTGTGGCTCGCCCTGCGTGTCGCGCTGGCGCGCGATGCAAAAATGCTCCCGGCATTTTTGTCCGGGTTCGGGCACCATCTTTAAAGAACCCACCTCTGGCGGGTTTTTTGTTCTGGGGCGAACCCGTTATCGAATGTTCGATACACTCGCCACCTCCTGTGGCTCGCCCTGACGCGCGATGCAAAAATGCTCCCGGTATTTTTGTCCGGGTTCGGACACCATCTTTAAAGAACCCGCCTCTGGCGGGTTTTTGCGTTCTGGAGTGAACCCGATCCCCGAACATTCCGAATTTCCCCTCTCCCTGGTGGATTCCGCCTCTGAGCCCCGGGCTACACAAACAGATTTCATGGCGAAATCAATTTGCCGCTTCGCCTCTGTGCTGCGTTGCCAGACTGGCACCGCCTGATATCCTGTCCAGCCTGCAATTGACCGTGGCTAATCGTGTTTTATAAGCCACCCTTTACAGAATCATCCTGACAGGCACAATACCCCTTTTTCCTCCTCTTACATGGTTATGTCAGAAGAAGCGCTGCGTCTGCAAATACAGAACCTGAAAAAGCACAATGCGCGTCTGAAGCGTATAGCGCATGATGCCCGCACCAAACTCAATGCGGCGCTGGATGGCACCGGACTGTTTCTGTGGCAGCTCGATATTCCCAGCGGCAAGCTGGTGATCTTTAACCGGCGCTGGGGCGCGATGCTCGGCTTCCAGCCAAAAGAGACCGACGCCAACTTCGAATCGTGGAAAGAGAGCCTGCATCCCGATGATGCCGCCGAGGTTTTGCGAGCGTTTAACGATCACATTGCCGGAAGAGCGCCTTACTACGAAGCGCTGCATCGCATGATCGCCAAAAATGGCAGTATCACGTGGGTGCTGGATCGCGGTCGGGTCAGTGAGTGGAACGCGCACGGCGAGCCGGTTAAAGTCATTGGCACTCACATCGACATGACCAAAGAGAAGCAATATGAAGAGCAGCTCGCCCTGCTGGCGCTGCACGATCCTCTTACGCTGCTCAACAATCGCCATGCTCTGCAAAATGATTTCTGTGAAATGAAAGCGCAGGGGCCGCTTTGCGTTGTTTTTATTGATCTGGATAACTTCAAAAACGTCAACGACACACTGGGGCATCGCAGCGGTGACGAAGTGTTAATTCAGTTAAGTCAGCGATTGACTGATCTTTCCCCGGCAGAGGTGATCATCGGCCGGCTTGGCGGCGATGAATTCGTCCTGCTATTGCCGTTTGCACTAAGCGAGCCGCAGGTCAGACAGCTGGCGCATGCCTGCCTTGACGCGGTACTTACACCTTTTGATTTGGCTAACGGGCAAGCGCACATAGGCGCGTCAGTAGGCGTGTCACAGGTTCGGGTAAAAGATGACTTTGATACCGCCCTGGCACGGGCTGATGAAGCCATGTACCGCATTAAGAAAAATGGCAAACGCGGTGTGGCCTTTGAGCCCGCTTTCCCGGATCCCTTCTGATACTGCTCTACTGGACCGGACAGCAGCCTGGCCTGCTGTTAGTACGTCATCTTATCTCTCGTCCCGGCTACCTTTAATCCATAATTTTGAGCCTTGCCTTTGGCGCGACGTGCGATAAAGCAGTAGTAACCGACAAAAAAAGGTTTTTCGTATTATTCTTAATTATGGTTTTTAGAAGCAAATTGCCTCGCTTTTTCCGCTTCGCTTACCTGGTATTACCACTCCAGAATCAGAAGTGTTATTTGAATTAAAACTCTCGTTAAAACAGCATAACTGATCATTTAATGATCAATTTCAGCTATTTTAAGCGGGTGGATTTAACTCTTTACGCTTCGCTTATTTATAACGTCATGAAAAACTAAATTAGTGTTATTTGCCGCTTCGCTTAGGGAATTTGATCGTTTGTTGATCATCTTCACTAACTGATATTGATGTGGTTTTCTCAGTACCGCTTCGGTTACTATTTTTTCAATTGGACATTTTTCGAAAATGATCGATTAATAGGGCGCGGCGATTTTTGTAAGCAATCTTTTTCACGCCGTATCCCTTTTTTAAATAGTACAGAGCGATAGTTGAAAGGCGTTACCAATCCGGATGAAGTTTGTACTGTCAATAAGGTGATGCTGTAACAGATTTTTATTTGTCTTTCTTGATCGGTCCGATTTTCTGTCTACATTTATGTTGCTGAATCGGCCTGATGAAGCATTAACTGTGCAAATTCTGATTTCAACTTCAAAGAGGAACACAGAATGACTCAATATCGCGGTGGGGCCGGAAATTTTGCGGCTGATAAGGAGCGTGCTGCGGAAGCAGGACGCAAGGGCGGTCAGAAAAGCGGCGGGAATTTTAAGAACGATCCCGAACGTGCCATTGAAGCCGGACGCAAGGGAGGTAAGGTAAGCCGCAGAAGCTAAACGCTTTTAAGGTCGCTGTAACAGCAGTTTAATGCGTTTGCCGGGCTGTGCAGATTCTCTTTTCATTAGCCTGCAAGATAATTACCTCCTGAATTATGTCGCTGATTTATCATCGGCACAGAGAGACACCGTTAATTAAACCGGTTGGGATTTCCCTGCCGGTTTTTTATTTTCTATCGTTTAAAGTTATACGAATTAATAAAGTCCTGTACAACTAAGTTTTAAATGGCGCTTTTTTCATGCACATAATCTGAAAAAATTTATGCAGCGATTTATTGCTTTGTACAAATTCAACCTGCCTGGCGAAGCCGGAGCCATAAAAAATTTATCCGCTAAATCACTGCTGTGAAAAGGAAAATGCATTTTATATGCTACTTCTGTCTTAAATTCAGGCTGATGAAACGTGCGATATTAAGAATCTCCACTAGACTTTTCAGGTGTCAACGACATGACTGGCGTTGCGTTATTATCGACGCAGCTTTTTAAACAATGAGGCTATCTTATGACAGTGAAAACGTTAAACGATCTGTTCATCCATGACCTATCCGATGTATACAGCGCTGAGAAACAGATAACCCGTGCATTGCCTAAAATGGCGCGCGCAGCCAGTGACGAAAACCTTATCGCTGCGTTCAATCAGCACCTGGAAGAGACCCGTGCTCAGATTGAACGACTTGATGAACTGGTGGAAGTAACACCTGAAGTCAAAATCAAAAGAATGAAATGCCATGCGCTCGAAGGTCTGGTTGAAGAGGCGCAGGAAATTATTGACTCGGTCGAGAAGGGCGAAATCCGCGATCAGGGGCTGATCGGTGCAGCGCAGAAAGTGGAGCACTATGAGATTGCGACTTACGGTACGTTGCATGCGCTGGCGCTGAAGCTGGGTTATACCAAAGCGGCAGAGCTGCTGGCCGCGACTCTGGATGAAGAGAAACAAACCGATGAGAAACTCACCTCGGTAGCCGAAGCTATTACTGTCTCTTAAGGAGTAACACATGACAGCGATCGAACACTATCATGACTGGCTGCGCGATGCGCATGCGATGGAAAAGCAGGCAGAAAGCATGCTGAGCAAGATGTCAGGCCGTCTTGAACACTATCCGGCGCTGGAACAGCGTCTGGCGCAACATCTGGAAGAGACTAAGCATCAGCTGACCCTGCTGGAACAACTGCTCGACAGCCACGGTATCGATCACTCTGTGATGAAAGATGCGATGGGTAAAATGGCGGCGACCGGCCAGGCGGTGGGCGGTATGTTTAACTCAGATGAAGTGGTGAAGGGTGCCATCAGTGGCTACGTTTTTGAGAATGCTGAGATCGCCAGCTACACCAGCCTGATCGCCGCGGCGGAGCAGGTAGGCGATACGCAGGGCGTTCGCATTCTCAACGAGATCCGCGATCAGGAAGTGGCCATGGCGGAGTGGCTGCTGCAGAACCTGCCTGACGTGACTCAGCAGTTCCTGCAACGTGCATCACAGCCGGGCACTGAAGCGAAGAAGTAACGCCTGACAGCCTGCATGAAAAAAGCCGGGAATTGCCCGGCTTTTTGCGTTTTAGTAATTTGGAGGCTGCGACACTCAGTCAGCCATTAAATGCCCATACATCGTCATCAGCTTACGGGTAACGCCGTTCGTCCAGCCAAAGCCATCCTGTAACGGATATTCACCGCCGCCGCCGGGGCGCGCGCGTTCTCCGCTGATGTCATACTTCTCGACCAGCTTGTGGTGAAGCTGATAGAAGTTATTCACCGTATTAAGCCAGTTTACCGCGACTTCACTTGCCAGCGTCTCTTCACCGTAGTTATTCAGGCCAACAACGGCCATCCACTGCATCGGTGCCCAGCCGTTGGGACGATCCCACTGCTCACCGCTTTCCACCATTGAAGTCAGCAGGCCACCGTTGCTCAGCAGCAGATGACGCAGTGAGATTGCCTGCAGATGCGCCTGATGCGGCGTCGCCAGACCCACAAATAGCGGAACCACAGAGGCAACGGTAAAAGCACCGAAACGTTCACGACGCCAGTCGTAGTCGCGGAACACACCAGCGGTGCTATCCCAGAGGTAACGGGTGATAGCACGTTTCCGCGTTTCCGCTTTTTTCTGCCAGGCCAGCGCCGTCAGCTCTTCACCTTTGGCGTGCGACAGGGTGGCAATCATCAGCTCCAGCTTGTACAGGAACGCGTTCAGATCGATGGGGATAAACTGCGTTGTACGGATACTCGACAGCCGTTTCGGGTTACGCAGCCAGCGCGAGGAGTAATCCCAGCCCGACTCTGCACCAGCACGCAGGTCACGATAGACTTCACTGGCCGGACGTCTGGATTCGCGCGCGGTTTCGACATCTTCCATCCACGACTCATCACGTGGCGTATCGCGGTCATCCCAGTAACGATTCAGCAGCGAGCCATTTGGCATCCGCACGACGTGACGATAAGCCTGGTTTGGCATCAGTGAGCCGGCACCATCCATCCAGAACTGGTACTCCTTCATCAGCTGTTCCTGATAGCGCTTAGCACCGCGCACGCCATCTTCTTCGAACAGCTCCACCATCAGGGCAAATACCGGCGGCTGGGAACGGCTGAGATAGTAAGTACGGTTGCCGTTTGGCACATGACCGTAGTTATCGATCAGCCAGGCAAAGTTATCCGCCATGTGACGCAGCAGGTCATCACGGCCCGACTCCGCCAGGCCCAGCATGGTGAAGTAGGAGTCCCAGTAGTAAGTTTCGCCAAAGCGTCCGCCCGGAACTACATAAGGTTTTGGTAACGGCAGCAGCGATGAGTGCGGCATATGCTGCTGTGGCATTTTGGTCAAAACTGGCCACAGGTCATCGATATGCTCATTGAGCGATTTATCCGGGTTGGAGACATAAAAACTTTCGTTTACGCCAGGCAGATAAAAGTGATCGGCAACAAAACGCGACAGGTCAAAATCACTGCTGCGTTTCTGTCGACGATAGCGCATCAGCACATCCAGCGGATCGTACTTAGGCGAACAGTCGGGGAAGGTTTTGCTGTCCTCGAAAATCCGCGACATCTGGACATGTTCAAACAGTTCCAGATAACGATCGGCAGGCGTGAGCGCATCCGGCGCCGGTAAGCCTTCAATCAGCTCCGGTTCCGGTTCAGAATCCTGCATGCGATCCAGTTTCAGTTCATGGGGATCGTATTGATACTCAACTTCCGCCCCGGCACGAACCTCTTCAAGTGCATTTTGTTGCTGGCGATGGGTATTAATAACGGCCTCCTGAGCGGTCGTGGTTGCACAAAGGACAAATTATAGACCTCTCATCCCAGGGAACAACAATGCAGAATATCTATGAACGTAATAAAAATTGTCGATTAATCGAGCTTTTTTAATAAATTCCAGTCAATTCAACCAAATATAGCGGTGTTCACAAAAAACGCATTTCAGATGAATCTCTTAGCGACCCGAATAAAAAAATTTAACCTGAAGAAAACTGGCGTTTATTCACATTTTGTAAAAGAAACCGCAGCTGCAAAGGGTGCAGAAAATGGCATACGCAACGGAAATCAGGGCAGAAGTGGGAAGTGAGCGGGCCAGGTTGCCCGCTCAGAGAAAGCTGGATTAATGGTTTGCCAATGCTGCGCGGATCACCGCCTGCCAGCTTGTGGTCGGGCGACCGATCAGTTTGCTCAGCTGACGCGAATCATCAAACAGACCCCCTTTTTCTGCACCAGCATCAGAATCTGCCAGCATCTCTGCCAGACCTTCTGGCAGGCCAGCGCCTTTCAGCGCGGCGGCAAAGTCAGCCTGAGACAGGTTGACGTAATCGACCTTCTCCCCACTCTGTGTGGCAATCTCCGCAGCAAACTGCGCCAGCGTGTAGCTGTCGTCGCCGGACAGCTCATAGACTTTGCCCGCCTGATCGTCACGGGTCATCACTTCAGCCGCCGCTTCAGCGTAATCCTGACGGGCAGCTGAGGCGATGCGGCCTTCACCCGCCGCGCCGATAAACGCATGATGCGCCAGCGCCGGAGGAATGCTGGCGGCATAGTTCTCGGTGTACCAGCCGTTGCGAAGCAGGGCAAACGGGATACCCGAGGCTTTCAGCAGCGCTTCAGTCGCGCGATGTTCAACACCTAAACCCAGCGGTGAGGTATCCGCATGCAGCAGACTGGTGTAGGCGATAAAGCCCACGCCTGCCGCCTTTGCAGCGTCGATGACAGCTTTATGCTGCGCCTCACGCTGGCCCACTTCACTGCCCGAGATCAGCAGCAGCTTATCCACGCCTGCAAAAGCGGCCTCCAGCGTCTCTGGCTGGCCATAATCGGCCTGGCGCACAATCACGCCCAGCGCAGCAAGATCGGCCGCTTTGGCGGGCGTACGCACAGCGGCAACAATTTCTGCCGCCGGCACTTTTTTCAGTAATGCATCGATAACGATTCGGCCCAGCTGGCCGGTGGCACCTGTAACTGCAATCATGGGATGACTCCTGTGGCTGTTGGTGAAATCCAGACTAAGATATAAACTAATTTTTAGTAAGTACTTACAGAATTGTTAGTTTGAGGTGTGCAGATTAAATGTCTGAAAAACTGAGTGAAAAATTTAGTCGTGGTGAACTGCTTAACGTTAACTGTCCGTCGCGCGACGTACTAAAACGGGTGACCAGCCGCTGGAGCGTACTGATCCTGCTGGCCCTGCAGGATCAGACGCTACGCTTCAGTGCATTGCGCCGTGCGGTCGGTGGCGTCAGCGAACGGATGCTGGCGCAGAATCTGCGCTATCTGGAGGAAGATGGCTTCGTGCAGCGCATCGCTTACGATGTTGTGCCGCCGCACGTAGAGTATCGTCTGACCCCGCTTGGCCGTGAAGTCAGTGAACAGGTGGTGGGGCTGGCGGACTGGCTGGAGCTGAATCTGAGCCGGATTCTGGCACAGCGTGAAAAATCTGCAGCTGAGTAAAATTCTCAGCCTGTCAGCTATCTCGTCGTGAAGGGGGGATGCTGGCAGAAGATTTCTGATCTGCTCTTCTCTTACTTCACTCCCTGAAACCGGAATAACGTAACGGCAGCGAAAATAACCCCAGCGGTTTTTACGCCTCTTTGCTGGTTATTAAATCATTTTATCAAGCTCAGGCCCGGAATAACTGACTGCTTCGTACGTGCTGTTAATTAATAACGGCTTTTTGACCCATTTTATTAACATCTCTGGTGGCGCTTAACTGCGCTGCTCTGGCTATTTTTCGCCAGGATCCAGGTCTGGATTAACCCGGGTAAAGCAAAAAATTAAACAAAGCGGTTCAGATAACTATTTACTAATGTAACTCTTTAAGAAATAAGGTTATTTAAATTATTTACTCTCAATTTTGACCTTTTTTAAAACCGGATTTATAAAAAAATAGCTTCTGAAAACAGCCGGTTGAAGGCTTTTTTTAGTCAGGTATTGCTTTGCCGACGTGAAATTTTAAAGTGACAAATACCGTAACATTAACGACACATAAATACGCTCTGATTAACCTTTAAGCCTTATTTTTAAATAAGTAATTCCCGCTAAAAACAATGATCAAAATCAACAAAGACTGTTATAGTTTTCATTAACCCCACTGTTTCTGTTTCCTCGTCGCGGATAGTTCTAAATTTGCGGCGGGAATTTCAATAAGCGCAGAGAAGTCAGCGCATCAGGCTTAAGTTGTTAATAATAAGTAAATACATGGTGTTCTATGTGGCAAAGAGGTAAGCAATGTTCGGATTAGATGCCTTTCATCTGGCCAGGATTCAGTTCGCATTTACTGTTTCCTTCCATATTATCTTTCCCGCCATCACCATCGGTCTCGCCAGCTTCCTGGCTGTACTCGAAGGTATGTGGCTCAAAACCCGCGATCAAACCTATCGCGATCTCTACCATTTCTGGTCCAAAATCTTTGCCGTTAACTTCGGTATGGGTGTGGTATCAGGGCTGGTAATGGCTTATCAGTTCGGTACGAACTGGAGCGGCTTCTCAGAGTTTGCCGGCAGTATCACCGGCCCGCTGCTCACCTATGAAGTGCTGACGGCGTTCTTCCTGGAAGCGGGCTTCCTGGGCGTGATGCTGTTTGGCTGGAATCGCGTAGGTCCGGGTCTGCACTTCTTTGCCACCTGCATGGTCGCCCTGGGGACACTGATTTCGACCTTCTGGATCCTGGCCTCTAACAGCTGGATGCATACGCCGCAGGGCTACATCATTCAGAATGGCATCGTGGTTCCGCAGGATTGGTTCAAAATCGTCTTTAACCCCTCTTTCCCTTACCGGTTGTTCCATATGTCGGTGGCGGCGTTCCTGGCGAGTGCCTTCTTTGTTGGGGCGTCGGCGGCCTGGCATCTGCTGAAGGGCAACAATAACCCTGCCATCCGCAGGATGTTCTCCATGGCGTTGTGGATGGCGCTGATCGTCGCGCCGATTCAGGCAATGATTGGTGATGCTCACGGTCTGAACACACTGGAGCATCAGCCTGCCAAGATCGCGGCAATTGAAGGACACTGGGAAAACCCGCCGGGTGAAGCCACACCGCTGATTCTGTTTGGTATTCCCGACATGGAGCAGGAGCGCACCAAATATGCGCTGGAAGTGCCTTATCTCGGCAGTCTGATTCTGACGCATAGTCTGGACAAGCAGGTTCCGGCGCTGAAGTCGTTCCCGAAAGAGGATCGACCTAATTCAACGGTGATTTTCTGGTCCTTCCGCGTGATGGTGGCGCTGGGCCTGCTGATGATCACGCTCGGCGTGGTCAGCCTGTGGCTGCGTTTTAAAGGGCGTCTTTATGAGTCGCGTCCGTTCCTGTGGTTTGCGCTGCTGATGGGACCATCGGGTCTGATTGCGATTCTGGCTGGCTGGTTTACTACTGAAATCGGTCGTCAGCCGTGGGTGGTTTATGGCGTTCAGCGTACCATCGATGCGGTCTCGGCACATGGCGATATGCACATGAGCATCAGCCTGCTGGCCTTTATTCTGGTCTATAGCTCGGTGTTTGGCGTGGGGTATCACTACATGATGCGTCTGATTAAGCAGGGACCGGTTGTCGGCGAAGGTCATACCACCGAAGAGGGTGGACCGGGTCAGAAGAAAACGCCAGCGCGTCCACTTTCCGCTGCCACCTTTAAGGATGGAGACCACTAAGATGATCGATTTTTCCGTTATCTGGTTTGTGATTATCGTCTTCGCAACCCTGATGTATATCGTAATGGATGGTTTCGACCTGGGCATTGGTCTGCTGTTCCCGTTCAATAAAGATGCTGGCGAGCGCGACATGATGGTTAATACCGTCGCGCCGGTCTGGGATGGTAATGAGACCTGGCTGGTGCTGGGAGGCGCAGGCCTGTTCGGTGCGTTCCCGCTGGCCTATGCAGTCATCGCCGATGCACTGTCGATTCCGCTGACCGCCATGCTGATTGGTTTGATTTTCCGCGGCGTTGCCTTCGAGTTCCGCTTTAAAGCGGTGGAAGGCCATCGTGCATTCTGGGACAAGTCGTTTATTGCCGGTTCGATTATCGCCACCTTCAGTCAGGGTGTGGCGGTCGGTGCATTGCTGGATGGCATTCCTGTTGAGGGGCGCCGCTTTGCCGGTTCCGCAATGGACTGGCTGGCACCGTTCCCGCTGTTCTGCGGTGTGGGTCTGGTGGTGGCCTATGCGCTGCTGGGCTGTACCTGGCTCATCATGAAGACCGAGAATGAACTACACCGTAAGATGTCTGCGCTGGCGACGCCGCTGGTGATTGCGCTATTAGTGATTATTGGCATCGTCAGCCTGTGGACGCCGTTTGCGCATGCCGACATTTCTCATCGCTGGTTCAGCACGCCAAATCTGTTCCTGTTCCTGCCGGTTCCGGTGCTGGTGCTGCTCTGCTCGTGGGGCATTATTCGCGCCATCAAACGCGAGGCACACTATTCACCGTTCCTGCTGACGCTGGCGCTAATCTTCCTGGGCTTCTCTGGACTGGGCATCAGTATCTGGCCAAACATTATTCCGCCATCCGTGACCATCTGGGCCGCTGCGGCACCTCCGCAGAGTCAGGCCTTTATGCTGGTGGGTAGCCTGCTGATTATCCCGATGATCCTGGGCTATACCTTCTGGAGCTACTACGTATTCCGTGGAAAAATCAAAGCAGACGCAGGATATCATTGATATGAAAAGCCTTAGCAGCATGAAAGACCACAACCACAGCCACAACGCAGAGATGAAAGCACCGTGGTGGAAGCGGGTGATGTGGCTGGTGTTTATCTACGCCGCCAGCGTGCTGGCGCTGGGTGTTGTCGCCTCGCTGTTCCGGATGATGATGACTGCGGCGGGTATGCGTAGTCATTAGTTGTCGCAGGCATGAGTCAGGCTGATGCGGATCTATATTCAGGCAGCTGACAAAGCTCATTCCGGGTGATGCTGGCAGCAACGACTAAGCCCAACGCGCAGGTAACACGGGCAGAAGAGGAAAGCGTCCCGCGCCAGGGACAAAAACGCCAGGCGTTTTTGTACAACGCAACGCGTTGGCCCGTTTACGGGCGCACCTCAGGGATGAGGTGCGTAATCGCGCGGGCCAGGCGTGTCAGGGATGACGGGTTTTGCGACTTTCCGATCTGACCGTGTTCCCTTCGCAGGCTCCGTCTTGCCGCTATACGGCGCAGTTTTTATCAATAATCAGAAGGCTGACGTAAGTCAGTCTTTTTTAGTTAGTAACCTAAGCAATTAATGCGGAAACGCCCTAAACGGGCGCGCAATGCTTACCCATTCCTTACACCGATTTGCGATTTTTGTTATCCTTTTGTAACTGAAATCCCAGTCCTAACCCGCGTCGTAAATCGCCATCATGCTTAGTCAGGCCATTAAAAAACAGCACATCAACGATCTGGTCGAGTGGATAGAAGCCAACCTCACCGACGATCTCAATATCGATCAAATCACCCTGAAATCAGGTTATTCCAAATGGCACATGCAGCGCATGTTCAAGGAGATGACCGGACAGACGCTGGCGGCGTATACCCGCAAACGGCGTCTGACGATGGCGGCCATGGCGCTGCGTCTGACGCGTATGACGCTGATCGATATCGCCGTACGTTTTGGCTTTGATAACCAGCAAAACTTCACGAGAGTGTTCAAAGGCCACTTTTCACTGACGCCTGGCGCGTTTCGCCGTATTCCTCATTTGCCGGTTAAAAACTTCCATGGGCGCATTCTGGTGCGCTCGCTGGCAGAGCGTGCGACGCTGGTGGAACGTGAGGAAGAACTGCACCTGTGCGGAGAGACACTGGAGTGGGAGTGCAGGTTTGGTGAGTATATTGCCGACCACGACCACCGTGTGGCAGAGCAGGCACGGCATCTGGTCGCGCTGGCGGGCAGCCATACGACGCACGGCTGGTTAGGTTTTCAGTATGGTCCCGGCCATAGCTCTGCTGACCAGCAGAATATCAGCCTGTTTCAGGCGCTGGCACCACAACATGCCGGGCTGCTGGGTGACAATACCGCCAGCTGGAGCGAGGTGTGTGGCCTTTATGCGTCGATCCGCTGGAGCGGCAGGCCGGAGCAGCTGACGCGCTTTATCGAGGATATCTACTATCAGCATCTGCCCATGCTGGGCGTGTCACGCCGTCCGGGCAAAGACCTGCTGCGTCTTGATTTTGCGCACTGTAAGCCCGACTGGCTCAGCGGTGTTTTTTCTATTCCGGTGATGCAAGCGTAGCCGGCAGGGCAGGGGCGATCGCTTCTGCCAATGCATCTTTCGTGCGATAAACCGTGACAAACCGCACGATTTTATAAAATAAGTCGCTATTCTGGCGTAAAATCCTCCCCCGAAACCCTGCCATATCTGAATCATCGTACTTCTGTGGCAGGGCTGGAACATTCATCTGCATTTCAGGCCTTTTCTGGCCAAAACGACAATCGAAGACAACTATGCGACGCTTAATGATTTCCCTGATCCTGGCATTGCCTGCAATGGCGATGGCGCAGCAGGCTGAGCCTTTCTCACCGCCTGCCGGACTGCATCCACACTCTCAGGTCACCCAGCATGAAATCCTGGGTGATGGTGAACTGCCGGATCACACCAGCAGTAATGCCTCCCTTTCCGGATTCAACGACACGCTGTAAGTGTTGATGTGCTGCCAGAACCGGCGGCGCGAGATGATGCCCGGCTCGTCAGGAGCCGGACAGCTTCCGCCTGATTGACCTGCTCACACTCTGCACCTGCGGCTTCCTCTCTGAGGCCCACTCGCCTGCATCTGAAACACTCTTTACCTGCATGCTGCATCTCTGATCCTTCTCTCTCATGCCACTTTCCGTCCGTATTACTTCTCTTACGACGCTGTTTAAAATATATCTTAAGTCGCAGAATCGCATTTTTCGTTCTTGTGCCGAAGATATATCATAGCTAATCTTGTGGCTTCAGATGAGAATGATTGTTATTCCATTGTTGTTTAATCAGGGCGGGTATGCCCCTGACTATCGGGCATAGACCCTGTTTCAGGAGAGAGATTTTGACTACAACAGCCGAAAAGCGAACGCCGCAGCGCGTCCGCAATGAACTGCGTTTTCGCCATATCCAGGTCGAGAGTAAAACGCATATTGCCGGGAAATTCTGGCGCATCCGGTTCAGCGGCAGCGATCTGGCAGGCTTTACGTCGCCAGGCTTTGATGACCACATCAAGGTGTTTTTCCCTTCTGCTAAAAGTGAAACTCTGGCTCTGCCACAGATTACCGACGCAGGCATTGTCTGGCCTGAAGGTTTACGTCCGCAGGCGCGTGATTACACGCCGCTGGAATTCGATGGTGAGTCTTCACTGACCCTCGACTTCTATATTCATCAGCAGGGCGTAGCCAGTGACTGGGCCGCGCAGGCGCAGGTAGGCGATCAACTGATTGTTGGTGGGCCACGCGGCTCGCTGGTAGTGCCGACCGACTACGCATTCCAGCTTTACGTCTGCGACGAAACCGGGCTGCCCGCTTTTGCCCGCCGTCAGCGTGACGCCCGCGCCCAGTCGCTGCATCTCTATGCCTTTACCGATGAGGCGACCGGTCGCGACTATTTATCGGATATGGCAGGCGTAACGGCAAACTGGCTGGGCAGCGGTCAGATGCAGAAAGCGCAGCTCAGCCAGCTGATTACCCGGCTTGATCAAATCGCTATTCCGACGGAGGATTACTTTATCTGGCTGACCGGCGAGGGGGAGTTTGTTAAAGCGCTGTCTGACTACTTTACATCGCAGCGTGGTCTCGACAGCGACTTCGTGCGGGCGGTGGCCTACTGGCATCAGAAGTAAGCCGCGCTGGCAATTGAGTTTTGCCAGGCGGCGCACTACCATCAATCCCACTTTTCTCAGCAGGGCAGGCCATGAAACAGCATCCGACTTCCACGTCATCTGACGAACAGACTTCGCGCGCAGGCGGCTGCAGCGGACGACGTAAACGACGTGAAAAGATGCTGGAAGCGAGTGAGATTCGCCTGCTTATGCTCCATTTCCTGGCGCAGAATGCGGCGCACGGCTATGAACTGATCAAGTCCGTTGAGGAGCTGTCAAAGGGAGAGTATTCGCCCAGTCCGGGGATCATCTATCCCAACCTGACGCTGCTGGAAGAGATGGAGGCGATTCAGGTGGTGGATGCGCAGGCAGCGCGTAAAGCTTACCGACTGACGGCGGCTGGTGAGGCGCAGCTGGCGGATAATCGCGAAACGGTAGCCAGCCTGATTACGCGTCTCTCTACGCTGGCAATCGTGGTCAATAACCGCAGCATTCCTGCTGTGGAGCAGGCAATTCACGGGCTGAAGGTGGCTCTGAATCAACGACTGGCGCAGGAAGATATTTCAGAAGCCGCGCTGCAGACGCTGATTAGGGCGCTGCACGACGCGGCTGATAAAATCACCCACAGTTAATCAGCTGATTTCACCTTTATTCTTGTCGATGTGACCCAGGGTACGATCCGGGAAACAGATGTCGCGCACGCGCTGTTTCAGGGTAGTCGCATCCGGGAAACCACCGTCCCGCTTACGTTCCCATAGCAGATGACCATCCAACGTAATCTCAAAAATACCGCCGGTGCCCGGTTTCAGCGTCACCTCCGCCAAATCCTCAGCGAAGGTATGCAACAGTTCCTGTGCCATCCACGCTGACCGCATCAGCCAGTTGCATTGCATACAGTAGTGAATAACAACCACAGGTTTTTGCGCCATAACTCTCTTCCTTTACGTATTGATAAATGCAGATGCATTCGGGTTAACAATTTGAGCGCTGTGGTTATTGATGAATTCATAAAGCTGTTGAATCCCATTCTTAAGTGCAATAGATGGGATAAGAGCCTCGCTTGATCAGCCTGCTGTTTTGTTTTTTTACGGCTTTTATGCAGAGCTGTTTTTGTGATGCCAGCGAGCAAGCGAGTGAATACTAACAACTAATCAGGTGATTCGCTCCTGTGTCACTACGTTTTAGGAGATTGACTAAACGGCATCAGCTTCAACAGACGTTACCCGGCACACTCACAGATTCGTAAAATGCTGACTTACTGCTCTCAGTCTCTGTTGCTGAGGGGGAAACAGGCTACGTGTAAACCGCCCGATATTGTGCTGTGTATTCTGGCCGTTTCGCTTTAAAAACATTGCTTTGCGTGTTTTTAATCACTGGTTTTGCGCTATACCTGGTGTTCAGGACAGAAGATTCAGGAGACCATAATGGCAAAATCATTAGATCAAACCGCTGAGCAACTGGGTAACATTTTACTCTCCTCCGGACTTCATCTGACGACCGCCGAATCCTGTACCGCCGGGCTGATCAGCATGACGCTGGCCGCGGTGGAAAGCAGCGGCGACTTCTATACCAGCGGCTTCGTCACCTACAGCGAAAATGCCAAAATCCGTTTGCTGGGCGTGCATCCTGATACGCTGAAACAGCACACGGCGGTGAGCGAGCAGACGGCACGTGAAATGGTACAGGGAGCCTGCGCCCGCTCTGGTGAACCGGTGGGGTTATCGATTACCGGCTATGCCGGACCCGATGGTGGCGAAGATGGCACGCCAGCAGGCACTATCTGGTTTGGCTGGGTATTGCCCGACGGCAGGGACGATGCGGAGTGCCATCAGTTCAGCGGCGATCCGAAGTCCGTGATGGAGCAGGGCACGCAGTTCGCGCTGGAAGGGTTGATCAAACGACTGCAGCGAACCAGTCGATAAAGGCGCGCGATACGCGCCTTTAAACGCGGGTTAGCGACAGTCGACAATCAGACGACCCTGTACGCGGCCATCCAGCAATGCCTGCGCACCTTCTCTGGCTTCACTCAGCGGGATCACCCGGCTCAGTTTGCGGAGCCGATCGCTATCCAGCAGCTCACCGAGCCGCTGCCATGCCTGCTGACGAAGCGGCTTCGGACACATCACGCTGTCGACACCCGCCAGCGTGATGCCACGCAAAATAAAAGGTGCGACGCTGGCGGGCAGGTCGAGTCCCTGCGCCATACCGCAGGCAGCCACCACGCCGTCACGCTGAATGCCGGCCAGCACGTTCGCCAGAGTGTGACTGCCGACGCTGTCTATCGCGGCGGCCCAGCGCTCTTTTGCCAGCGGCTTGCCGGGATGAGAAAGCTCTTCGCGGTTAATCACCGATGCCGCGCCCAGTGTATCGATAAGATACGCATGGTCGCTGGCGCGCCCGCTGGAGGCGATCACCTGATAACCCAGACGCGCCAGCAGGCTGACGCTGTAGCTGCCGACGCCGCCACTGGCACCGGTCACCAGCACGGGTCCGTGTCCGGGCGTGATGCCCTGTTTTTCCAGCGCCATGACGCAGAGCATAGCGGTCAGCCCTGCTGTGCCGATGGCCATGGTCTGCAGCGGGCTAAGAGAGGCGGGCACGCGCACCAGCCAGTCGCCGCTGACGCTGGCTTTCTGCGCCAGGCCGCCCCACTGTTTTTCGCCTGCGCCCCAGCCCGTCAGCAGCGCCACATCATCCTCTTTCCAGTCGGGATGACGGCTGGCCGTCACGCGGCCGACAAAATCGATACCTGGCACCATCGGAAACTGGCGCACAATCGGGCCTTTGTTGCAGATAGCCAGGGCATCTTTATAGTTCAGGGATGAGTAGCTGACGTCGAGCGTGACATCGTGGTCTGGCAGTTGGGATTCGGTGAGATCTTTCAGCAGAGAACGGTAACCTTGTTCGTCATTTTCAATGACCAGTGCCTTGAACATGCAGCCTCCGGCAGAGTGGGAATGAGAGGATCAGTTTACGCCTGGCTGCGGTAATGCGGTAGGGCAATGGCCGAGTCTGCGTATGAAGGCCACTGCAGGAGCGCAAAATTGCGCAGCATGACGTTTGCATAAATCTGCATATAATTCATATAATTAGTCGTATTATGAATTTTTTATAATAAATAGACTATAAAAATCATGTTGTTATCTTTTTATTACATGACTGAATAATTCCCTGGGTCGGGTTGTTCGTGCATAAAAAAGATGACATTATGACCGCCACTTTTTGGCCCTGCTTGTTCACCACAGAGGACGTCGCCATGTCCGGTTCACCGCGCACTTGCCCGGATTACCGTTCGCTTTTTCCGGCGCTCACCGGGTTTTCCTCTTTTCCACACTCTCCGTTATTCACCATGCGGTGAGGCCAGCCAGGCAGCGGCTGTGGATCTGCTTGCCACACTGCACTATGCCTTCTGACGCTTAATTATTCGCCGGGGCGCTGTCCCCATAATTGTGCTTCTGGCACCTCCTCCCTGACGTTAGGGATCCTGTTATGACTCCACTGAAAATTGCTGCCAGCGCTGCTGTCGCACCCAGCCTGACCCTGAACACCGCGCGTGACGTAGTGACGCTGGATAATACCGACTTTACGGATGTGGCGGCGGTCGTCGTCTCGCTGGCGGATACCCGCAGCGGTGTGCTGGCGCTGCTGCGTCACACCGGTTTTAATCTGCCGGTGTTTGTCGCGAATGCGTTTGAAGAAGAGGTGATGCACCTGCCTGGCGTTAGCGGTGAGCTGAATGGCGAGCCGCAGGAGTGGCTTGCGCTGGAAGCCGCTGCGCAGGCGTATGAAGCGGCGCTGCTGCCACCCTTTTTCGAGACGCTGACCCGTTATGTCGATATGCAGAACAGCACCTTTGCCTGCCCCGGACATCAGGGTGGGGCATTCTTTAAAAAGCATCCGGCGGGCAAACAGTTTTATGACTTCTATGGCGAGAATGTTTTCCGCTCTGACATGTGCAACGCCGACGTCAAACTGGGCGACCTGCTGATCCACGAAGGTTCGGCTAAAGATGCACAGAAGTATGCGGCAAAGGTGTTTAACGCCGATAAAACCTACTTTGTGCTCAACGGCACCTCAAGCGCTAATAAAGTAGTGACCAATGCGCTGCTGACCCGCGGTGATCTGGTGCTGTTTGACCGTAACAATCACAAGTCGAACCATCATGGCGCGCTGATTCAGGCGGGCGCGACCCCGGTCTATCTTGAAGCAGCACGTAACCCTTTCGGCTTTATTGGCGGCATTGACGCGCACTGCTTTGATGAGGCTTATCTGCGCGAGCAGATCGCGGTCGTCGCCCCCCAGCGTGCAGAAGAGGCGCGGCCTTTCCGTCTGGCGATTATCCAGCTCGGCACCTACGATGGCACGGTCTACAACGCCCGCCAGGTGGTGGATCGCATCGGTCATCTGTGTGATTACATCCTGTTTGATTCCGCGTGGCTCGGCTATGAGCAGTTTATTCCGCTGATGGAAGGCTGTTCACCGCTGACCCTGGAGCTGAATGAAAACAATCCTGGCATCTTTGTCACGCAGTCCGTACATAAGCAGCTGGCCGGTTTTTCGCAGACCTCGCAGATTCATAAAAAAGATAACCACATTCGCGGACAGCGGCGCTTCTGCCCGCATAAGCGACTGAATAACGCCTTTATGCTGCATGCTTCAACCAGTCCGTTTTATCCGCTGTTTGCCGCGCTGGATATCAACGCCAGAATGCATCAGGGCGAAGCGGGACGTCGCATGTGGGATGAGTGCGTCACGCTGGGTATTGAGGCGCGTAAAGCGATCCTGGAACGCTGCGAAATGATCCTGCCGTTTGTGCCGGAGATCGTTGATGGACAGCGCTGGCAGGATGCGCCCACGCAAACGATCGCCCGCGATCTGCGCTACTTCAGCTTTGAACCGCAGGCGAAGTGGCACGGTTTTGCGGGTTACGCGCGCGATCAGTATCGGGTCGATCCCTGCAAGCTGCTGCTGACCACGGCAGGGATCGATGCGGCCAGCGGGGAATACAGTGATTTTGGGATCCCGGCCACCATTCTGGCCAACTACCTGCGTGAAAACGGCATCGTGCCGGAGAAGTGCGATCTCAACTCGATCCTGTTCCTGCTGACCCCGGCTGAGAGCCCGGAGAAGATGACGAATCTGGTGGCGATGCTGGCGCAGTTTGAGCAGCACGTTAAAGAGGATGCGCCGCTGGCCGAAGTGCTGCCGACGATTTACCGCAAAAACGCGCAACGTTATGCCGGCTATACCCTGCGTCGCCTCTGTCAGGAGATGCACGACCTTTACGTCAGTCATAACGTGAAGGATCTACAGCGCCTGATGTTCCGCGCCGCGGAGTTCCCGCCGGTCAGCGTGAATCCGCAGGATGCACATCAGGCTTATATTCGCGGCGAAGTGGAGCTGGTGCCTATCGCCGAGGCCGCAGGCCGGGTCGCTGCGGAAGGCGCGCTGCCTTATCCACCGGGCGTGCTGTGCGTCGTGCCGGGAGAAGTCTGGGGCGGCGCGGTGCAGCGTTACTTCCTGGCGCTAGAGGAGGGGCTGAATCTGCTGCCCGGCTTCTCCCCGGAGCTGCAGGGTGTTTACACCGAAGAGGATGAGCATGGACGTAAGTATCTGGTGGCCAATATGATGGTGGGGCGCTGATCTGAGGGCGTTTTCGCCTGGCGGCGGGGCACGCTTTGCAGCGGGCTGGCTATGAGTAGGTTACGCTTTGCAGCGGGCTGGCTCTGAGAAGGTTACGCCCGCCAGGCGGTCGGGAGTTTCAGGTTGTCCGTGCAGGCGGACGCGTCAAGGGGCGGACGCCCGCCCCTTAACAATCCCGGCGTCCGGCTGCCTGCGCGCCCCGCTTTGCGGGGTACCCTCGTCACGCCCTGCGGCCAGCGGACCGTCCGGACGCGCCCTCCCTGGCGCGAACCGTCCTTTCGCCGACGTCCTGTCGGCTCATCCTGGCCTCTGGTTGTTCCTCAGCGCTTCGGACGCCTCTCACCAACCCCCGCCTGTGATTTCTTTGTGTTAACTGTGGTGCTGTGTTGTCTGCTGGACTTAAAGCCACAGTCAAAGTCAAAGCCAGTCCCAAAAAACCCACAGCGATAAAGTACCCA
>Ga0308162_1000394_pt1 | contig 47021 bp, 47 predicted proteins | sample PhySR2_FD_201370 | JGI IMG/M metagenome (GOLD analysis project Ga0308162, IMG submission 201370) | Phyllosphere microbial communities from UC Gill Tract Community Farm, Albany, California, United States - DLSLS.R2 | ecosystem: Host-associated > Plants > Phyllosphere > Unclassified | place: USA... | reverse complement strand
TACGCAGGCAGACCCAACCTCACCGCCGGTGAGCTATTTATCATGATTTTCTGTGAAGAAGTCGCCGAACAGCTGGGGATTGATGATTTCGGCGCGATCGTGGCCATTCTGTCCGGACGTAATGTCCTGACTACCCGCACCAAACCGCGCGATGCTCTCAAGGGAACCTCCTATGCCTCACGGGCAGCACGCAGGGTGTTCCCTAAAGCCAAGTTTCCCTTCGGCATTCAGCTGCCAACCATCGTAGGGGGATACCCGCCCCGGACCGCGCGTATTCTTTTTACGCATAAGCTCAGCACCTTTGTCGGACGGGCGATACACGTAGTGGGCTGGGTGATTCTGGCCAGAGACGTTGCCAATATCAGTTTCAATTCAGTCAGACTGAATAATGCCATCGCCCGCGGGGAGGATAAGTTATGGTAGATGACACCCAGACACGCGTAATGGCACTCATTGAGCCGTGGAACGGTCGCTCACTGCTGACGTTCCGGAAAAAAACACTCACGCCAGAGACGTCGCTCAATCTGGACATGAAGCTGGACCCTGAAGATGCTGCGGAATGCCTTCAGAACGTCTTCGATGCGTTTGCAATGGATTCTGACCAGGTGAATTTTAGCCTCTACTATCCAGAAAACCCGCGCGAGGCCATCCCTCTTACTATCGAAATGTTGATCGAGTCAGTCCGGGCCAGGATATGGTGCTATGACTGATACATAAGATGTCAGAGACAGTTATTATTGTTAAGGAGCAATAACCATCCACAATTACGTGCGCGAAGTGCAACGTGAGTTGAGGGCCCTTATTTCCACTTTTTAGCTGGAAATAGAACAGCTTGCCCGCTTCAAAATCAAAATCCTTCGACAGTATACTTGTTGAAGAATCTTCCAATTCATAGTGATCTACTTCGTCCAGAGCGGGGGCATCGTATTGCCAGAATTCACCATCCTGCTCCCGGATTTTGAGATACAGTGAAGGAACAAAGCAGAGCAGGTCCCTTATGCCTTTTCTCAGCGATTCTATGAGATATCCCTCTGGAAACTGTAGCGTCACGGACACCGCATCCCGACGTATCTGGTATCTGAAATAATTGTCACAGTAGTATCCCTGCGAGGGTAGTGTGCGGCTGAAAGTCGGTAATAGAGGGCTTCCTGCAGAGTGCGCAACGGCAGTGGTGGGTAATGTTTCATACTCTTTAGCCAGGGTATGCAGCAATTGTTTTTTATCCGGTGCAGGTAACCTGACCGCATAGGCCATTTCGAGCTCAATTATCAGTTCAACAATTTCCAGGGATGTGAGATGCAGGTCTCCAAGTGTGGAGTGTGACGGAAACGCGTAAGCTTTGATGCGCCTGGCCAGCAGGCGCAGGTTTTTCTCTTCGAGCGCAAATTCATAATGCTTACGTAGTGCATGCTCATCAGTCTTTCCGTTCGGGTTTAACGGAAGGTTATCGACCTGACAGATGTGATTAGGCAGAGCATAGCCAGGCGGGAAAGAAGATGCTGCTCATTATTTTTCTGAGCCTGCAGCAGAAAGCCCCATACCAAGCGACAGTTTTGGTCCCGTTTTTGTGTTTTTCCTGCTTAAAGAATATCCAGTAATCGTTGAGCCGGATTGTCAATTTTCAGTTCATTCATTCTTTTAATATCCTGCAATTCATACCCGGGTTTAATATACCCAGTCTTCCAGAGCCAGATCCGGAACACGCGCAAATTCCCGCGTATTGTTCGTCACCAGCACGGCGCCAGCCGAGATGGCGTGCCCGGCAATCGCCGTATCGTTCGGGCCGATCGATGTCCCGGCCTGGCGCAGCGCCACTTTAATCTCCGTGGTGGCATCCACCGCGGCGCGATCCCAGGGCAGGACGGCATCGAGCCGGGCGCAGAACGCGTCAACCAGCTGTGCGTGTCGCGGCGAGGCCTTCGGGCCGGTGGCGCCGAAGCGCATCTCTGAGTAGGTGATGGCCGACACCACGATGCGGTGGCCGCGCATCACTGCCTGCTCCAGGCGCTTCAGTACGGCTTCCGGCTGCTCGCGCATGATGAACGAGCAGATACAGGTATCCAGCATATAGGTTGTGTTCACAGGTTAAATCGTCCTTCGTCGCTGACAACGTCTTCGCGCTCTGCCATAAAGTCCGGATCGGCCTTTTCGAGTTCAAGGTATGAGCCCCAGGTCGGCCGGGCGGGACGCAGGATGATGCTGTCCCCTTCCCGGATGATTTCGAGTTCGCTCACTCCTTCAAAATCCATGTCACGAGGAAGACGAATGGCGCGATTGTTGCCGTTTTTAAAAATGGATACGGTTCTCATGGTTACTCCTTCCGGTCGGATTTCCGACACTGTGCCGATACCGGCTATTTTTTGTGGCAGAACAGCGCTGCATAGATAAAGCATATGCAATGTATATGCAGATGTAAAGCATATGCATCTGTTAAGTATATGCAGATGCAGGACATATGTATATGCATCACATATTCTGATTTGTCTCTTTTTATCGAAGATCCGAAAAAAGGCAGAAGCGGATCCCGAGAGATATTTTTTGCTGAGGGTCGTTTTAGTAAAATTGAAGGTAACTTTAGGGAGTAAATGCTTTGCCAGTGCGGCATGAACAGCCAAGGCAACCCCGGATATATGGAGGCTCACTATGCATGAGAAATGATCAGGACAGGAAAAGCCGCATAAGCGGCGTTTTTACTGTTCGAATTGTAGAGTTTGTTGTCCTGATGGGGTCCGAAAGTATTTTTCGTCTCAGATCAGAACTGCAAGTTCTGAATCTCAGGCGTTAACTTGATGAATATATTAATTTTTAAGCGCCGAATATTTTTTCCCGATACGTTCCTTCTGAATATTCAGTTTTATACACGCCTCTGTTCTTCAGTTCCGGGATTAAATAGCCTATAAAATCCTCATAAGTTCCGGAGTTCACTATGCTGGGCAGGTTAAACCCGTCCGCGCCGTTTTGCTGTAAAGTAACAATTTTATCAGCCAGTTCTGAAGGACCGCCCACCATAACGCACCCCAGTCCTCCGACAGCCGCACGCCGGATCAGCTCGCCGACAGTTTCGGGACATTTACTGTGACCTGATACTGTAAACTGCTCAGCAAATGACTGAATGGCCTCTGACTGAAAGGAAGCCAGCGGGCGGAGTGAATCCTGGTCGGTCAGATCAATACCCAGCCAGGCAGAAGCTAAAATCTCCGCACCCTTTATATCTGCAAAATGCAGCATATGTTCATACTTCTGCTGAGCGACTCTGTTATTTTCTGCCGTGATAAAAGTTACCTGAGGGATGATACGGTAGGACGTGCGCGGCCTCTTCCGTTCTGAGAACTTATGGATTATGCCGGACATGAGACGGTTAGTATTTTCTACCGACTTACCGGCCAGGAAAACGCACTCTGCATTTTTAGCGGCAAAAGCGAGTCCTGTATCAGATGCTCCGGCCTGGTAGAGAACGGGGTAGCCCTGCGGAGAGTACGCTGACAGACCGTATCCGGAGAATTTTATATAATCCCCCTCAAATCTCACTTTTTTTGCAGATGAAAAGAAAGTGTCATCCGGGATGGTGTTCATCCGGGGGGCGGCGGCCCACATTTCCATGCACAGCGAGACGTACTCCTCTGCATAAAGGTACCTTTCTTTATGATTCAGAGGAGCGATGAACCCCATTGCCTGCATGGCCGATGGCAGATAAGACGTGACGATGTTCCAGGCCATTCTGCCCCGGGTAAGATGATCCAGCGTACTCATCTTTCTGGTAAACAGATAAGGTGTGTCAGCAAAAACTGACGAGGTCATGCCGAAGCATAAGTTACGCGTCACGGATGCCATAAGCGCGACCGCCGGGGCTGGATCGTGAAGAGGGAACTGAATGCCCCTGGACATGCAATATTCTGACTCATCATCTTTCTGAGTATGGAGGCCTAAAACATCAGCAAAAAAAACCCCATCGAACAGAGCGTCCTCCAGCGTGCTGGCCAGCTTTTCCCAGTAATCCGGAGTCATAAAACCGGCACAGTGATTGTCCGGATTTTTCCACTGGCCCGGATTAAGATGGGTAAGGGAGTTAAGGACAAAGGCATTAAAAATTAACGGGCTTTTCATTAAGCACCTCTCTTTCTGTCATCAAAGAGTTCAGCTTTGTCAGAAAGACGCTGATCTGCTCCTTCTTCATATCAGCCCTTAAGGTGATCCGTATTGCCGGGCTTGATTTAGGTACAACGGGGAAAAATACCGGAGAGGTAAGGAAGCCCTCCTCTGCCAGCTTTGTGCTGAGCCAGATGCATTCTTCTGCGCTCAAACACCGAATTAACCTTACCGGACTGGGGCTCGAATCACCTCTTGTGCCGCGGAGTTGATCAAAATGATGGATGTTATCAGACAGCTTTTTTTGCAGCCGGGGCAGCAATGGCGAGTGTTGTATCGCCAGTGAAGCCATTCCGGCACCTATGCCGGCCGCAATCAGGCTCTGGGACCAGTTAACCGGGCCGCCGTACTGTTCAATTACCGGGGTGATCTTTTTATCTCCGTACAGTATAACGCCACCCGAAGCGCCAAATGCCTTGGCCAAGGAAGCAACAATAAAGGTGTTTTCAGGGAGTTCAGTAAAGTAAGAGCGGGCATAACCGGTACCGCAGGTGCCAGAAATGCTCATTGCATGAGAATCATCGTAGAACAGGCCAAGCCCGTACTTACTCTGAAGGCTCACGATTTCAGTGATGGGCGATATATCTCCCATGCTGTAAAAGGAATCAGCGACGTAAATAACATGCTGATTAGTCTTACAGATGTCCTCTAAAGCGGTGACGTCGTTATGGCCGATAGTCATCACAGACGTTTCTTCTGCGCACAATGCTTTTAGATGATTCATTGAATAATGCGCGAACCGGTCGAACACCATTAACGGCTTTATGCCGTCGTTAAAAATACCTGATGCCAGTAAAGGTAACATTGCTGCTGATGCACTGCTGCAGGAAAGCGTTACCAGGGCATGCGCGTTGAAATGATCGCTGAGCGCATTCTGATAGTTGTCCAGCAGAGCGAGGCGGCAGCGGTTCCTTGAGCAGGCTACGCGCAGCGTTGCCTGTTCCTGGATAGCCTTTATGGCACCTTGCTGAATTTCCGGCGCATAGTCCAGGCCAAGATAGGACGTAGTGCAGAAGTGGATGAAATCACGTCCATACTGATCCGTCAGGCTGTTATCTCCGTTTACCGTGACGCTCAGTTGACTAGTTCTGGAGCGACGTGCTGTATTCCAGTGAGGGGATGAAGTTTCATGAACCTTGCTGATATTCGAGTGGGTCTTAACATTATTCATCAATGTTTTCCTTACTTATGCTGAATATATGGCGCAATAATATTCAGACGCAAAGATCCGGGAATGGTCGCACCATATGGAGTGATCGCATTTTAAAAAAAGGTCTCACGCGTTCTGCAGTTACCGCCCAGAAGAATCCGGAAAAATAATTTAACGCACGGTCAGGTACAGGTAAGACCGTCGATCCCTGCCGGTTAAAATCTGTGGGGAGAATGACAGCCTGACATCTTCGGCAGACAGAAAGCCGGTTTCTTTAAATTTCAGTATTTCAGGATCGGAGTCCAGGAAAAAAATAACCTGAGCAAATCCTGAAGGTTCTGCTCTCTCTGGTAAGAACACATCTGAACCATTCAGTTTATTAAGTAGCGCGTTAACCATATCGAAACCCCATGCATCACGGATAATATCCGTAATGAAACTTCCCGCAATGCGGGGGTTAACTTCAATAATATGAACATTATCGGATTCAGTAATGCAGTCAATATGAACAGGTCCCCAGCAGAGATTCATTGTGGCTACGACGTGCTCACAAAGCGCAGCAATATTCCTGATGGCCTTTACACTGAGGTCGGTTTCAGAGGTGTACCCCCGCTCAATAAATAAATCACCGGCCTTTTTTTTCTTCGCCATAATACCTGCGAACTGGCCATCGAATATTTCAACGCAGTATTCGGGGCCGTTTATAAAGCTCTCTATCATTATATCTCCGGAGGGTATAATTTCAGGCAGAGCTTTATACATTTCCCTGAGGCATTGCATGTGGTCTGAAACTTCAGCCGGGGTGTGACACTTTCTTATTCCATGACTCGCCGACCCTTTAGCTGGCTTTAAAACAACGGGAAAGGTTAAATGTTCAAACCGGGATTGATATAACTCATTGTCAAGGTTGTACTGGCATGATGCACCCAGCCTGCAGCCCAGGCTGTTCAGAATTACGTCCTGGTACTTTTTTGAAACACATCGAGAGACAGCCTCAGCATCCGGTCCCGGAATGCCCAGACGATTCGAAACCTGTGCCGCCACCGAAGCATACATATCATGTGCTGTTGTAACCCGGATATACTCGCTGTCTTTACGGATGACATTCTGAATATAGCCAGCGACATTATCTGCCGTAACAGTCAGAGTAACGACATTCACTTCTTCTTTAAAAACATGGGTCAGGTCATCATGTTCAGCAGTGATCACCGTTACGTGCAGCCCCCTGGCCAGCGCCTGGTCCACAAGATTCAGGCTGGTCCCCGTATTCCTGGCACCGATAATAACAAGATGCATAAGTTCCTCGTTTTCCCGGATAGCTCATTGCCCGTATGCAGGAATCGGCACGGGCAGATGATACTGGCTGTCAGCTGTAAGTAAGGCCGCCTGTGCGGCCTTTTCAGATCTCTTATGCGGGCTCGGCTGACGCCTGAGGAACCATAAAGTATTCATTTTCGATTGCCCTGATCGTTTTCCAGTCCCTGTTCAGCTGTTCAAAATTTTCATGAAACAACCCGACCATGCCAATAGCCGTCTGCAGGCCCGTAGTGACCTGGAGCTGACCGTCCGGTTTCACCCACCGCTTTACGCTTACAAATGAAGGGAGGCTTTCAATTCTGTCCCAGGGGAAATTCTGTAACTGACGGCCTGAAACCGGAGAAACCAGCAGGACATGTCCGCAGTAGCCGCTGAATCCCGGGGCCTTACCGATGCTGTCAATAAAGTGCGCATTATTGACAAACGCGTTGACGGTAGCGGACACATGATTTTCCCCCGTCACCGCCGTCGTCAGTAAGGGATCGAGGCTTCCATGCAGACGGGAATTCAGCTCAACGATTACCGGCCCGTCGACGGTTAGCATCACTTCCATATGGGACGGTCCGAATTTAAGGCCGACTGCATCCAGTACTTTTTTGGCATAATCAATCAGTGCCGAGAATCTGTGCTGGGTATGGTCAACCACCATCATTTTTTCAAGGCGCGGTGATTCCCGGCGATCGCGATCCACTTCCCAAACGCTGACAACTTTGTGATGGCCATCGAAAGAAACAATATCAACAATGTACTCCTGCCCCTGCGTGCAGGACTGAACCAGGATTTCGTTCTGATCTTCATCATAATAAGATTTTGAATTGAGAATATTTTCGGCTGCTTCCCTGACCTGAGAAAGGGTGTGGCACACTTTCACGCCACTCACACCGGCTCCCCGGGTAGGCTTCACCACAACCGGCAGGGTAAGATGAGCCTGCGTCCATTCAACGATCTCGTCTGCCTGTTCTGACTGATACTGCCTGGGCGTGAGAAGTCCGCTACGGCTCAGGACTTCTATCTGCTCAAACTTATGGCGGCGTGCCTTGGCAAGATGGACGGGATTTTTGTAAGGAACATCAAGCGCTTCGGCAAGCTCGGCCGCAAGCTCGATACCGCTTCCCCCACCCGGTAATACCACGTCAATCTGCAGATCCTTCAGGTTTTCTGCCAGCACGCGGATATCACCCTGATATACGAGGCTGCGTATAAAGTCAGAATGATTGATCTGCGCCCTGAGGCGTTCCGGCAGTGTCTCACTGCTGAGAACGTGAACACACTGAACACCATAAGAACGGAATGCCGGCGCCAGATACGCGCTGGTTGATGCACCATCCACAATCACGACAGTACTGATTAGTTTCATTTAGTTAGTCTCCGGCTGGAAATTCTGTATAAGGTTTCTGACGTAAACGAACGCCCTGCGCCTGCGGTTACTCAGGTGCTGTGGACCGTAGCAGATGTGCATAAAGGGGTTACTGAGTTCACCCTTTTCAGTAAATGACCAGGGTAACGGGTCGCTTTCGAGGAAAAAATTAACGCAGGCGTAAGCGGCAGGCAGGAAGCCTGCAGGCACCGTGACCTTTTTGCCCTGAAGCTTATCAACGAGGTGTTCAACCATATCAAAGCCATAGGCATCCCGGACAATATCGCAAGTGAAGCTGCCGGCAATCCTGGGATTTAATTCAATGATGCTGGCGAAACCATTATGAACGATGCAGTCAACATGTACCGGCCCCCAATCGAGCCCCGCCGCCTGTACTGCCCGGGCGCCTGTTCCGATAAGGTTACGAAGGGTCTTTTCATCAATATCCAGTTCTGACGTATAGCCGCGTTCCAGAAATTCGGTGCCGTACCGTTTGGACTTGCGCATGGCGCCAACGTAATGCCCGTCGAAATACTCAACGCAGTACTCTGTTCCGGGCTGGTATTCTTCCAGCAGTACCGTATCGCTGGGGACCAGGTCCGGCCGCTGCTCTTTCTGATTAACCAGATAGTCGAGATGGCTGATTACCTCGGAATGCTGACAGCAGAGTTTCACGCCATTACTCGCAGTTCCTTCTGAGGGTTTTATTACTACCGGTAGCTGCAGCCTGTGGAGCGCTTCCCCCCGGGCTTTATGATCTGAAAGGTGGAATTCCGAATAGCCGGATGTCGGGATATTGTTATCGGTGAGTATCCTTTTCTACTGTAATTTTGATACCGCACGAGTAACGGCTGAGGCATCGGGTCCCGGAAGGTCAAGTGCCGAATTGACCTGTGCAGCAACGCTCGCGTACACATCATTAATCGTGGTGATCCTCAGGTCAGCTTCCGGCCTGAGGTATTCTTTTCTAATCCACCCGGAAATAATGCTGACATCAGCAGGCAGGTATTTTATTTCCACTTCCGGAGGGAAAACTTCCTCTAATCTGTCTTCAGGATTGCTGATAATTGTGACGGGCATTCCTCTTTTCAGTGCGGTGCTGACCAGTGCCAGGCTTGTGCCTGTTTTCCGGGTGCCTATAATTACAAGCCTCATCATGCTCCCCTTTCCTGACAATATATTTATTTAAAGAAATAATGCGGCCAGAATGACTCCGGCCACCCGGAGCACCACTGAGATATCAAAGGCAAGCCTTGCGCCAGCGGTCATGCTCTCAGCAGCACCCACTATCAGTGCGCCCAGCAGCGCGACGCCCAGCGCGCTGCCAACCTGCCGGGATACGTTAAAAATGGCTGATGCAGTTGCAGAACGCGTTGACGGCACGTTGCCGAGAATGGCTGATGTGAGAGCCGGGGTGCTTATTCCGGAACCGATCGCCAGGAAAATCATGCTCACCATGACAACGTAATACGGCGTATCCCTGTCGAGGTCATGCAACAGCAGAAAGCTCAGTACACATAAAATTCCGCCGCCAGCAACTGTGAGTCGGGGCGTGAAATATCGGGTAAGACGGCTGCTTGCCACATTGGCAATCATGATCACTGTAAATGGCAGCAGGGCCAGCCCCGTCTGCGTTGGGGAGTACCCTTTTACACTCTGGAAGAAAATGCTCAGAATGAATATCAGAGCATAGAAGGTCAGATTGGAAAGCAGTCCCAGAAGAACGGCAATGGTCAGCACGGAGTTCCGGAACAGAGATAACGGGATCATCGGCTCTGCTGCCCGCGTCTCACGGGCCACAAACAGCAGGGCTGCAGCAAGAGCCAGAGCCAGTCCGGTCCATATTTCTGGTGATAGCCATCCCTCTGCTCCTGCCTCAATCACGGAATACGTGAGCAGGAACAGAAACAGTATGGCCAGGACCTGACCGGGCATATCAAAGCTTTTACTCTTCTCCGCCGGCGTTTCCGCCACAAACCGGTAAGTTGCCCACAGGCTGAGCAGGCACACGGGAAGGTTGACGAGGAAAATGGCGCGCCATCCGAAGGCGGTCGTAAGAAGACCACCGGCGACCGGCCCCATAGCGCTTACTGCTCCCCCGATGGCACTCCACCATCCTATGGCATGGCTTCGCACTACCGGATCGCCCGCGCAGGCGTGGGACAGCAGCGCCAGTGACGTCGGGAGGATCAGCGCCGCACCGGCACCCTGAATGCATCGGGCCGCGATCAGGACATCCACGGAATGCGTAAGGGCACACGTCAGGGAAGCCAGGCAGAAAAGAAAAAGTCCGCTGTTAAAAACCCGGCGGCAGCCAAAGCGGTCTCCGGCTGCGCCCGCCGTCAGTAACAGAGCGGCAAAGGACAGTGTATAAGCGTCAACCACCCACTGAAGTCCTGAAACCCCTGTTTCAAGGCTGCTGCCAATTTCCGGAAGCGCAACATTCACGATAGTCACGTCCAGCTGAACCACAATAAATCCAAAGCTGGTTGCAAGCAGAGTTCCCGTCACGGTATTGCCCTGGCCTCCCGTCATGGCTGATCGATGAGATGTCCGGCTGGCTGGGTTCATAATGTTCCTTTCTGGCATGGCAACTGACAGTAAGCCAGCTGACTCTGTTGCGCCTGCTTCGCCTTTGACGTACGGAGGCAAGGCGGGCTTGTCAAGGCCACCGGCCAGCAGGCTGCCGGTGGCGGTGTGGCTTCAGGCAGCCGACGGCGTTTTCTCGCGCCCCGGTATTTCGGATGCTGCGGTTTTCACGTTGGGATCAAACACGCGGTCTTTAACGGGTACGAACGACCTGAAGTTCCAGAGGTTGCGGGCTACAAAAATGCGCTGTACCCAGCGGAGCGCACGATCGTTTTCATCAAAAGCGGGCTTGAAGCTGTCACGGGAATGCAGGGTAAAACTGTTATTAATGAGGATCAGCCTGCCGGGGCTGATCTGAACGCCGAATGAAACTTCGCGTACTGCCTGATAAAGATTTTCCAAAGCCTGTTTTGCACGCGCATTCACGGCCAGTACCATATCCGGGTAGAAGGCTACGGTCACACGCGGGGCAGAGATAGGGCCTGACAGAATCGGACTCAGGTCAGTATTATCACGTGGTTCAGCAGACGCGCCGCGCCAGCGGTAAGGCACGCGGATAATGAAATTTTTGCCGTACAGATGCTTGATATCTTCTTCTGAAAGTTTTTCCAGCGGCAGTCGGAAATGCGGGTCTGCGGCCCGCCAAGCGGTTCCCCTCTGACGCCCAGTAATATGAGTGCAAGCGGTGACGTATCGCCTTCCGGCATATATGCCTGAGCAGCATTTTCAATATGAAAATCGAGCTCAACTTCAGACCCGAGACCGGTAAACTCTTTGGCTGCCTCTTTATGCGGTGTAAGATTATTTACCAGCTCATGGCCTTCATGAGCAATGGAATAGGGTTCACCCGTAAGCACACCCATTGTCACCAGTATATTTTCAGTCAATACGCCACTTTTGAATGCGCTGCCTGATTCATTATGACGTGGACTGCCGGTGACTGACTTATCTACCGGCAGATTATCAATCTGCAATGAACCGAGCGCGCTCGCTGAAAAGCCTTTAACCTTATTGATTGCCGTGATCACCCTTTAAGGAAATACCGTATAGGCAACCTTTCTGATTTTATTTAAATAAACGTCTGAGCCTGAAGGATCATAGTCAATTTTTTCAAGAACTGATCGGATATATTCTGATTCTTCCGTACTGAGAACAATATTCTGGTCTACATTCGGCTTCATTTATAAATCCTCATCCAGTGTTATATAGGGGGTCTTTACAAAACTATATAAAAACTACTCCCCGAAATTATCTGAGTCAAACCTGTTTGATGAATTATTAGTGACAATTATGCATAAGCAATGAAAGATAGAATCAATAGATTTTCCGCCTATGGATCATTTTTTCACTGTCAACGGATGTGAAACAGTTTCATTTTTATTGATGGCATGAGAATACCCTGAGGCAACGAGCTCAGTGTTTATATGTAAGAGTTAATAACTACATTACTGTAATTATTGCAGATGATGGTGTAAGTATAATCAGCGTGCTTTCATCAAATATTCTTTTATAGAACCTTCCTTTTTCGCTCCAGCCGCAGATAACATTTTTACCTGACGCATGCAGAACAGTCAGGAGCCTGTTCCTTTTTTTTCTCCGGACGGTCATTCCTGCCATCAGCATCACGTTATCCCGGTTACTTATCGTTACTGACAGGCAATGCGAGAACAGAATTGATAAAAAACGCATTTGATCTTCGCAGATTTTCAATTTTTGGTTTCACTTTCCCGTATAACCTCATACCTTCCAGCATCATAAAAAGGCCTTCAGCCATAACGCCGGCATCATAGTCATTCCGGAATACGCCTTTCTTCTGGCCCTTTTGCAGAATGCGCGTCAGCCGGGAAATCAGGCCTGAAAACATATATTCAATCAGCTCCCGGACAGCCTCATCACCAGGAAGCAGTTCACTGGCCGCCGCAATGGAAAAGCATCCCCGTGATCCATCAGGACCGGCGGTGAGCTGTGCAAAAAAATCGAGCGTCTGGGTCAGGGCTGTTTCGGGTTCAAGTTCGTTTTCACGCTGCGTGAGGCGCCGCAGGCCGCCATCCATGTACTGACGAAGCGCAGCAAGGAAGATGGCATGTTTGTCGGGATAAAGTTTATAGATGCTTGCGCTGGCCAGCCCCGATTTTTCTCTAAGATCGGCAAGAGATGTCGCCCTGTAGCCCTTCTCCCAGAACAGTGCCTGAGCAACGTTCAGAAAGTCAGTAGGGTTAAATTCTCTTGGTCTGCCAGCGTTTTTTTTCATGGATCATAAACCTTTATTGTGGATTACTTAATCTACAATCCGTTTAATGCTTTCGTAAAGCGTTTTTAACTAAAATTTTACTTTTGGTGATGGTGAGGTAAAGAGGATAAGGCGGGACGGTATGGAACGTTGTGGTGCGGGCCGGTCTGATCCTGTCTTCTGATTGATGTCGCCTCTCAGACACTCAGGCTGAGCGAATTTTAGTCATGACGCAGCTTTTAATCTTAAAAGCAATAATTTCCACTTTCAGTCAATAATTCAGCATAAGTTCTATTTTATATCAGATGCGCCATTCTGGCTGCCTATTCACTGTATGCTGCTCACGTCTCTTTCTCCTGATTCAGAAGAGCCGAAAAAGGGCAGAACCGGATCTTTCTTCCCTGGTGGCGGTTTTTTGCGCATGGCACTACATATCGTGTCTCTGTCATCTGCATTAACCACTACATATGGTGTAATGACGCGAGCCAGGGCCGTCTGCGCCGGGCTTTTCCCCGCCCCGCCGCCGTGTTACGCTTCCGGTTAATGCTATAAATTGAAAAAGTCGGATCATGACAGGATGGGCATCAGGTAATTTCGAGTGGTTTATTTAAGCAAACTATTGGTAACCAGGAATAAAATAAGCACACTCATAATATCTTTGATTAATTTTTACATATTGAGTAAATCAGCTCTTCTGTAAGAACGCTATGAATCCTCCGGAAAACTGTTACGTTCGAATCCATGAAAGCCCATGATAATTTCAGCTACGCCTTCGAGAAAATCCTGTACGGAATTACTTCCTCTGAAAAGAGAGACGCAGACTTCGCGAACGGAACCGCGCTGAAAATATTCAGCAGAAAATATGCGGAGTTCCGTCAGGTGCTGAGCGACGCAGGTGAACTCGGTGACCACGAGTGCGATCTGGACACGTTTGCGCATGGCATTGACGTTCTGCAGGGCTATTTTGACGGCACTACCGGCGGCCTGACCGAGCGCCTGCCGGTATAGTATTGCATCGTCTGATTTCGCTGTCCGACCCGCAGTACGTGGACCAGCAAGAGCTGATGGTCTCCACACCGAAATTTTTGCTTAGGCGCTGTCATGCTGAGACCGACCGTACCGAGAAAAGTCAGGCTCTGGGCCGTGACAGACATCGCAGTGTGCATCTGGCTGAACGAGGCTGGACGGGATTACATTTTCATTACTTTTCAGCAGTAGCTACGCCATGCATATGCTCTATGCGGACATTCCAATGAGGATGCTGCAGAGCATGATGTGGCACAAAAGCGTGAATTCGACAAATATCTATAAGAAGGTATTTGCGTTGGCGGCAGGGTGCAGGGTGCAGGTTCAGATACTATCGCCATACTGAAAAGGGTATGAGGCTGTTAATCATACGAAAACAAGTGTTATAAATGGCTAAAATATATTCTTCCGCTGCTGCTTATCCTCGCCCTGGCTGGCTTTTAATCCCGCACGACAGTGAGGAAGACAAAGCGTATTACGTCGCGGTGTTCTGCGCAATTGATCACCAAGGTCAGCAGCCGTTCGACCAGCAGATGCGAAATGTTATTGAAGGCGGCAATTCTGACTATGCGCTGCAGAAAATAGCCTATAAACCGCGGCTGGGACGCAGCGTGATTGGCCGCTGGGAGCAACTGAAAGCCGATGAGCAACAGCGCGCCGCGCAGGATAATGTTGTCTGCCAGCAACTGCTGATGCGCTAAGTGGTGGCGGAGAGTAATGTCTGATGATTCACATGATGAAGGAGAAAATATGACCCTGCCAGAACGCAAAAATTACCCGCAACTGGGCGAAGTAAAAGCGCCTTATGTCCACGCAGTGAAACATGGCGAGACGCTGTATGTCTCAGGGCTGACCGCTTTCGGTACGGCGGCTCAGCAGGGAGATATGGCTGAACAGGCAGAAGCTATTTTTGATCAACTCAGGGCAGTTGCCGCAACTGAGAATACGTCGCTCGCAGCGCTGCTGAAAGTCACGATATTCATCACCTCTTTCACAGAGATCACCGCGCTGCGGGAAGTGCTTTATCGCAACTACGGCGAACATCTGCCCGCCAGCTCGCTGGTACAGGTCAGCGGACTGTTCTCCGCTGACCTGCGCATAGAGATTGAAGCCATTTTTGCCCTCTGAATGGCACTCCGCAGCAACGCCGCTGCTACAGCCGCAGATCTGCAGCGGCAGCGCCTCGCGCCAGATAACCGATGCGATAAACCTCCGGACCGGACGCTGGTCGCTGCTGAGATGCGTTAACCGTTAATCCCTGCCAGCGGGTCACATCCCAGGCGCTGAAGCCTGCTTTCGCCGGCAGTGCTGCCAGGTTCGTATGTGGCGAAATCGTCCAGCGGTTTAGTGTCATAAAACGGGCTTCAGCCAGATTAGTGATGAAAGTCGATTCCTCAAACGCCAGCCAGCTTTCGATGATCGGCCAGCCAAAATCCCTGACCAGCGTCGCAAAGCTCGGGCTTTGCAGGAAACGCTGCATGCCACTCGCCTCCCGCCAGAAATAGAGCGGCGCATAGCGATTTTCATTGAGTACTCCATCCTCACGGCAGGCGTAAAGATACGCTTTTGCCACCAGCCCTGGAAAGCCATCCAGCCGGGCTCCGTTCAGACTGATGCGCTGTTCGATGATGCCCATGTCATAGTCAGCGGGCAGCGTAAAGCGATAGTGCATGATAATCATAACGCCGCCTGTGCCAGCATCCGGCCGCCGCTAAAGCTCCACTCTTCGGTGCTGTTAAACTGAATGATGATCATCACATCATCAGGATCGATTGCCATCTTTGTCTGAAGTGCCGCGCAAAGTGCGTGATAAAAGCGTTGCTTCTGTTGCCGGGAACGCGAACGGCCTGCCGTTATCTGAAATAGCACGAAATTTTCGCTGCGGCCTCCGCTGAGATAACGGCGATCAAACACACGCTGAGAGCCAGGCAGCATCTCAATGATCTGAAAACAGTCCTGCTCTGGAACGTCAAATTCTGCGACCAGCGCCTGCTGCAGCAGCGTGGAGAGAAGATGAAGATCTGCATCGCTGTAACCTTGCCGCAAGGTAATCCGGGTGAAGGGCATCAGTGATTATCCTCCAGATAGCTCAGCGCGGTAACGGCAGCAGGCCAGCCTGCATAAAATGCCAGATGCGTGAAGCTCTCCACCAGTTCATCCAGCGTCAGTCCATTTTGCCGGGCGTAGTTAATGTGCCACGGCAACTGCTGGACGCGTCCCAGCGCAGTTAGGGTTGCCAGCGTCAGCAGGCTGCGCTCACGTGATGACAGCAGGCCGCGCTGCCAGATATCATCAAACAGCACCTGCCGCGTCAGTTCAGCCAGTTTTGGCGCGCGCTGCGCCAGTGTTTCCCGATCCAGTGATTTTTTCATTGCACGCTCCTCGTTGGTCAGAGAGAGTGTCACTCAGCCCGTTAATCCTGAAAATCAAATTAATCAGCATCCACTATCCTCATTTTAAGGACAATGATGAACACAGTACCGGAATCGCTCGATATGGATGCGCTGCGCAGTTTCGTGGCGGGTATTGATGCGGGCAGCTTTGCTCTTGCGGCACAGCACCTCTGCCGGTCAACCTCAGCCGTCAGTGCGCAGCTTAAAAAACTCGAGCAGCAATGCGGTACCGCGCTGGTGATGAAAAAAGGGCGGCATCTGCAATTAACCCGCAGTGGCGAGCAGTTGATGAGTTACGCAAGACGTCTGTTGTCACTGAACGATGAGACCTTGCGGGCCGTGAAAGGCGAAGCATTGCAGGGCGAAATTCGCATCGGCATGCAGGAGGATTTTGGCGAGGCGCTGATGCCTGCCATTCTCGGCGCGTTTAACCGGCAGCATCCGGGCGTGATGCTGACCGCTCGCGTCGACAGAAATCTGGCGATCTTAACGGCACTGGCTCGTCATGAGCTGGATTTAGCGCTCCTGTGGCAGGCGGAACAGCAATCCGGCACGCAGGTGATCGGTCAGTGTCCGTTAGTCTGGATACAGCATCCGGCATTTGATCTGGCGGGGATTCTGCAGCGTGGCGAACCGCTGCCGCTGGTGGCATTTGAGGCGCCTTGTGTGATGCGATCCCGCGCTACCGGGGCGCTGGATAAGGCAGGCATTCCGTGGCGCGTGGTGTTTACCAGTCACAGTCTTAGCGGCATCTGGGCCGCGCTGCAGGCCGGGCTGGGTATCACCCTGCGCACCCGCGCGGGGTTGCCGGAGGGGCTGGTGACAGAATCACAGCGACTGCCGCAGCCTGGCCATCTGGGTATTGCGCTGGCCCGCTCAGACCAGAGTGACGATCCCGCTCGTGCGCTGTTGCAGCACCTGATCACCGAAGCCGCCCTGCCCTACGTTCAGGGCTGAGTTAAAATGCCTGCTGAATCAGCAACGAACAGTATTCCGCTGAAACGTCACGATCACCAAACAGTATGTGGAACATCACGGGCGCGACAGCGACATCGACGAGGCGATCAACGTCAAAACCCGCTTCGTCGCGCGCGATGGCCCGGTTATTCAGGGTTTCAAGATGCTGATAGGTGAATCCACAGCATTTATGGCTGGCCGCTTCAGCATGACTGCCAATCACATCGGCAAGCAGTTCACGACCCACTTTCGAGGACATCTCTTCAGCATACTGCTGAAGGAACGCGGTGAGATCGCCGATCATCGAGCCGGTATCTTCCGGATCGGCAATCGGTCGCATCCTCGCCACGGCCACATCCGCCAGCAACTGGGCCAGATCGCCCCAGCGTCGATAAATCGTGGAGGGTGTTACACCTGCCTGTTCGGCGATCATCGGTACGGTAATGGCGGAACGATCCCGCGTTTCCAGTAGCCGGTTAACGGTATCATGCACTTCCGCCTGAATACGGGCGCTGCGCCCACCCTGCCGAATCATCTCCCTCGCCATCTCGTTCTCCTGCTTTTTCAGCGTCAACGTTTTGGTTAACGCAACGATGTTGCATTAACAGATAGCGGCAGTGTACCGCATCTCTGGCTGAGCAGGCGCTAAAGTGTGCGATCGGGCGTGTGACACTCAGGGCTGAAGTTTACTCAGGCCTGCTTTGACCGGCTCTCCGCTGAAATGAGACGAACGGTTGTCTGATGCGCCTATCCACAACAAACTGACTGCCATTACCGCTGAAATAAAAATCGTACGAATATCCATAAATCCTCCCCTGAGTAAGGCGGTTAAGGTAATCCAGTGAGCAGGAAAGTAATCGCGGGATAAGAGAGGGTTTCTCAGAGGTTTAAGGCAGTAAGAGGACGCAGACAAAACTGCGCCCGACTCGCAAAGAGGAAAATCAGACGTTAAGCGCGTTACCAGCGTCAAGCCATTCACGTCGGCTGAGGGCATACATCAGGCTGGGAGGCAGCCCTTCGAGATCGTTAACCTTTTTCAAAAACGTTAAGCCTGCTTTTTCCAGCACCCGGCGCGAAGCCAGATGGTTTTCACGCACCACGCCCGTGATGACGCTGAGTCCGGCCTCCTCAAATCCGTAGCGAATGGCTCTGCGTGAAAGCTCAGTGGCATATCCTTTACTCCAGGCATCTGGCTCAAACCGGTAGCCGAGATTATTAGTCTGACGGCCGTCAAACTGGCTTCTGAAGACGCCACCAAAGCCGATAATTTTTTCCGGATGTGCTTTCTCGAATATTGTCCAGTCGCCGAAACCCTGATTCCGGTAGCTATCCTGTATGCGCTCCATGGCCTGAACAGCAAATTCCCTGTCAGGCCACGGGCCTCGCGGGTTAAATTTATGCGTTTCCGGGTCGCCATAAATTCTGAAAAGGTCGTCAAGATCCTCACGAAGGGTAAATCTGTAGAGCAACCGCTCTGATTCCCAAAACATCCTTTGCTCCTTTTGGATACTGATCAGGTTAATCCTTTATATCAGCAGGTTGTTCTGATACCAACACCTGGGTTTAACAGGTCTGGCCCGGTAATCCCTTTCTGTCTAGCCGGGATTGACGGATCACAGTGAATAGTGATCACAAAGGACGACGCAGTGGCTCTGACTCTGCAGTTATTGGTGTTAAAGTCCTGGTTAAACCTGCGCGTCGGATCTGTGGTGTCTTATCGTCAGCGTCCTGAGGATCTGATCAATAAAAGGAAAGTGCAAACATGCCTGAACAGAACAGCTTAGTGACGGAACTGACCGAACTTGAACGTCTTTACGGCACTGTCGCCCGGCCTTCTCTGGCTAAGGTGACCGATCATATTCATCCCGCCTATCGTCCGTTTATAGCCGCCTCGCCTTTTGTGGCGCTGGCAACATCGGGACCGGAGGGGCTGGATGTTTCACCGCGCGGCGATCCGGCCGGATTTATCGAAATCGAAGATGATTACACCCTGCTGCTGCCGGACAGACGTGGCAATAATCGCATCGACAGCCTGCGTAATATTTTAAATGACAATCGGGTTGCGCTACTTTTTCTCATTCCCGGCATCGGCGAAACGCTACGCGTGAACGGTACGGCGGCGATCAGTACCGACCCGGCGCTGCTTGAGCGCTTTGCGGTCAACAATCAGCAGCCCAAAACCGTGCTGCGCATCCACGTGGAGAGCGTTTTCTTTCAGTGCAGCCGGGCGATTATCCGCTCCGGGTTATGGAATGCTGAAACGCAGATTGCGCGGCAGTCGCTGCCCAGCACCGGCTCGATTCTGAAACAGATTGCGGAAATCGATGGCGATGCCTATGACAAAGCGCTGCCAGAGCGATTAAAGAACTCGCTTTACTGATCGCCGTTGGTGACCAGCCGATCCTGCCCTTGCGAGAGTGTTACGCAATGCTCTCCAGTATCTGCTTTGCCTGAAGGTAGTCGTAAGAGGTCACTTCAATCTTATTATCACTGAGATCGCTGAAATAGACGGACATCGACACGTCGTGGTCACTGACGCTGAAAGGGATTTTATTCTTACTGAGTACAGGCAGGAGTTCGTTAAAGGATGACGCGGCCACCCCGAAAGCTACCGTGTGACCAGGTGGCTGGGATTTTCTGAGGAAAAGAGAGAGGGATGCACTGTTATTCCTGATGACAAGTGGACCGCCCTGCTCAAACCAGAAGTACAGTGCATCATCGCGGGAAAAGCCCAGGATTTCGTTATACCATTGCTCTGCCTGCTCAATATTTTCAACATAAAGATGGATATGATCGATCTCAGCTATCTTCATCATCTGGCTCCATGATTGTTTTTAACAGTGAGACTGGTCGAAACAGTATTGATAGACAACCCGCAGAGCACATAAAAACACGTTGCAGGAAAGAGACAGAGAAGAATAAAGGACAATGGCCTGACGAGAAAAAACACAGGCGAAGGAGGCAATTGAGGAGCATCACGCTTTAGTGGCTATGACGCTTTCATCAGGTCACACACTTACAGTTTAAATGAGGCCTGTATGCCTTCCCGGATTGAATAAATCAGTAATTTATTAAAATCTTGCTGTCGCAGAGTTTTATTTATCGCGGGTCGATAAGGTCTATAACCAGAGACAATATTTCATCCATAACATATGGCTCTACCCTGGCAGCATAGCTTGCCTTACTCGCTGTCAGGTCAAGCGAACGCACCTGATAACACAGCGCCACGCCGGTCACCTTGCCGGTATCTGTGCTGTTACCGTCCAGAAACACAGTGACTCCCTGTGAGCGCGACGCAACGCCGCCGCTTGTTACCGGCACACAAACTGCCGTCCCCAGAGCTGCAACTAACTCGCGCTGAGAGATAACAAGATAATAATGCGGCCCTTTAAACTCACGCCCTTCAACCGGATCACCATTAACGTGCCAGATTTCGCCCTTCTGCGGCACCCTCCTTGAAACCATCAGATATGCTCCCTTCCCTGCGGCGCGTCATTCAGTCCGTCGACGGCCTCGTCGTTATAACTCTGGATTTCAAGCTGATCAATACCGGCCAGCAACTGAGCAACGGTCCGGCGACCGCGTGGTACACGCGTAACCGGCACTATATTGACGGATTCGCCCTCAGCGGTCACGTCCAGCTCAATGCCGACGGTCCAGCCTGCTCTGGCAGCAATCTCACTGGGGATAGTCAGCACGACAGCTCCGCCCTGCTGACGAAGTTTTGTTGATGCCATGCGTCCTCCGGTGTGTAACTTAGTAACACATAGCTTAGCATAAGGTGACACTAAGTCACATCGCAATAAACGTTAAAGCAAAGATATTGCATTAAGCTCAGAATCACCGTATACCTTATTAAAAGCTAATCCTTTGCATTAAGGCGACTCCCATGAACCCCATCCTGACAGCGCAGGCGGCTACCCGCACCACGCTTTTTGGCTTTACCGGTGCGGCGCTGATCTCAGCCACCAGCAGTGCGCCAACGCCGCTCTACCCGCTTTATCGCAGCCTGTTTCATCTGACGCCGACCATGCTGACGCTGATCTTTGGTGCTTATGCTTTCGCGTTGCTGGCCGCGCTGCTGACGGTGGGTAAAGTGTCGGATTATACTGGCCGACGTCCACTGATGCTGCTGGCACTGGCGATTAACGTGGTCGCGCTGATGATCTTTATGGTGGCCAGTTCGGCCCCAACCCTGATTGCCGCCCGACTGGTACAGGGCTTTGCTACGGGTATTGCACTGCCGACCTTCGGTGCCAGCCTGATTGACGCCAGTAAAACCCGAGGACCCCTGCTCAATTCGTTCACCGCGTTTCTCGGGATGACGCTCGGCACGCTGACAGGTGGCATTCTGGTTAGCTTTGCCCCTTTCCCTACGGTCACGGTTTACGCGCTGCTGATGGTGCTGATGATAGTCGCGATGGCGCTTCTGCCACTGATACCTGAAACGATTGCGCCTCAGCCTGGGGTACTGGCCGCGCTACGGCCTCAGGTTAGCATTCCGCGACGCGCACTGGGCCCGTTGCTGAAGGTGACGCCGGTGAACATCGCAACATGGATGCTGGGCGGATTTTATCTGTCACTGATGCCCACGATGGTGGCAAATGCAACCGGCCTGACATCGCCGTTTATCGGCGGCTCGATTGTGGCAACGCTGATGCTAAGTGCAACAGCAGCCGTATTACTCTTTCGTCCGTTGCCGCCCGCGCGGGCATTAGTTATTGGAACCCTTATGCTGATGGCGGGTGTCGGTGTCACACTGACAGGCCTTTCCCTGCACAGCGTGGCCCTGCTCTATATCGGCACCGCCATTGCGGGTCAGGGGTTTGGATCGATTTTCTCCAGCGTGCTGAAGATCATTATGCCGTTAGCAGAGAGTCATGAACGGGCCGGGTTGTTCTCCGCTTTTTTGATCAAAAGCTATCTCGCCTTTGCCCTGCCCGCGCTTGCGGCCGGTATTGCCGCACCCCATATCGGGCTGACCAACACCGCCTGGCTCTATGGCATGACCATTATTATGCTGGCGCTGGTGTCACTCCTGGCGGTCAGAGGTCGCGCTTTAGCTGGCACGGCCTGTTCTTAAACACCACTGATGCGGCCAGAGATCGGCCGCGTCATCCACAAACGGCGATTTTCACTTACACTCAACGGATTAATTCCAGGCGCAGTCACTGCGCGATGCCGTGAGTATGATGTCGAAATCCAAGTCTGATACGGTCCTAGCCCGTTTTTCACCCGCCATCCGACGCTGGTTTTCTGCTGCCTTTGCTGCGCCGACGCCGGTGCAAAAGGCGGCCTGGCAGGCGATTGCCAGTGGAGAGCATGCGCTGGTGATCGCGCCTACCGGTTCCGGAAAAACACTGGCGGCCTTTTTGACTGCCATCGACACGCTGTTTCAGGTCAGAACTGACCAGCCTGCTCCCACACGCGAAACGACCACCCGCATTCTCTATATTTCACCGGTCAAAGCGCTGGCAGCCGACGTGCAGCGCAACCTGAATCTGCCGCTGACAGGCGTTTACGCCGAGCGGCAGGCGCTGAATGAGCCAGAAATCACGCTGAATATCGGGATGCGATCCGGTGATACCCCCAGCGCGGAGCGCGCCAGGTTGTTACGTCGCCCGCCCGATATCCTGATCACCACACCCGAATCGCTGTTTCTGATGCTGACTTCCAAAGCACGCACCACGCTACAGGGCGTCACCACGGTTATTGTTGATGAGGTGCATGCGGTGGCGGGTTCAAAGCGCGGTTCCCAGCTGGCGCTGAGCCTGGAGCGGCTGGACGCGCTGCTGCCACAGCCCGCCCAGCGCATCGGGCTTTCTGCCACGGTGCGACCGGTTGAACGGGTAGCGGCCTTTCTCGGCGGCTGTCAGCCGGTTCAGGTGGTTAATCCTGCCGCCGATCGCACGCTGCACCTGACGATCGAAGTGCCGGTTGAGGATATGACCGATATTGCCAGCGCCGATGACCTGACCGGTGAAGCGAGCACTGCAAGCGGATCGATCTGGCCACATATCGAAGCGCGCATTCTGCAGCAGGTAATGGCCCATCGCGCCACGCTGGTGTTTGTGAATTCGCGCGGCCTGGCAGAAAAGCTGACGGCGCGGCTCAATGCGCGTTACCTGGCGAAGCAAACCGCTGATGAACGGGATACAGAGCGCGCCGACGAAATTATAGTCCGATCACACCACGGCTCCGTCTCAAAAGAGCAGCGAGGCGAGATTGAAGCTGCCCTGAAGCAGGGCAGACTGCGCTGCGTGGTGGCGACCTCCAGCCTGGAACTGGGCATTGATATGGGGCCGGTGGATCTGGTGATTCAGGTCGGCGCGCCGCTGTCAGTCGCCAGCGCCCTGCAGCGTGTGGGTCGCGCCGGACATCAGGTTGGCGGCATCTCCACCGGCATCCTGTTTCCCCGCACCCGGCGTGATCTGCTGGATTCAGCCGTGATATTACAGTCGATGCGGGCGGGTCACCTCGATGCGCTGGCTCCGCCCCGTAACCCGCTCGATATTCTGGCGCAGCAAACGCTGGCGGCGGTGGCAATGGATCCTTTGCAGGCCGATGATTGGTATGCGCAGGTCTGCCGGGCCGATCCATTTCGCACTCTCTCCCGTCGGCTGTTTGATGCCACGCTGGATATGCTGGCGGGTAAATTTCCGTCAGATGCCTTTGCTCAGCTGCGGCCACAGCTGGTATGGGATCGCCAGAGCGGACTGCTGACGGCGCGACCTGGTGCTCAGAATCTGACCGTGACCAGCGGCGGTACCATTCCCGATCGCGGCATGTTCAGCGTCATCCTGCCCGAAGGCGAAGAGCAGGCGGGCTCTCGTCGGGTCGGCGAGCTGGATGAAGAGATGGTCTATGAGTCTCGGATCAACGACATCATTACTCTGGGGGCAACGTCGTGGCGCATTCAGCAGATCACGCACGATCAGGTGCTGGTGGTTCCCGCGCCAGGCCGTCCCGCCCGTTTGCCCTTCTGGCGCGGTGAGGGCATTGGCCGTTCTGCCGATTCAGGTGCCAGCCTCGGGAGGTTTCTGCGTCACCTGAACAGTGCTTCACCGGATGCTGCGCAACAGCAGCTGCACGCGCTGGGGCTGAATGCCCGTGCAGTGACAAATCTGCTGGCTTTGCTGGCTGAACAACGTGTCGCGACCGGCGTACTGCCCGACGATCGCACGTTACTGATTGAACGCTGCCGGGACGAAACTGGCGACTGGCGGGTGATTCTGCACTCGCCATGGGGAAAGCGGGTCAATGCGCCCTGGGCGCTGGCAATTGCCGCCCGGATTCAGCACCGCCTGGGTATTGATGCTTCCGTCGCAGCCAGCGATGACGGCATCGTAGCCCGCTTTCCCGCCAGCGAAGGGCATCTGCCCGGCGCTGACCTGTTTATATTCGACGCCGACCAGCTCACTCAGGACGTTACGGAGAGTGTCGGGCAATCAGCACTGTTCGCTGCCCGCTTCCGGGAGTGTGCCTCTCGCGCACAGCTGCTGCCGAGGCGCAATCCGGGTAAGCGCTCACCACTCTGGCAGCAGCGGCTGCGCGCCGGTCAGTTGCTAGCCGTCGCCCGACAGTATGATGATTTCCCTATGCTGATCGAAACCGCACGCGAATGCCTGCAGGATGTGTACGATCTGCCTGCCCTGCACCAGCTGATGGAACAGCTGGCACAGGGAGACGTAAAGCTGGTTGAGGTGATGACCGAACAGCTCTCTCCTTTCGCCGCTCCACTGTTGTTTGGCTATGTCGCAGAATTTATCTACGCCAGCGATGCTCCACAGGCTGAACGACGAGCCTCACTGCTGGCGCTCGACAGTAATCTGCTGGGTGAACTGCTCGGCCAGACCAGCAGGCGTGATTTGCTGGCACCTGACGTGGTTGAGCAGGTCGGACAGGAACTGCAGCGCATTGATTCCCGCTATCAGGCACAGCACGCCGAAGGCATTATCGATCTGCTGCGCGATCTCGGTCCGCTCTCCGTTGCCGGTATTTCGGCGCGGTTCAGTGGCAATCACCAGCAAATCGCAGAAGCCGTGTCGCAGTTTGCTGCCGCCCGGCGCGTGATCCCGGTGACGGTCGCTGGTGAAGCTCGCTGGGCCGTAATTGAAGATGCGGCTCGCCTGCGCGATGCGCTGGGCACTGAGCTGCCTGACGATCTGCCCGACACATTTCTGGAGACGCAGACCGATCCACTACGCGATCTGGCGAACCGCTACGCTCGCACCCATACGCTGTTCACCGCCCGACAGTTGGCAACTCATTTGGGACTGGGTGTAGCCGTAGTGAATGCGGTACTGCTACGCCTGTATCAACAAGGTAGCCTGCTGAACACAGATACGGCAGCGGACACATCGGAAACGGAGTGGGTTTCCTCAGAGATCTTCAAAAGGTTGCGCTTACGTTCACTGCAATCAGCACGCGAAGCAACCCGGCCGGTTTCACCCGCCGCCTGGGTCAGCCTGTTGCTGACGCGGCATGGCCTGATTAACCACGCGCATCAGGGTGTCAGCGGGCTGCTGCGGGTGATAGAGCAACTGGCGGGCTTGCCATTACCTGCTTCTCTGTGGGAGTCACAAATCCTGCGCGCCAGGATTGCCGACTATCAGCCTGCGATGCTCGACGAATTGTTAGCCAGTGGCGAAGTGATCTGGTGCGGACATAGAGCGCAGGGACAGAATGATGGTCTGATCTCGCTGCACCTCACCGAATTCGCTGCTGAGACGCTGCCGGAGGCAGACGCCACACTCCCTCTTACGCCAATCCAGCAGGCGATGATCGACGCACTGAGCCGCGGCGGCGCATGGTTTGTTCATGAGATTATGGCGCAGATGGGCGCACCAGAGACACAACCCACCGACGTCTATGACGTCCTGTGGCAACTGGTGTGGCGAGGGTATGTCACGGCAGATAGCTGGATTGCGGTACGTAGGCTGCTGACCACGCCCGGCGTGACCCGTTCACGACCAGCACGCACTCTGCGCACCCGCTTTGGACAGCGCTTTACGCCTGGTGCTTTGCCCGCACGGCGGCCAGCGGTCAATACGCTGGCCGGGCGCTGGTCAAAGATTAACCGGCAGGAAATTGCGCCTGCCCGACTGGCTCTCTCGCTGGCAGAAAATCTGCTTGATCGTTATGGGGTGATCACGCGAGGCAGTGCAGTTTCAGAGCAGATCCCCGGTGGGTTTCCGGCATTGCAGCCCGTACTGCGCAGCATGGAAGATGCCGGGCGACTGCTGCGCGGACAGTTTGTTGCCGGGTCAGGTGGTGCGCAGTTTGCTGACCACCAGACCATTGAGCAGCTTCGGGCGCTGGCCGAAGCCCCGGCCAGTGGTACTGAGGCGGTGGCGCTGGCTGCACTCGACCCCGCCAATCCGTTTGGCGCGATGCTGAGCTGGCCGCTTCATGCCAGCGGCATACGCCCGACGCGTCGTCAGGGCGCGCGGGTCGTGATCGCCGGCGGCGCGCTGATGCTCTTTCTGGCACCAGGAGGAAAAGAGTTGCTGACGTTCAGCGACGACCTCGCACAGCTTGAGACCGCAGTCGCGGCGCTGGGCGTGGCGCTGAAACGTGAAAAGCCCGTAAGTTTTACGCTGGAGACGGTAGATGGTAAAGCGGTATCGCAGTCACCGCTGCTTAACGCATTGCGACACGCCGGTTTTTCACGGGTGCCGCAGGGATTTAGCTGGTATAGCTGACAGGTTTTTCGCGCGCATTTATTTCGCGCACAAAATCGATAAACGCCTGAAGCGGAGCCGGAATCAGACGGCGATCGTTGTAGTAAAGCCACGGACCGGAAAAGGTCAGCCACCAGGGTTGCAGTAGCGGTTCCAGCCTGCCGTTGTCCAGGGCCGGTCTGAGCCACTCATCAAACAGATAGATCACACCACTTCCGGCAATCGCGGCCTCTACAGCCAGATCCATTGCCCCGCCGACGGACACCACCAGCGGCCCGCGAGTTTCAACGCTGATCTCTTTCCCTTCGCGGCTGAATGTCCAGTCAGCCATGATGCCGCTGGCATAACGGCCACGCAGACAACGATGATGGATCAGATCGCGAGGGTGAGCCGGTCGGCCATGTTCCGCAAGATAAGCCGGAGAGGCGGCCAGCGCGAACCGCTGCTGACGGGGGCCAATGGGCATCGCCACCATATCCTGCTCCAGCCGCTCTTCATAACGAATCCCGGCGTCGCAGCCGTCACGAAAGACATCCTGCACGCTGCTCTCAGCCACGATTTCCAGCTGAATATCGGGATAGCGCCGCAGAAATTCCGGTACCAGCCCGGGCAAGACCAGCCGGGTGGCGCTAACCGGGACATTCAGCCGCAGCGTGCCGCCTGGCATGTTGCGATAGCGATTCACCGCATCGAGCGCGGCATTAACTTCATTCATGGCGGGCAACAGACGTTCCATCAGCGCCCTGCCCGCTTCAGTTAATACTACCGTGCGTGTCGTCCGGTGAAACAGTCGGATACCTAGCTGCTGTTCTGCCCGCCGCACCGCATCGCTCAGGCGCGACGCGTTGCTGCCTGTAATACGAGCGGCTTCCCGAAATCCTCCCGCTTTTGCCACCGCCACGACAGCATCCAGCAGCGCCATATCGATTGCCATTGTGCATCATCCCGTACAGTCTGTCCTGATTTCACCGGATAGTTGCACAGCTAAATCACCGTTACAATTGATCTACATTCACGCAGGAGGTTTTCATGTCAGACATCACCATGACTTATCCGTTAGGCGATCGTGAAGTTAACCGTCTCGGCTACGGCGCAATGCAGCTGGCCGGGCCAGGCGTATTCGGGCCGGTAAAAGATGAAGCAAAGGCAATTCAGGTTTTGCGCGACGCCATCGCGGCGGGCGTCAATCATATCGACACCAGCGACTTTTATGGCCCGCACGAAACCAATCAGTTAATCAAAAAGGCGCTCCATCCCTATCCACAGGATCTGACAATTGTGACAAAAGTGGGTGCCCGCCGCGATGCAAAAGGCGGCTGGCTGGCGGCGATGGAACCTGAAGCGCTGACCCAGGCGGTGGAAGATAACCTGCGCAATCTGGGGCTGGACGTGATTGAAGTGGTGAACCTGCGCAGTATGCTGCATCCGGCGAAGCCCAAAGAGGGCTCTCTGGCACCGCAGCTGGAGGCGCTGCTGTCATTACAGGCGCGCGGACTGATTCGGCATATTGGCCTGAGCAACGTCACCGCCACGCAGATCGCTGAAGCCCAGTCGATGACACCCATTGTCTGCGTGCAGAATATGTATAACCTGGCGCATCGACAGGATGATGAGCTGGTGGATCAGCTGGCGCAGCAGGGCATCGCTTACGTGCCGTTTTTCCCGCTGGGCGGGTTCTCTCCATTACAATCGGATCAGCTTAATGACGTTGCTGCGTCCCTGAATGCGACGCCGATGCAGGTGGCGCTGGCCTGGCTGCTGAGGCGCTCGCCCAATATTCTGTTGATTCCCGGCACGTCCTCACCGGAACACCTCAAAGAGAATCTGGCCAGTGGCAGCCTGCACCTGTCGGATGAGGTAATGGAAAAGCTGAACGCGATATAATCACAGGCCCGCATCATGCGGGCCTGTGGCCTGGTTGATTCAGAAACTGCTGAGGCAGGTCGCCAGTTGCGGCTTGTCACTGCAACCGATCTGGTGATCGATTCTGTTAATCATGTAAGGATAAAACGGGTTAGAGGTCGCGCGCATAATCGAGTCCAGCCCCACAATCAGCACCGCACTCTCGCCTCGCAGTGACAACGTACCAAAACTGATACCAAACTCATTCTTCTTCGCAGGTGCACTGCCGTAGAGACCATCCTCAGCCGGGAACGGGATCGCCACATGCGACAGCGAATAAAGCCCGGCCGGATAGTTGATGGCCAGTGGCTGGATTTGCTCCTTAATCTCACCAGCAGGCACGCTTTTGGTCACCATTTCCAGCGACGTGGCGGCAGCATTGGTGATCACCGTGGAAGAATAATGCCGACGGGCCGCGGGTAACAACTGATTCACTGCCGTGTAAGAGGAGTGACGGAATAACGGGCTGACGCTGACGGCCTGATTGATATCGAACAGCACCAGCTCACTGCCGTTTTCCGGCAGATAATTGTATAACGAGCGAATCACCGACGGTGTGCTGACAGTAGAGTCCATGATCGACTGAAAGGTCAGTACTGGCGGGAAGCCGGACAACTGCTGACTACGCGCGTAGTGCTGAATCTCTTTCTGTAGCGCCTGCGTCAGCAGATAGGTCTGCCGGGCAGCGTGCACCGGAAAAGAGTTATATTTAAACGGATTAAACTCCGGCACGATATTCAGCCACGCTGTTTTCGAGAAGGCCGGAAAAACAGAGGGCAGTCCGGCAAGCCCGGCAAACCGCGCAAAACGGGTGACACCGATCATCGGTGATAACAGAATCAGCTGCTGCGGACGACGCAACGTGGCGTCGCCCAGACTGTCGAGCGCATATTTTACCGCCAGCGCCCCGCCGTTAGAGAATCCCACCAGATGCAGCGGTGTCCGGGTGCCCGCAAGTCGGGTTGCTTCGCGCACCGCCAGGCGTGTAGCCGCCATCCAGTCCTGCCAGTCCACATCGGTCAGGCCCGCAGGCACCGTGCCGTGACCCGGTAACCTGATTGCTACGGCCACATAACCCTGCTGGCGATAGGTTTCTGCGATATGACGCAGGCTGTAAGGGCTGTCGGTCAGACCATGCAGTAAAACGACTGCACCACGCGGCGTGCCCGCCGGACGCAGAATATAGGAACGGTTCCAGTCCTGCGCAAAATGGCCCGGATAGATCAGGCTGCTGGAGAAATATCGGTTGAGCGGCGTTTTCTCATCCGCATCCAGTTTGTCAGTGACCTGCTGCTTCATCTCATCAAAAAGATGATTTTCAGCATTGAGATAATCCGTATAACCCCCTTTATCGAGCTGTTCAGCTGTCAGCTCATGCGGGATCCAGGTGTGCCAGCGATGTAATTCCGGGCCACGTTCCGCCTCATAGATGCGAATGATCAGTAGCAGCAGTAACACCAAACCCACGACAAGCGTTGAACGCCAGAGTCTGCGCGTGACAGTTTTCAACTTCCGGGTCATAAATCCTTTCCTGAAAAATTAAAAGGCATAGCGAAACCACGCGAACAGCACGTTGCCATTATTGTAAGTGCCGGGGATGTAAGTGAACTGGACATTCACCGCTTTATAACCGGCAGAGAACAGCGGCAAAATAATCGGCAGCGGAATATAGTTGCCAAAGTCTTCACGCGCGGTGATACCCGCTGTTAATCCGGCACCAAGCCGGAAGTCCTGACCGGAGACTGGATACCACCCCTTCTCCCAGCCATAACCGATAATGGGCTGCCACTCATTGTGCGAATCTTTAAACGCCATCGCATAAAGCGCACTCCAGTTGCCGCTGTCGCTATAGCGGGAAACACCCAGACCACCGCCCCAGGGATTTTCGTTATAATTATCGGTTTTTTCTTTGTCATACATGAAGCGAGCGTGCCAGCTAATAAACGGCAGGTAGAGATCGGTGTGCTGAGGCGCATTCCAGGTTTGTGCAACATCGTCAGTGAACGCATTCCACCAGGATGAAACCGGCGCATTTTCAGCATGCAATGGCGTGGCAATCAACAGAGCAGCCACCACTGCCACAGAGTTTGATATGTTCATGGTGCATCCCGGTCAGCATGCGGAGCAGATGAAAAGTGAGTATAGCGCAGAGCCAGACTCAATCTTTGTCAACGGTCATGGTTCGCTTAAACGGCTGTTTCAACCGACAGCGACATCTGAGGGTTAAGCCAGATTCTGGCGATTTCAGCCTGAAATCGCCAGCGATGTCCGGAAACCATCTCCAGAACTGTGCTGATTACAGTGAATGACGCCTGCTTAACTGACAGAAAGGGATACGACGTGAGGGAGTACAGATAAGGGAGGAAACCGGATTCAGCCGACGGGCCGAATCCGGTAGAGGGGTTAACAGGCTTCAGCCTCCTTCGGCTTTTCACCAAACTTCTCTTTCATGTGTGACTCAATCTCTTCCAGACTTTTACCGCGGGTCTCGGGCACCATCGCCATCACGAAAATTAGCGAGCCAACGTTAATCGCGGCAAAGATAAAGAAGGTCGTGCTGCCGGCATACTCCATGATCGGTGGGAAGCCGAACGCGACCACAGCATTGAAAATCCACTGTAATGAAACTGCGCCACCGGTTAACACACCACGCAACTGCATCGGGAACAGCTCGGACATCATCAGCCAGTAGACCGGCGAGATGCACATCTGCATGCAGAACAGGAACAGCAGAATACAGCCCAGGGCGAGATAACTCTGCATCAGGCTCGAACTCATAAAGGTCATCACGCTGCCCAACAGGATCTGTGCCGTAATCACCAGACACAGACCGGTAATAAGCATGGTACGACGCGGGAAACGGCTAATCGCCCAGATACCGACAAAGGTCGCCAGAACAGAAACCACACCGTTACCGATAGTCGCAGCAATGGAGGCGCTGGTGCCCAGGCCGGTCGACTTCAGGATGATCGGCGTGTAATACATGAAACCATTAACACCGGTAAACTGCGCGACAAAGCCGAGACCGACACCAATAATCATCAGGCGGATAACCCATTTCTCACGAATCAGGGTTTTCGCATCCGGCCCGCGTTCAGCTGCCTTCGCCTGCTTCTTCATCTGCGCCATTTCATGACGTACTTCACGCGGCGTTTCACGCAGATACTTCAGAATCTTTTTTGCCTCTTTCAGACGCCCTTCAGCCACCAGCCAGTGTGGCGATGCCGGAACGAAGAACGTGCCAACAAACAGCAGAAAACCAGGCACCATTGCAATGGCCAGCATGTAGCGCCACAGATGCTCATCATGCAGGAGATAGCTCAGAAGCGTACTGGCGACATAGGCGATGAGCTGTCCGGTGACAATCATCAGCTCATTGCGGCTTACCAGCGGCGCACGAAGACGTGGCCCGGCAATTTCCGCAATAAACACCGGCACGGTTGATGAGCCACCGCCGACAGCGATGCCCAGCAGGAAGCGCATGGCCACCATCACATTGACGGAAGGTGCCAGTGCCGTACCGAGCGAACCCAGTACAAAAATGACCGCCAGGGTGCGAAGGGTAATACGACGGCCAAAACGGTCCGAGAAGAAACCACTGAGGAAAGAGCCGATAGCGGCACCGAACACCAGCGAAGAGGCAACAAGCCCTTCCGTGAATGAGTTCAGTCCAAGCCCCCCCTGGTCAGGTGGTGAAGTCATGTAAGGTAATGCACCCGAGATAATTCCGGTGTCATAGCCAAAAGCCAGCGCGCCCATGGTGGCAACCAGCACCACTAAAAAAATGCGCTGGCGTACCGTATCCGCAGGCGCGTGATCGCCCGCTTCCCCAGCGTCTGGTGTATTTGTACTCATAATATTCCTGCCATTAAGAAGTTAAACATCCGTTTGATTAAATTTCATACGGAATAGAAATGGAACATATTTACCGATTGGGTAAAGAAGTGTAGACGGTATTTAAAAGTTAGCTTTGGCAATGCGACTTTTAAGGTATGAATAATTACCAGCAGAAATAAACCCGCGTCATAGTGACGGGGCGGAATTTATTTTAACATCAACTTAACGTTCTGAGTTCTTCCTGTATCCAGCTCAGGAAATGTGCAACACGAGGAAACTGCGCAAATCCACGCGGATAGACCAGATGGTGGGCGCTGACGGGCAGGCTATGCTGCTCAGTCAGCACTCTGACCAGTTTCCCGCTGCGCAGATAATCCTCTGCCAGCAACTCACTCTCAAAAATCAGACCGTGGCCTAACATTGCTGCCTCAAGACTCATATAAGAGCGGTCAAAGCGAAATAACCACTCCTTATCCGGCTGAGGAAGTTGCTGCGACGCAAACCACTGCGGCCATTGAATAAGCGGTGACTCCGATAATATCAGCGCGTGATACATCAAATCCGCGGCCTGACTGACAGGATGCTGTTTCAGATATGCCGGTGAGGCCAGCACCGACATTTTTTCATGGCGGAGAGTTTTAATCTCAAACGCGTTCCAGTCCGGGAAGCCGTGACGTATCGCAATATCAATATTGTCCCGGCTGAAAGAGAGATTTTCATATGAGCAGGAGAGGGTAAGCTGAAACTCTGGATAGCTGTTGCGGAATTTATGGATGCGTGGCAACAGCCAGAGCAGACCGAAGCTGGGTGCGCAGTGGATCCTGAGGTTACTGCGCGCTTTCTCATTACTGATGCGCGCCGTGGCCTGCGCCAGGCCCAGCAATATCGGGCCGATCTCCCTGAGGTAATGTTCTCCCGACAGCGTGAGCGCTACGCCTTTTGCCGAACGATTAAACAGAATACAGCCCAGTTCCCGCTCCAGTTTAGCCAGCTGATGACTGGCTGCCGAGGGGGTAATATTTAATTCTTCAGCCGCCCGCGCGACATTACCAAAATGGGCCACCTGCTCAAAAACCCGCAGTGATTTAATTGAAGGTAAGTGCTCCGGCTGCTTTTCCATCCGCCTCTCCACACAGAAATTATGTGATGTGTGCCCATTTTTAAATCGCAGATTTGTTAACTGCATCAAACCAACAAATTCATTCAGCATCAAATGAATTTTTCTGCATTGCCAATATTAATCGCTTTATCAATTCTGATTGTGACCCTGCCGGTAGCGATACCGAACCACTAATAATTATTCTTCTGGAGTGGATAATGTTACTTGAAAAAAAAGTTGCGATTATCACGGGTGCCGCTTCTCAGCGCGGCATTGGACGAGCCACAGCCGCCTGTTTTGCTCAGCATGGCGCGCGCGTGGTGATACTCGATTTAGATTTACAGGCGGCCCAGGCCAGCGCGCTTTCGTGTGGCGACGGGCATCTCGGCCTGGCCACCGATGTGACCGATCCGCTTTCTGTTCATCGTGCTATCGATCAGGTACTTGAGCACTACGGCCGTATTGATGTGCTGGTCAACAATGCCGGGATCACTCAGCCGGTTAAAACACTGGAAATCGGCATCGAAGATTACAACCGCATTCTGGATGTCAATCTGCGCGGTACGCTTCTGATGTCTCAGGCGGTTATCCCAACGATGCAGCAGCAAAAAAGCGGCAGTATTGTCTGTCTGTCATCTGTATCAGCTCAGCGTGGCGGCGGCATTTTCGGCGGCCCGCACTACAGCGCAGCGAAAGCAGGCGTGCTTGGCCTGACAAAAGCGATGGCGCGCGAATTCGGCCCGGACCAGATTCGTATCAATGCCCTCACGCCCGGTCTTATCCAGACCGATATCACCGGAGGCCTGTTACAGGATGAACGCCGCCATGCCATTCTCGACGGCATACCTCTCGGCCGCCTCGGAACCGCCAGCGACGTCGCGAATGCGGCGCTCTTCCTCGCCAGCGATCTCTCCGGTTATCTCACCGGCATCACGCTGGATGTGAACGGCGGCATGCTGATCCATTAATCAGCGCCCTGCCCCGCCCGCACGCCTTGCGGGCTAACTTCGGGAGTGAACACCATGACCACGCTTAATCTGAGCGCAGCCTCTGCTGCGCGCGATATCACCTATCGCAAAATTGCCTGGCGACTGATGCCCTGGCTGATGCTCTGTTATCTCTGCGCTTATCTTGATCGTGTAAACGTTGGCTTCGCAAAATTACAGATGATGGATGATTTGTCACTCAGCGAAACGGTCTACGGACTGGGTGCCGGGATCTTTTTCATCGGTTACTTCTTTTTTGAAGTGCCCAGTAATCTGATTCTGCATCGGGTCGGTGCACGTCGCTGGATTGCCCGCATTATGATTACCTGGGGTGTTATCTCAGCTCTTTTCGCCTTTGTTGAAACCGCATGGCAGTTCTACCTGCTGCGCTTTCTTCTTGGTGTGGCAGAGGCCGGACTTGCACCCGGTTTACTGCTCTACCTGACCTACTGGTTTCCCTCTCACCGTCGCGCTCGCATGACGGTTTTGTGGTTTGTCGCGATCCCACTTTCCGGGATGATTGGCGGCCCACTCTCTGGCTGGATCATGGCGACCTTCTCAGGCTTTCACGGATGGGCGGGCTGGCAATGGATGTTTATGCTGGAAGCTATCCCTACCCTTGTTATGGGATTTGTCGTTCTGCTGGTTCTGAAGGATCGGGTGGAACAGGCAGAGTGGCTGGATGACGATGAAAAACGCCGGGTGCGTGCCGATCTCGACGAAGATAATCAGCAGAAAGCCTGTCATGGCACGGTGAGAGCCTTTATTGCTGACCGTCGTCTGTGGCTGCTGGCGCTGATCTATTTCTGTGTGGTGATGGGCCAGTATGCATTAACGTTCTGGCTACCGACGCTGGTAAAAAATTCAGGCGTCAGCGAGCCTCTGCATATCGGATTACTGACCAGTCTGCCTTACCTGTGCGCCATTATCTTTATGCTACTGGCCGGACGCAGTAGCGATCGTCATCGTGAACGTCGCTGGCACCTGATTGTTCCGATGCTGGTCGGCCTCTCCGGACTCACGCTGGCAACGCTGCTCAGCCATAACGTCTCCCTGTCATTACTCTCCCTCTGTATTGCCGCTGCGGGCATTCTTTCCGCCTCATCGCTGTTCTGGATGCTGCCGACCAACCTGCTGGGTGGCGTCTCTGCTGCCGCAGGCATCGCTGCGGTGAACTGCATTGCCAATCTGGCCGGTTTTTTCTCGCCGTGGCTGATTGGCTCAATCACCACTGCAACCGGTTCCCCCGCGTCGGGAATGTATTTTATTGCTGCCGTTCTGCTGGGTGGTGCGCTATGCGTACTGCGCATTCGGGCTGCGGATGTTAATCGTTAATCTGGAGGTTATATGACTGACTCTCGTCACAGTTCACACACGCTCTCATTACCGCAGCGTGCCATGAATATTCGCCGTCATGCCTTATTAATGGGGCAGATTCAGGGACAGGGCTATATCGGTCAGGCACTGGGTGCAGCCGATTTACTCGCTGTCAGCTATTTTCACGCTATGAATTACCGCGCCGATGAGCCTGAGTGGGAAGAGCGCGATCGCTTCTACCTGTCGATTGGTCACTACGCCATTGCGCTTTATGCCGCGCTGCTGGAAGCGGGCGTCATACCGGAGGAGGAGCGGGAAACCTATGGCACCGATGAGAGCCGCCTGCCGATGTCCGGCATGGCCGCCTATACCCCAGGCATGGAGATCACTGGTGGTTCATTAGGTCAGGGACTAGGTATTGCCGTGGGTGCCTGTCTGGGGCTAAAGCAAAAAGGCTCACAGGCGCGAATCTATAACCTGCTTTCTGATGGCGAGCTGAATGAAGGTTCAACATGGGAAGCGGCCATGTCAGCCTCACACTGGCAGCTTGATAACCTGATCGCCATTATCGACGTCAACAATCAGCAGGCCGACGGTCACAGCAGCGAGATTCTCGCGTTCGAACCGATAGTGGACCGCTGGCAGGCTTTTGGCTGGTATACCCAGCGCGTTGATGGCAACGATATTGCTGCTTTGCAGAATGCCTTTGACGCAGCACGCAGTTGGCCTGAACCGCAGCCGCGCGTCATCATCTGCGATACCCGAATGGGTAAAGGCGTGCCGTTTCTTGAGAGCCGGGAGAAAACCCACTTCATCCGTGTTGATGCCGATGAGTGGGACAAAGCCCTGACCGCACTTGAGCAAGGAGTCTGATATGAGTTCACAACCGCAAAAAAAACGGCTGACCACTTCCGCCATGATCGCCTCGATTGCTGCTGAGGGTCAGCCCACGGTTTCTGCTCCCTTCGGGCATGCTCTTGTCGCTCTGGCAGAGCAGCGCTCAGATGTGGTGGGCCTGACAGCAGATTTAAGTAAATACACCGATCTGCACCTGTTTGCAGAAGCTTTTCCGCAGCGCTTTTACCAGATGGGAATGGCGGAACAGTTACTGATGAGTGCCGCAGCGGGCATGACACGCGAGGGCTTTATGCCTTTTGTCACCACCTATGCTGTATTTGCTTCCCGCCGCGCCTATGATTTTATCTGCATGGCCATCGCCGAAGAGAATCTGAACGTAAAAATCGCCTGTGCGCTACCGGGCCTGACCACCGGCTATGGGCCAAGCCATCAGGCGACTGACGATCTGGCTATTTTTCGGGGTATGCCAAACCTGACAATCATCGATCCCTGCGATGCGCTGGAGATTAGCCAGGTCATCCCGGCGATTGCCGAACATCAGGGGCCGGTTTACCTGCGCCTGTTGCGCGGTAAGGTTCCGCTGGTACTGGATAAATATGATTATCGCTATAAGCACGGTAAGGCTCAGCGTCTGCGAGCGGGCAAAGATGCAGTTATTATCAGCAGCGGATTAATGACCATGCGGGCACTTGAAGCCGCTGAGGTGCTGGAAAAGCAGGGCATTGAGGTTGGTGTAGTTCACTCTCCTGTGATTAAGCCTCTGGATGAAGAGACCATCCTGCGAGAAGCAGGGGAAGCGCTGCATCACAACCAGCTGGTTATTACAGCAGAGAATCATTCAATCACGGGCGGGTTAGGCGAGGCAATTGCGGGTCTGCTAATGCGGAATCATGTGACGCCACGCTTTAAGCAGATTGCCCTGCCGGACGCATTCCTGGCTGCAGGCGCTTTACCGACGTTGCATGACCGTTATGGCATCTCTGCCGATGCGATGGTCAGGCAAATAACAGCCTGGCTTGAAGCCTGATTCATAGCAAAACCGGGCCTGGCCCGGTTTTGTATCGTTTTTGCCGCACCAGATACCTATCCTTTTATCGCCCTCATCGTACGCATTCCGCAGGCAATGTGACGATTGCCGTGATCAACGCTGGCTGCGCATCAACAGGTTCTCATGGATTCGCCAGCCATTTATCTATGCCGATCATCCTCTTTGACTCCCCATTCACTGTAAACAGCTTTCCGGTAGGTCATGTCCCTTTCCTGAGTGGCACGGTTATCTATTTCTACCGTTGAGCACATGCTTTCATCGGGTTTACTCAATACAGTGAATCTGTCTGAAGTAGCCGATTTCAGATAGCTGGCGCGATCACGTCCAATCCTGCTCATGTCGTTCGCATCAACAGAAAATAATTTTAGCCGGATGAGAAAGTTATCCACTTTTTCTGTGGATAAGTGAGGGATATTTTCTGAGTATCTTTTTTCACTCTGAGAAGATGCCTTTGCTGTTAGCAGGCTGCACTGCAATTAAGATCTCAATAAAGCAGTTATAAGCGGTAACCAGGATGATTTTTAGCAGGTTGCGTGGCGATTTCAGGCTGAAATTTATAGTTATTTCCCATTATAAACAGTGAGTTAATGGTTAAATTTCGCTGGCGGATAGCATAGTTGTAAAAGGGCTTGCAGAGAAAGCATCAGCCGATATGAAGCAGTTGTGCAGGAACTAAGGTCTGGTGAGAAGTAACTGGTCACTAATGAACCAGCACCTGAAAATCTTTGCTTGCAATTCGTGATGGCTGAATACGCACAGGCAGCATCAGAATCCTTTAGGGGTGACAACAGAATTTGAATCCGCTTTTGCCATTACAGGCAATTCATGGATTCAAAGGCTGCCAGTAACGCTGGCGACATGTTTCAGGGTAATGGCGATTTCACAGGAATCAGATTAAATACCAGCTTATATAATTTCAATAAATTCAGTTATTTACATTTAAAATTACTATTGAAAACCTGGCGATTTCAGCCTGAAATTCGGGTTTTATGCATCTTCCAGCATATTGAGTTAATCGGGCAATAAAAAAGCCAGCGTCAGACGCTGGCTTTTTTGGATGCATGTAAATCAACGATTGAGATATTTCTTCAGGGTCTCAGCAATGACTTTATCCAGCTCTTCCTGCAACTCTTTCGACTGCCGGTTAAATTCATAGCTGAACATCCGACCGCGTACCTTCTTACGTGCAAAACGATCTTTATCAGCAAAAGACCAGAGCGCAGTCGCCTGTGTTTTATCTTTCTCAGGCTCTTTCATCAACGTCTGGCTACCCTGTCGAATCAGACGCAGAATGTGATTTTTCAGCTCATCCTCGGCAAGCCCTTGGCGGGCGCAAACCACATCTATCTCCCGCGAGATAGAATTAATCAGAGCTTCAACGCTTTGCCCAGATTCACTCAATTTGTCAGCCGCCTGTAACAGCGCTTTGTAATCAGGATAAGTCAGCTCAGCATGATTAGGGAAAAGTGAAATCAAATCGGACGGAACGCTGGCTGCCTGAAGAGCACGTGTGACCTTCGCCTGCGATAATCCCTGATTTTCAGCGATCTCTTTTTGCGACAGACCACCATCTTTTAACGCCAGCAGGCGCATTCCTACTTCCCGCAGATTGTGTTCGCGTGCCGTCTGAATATCCTGCGCCAGTCTGCGGGCTTCATCGGCAGTAATAGCGGCATCAGTGACCAGTACGTCCAGCCCGGTTTTGCAGTAAAGCGCAGCCGCACGCCGACGTGAACCGTCAAGAATCTCAATGCGGTCATCGCGCATTACGCCAATGGCCGGGAAGAACTGCTGAAGCTTAATGGTGCGGATAATATCCCGCAGTGAATCGGGTGTCAGCCCGGCCTGATCGCGACCATTGGTTTCCATTGTGACGAATGTCTTGTTTTCAACATCACTGGCGGGAATGCGTTCAAAACGAAACAGGGCGCGCTTGCCCGTAGCCAGAACGAATGTCTGATTATGCTGACTATCTGGCGTCTCATTTTCCAGCGGAGTCTGGCTGAAGGTTCTGCCAATCGTGATTCTTTTTGCGCTCATACAAACCTCAGTTCAGGCGAATAAATTCGATACGGTCAAAGACGGCTTTTGCAAAGTCCTCTGCAGCAGATCTTGCATTTTTCAACGCTTCACTGCTGCCGACATAAGTCGAAGGATTTGCGGAGATGACCGTATCAAAGGATTCGCCGCAACGTTCGAAGCCATCAAGGCGGGGAAGGGCTGCATCAAGCATGTCACCACCAAAAATCTCTTTTGCCAGGCTATGACAGAGCTTATGGTCTGCTTTATTCGATAGCTTAGACATGAAGCCAATGTTGCCCTGCAGGCGACAGGTGGCGCCGGAATCCTCAATGATCGCAATCAGTTCCGGCAGACGCGTCAGGTATTTAAGCGTGGAATGAAAGTCGACCTGAGCCGGTGGTACCGGCGTCATCAGCAGATCAGAGGCCGCAATGGCGTTCTTCAGGAAAGCATCAAGATGCGGGCCGCTGTCGATAAAGATAAAGTCATAATCTTTCTTCAGTTTGGCAATGACGTTGTCATACAGCACGGCATGAACATTTTGCTGCGGCAAATGTTCAGCGCAAAGCTGGTCCCAGCTTGAGGCGATAAAGGCGTCATCAATTGAGGCAGGCAGCACATCGACACCCGGAATAATCGACGGAACGATAAATTCGTTCACAAGCTCATCACGGGTGACATTCTGCAGCATTGCCTGTGCCGCTGTCGCTTCCACCAGCCCTACTGAACGTTCATGGTTTAAAAACATGGTTGCTGAGGACTGTGGATCAAGGTCAATCACTAAAATACGTAAATCTTCAAACAGCAGATGAGGATGGGCACGAAGTGCATGAGCCAGCGAAACGGTAGAAACCGTTTTAGACACGCCGCCCTTCAGATTACCAACAAAAATGGTGTAAGCATCACTGTGGCGATCGCGATATTTCGGCACGCCTCGATGATGATAGATATCAATAATGTTCTGAATCGACATCGCATATTTAACAGAAGATCCGGCCGCACGTTTATCAAACTGATAACCACTTTCTTCCATCTCATTTACAGCATAATCAACGCTGGCTCGTGTCAGTTTGGGCAACTTTGCTAACGCCGCTTTGGCGTAAACCTGATAGTACGTATTTTCATGCAATTCCTGCTTTTGCGCCTGAATCTGGTCGGTAAGGCTTAGTAGCATGCGTTCAGAACGCTGTGCAACTTTCATCACCTGCTTGTCATCGTTAGCCATCGTTGCTCCAAACATGTAGGATTTATGACTTTATACAGAATTCCTGCACGTGAGGCAATAAATTATCTTTTCCACATAATCTTCGTTTTTATGTAACACCACGGTTTTTGTTGCGGTTCATCACACTATTACTTCTGGCCTGCCAATTTACGCAATTCAAATGCGAACAGCGTTCACTATAATCAGCAGAACATTCACTGTAATCAGTAGAAATCGATCCGCAGAGAGAGCAGGGGAAATGGATTGTACAAAGCGCATTGATGCGTCTGAATGTTCACTGTAATCAGTAAAGTCAGTTCTGTATCAGGTGGCTTACCGGAGGACTTATGGTAGTGGTGCAAAAAACAAACCGCATTCAAAAGCCTATGCGGTAAAGCTGGGCTGATGCCTGGCGCTGAACGAGCCAAACGTTCACTGTAATCAGTAGTGTCATTTCAAATACCCATGCAGCAGTCACGTTCACTGTAATCAGTAAAGTTGCGCATGAAATAGCAGGACAGGAAGCTGAACCGAATAAACGTTCACTGTAGTCAGGGGTGGGGAGCGGGTAAATTCTGTCTGGTTCATTAAAGCATCGGAAGCTGATGAGATAACAGACAACTGCAGTCCGGGAGCCCCAATGGATCAGCGGGGATGTAAAAGTCTGTACGATAACGTTCACTGTAATCAGTAACCCAGGGGATAGCGAACATTCACTATAATCAGTAGAAAAGGAACCTTGCCACCGTACATTCACTGTAATCAGCAGAAGCGTCAGTTCAGTTCGACCGGAATTGAGGATATTAAGGCTGCGATTCGGAAATGGATACCTCCGTGGACATTGCTTCTGGTAACGCTCAGGCCAGCAGACATCAACACCTGCACTTGATTATGTCATCACTGCTATCCCACAAATATTCACTATAAACAGTAGAAACAGCAAAGCGTTGCGTCAAATTTAAGCTAACATTCACTATATTCAGCAAAGTATTCACTGTAATCAGTAAAGCAGCATTCCTGAGTTTAATCGTGGAGAAGACAGCTCCGCGCTACAACATTCACTGTAATGAGTAACCGCAGGGGAATACGCAGCACGTCGGTGCTACGACGATGCCAGTCGGCAAACATTCACTGTAATCAGTAACAGTGTCACGCTTGCAGTAACGATAAGTTAAAGCCCTCCATACAGGACGCACGTCAGCCGTGATAAACATGAGTGCTAACATTCACTGTAATCAGTAAGCTGCTCAACGGGAATCAGCAAAAAGAGGCGCTGTCCTGTCTGAATCAGAACGTTCACTGTAATCAGCAAAGCCGATTCTGGAAGGAACTAATCGATTAGTATGTAAGCACACACTTACTTCTTAAACCTTATGGCGAAGCACGACAGGAAAAGAGGGGAGGAGGACATGATTTAAAACGAGCCCGTTTTACTGATTACAGTGAACGTTACTGATTGCAGTGAACAGAAGTGGAGTACTGATTACAGTGAATGTGAGAGGAAAGATGCAATGTCACCGGCCACGATAAAAGTGACACTGCCACGCAGAAATGCTGATTACAGTGAACGTCAGGAATTAATCCTCAAACTCAATCTCATCCAGTGAATCGATGCTCTCCAGATTACCGATGCCATCAAGTTTAGGTGTGCGGCTATGAATAATGAAAAAGACTGAGCGGCCACGCTTCACTTCTGAATAATCCAGATAACCAATCTCTTTCAGTTGCTCCATCGCACGCCGCACCACATGATTCTGCGTGGTGGTCTTTGAGCCGAGATTAAGACGCATACGCAAGCGTGCCAACGATATCGGTGCCGGATTGGTCGGCAGGCTCTCAAGGAAGGTGTAGAGCGCCTGTGCAGACTCTTTACGCTTGAGGCGGGAGATTGCCCGGAGCTGAAGCAGCACCTTGTGGTCGAAGTTGTAGAGTTCGAACAACTTAGGGTCGGCCTGAATCCGCACAATATCTTTTTCACGGTCATAATAAGCAGACTGAACGAGGTGGGTATGATACGCCTTGCCGTTGCCTTCAAATGAGAGCGTATTGGTCGCAATGCGGCGCAGAGAGGCATCCAGGCGCTTACGCAGCGCGGCAGACGAGTTGGCAGAGGGAATGCCGCACATCTTCACAAAGTCGATAAACGGCAGTGTGACGGTATCGCCTTTGGTCGGATAGCGCGAAAAGGACTGAATAATGCCTGCCCAGGTTTTGAAATCGTTATCCATATCCAGCCGTGCGCCGGTAATGGTAATCTTTTCGTAGCCTTCCGCTTTCACCAGCGTCAGATTCTTCAGCTCTTTCGTCGCATCCGTTGATGCCATAGCGCCGGATTTACCACGTGCGGTTGATTTCAGCGTCGGCACGAACAGTCCAAGACGCATCAATGCCACCGGCTGAACGGTATTATTCTTGTTGGGATGAAGCTGAATAACTTCGCCACTGTTTTTGGTCACTGACAGAAAAGGTTCAAGTAACGCTTTGTTTTCGTTGTCTTTATCTGCCATGGCTTAGGATCTTCATTCTGTGGATGAAAGGGATCGTTTTCTGACTACAGTGAACATTAGCACTGTTTACAGTGAACATTCTACCTGGTACAGTGAATAAAGTACTGATTACAGTGAACACTTTACTGATTATAGTGAACGCGATCACCCTTTGAGCCCTTACGGGGTGCGGCCTGCGACGATCGGGGATCTCTTAGGATCTCTCTATGATCTATTAAGGATCGTTTTTTAGGATCGGGTCAGTGTATAAGTGGATAACTGACTGGCAGGTATGATTTTCAGACACACAGACAGGTTGCGTAATAGCCCCATCTTCGCAACCCCTTCACACTTCCTGAACATCGCCTGTGCAATTCTGACATTCTCAATCGATAAACAACTTCCTCACTATTATTCATTTTTCATCATTAACTACAGCGTGTATCGTTTCTCAATTACTGAACGAATGAGGAATACAGCACCATGACTGAACATGCTCTATCACGTAACCCGGCAACAGGTGAAATTCTGGCACGCTATCCTCTGCAGAACAGCACCGAACTGGAACAGACACTGGCAGAAAGCGCTTCCGCTTTTGCAGCATGGCAGCACAGCAGTATGAGTGACCGGGTGCGCGTATTGCGTCAGCTCGGCGAACAGATCCGTCTGATAGAACAGGATCTTTCTCGCATGATTACGCTGGAAATGGGTAAACCTATTGCACAGGCTCGCGCTGAAGTACTGAAATGTGCAAATTTGTGCGACTGGTATGCAGAATATGGCCCGGCAATGCTGGCCGATCAGCCCACTCAGATTACCGATGCGTGGCAGCGATTCCGTCCCATTGGGGTGATCCTGGCTGTCATGCCATGGAATTTCCCCCTGTGGCAGGTTCTGCGGGGCGCAGTCAGTATGTTGCTGGCAGGCAACACCTATCTGCTTAAACACGCGCCTAACGTCATGGGAAGCGCCACACTGATGGCTGAACTGTTCAGGGCAACCGATCTGCCTGCTGGCGGCTTTAACCTGATAAACGTCGACAACGACGGTGTCTCCGTCGCGATTAAAGATGACCGCATTGCTGCCGTCGCGGTTACCGGCAGCGTACGGGCAGGTGCAGCCATCGCGGCTCAGGCAGGTGCAGCGCTCAAGAAAACGGTACTGGAACTGGGTGGATCCGATCCCTTTATCGTGCTGGCGGATGCCGATCTTGATGAAGCGGTTAAATCTGCCGTTATTGGACGTTTCCAGAATACCGGGCAGGTGTGTATGGCTGCCAAACGCTTTATTGTTGAAGCTCCAATCGCTGAAGAATTTGAAAAACGCTTCACTGCCGCGGTCCAGGCACTCACCATGGGCGATCCGCTGGATGAAAGCACTTTTCTGGGTCCGATGGCACGCGCCGATCTGCGCGATGAACTGGATGGACAGGTGAAAGCAACACTACGTGAAGGTGCGCGTCTGGTGCTGGGTGGCGAGAAGGTGGCAGGGCAGGGTAACTACTATGCGCCAACCATTCTCGCTGATGTTACCAGCACCATGACCGCGTTCAGGCAGGAGCTGTTTGGTCCGGTCGCGGCCATTGCCGTAGCACGGGATCCTCAGCATGCGCTGGAGATTGCCAATGACAGCGAATTTGGCCTCAGTGCTACCGTCTGGAGCGGTAACGAAGAAACTGCCGATCGGCTGGCACTGCAGCTGGAAGTCGGTGCCGTGTTTATTAATGGCAACGGCGCGTCCGATCCGCGCGTTACCATTGGTGGCGTCAAGAAAAGTGGCTATGGTCGTGAGCTGTCACACTTTGGTGTGCACGAATTCTGTAACGTGCAGACCGTGTGGAAAAACCGCCGCTAGTTTTTACTGCGCTGCCGGAAGATAGGCAGGCGCCGTTTTAGCGACCTCACTGAGCGGGCGCAGCAACCGATGCGGGGCAAACCCACTCAGCATCGGTGAAGGTGTACCGCTCAGCATCTCCTCAGCCACCAGTCTGCCCAGTAAAGGGGCAAGGGTCATGCCACTATGACTGACCATCAGATAAACGCGTGCTGACTCACTGATGTAGCCCAGTGCGGGCAATCCATCTGCCGGGCGCGATCGCTGTCCTGTTTCAATCCGCTCAATTCTCGCGCCTTCGGTGTTTTTAAACAGCCGCCGCAACCGACGCAGCATCTCTTTGCCAATCAGTCCATCCGGCGAGACCGGCCGCGCCGGATCGGCGTGCTGATCCAGATCCAGCGCCTGCAGCATCAGGCGACCACCGCCATCCGGCCGCACATTCAGTTCCGGGGTAATCAGATTGCATCTAAGTGGGATCGGCAAAGGCTGCGTCTGCGCCAGAAAACTGCAGGCAACAGGATCGGCGCGGTTCGCATCGGTCATCGCCAGTTCAAGCCCGCACTGACTTATCAGTTCCGGCGCCCAACGGCCGGTTGCCAGCACCAACTGATCGCCGCGCCATTCATCCCCACTGGCCAGCGTAAGATGGATATCCTGCGCCGATTCAGTCAGCGTCGTCACTTCATTATTGCAGACCAGCTGCCCGCCACTGGTACGCAGATCAGCCAGCAGAGAGGCGATAAACAGGCTGGGATAGAGCAGGCACTCCGAAGGGAAAGACCAGGCGTGCTGAACGCGGGGATCGAGCCGCAACTCAGGCATTGCTCCCAGGAGTGCGGCGCGGCTACGTTTCTCTACGGGATAATCGAGCGTCGTAAGCTTTGCTGCGCGCTGCGCCAGCTGACGCAGGGATAATTCATCGGCTGCCCACTCCAGCGTGCCGGTTTCCAGCAGCCATCGGGGCGATGCAGGATGACTGGCCTGCCAGCGCTTATGCTCGTCTATCGCATGGGCATTAAGATCATGGTAGCTGGTGGGTTCTTTGCCGTTGGCATTGACCCAGGCGTAGCTGATCTGACTGGTTCCGTTGCCAGGATAGTTTTTATCGAAGACGGTGACCTGTGCGCCCCGTCGCGACAATGACTGCGCGACGGCTAAACCCAGCACGCCTGCACCGATTACAGCAATACGTTGTGGCATATCTGGTCTCTCCTGAACAGGGATTAGTGAAAAACTGCTACCCGCCGGTTCGCTTACTATTGCGAAGTCAAAGAAGTACGTCAACCGCTACGTCAGGCGGTGGTTTCATCGAACCACGCGGGCACCGGATCGGCCAGAGTGATCCACTGTTCAGGCCCCGCAGCCATCTCCTGTGGTGTCAGCAACGCATGATCCAGCGCGGCACGGACGCTCTTCTCGTCCATCTCAATGCCGATAAAGACCAGCTCCTGGCGCGCGTCGCCGGTACCTTCCTGCCACTGTTCAGCGATAAAGTTGAGCGAATCCGCATCCTGTGGCCATTCAGTTCGCGGCACGCTGACCCACCAGCGCCCGGCATAACCCTGACGTGCCACTGCG
>Ga0308162_1000389_pt1 | contig 47410 bp, 38 predicted proteins | sample PhySR2_FD_201370 | JGI IMG/M metagenome (GOLD analysis project Ga0308162, IMG submission 201370) | Phyllosphere microbial communities from UC Gill Tract Community Farm, Albany, California, United States - DLSLS.R2 | ecosystem: Host-associated > Plants > Phyllosphere > Unclassified | place: USA... | reverse complement strand
GGTCGAGAAGGTCTCAACCGCCGACTGAATCGCATTGGTGTGCAGATGTTTTAGCACCTGATCCGGCTGATACTGCCCGAAATCGATACCGGTCCAGCCTGAGATCAGCGCCAGCGCGCCTTCGTAACTGACATAGCGTTTGTACTCCTGCCATTTCGCCTGCGCCGCCAGGTCGGTTTCACCCACAATCGCCGTCTGCAGATTGAAGATCAGTATGGAACGGGGATCGCGTCCCGCCTCAGCGGCCCTGCGGCGAATATCTGCCACAGTTTTCTTCAGCAGTACTTTCGACGGTGCCGCGACAAATACACATTCAGCATGCTCTGCTGCAAAGGCTTTCCCGCGGCTGGAGGCTCCGGCCTGGTATAGCACCGGCGTGCGCTGCGGTGACGGCTCGCAAAGATGAATGCCCGGCACCTGGAAAAACGTTCCCTGATGGTTAATCGGATGGATTTTATTGGGGTCGCTGAAAATATGACGTTCACGATCACGCAGGACAGCGTCGTCTTCCCAGCTTCCTTCCAGCAGCTTATAGATAACCTGCAGATACTCATCGGCGTAGTCGTAGCGCGCATCGTGGTCGGTCTGAGCCTGATGCCCGATATTGCGCGCACCACTTTCCAGATATGAGGTGACAATATTCCAGCCAATACGGCCTTTGGTCAGATGATCCAGGGTCGATATTCGCCGCGCAAACGGGTAGGGGTGTTCAAACGACAGCGAGGCGGTCAGGCCAAAGCCCAGGTGTTCCGTCACCATGGCCATCGGCGTGATTAACGCCAGCGGATCGTTTACCGGTACCTGTGTAGCCTGACGGATGGCGGCATGGTTATTACCGTTGAGCACGTCATAGACACCCAGCACGTCAGCAATAAACAGCCCATCAAATTTACCGCGTTCCAGCAGGCGGGCTAAATCGGTCCAGTACGCCAGGTCTTTGTACTGCCATGAGCGGTCGCGGGGATGCGCCCATAAGCCGGGCGACTGATGACCGACACAGTTCATATCGAAAGCATTCAGGCGAATTTCACGTTGCGATGACATAGCGACTCCTGAGCGGATGCGGCAATCGCTTGCCGCCCACCTTTTAATGTGTGTTTTATAAGGAAGATTCAGTAGGTGAGTGAGTCGGGACATCGCTCGCTGAAGGGTAGCGGCGGGGCGGCGAGGAGCTGTCGTGCAACGGACTCGGCATGTTCCGCCACCTGCGGTAATCCCATCAGCTCGCCAAAACGACCCCGTGCGGCAGGCCCGGCAACATACAGTCCGGGATTAGCTTCACCGTTCACATTCAGCGTCTGAGACAGCGCATTAACCTGGATCCCCAGCGCCAGCGAGTCAGGCTGGATCACGCCATCGCCATGGAGCTGACGCAGCAGCGCATTGCTGTTAAGCAGCGCATTGTGTGCAGGGCCGGTGGTGACAATGACTTTCTCCACCTCCAGCATGTGTGATTGCGCACCACGCAGGCGCAGCGTCAGCCGGAGCGTTGCGCCACCCGATTCAGCGGCGATAAGGCGCGCCGCCAGCAGATTCAGCTGACCGCTGGCCTGCTGCTGGCTGAGAACCTGGCTCACCTGTGGCGCAATACGATAGCGATGAACATCCCACCAGGGACGGAGATGATGCAGAAAGCGCTGCTGCTCGTGCAGCGACAGACTCTGCCAGATGCGCTGACCGTTACGGCGAATATCATCCAGCACCAGCTGCCAGGGCAGATTCAGCGCCGCCGCCTGTTTAACTTCCTGTCGCACACGATGCAACCAGCCGCGCGCGGTAGCAGGTTGCGGCTGACTGAAATCCAGGGCGTAAGTCTCATTGTTGCCACTCAGATTGGCACGCGGCAGCTGGCCACGACGGGAGAAGACGGTAATCTTTCCACGGTGCTGCTGGCGATGCAGCGAGGCCACCACGTCAGACATCGTCAATCCTGAACCGATAATCGCGACCCTGTCGTCAGGAGCCACCTGAGCCAGCGCATCGCGCTGCCAGGGATTAGCAATCAAAGCCGGATGGCCCTGTAGCGGCTTCAGCAGAGCAGGCAGATCCGGTGGGGGATGGCTGATCGCCAGCACTACCTGATCGGCATGAATTTGCTGCCCGGAGGCCGTGGTCACCACGCCATTCTTAAAGGCAACCGCACTGTCACGCAGATGACTCAGTTTTACCGGCGAATGCTGCTGCTGATGCACAAACTGCGCATTGACCCAGCGCCCGAACTCACCACGCTGCGGGTAGACGTTGTCGTCATGCCACAGTGCCTCCGGGTCGTTGTTAAAAGCAGGAGAGGCGCGATAGTCGCAATCAAATGCCCCTTCTTCATCACCGGCAAGCTGCATTCTGGTGGCCGGCACATTAATGCGGTGAGCTGGATCGGTGGTGCCGTATGCCACGCCCTGCGCCAGCTGCGCGCGGGGTTCAATTACCGTCACCTGCAACCCCGCCTGGCCAGCCCGGGCCAGATGGATCGCCAGCGCGGTGCCGGTGAACCCGCCGCCGATAATGACAATCTGCTGTTGTGACATAAGCGAGCCTTTTTCCTGTTAACTGACTAGCTGGCGCTGGTCTGTTTAGCCGGGCGACGGTCGCCGCCGATGGTTTCACCAAACGGACCGGTGTTGACGCTGCGCTGTTTCTTTTCGGCGTTGGCGGCCAGCGGCAACAACGGCATTACCAGCTCAGCAAAGCGGTGTGCCTCTTCAAGATGCGGATAGCCGGAGAAGATAAAGTTCTCAATGCCCAGTGCCTGATACTCCCGGATGCGATCGGCAACCTGCTGCGGATTGCCGACCAGCGCAGTTCCTGCACCGCCGCGCACCAGGCCAACGCCCGCCCAGAGATTGGGACCGATGCGCAGGCTCTCACGCGACCCCTGATGCAGGGCACTCATCCGCGCCTGACCGGTGGAGTCCATGCGGGCAAAGATTTTCTGCGCGGCGGCGATAGTTTCTTCATCCAGGTGAGAAATCAGCCGATCGGCCGCCGCCCAGGCTTCCTCTTCCGTTTCACGTACTATGACATGCAAGCGGATGCCATAAGAGAGCGTACGGCCCTTCTCCTGCGCCCGCTGACGAACCACCGCCAGCTTCTCCGCGACCTGTTCAACCGGCTCGCCCCACGTCAGATAGGTGTCGATCTGATTTGCCGCAATGTCGATAGCTGCCTCCGACGAACCACCGAAATAGAGTGGCGGACCGTCTTCCTGCACTGGCGGGAAGAGGATCTCAGCGCCTTCCACGCGAATATGCTCACCTTCAAAGTCTACCTTCTCGCCTTTCAGCAGGCGGGAGTAAACCTCAAGAAACTCTTTGGTCACCTGATAGCGCTCTTCATGACTCAGGAAGATGCCATCACCTTTGTTCTCCACCGGATCGCCACCCGTGACCACGTTGATCAGCAACCGGCCGCCGGAAAGACGGTCCAGCGTTGCCGCCATGCGCGCCGCCAGGCTGGGCGGTTGCAGGCCGGGACGCACGGCCACTAAATAGCGCAGCTTTTTGGTGATCGGTGCCAGTGCCGAGGCGACCAGCCATGAATCCTCGCAGCTTTTACCGGTCGGGATTAACACACCGTAGTAGCCCAGATTATCTGCCGCCAGCGCAACCTGCTGTAAATAGGGTAAATCGACTGCTCTGCCGCCTTCGGTGGTACCCAGATAGCGCCCGTCGCCGTGAGTAGGCAGAAACCAGAAGAGGTTGGGATTTTCCTGTGTCGCATGGCTCATTAGCAGATTCCTTTATAACGATATTCGAATTTATCACATAGGGTTAATCCCTTTGGTTATATAGCCCTAAGCAGGATGCGTGCCAGTGCGGTTAAATAATTTTATTTTTAAAATTCAATGATTTATCATTTTGATGGCAGATGTTAATCTGCTGCATTCGCAACAGAAGGAGTTGTACTCTGCTGCATCGGCAACAACCTGGTGTGTTTCAGCTCTCGTTTCAGCGTCAGCGGCGCGGTATGGTCATGACTTTCCTGCTCACCCGGTAAAAAAGATGCAGATAGCCAGCCCTGAGTTAATTGACCCCGCATCACGCGCCTTTAAAAGCGTGCTGGATCAGCTCGCGCCCACCGATGCAACCGTATTAATTATTGGCGAAACCGGCACCGGCAAAGAGGTGATGGCGCGCTACCTGCATCATCACAGTGCGCGCAGCCGACAGCCTTTTCTGGCCGTTAACTGCGGCGCACTTACCGAGAGCCTGGCGGAGTCGGAGCTGTTTGGTCATGAGAAAGGCGCCTTTACCGGCGCACAGGATAAACATCGTGGCTGGTTTGAGGCGGCAGAGGGCGGCACGCTGCTGCTGGATGAGATTGGTGAGCTAAGCCCGTCGCTGCAGGTGAAGCTGCTACGCGTGCTGCAGGAGCGTGAGATCACCCGCGTGGGATCCTCCAGGCCAGTAAAAGTCAATGTGCGGGTCATTGCCGCGACCAACCGGGATCTGGTGATGGCAATTCGTGAGCGGCGATTCCGGGAAGACCTTTACTATCGGCTGAATGTGGCCAGCGTCACACTGCCGCCGCTGCGTCAGCGCTGCGAAGATATTCCGGTGCTGGCCAGTCACTTCCTGCAGCTCTATGCGCGCCGTCTTGGTCGTCCTCAGCTTCGCCTCAGCGATGAAGCCATGACGGTGTTGATGAACTACAGCTGGCCGGGCAACATCCGTGAACTGGAGAACACGCTGCACAACGCCGTGCTGCTCAGCAAAACCTCACTGGTCACGCCCCAGCAGCTGCGGCTAAGCCCTCTTGCGGGGAGCGATCTGCCGCAGGGAGAGGAGGCACTGGATCAGTTTTTACGCCAGCAGATGCAGCAGAGTGACACGCCGCTCTATCCGCGGGTAATTGCTGCGCTGGTAAAAAATGCGCTGGAACTCACCCAGGGTAATCAGTTACAGGCGGCCGCGCTGCTGGGTATCAGCCGACATACATTGCGCACGCAGCTGGGGCATCTGGGGGTGATTAAACCGCGCCGTGGTTCAGTGCGTCAGCGCGATGCTGCTCCTGGTCAGCAGCCTGAGCGGGAGCGGGAACTGCGTATTGGTTATCAGAAATTTGGCAACCTTGGCATCCTGAAAGCCCGCCAGTCGCTGGAACAGCAGCTGGCCGGGCAGGGCGTCAGCGTCATGTGGAGTGAGTTTCCTGCGGGTCCCCAGCTTCTGCATGCGCTGAGCAATAAGGAGATCGATTTCGGAACTACTGGTGAAGTCCCCCCCTTGTTTGCACAGGCCAGCAATAGTCCGATGGTCTATGTCGCCTGGGAACCTGCCGCCCCGCAGAGCGTGGCGCTGCTGGTTCCGAAGAGCAGCCCGGTTCAGCAGATTGGCGATCTCCGGGGCAAACGCATCGCCGTGAATCGCGGTTCCAACGTTCACTATCTGTTATTGCAGATTCTGGATGAGGCGGGTTTAGCGCTGGATGATGTGCGCATTGTCTATGCCCCACCTAAATATCCGCTGACGCCCAGCGATCTCAACGCGGTGGATGCCTGGATGATGTGGGATCCGTTACTCAGCGATGCGGAGAACAGCGGAGAGTTCAGGGTAATTGCGGATGGCACTGGCCGGGTCAATAACCATCAGTTTTACCTGGCTGAGCGCGGATTTGCGACGCACTCTGGCGATCTGTTACAGGTTCTGCTTAACGCGCTCGAGCAGACCGGCCGCTACATTGATGCGCATCGTGCTGAAGCTGCCGGGCTGCTCTCCACGGAACTCGGCATCTCTGCCACCTCACTGATGCACGCCTTAGCCCGGCGCAGCCATCAGACCCAGAGAATGAACCTGGCCATTATCCGGGAACAGCAGACCATCGCGGACCGCTTCTATGCGCTGGGGTTATTCAGTCGCGCCATTCGCGTACGCGAGTCGGTCTGGCATCCATAGCGTTTTTTTAGCTAAGCATCGAACATTTCATCGCTAAGCGCTTCAACCCGCGTTTGTTATGTTGCGCAGACAACAAACAGACTCAGGAATGAGAGATGAAACAAGTTTTACTCAGCGCTTTGATTATTGCCGCCCAGGCGGGTTTCGCGTTCAACACCCAGGCAGCAGAGAAACCCGAGACAGTGAACATCGGTTTTCAGAAAGCCAATATCTTTGCGCTGCTGAAGTATCGCGGCACGCTGGATCAGGAATTTAAAAAGCAGGGTATTGCGGTGCACTGGATTGAGTTCCCGGCCGGACCGCAGATGCTGGAAGGCTTAAACATCGGCAGTATCGATCTGGCCGCTACCGGCGACGCGCCACCGACATTCGCTCAGGCAGCGCAGGCCGATCTGGTTTATCTGGGACACTCGCCTGCTAACCCTAAAACCGAAGCGATTGTGGTGCCCGCAGACTCGCCAATTAAAAGCGTGGCGGATCTCAAAGGCAAGCGTGTGGCGCTGAATAAAGGTTCTGACGTTAACTATCTGCTGGTCACCGCGCTGGAGCAGGCAGGGCTGACTTATAAAGACATTACGCCAGTCTATCTGCCACCTGCGGATGCGCGCGCCGCTTTCCAGCGCGGCGCGGTAGATGCCTGGGTCATCTGGGATCCCTACTACGCCGAAGTGGAAACCAACGCCCATGCGCGGCTGCTTAAAAATGCCGAAGGGCTGGTGCCGCACTACACCTTCTACCTTGCCAGCCGCAAGTTCGCAGAAACTTATCCTCAAATCGCCACTGAGGTGGTGGATGAGCTGGGTTCGCTGAGTCAGTGGGCTAATCAAAATCAGGAAGAGGCAGCAAAAATCATGTCCACCTCAACCGGTCTGCCGCAGCCGATCTGGCAGCGCGCCCTGGCAAGGATGCCGTTTGGCGCAGAGCGGATGACGCCAGACGTCTTCACCCAGCAGCAGGCGCTGGCAGATACCTTTACCCGGATTGGTCTGTTGCCGGTGAAAGTCGATATCCGCAGCGCGACGTGGTCGCAGGATAAGAAGTAGGCAAGCATCAGGCGAATATTTATCCGGATAAGCTTCGTCTGACATCTGATAATCAGTCTCTCTAAATAGCAACAGGCGGCCTTGCTAATCTCTTTCCGGTAATAGGTCCGTAGCATTACAGCAGGGTGAGGATAAGCAGAAAGGCGGGGAAGACAAAAGGGAATTTAGCGAAGCGGTGTTTATATTTCATAGAGTTACACGATGTTAATGTTAGCAGCCTGCTTCATAATCTGTTCTACACTTACGCATTCAATTACGCCCGTTGATTGAAAAGCAGCATCACGAAGAGGGTACGCGTCAGCAATGCATCATGCAGTCGCCACCCTCAAAACTGATCATGCCCGTGAGGTAAACATTATGAAAGCAGTTGTCTATAACGGACCTTTTGACGTTTCAGTCAAAGACGTTCCGGATCCGAAAATCGTTCGTCCCACCGATGTGATTGTCCGTATTACCACCACCAATATCTGCGGTTCTGACTTACATATGTACGAAGGGCGAACCAGCTTCGAGCAGGGTCGCATCTTCGGCCATGAGAATCTGGGCCAGGTTGTTGAAATCGGTAGCGGTGTAGAGCGGATTAAAGTCGGTGATTATGTCTGCCTGCCCTTTAATATCGGCTGCGGCTTCTGTGAAAACTGCGAGAAAGGGTTAACCGGTTACTGTCTCACGGCAAATCCGGGTACGGCCGGTGCCGCCTATGGCTTTGCGGAGATGGGCGAATGGGAGGGTGGTCAGGCGGAGTTACTTCGTGTTCCCTTTGCTGACTTTAACTGCCTGGTACTGCCGCCGGATGCGGCAGAAAAGGAGGAAGACTACGTTATGCTGTCCGACATCTTCCCTACCGGCTGGCATGCCACGGAGCTGGCAGGATTACGCCCTGGCGAGAGTGTTGCCATTTACGGTGCTGGCCCGGTTGGCTTAATGGCGGCACATTCGGCCATGATTAAAGGCGCATCACAGGTCTTTGTGGTCGATACCCATCCTGACAGACTGGCGTTAGCCGAACAGATTGGTGCAGTGGCGATCAATGGCGTGGGCGATGAGGCGGTCAATAAAATCCTCGAACTCACCGATGGGCGCGGCACGGATTGCGGTTGCGAGTGCGTGGGTTATCAGTGCTGCAATAAACATGGCCATGAGGACAACTCCGCCACGCTGAACAGCCTTGTTGCATCAACTAAGGCCACGGGCGGGATTGGTACGGTAGGCGTTTTTGTTCCTCAGGATCCCGGCGGTGCAACTGAGCTGGCTAAAGAGGGTAAAGTGCCGTTCGATTTTGGTACGTTCTGGTTTAAAGGTCAGTCAATGAAAACCGGCCAGTGTAACGTGAAAGCCTACAACCGCCAGCTCGCCAGGCTTATCCATCAGGGCAGAGCTAATCCGGCGCAGATCATCTCACATCGTCTTGCACTGGCAGATGCTCCCGAAGGCTATAAGCATTTTGACGATCGTGATAATGGCTGGACAAAAGTTATTCTGAAACCCTGAATCGTGAGCCATAGCCGCATAAGCCACATTCAGGCGGAAATGAGAAGGAGAACTAAAAGCCTGTCTGTGGTTTGATGCTTTCAGCGTGTGTTATGACTCTTATGAGAAAGAGGCGAGGTGAAAGCGCCGGGGCGTTTTGCAAATCAAATCGAACGGCTCTTTGCAGAATGATTTAGCGTTTAGCTTTTTTGATAAAGAACACATCAGTTTCAACGGGTTCTGAACATGCCGTGGCTGATTAACAGTGCCTCATGCTGATACGATAAAACGCTGTCAGGTAGCCCTGGAGGGGTTATGTCATACATAGTTTTGCGATACCCGTGCCCGCACAGAGGCGCTGAAAAGCGATCCCATTGCCATTGTTAAAGCAGGGAAGGGTTATCCGGTCGCAATACTCCACCAAAATCAGCCTGCATTTTATTGCGTCCCGGCAGAGCTTTACGAACTGATACCTGATGCCCTTGACGATAATGAACTGGTTAAACTGGTCCACGAACGCAGCAACCCGCCTCTGCTTGATGTCGTTCTGGATCAGCTTTTGTGAGTTATATCTTCGATACTCAATCGCATCAGTAAGATACGGCTGGTTCGTGTTTTGCAATGGTTCGGGCTTGTAACTGCTATTCAATACCGACAAATCCACTGTTTTAGCCGTCCGATCAAGGTCATAGGCAACCTGAATTCGAAGCTACATCTCAGGTGTACTGCCGATAACAGCAGCCAGTTTGATAGCCATCTCAGGCGTTGCAGCGGTGATACCAGAAACCATTCCTGATGCTGTAGAGGGTGCAATAGCCAAAGCACGAGCCAACTCCCTGATTCCATTGTCGAGATCTTCCATGATGTCGGAAATAACTTCACCTGCGTGTGGGGGATTAGGCATTGTCTTTAGCGATAGTCCTCATAATTTAGAATCCAGGCGTTACCGTTTTTAAACTAAAAGTAATGCGCCCGTTTCCCGTAACAATTATGTATTATTTAACATAATTAGTATTATGCGCTCTGTTTTCAGGCTTGAATTACACCTGGTTTTGCTAATCTACCTTCAACCCTATCGCTGCCTCCACACCTTGAGCAATCTTCCTCAATGTCCTACCTTCAATCAGCGCCCAAACGCCTCACAATCACACTCGTCAGATCTACCGGAGGCCCAATGAGCAACATTAGCAACCCCAAACCCTATAGCGGCACCCTGTTTTTCGATGTGAATGAAACCCTTTTGTCCACTACCGAACTGAACCATGCTGTCGCGCAGCGGCTTGGCAACAGGCCGGAGCGCGCCGAGGCCTGGTTTACCTCACTGTTGCATCATTCACTGGTCGAGTCAGTGACCGGCAGCTGGCACAGCTTTGGTGATATTGCCGAAGCGGTACTGAAGATGACCGCTGCGCGTTACGGCGTCACTCTGCCAGCTCACCCGACGCCGCTGGCTGACATTATCGCCGCCATGCCCGCCCATCCTGACGTTGCCGCAGGACTGACGGCCCTGAAGCAGCAGAGTTTTACGCTGGTTGCGCTGACCAACTCCTCTGCCGCGCTGGCTGAAAAACAACTCAGCTCAGCCGGACTGGGACCGTTGTTCACTCGCATTCTCAGCGTGGAGGAGGTTCAGATTTATAAGCCCGACCTGAGAGTTTATCAGTGGGCAATGGAGGAGATGGGCAAACCCGTGTCTGAGTGCATGATGGTGGCGGCGCATGGCTGGGATGTGGGCGGCGCAAAACGGGCAGGCATGAAAACTGCCTTTGTCAGCCGTCACGGACAGGTACCTTATCCGCTGGCACCTGCACCTGATTTGATCGTCAGCGATATCCAGGCGCTGGCCGCACAGCTTAAACTGCCCGGCTAAGCATAGTGCTCAGTGATTCCCGGTAAAACCCAGGCAGTCAGTCTGCCTGGGTCTCAAACGCCGCTCTGACCGCTTCCACGATGCGCCCGGACAGCGTCGTATCGTCCAGCACCGGAAACGCTTTTTTAAGCTTGCCAGAGATCTGCCAGCCATTTTCCTTCAGCGAGCGAATAATGCGACTCGCGTCCTGATCGGGCATTTCAACGACGTCCTTCAGACGCTGCTGTGCACGCTGAAATATCACCAATACGCGCGCTTCATCAGCCATCTCTTTTCGGACGGTATGCTCTATAACTTTGCAGGTATAAAGCACATGCTCGGTTAAGTCGGGATAGCGCCAGGCGAACCGGGCATCCTCATAGTTGCTGAAACTGAAGTTGCTCAGCGTGCCATCTTCATAGGTTTTCAGTTCGCCAAACCGATAGCAGCCCGCATAGCGCCGCATCAGCCGTTTCGAGAACACGTCCAGCGTGCGATCGTAGCCGACCCGAAAATCCATCGAACTGGTGATGGTGGCTGAGACCGGCAGGATGACCCCATCCGGTATCGCTCCGTCACGAATCAGCGTGTCATTGATTAAAAATCGGTGGATGCGTCCATTGCCATCACGCATCGGGTGGATATAGACGAAGCCAAACGCAATAACCGCGGCACGGGCCAGTGGCGCGGCACCCCGCGTCGCCAGGTCAAAGGCTTTCAGGCCCTGCATGAAGCGAGGAACATCATCATAGTGCGGCGCAATATAGTGGACGATATCCTCACGCATTGTCGACTGCCCGACAAACACGGGTGAGCGGCGCAGGCCCAGTCCCAGTGCGTCCTGGCCAAGAATGCCCTGCTGTATGGTATGCAGGCTGCTATCACTGAGCGAATCGTCAAGCTGTCCGCAATACTGCGCAATAACGTGAGCAAACCGCTGAATGCGGTCGCCCTGATCCGACTCTTTCTCAATGAGAAAACTGGCGCGCGACTCTTTAAATGTCAGCCAGCTGGCAGTGCGCATCAGAATGTCTGCGCCAAAGGCGTTATCCAGATCGTTTAAGGCATCATTGAGATCGAACGTAAGCGCCTGCTCAACGGCCGCGGTCCTGCGTACCAGCGGGCAGAAATCCACCGATCCTGGCAGGTTATCATTGATGCGCCAGCGTCTGACGCGCTTTACTGTCGTTCGGGTCAGATAGGCTTTGGATGAAATGGCCTCAATATAACCTCCATTGGTGACATCCGGTACCTGCAGCGTGTTGCCGGTCAGCCATTCATAGAGAAAGCCAGCCCGTCGCGCATACTGTCCGAACGGCTCCTGACGGCACCACGCCTCCAGCGGTTCCGGGCCGACAGCGGTAAACAGGCGGGCAAAAAACTCCAGGTGAATCTCTTCGTACTTGAGACCAAAGGCAAAGTGACCGGCAAAATCATCTTCCGGTTGATAGCCAGGTGGATAATGATTTTCAACCTGGCCCTGGCTGTCATGATGAGAGCGTACCGTTCCAATAGCTGACTTAACGCGTAATGGCTGCGCCAGTTGGATAGCATAACGTTCGCGCAGTGCGCTAAAGCCGACCAGCATAGTGAATCCTTTATCCGTTGCCCGAAAACGATAACAAAAAGGATTTTTAACACTAAAACGCTAATATGCCTATCATTGTGACATTAATTTTTGCCCGAAAACGGTAATAACAATGATTTATGATGCGAAAACGCTAACTTATCTGTTCAGGGCTTAACCACAATGCACAGCAGCCCGATAACAATAATTGCCACGCCCGCCAGGCTATGCCAGCTGAATGCCTCATGGAATACCGGCACGCAGACCGCCACCAGCCAGACCAGCACGTAACTCAGGCTGAGCAGCGGATAGACCCGATTCAGCGGAAAATAGTGCAGCGCGCGAATCCAGCAAAGCATCGAGACACCATACGCGCCCAGCCCGGCCAGCAGCAGCAAGGCGGGCAGTATGGCAACAGCAGGCAGAGACACAATGCTGCTGGCATCGGGCAGCCGCGGCATCGCCCAGCGCATCATCAGCTGTGCCGCTGAGACCAGCAGCACGCTGCAGGCGACCCATCCATACCCTTTCATAGCTGACTCGCCATCAGCGCCACACCCGTCACCACCAGCAGCGTGCCGGCAATCTGGCGCAGCGTTAACCGTTCGCGCCAGAGGATGCGCCCGGCCAGCGCAACGAAAATGAAGTTCAGGCTCAGCATGGGATAGGCCTGACTCACCGGCACCCGCTGCAGTACCAGCAGCCAGAGGAGCATCGCAACGCCTAACAGCAGCACGCTCATGCCAATCCAGCTTAAGCGAATTCGGCGCGAAGTCGCGTGGGTCGCCTGTTTCTGGCACAGCTGCGCGCTGCAGCTGAGCAGACTCACCAGCACAATCAGCAGCAGCATTACTTCATCTGACCGTAATAGAGGCAGACCAGCCTGCCCTGACGATAGACCGCATCGGGCACCGGCACATCCTCACCAATATCGCTGTGCACCGAGTCGACCAGCAACATCAGCGACACGCTTCCGATACGGCGATGGTCAGCAAGCCAGCCGCCAAAGTCAGCCTGAGAGACAAAGCGGGACTGCGCATCCGGGTAGCTCAGCCCATATTCCAGCTCGCCTTTAGTGTCATAGAAACCGATATCGCTGCGTTGCAAATGCCAGGCTGCCGCAGAGGCTACGCCAGGATTGTCCGCCAGGATAAAGCGGCTGGAGGCCAGACGCGCGCTAATCGTGGCAACAAAGTGCTGCGGCTGTTTAGCATCGCGGATTTTATCCGGGATCGCAGCGCCAATAAGCAGTGCGACCCCCAGCGGGCAAAGTGCGGCCGCCAGCCAGCGGCGTTGTGAAGATCGACAACTGTATGCGCCCACCAGCCCCCAGATGAGAAATGCCATCGCGCCCAGTACCAGCTTCAGCATCTCATGCGTAGCGAACAGCGGATGATGCGTCACGCTCCAGGGCGCCAGCACCAGCAGGACCGTTGCCAGAGTAAGGATGCCGAAAATCAGGTTAAGCCAGCCATTGACCGTTAAAGCGCGCCCTGCACGCTGGGCGGCGTTCAGCCCATAGTGCGCCATCAGCAGCGACAGCGGCACAAAACAGGGCAGTATATAAGTCGGCAGCTTGCCTTTAGCCAGGCTGAAAAAAAGCAGCGGCATGACCGTCCAGCTCAGCAGATAGAGCGCGCCCGGATGGTGCTGACGTTCGCGCCAGCCGGTCATTAATGCACCCGGTAACAGCGCCAGCCACGGCAGCGTGCCCAGCAGCAGAACCGGCAGGTAATACCAGAACGGCGCCTTGTGTTGTGCATTATCCTCAGCAAAGCGCTGAATATGCTCAACCCAGAAGAAGTAGTGCCAGAAATCCGGTGCCTGATGATAGATCGCCAGCGCCCAGGGTGCGCTGATCGCCGCGGCTGAGAGCAGCGCCACTGGCCCGAAGCAGAGCAGCTCCGGAAGTCTCTTTCGCCAGATCGCCCACGGCAGAATCGCCAGCACAGGCACTGCCAGCGCCAGAAAGCCTTTGGTCATAAATCCCATGCCGCAGGCGAGACCCAGCAGCAGATATCCGCCCGCGCGCCCGGCGCGTCCGCTGGCCTCCGTCGCCAGCCAGAAGCTGCACATCCCGGCCGCCAGCCAGAGCATCAGCATGGGATCGAGCACTGCATAGGTGCCGACGCCATAGACCAGCAGCGAACTGAGGAAAATCAGGCTACTGACAGCGGCGGTGCGCGCCGAACCAAATATCCGCCTGCCGAGCCAGAAGATCAGCGCGGCAGTAATCGCCGTTGAGAATATCGCTCCTGCCCGCACGCCAAAGTTGTTATGACCGAACAGCCACTGACCCAGCGAATTGACCCAGTAGCCAGCAATCGGTTTTTCAAAATAACGCAGGCCGAAGAAGTGCGGCGTGACCCAGTTACCCGTGGCCAGCATCTCCCGACTGATCTCCGCATAACGGGTTTCATCCGGTTGCCAGAGGTCGCGGAACATCGGTGGGATCAGGTAATAGAGAACAAAAAAGCCGAAAAAAAGTAGCCACTTCGTGTTGTTATGTATCCGCACTAGTTCGCCTCTTCAGTCAGTTTCTGGCAGCCCAGCCACCCTTCCCGTCCGGGAATTTCGCCTCTGACGACCCTGCCCACCGGTAACGTGCTGAGATCATCGGGCAGCAGCTCGCCTAACGGACAGAACTGAATACCGTTACGTTCTGCAGCATCCAGCAGCTGGTCAAAGTCCGGGTAGCCGATGATCCCCTCGACTTCGGCATGTATGGTGTAAACCGCGCCCTCATCAGACGCGAGCATCTTCGCCAGAATGTAGTCGTTATAGCCTGCTGCGCTGACCTCGCGGCCAACCACTTCATCCCATGTGGGCAGCGTCACCGGAATCTGTACCGTGCCGATCTGCCCATCCGGCAGCAGAGGCCGGAACGGGCCGCTGCCCCGACAGTCGCTGTTGTAGTGAAAGCCAAAGTCCTGTTTGGCAGCGATGACCCGGCCATCAGCGCGCCAGCCTGCAACGGCCGAGCAGCTGACCGGGTGACCGAGGATTTCACTCAGCGTTTCGGTGCCGCGCGCTATCTGCTCAACCAGCTTGTCCTGCGGCCAGACGCCGGCCCAGGTCTGCCAGGCAAAGTGGTCCCAGGCATGCAGGCCGACCTCATGCTGACGGGTGGCGTCCTGCATGATTTGCCGCAGGCCGCGTCCCATCTGCTTTCCCGGCCAGGCCGTGCCGGCGAGCAGAATGTCCCAGCCATAGAGCGATGCAGCACGGGAACGCAGCATCTTCATGAGAAACGCTGGTTTCACCAGCCGCCAGAGATGACGGCCCATGTTGTCTGGTCCCACGCTGAAGAAAAAGCTGCCCCGCACCGCATGACGCCGGAACAGCTCAAGCAGCGCCGGCACACCCTGCTTCGTGCCGCGCCAGGTATCTACGTCAATCCGCAGACCAATCTTCTTCATCACTTATCAGCCTGTTGCTCGACGGTGCGCAGGAAGAAGTCGAGGGTGTTGTCGATAGTGACATCCATCGTGACGGTCGGTGTCCAGCCGAGCAGGCGACGCGCATTACGGATAGCCGGTTTACGGTGCTCCACATCCTGATAGCCTTTGCCGTAGTAGCTGCTGCTCTCCACTTCCCGGAAACCGGCAAACGGCGGAAACTGGCTGCGCAGCGGATGACGCTCGAAACTTTCCAGCAGTTGCTCGGCCAGCTCTTTGATGCTGGCTTCGTTGTCCGGGTTACCGATATTGATGATCTGACCATCACAATTCTGCTGCCTGTTTTCGATGATGCGGAACAGTGCTTCCACGCCATCCTGAATATCGGTAAAGCAGCGCTTCTGTTTGCCGCCATCGATCAGCTTAATCGGCGAGCCTTCTACCAGATTGAGGATGAGCTGGGTAATTGCGCGTGAACTGCCGATGCGTGCCGCATTGAGGTTATCCAGACGCGGTCCCATCCAGTTGAAGGGACGGAACAGGGTAAAACGCAGCCCCTCTTTTTCACCATATGCCCAGATCACGCGGTCCAGCAGCTGTTTAGATACGGAGTAGATCCAGCGCTGTTTGTTGATCGGCCCGACCACCAGATTTGAGCAATCCTCATCGAAGCTGGCATCGGTACACATGCCGTAGACCTCAGAGGTGGACGGGAAAATGATGCGCTTCTGATACTTCACACAGTCGCGAATGATTTTCAGGTTCTCTTCGAAATCGAGTTCAAACACGCGCAGTGGGTTACGGGTGTACTCAATCGGCGTCGCGATCGCCACCAGTGGCAGGATGACGTCACATTTTTTGATGTGATACTCGATCCATTCGGAGTGAATAGCGATATCGCCCTCAACGAAATGAAAACGCGGATGTTCCAGGAAACGGCTGATAGCGTCTGAACTGATATCCAGGCCGTAGACTTCAAAATGTTCATCCTGTAACAAACGCTCGGTGAGATGGTTACCGATAAAGCCGTTAACACCGAGGATCAGCACGCGGGTACGGCGTTGCAGCACCGACTGCGGCTGTGAATAGAGCAGCGCACCTGGCACCATGCCCAGGCTCTGCGCCAGCTGGCTGCCGTTCATATAGACGCCATGCTCAGACTGTCCGGTCTGGATTTCCAGTGCGCCTTCGCCACAGGCGATCAGGAATGGCTGTTTAGAGATGACAGTGCCCGGTTTTGCCTGCTGCTGCTGCGGATGAACCCTGCTCTTCCAGACGATAAATTTAACCGAACCGGCAAAGGCGAATGCCCCAGGCCAGGGATCGGTGACCGCTCTGACCAGGTTGTGAATTGTCTCAGCAGGCTGATTCCAGTCAATGCGGCCATCTTCGGCCGTGCGACCGCCCACGCGGGTTGCCTGGCTCTCATCCTGTGGCCACTCACTGACTTCACCCTGACGCAGGCGAGGCAAGACGTCGCTTAACAACTGCTCTGCGGCCTGGGTCAGCTTGCGATGCAGCACCAGCGCGTTGTCCTGAGCGTCAATGGCCACTTTCTGCTGCGCCAGAATATTACCGGCATCTGCGCGCTTCACCATGCGATGCAGCGTGACGCCCGTTTCGCGCTCGCCATTGACCAGCGCCCAGTTCAGCGGTGCCCGGCCACGGTATTTTGGCAGCAGGGAGCCATGCAGGTTAAAGGCTCCCTTCTGAGCGCATTGCAGGATCTCATCGCTCAGCAGATGGCGATAGTAGAAGGAGAAGATCATCTCTGGTGCCATGGTACGGATGCGGTCAAGCCAGATCGGATGATTCGCCTCATCCGGCGCATAGACCGGAATGCCGTGTTCTGCCGCCAGGCGAGCTACCGAGCCGAAAAAGTTATTTTCGGTCGCCACGTCGTTGTGCGTAAAAATGGCGGTGATCTCATAGCCTGCATTCAGCAGGGCATTGATGCCGACACAGCCCATGTCGTGATAGGCGAAAACAACGGTCTTCATGATTGAGTATCCTGTACTGAAGGCTCTTCAGGAGCCTGAACAATGCGTTGAACGAAATAGCGCGGACGCGCGCGAACGTCGTTATAAATGCGCCCGATGTACTCCCCGAGCAGTCCCATACCCACAAACTGGGCGCCGATAAACATGAACAGCACGGCAAACAACACGAAGACACCGTCACCCGCCCAGGCCGCACCAAAAAAGAGTCGCAGTACGATGAGCACCAGCGAGAAGGCAAAGCCGGAGAGCGCAATCAGGCTGCCGACCACGCTGAGCAGTCGCAGCGGCGTGGTGGTCAGGCAGGTCACCAGGTCGTACATCAGGTTGATCAGCCGCATAAAGCTGTATTTCGAATCGCCAAAAGCCCGTTCGGCATGGATCACCGGCAGCTCGATGGTGTGACGGGCAAAGGTGTTGGCCAGAATCGGAATAAAGGTGCTGCGTTCGTGGCAGTTGAGCATCGCTTCGACGATATGGCGGCGATAGGCGCGCAGCATGCAGCCGTAGTCTCCCATCGCTTTGCCGGTAACCCGCTGAATCAGGCGGTTAAGCGTGCGCGAGGCCTTGCGACGGAACCAGGTGTCCTGGCGCTGTTGCCGGACGGTGCCCACCACGTCATACCCCTGACGCGCAGCCTCGACCAGCCGCGGGATCTCTTCCGGCGGGTTCTGCAGATCGGCATCAAGGGTAACAATCAGATCGCCACGGACCTGGCTGAATCCGGCCATGATGGCGGAGTGCTGCCCGTAGTTGCGGTTGAGCAGCACGCCGGTTATCCGGCTGCCGGGAACGGTGGCGGCCTGTTCAATCAGTTCGGCAGAGCGGTCACTGCTGCCGTCATCCACCAGCAGAATTTCATATTCAAGGTTGAGGGCGTCGCAGGCGGCGCAAGTGCGCTGCAGCAGCTCAGGCAAACTCTCCTGCTCGTTATAGACCGGGATCACCACGGACAGCACATTGATCGGTTTGATATCGCGCATCTCAGGCCTCGGCAATGTCATGTAAAGCCTGAATCACGCGTTCTGCATCCTGATCCGTCATGGACGGAAACAGGGGAAGTGAACACATCTGCTGGCTGTTACGTTCACTGGCGGGCAGACGCAGATCGGGATAGCGCTCGCGGTAATATTTGTGGGTATGTGCTGCACGGAAATGCAGGCCGCTGCCGATATCTCGCGTCTTCAGCGCCTGCATAAAGGCATCACGGGACAGCCCGCAGCGTTGTTCATCAATGCGGATAATAAACAGGTGCCATGCATGCTGATGTGGCCACTCTGGCCGTGAAAGCGGTGTAAAAGGTAGCGAACGCAGCGCCTCAAGATAGCGTTCGGCAATCTCACGGCGGCGTGCAATAAAGCCCGGCAGTTTCTGTAACTGCACCAGCGCAATCGCTGCGCTGATATCGGGCAGATTGTATTTGAAGCCCGGCATCATCACTTCTGCCTGCGGCAGACGCCCCTGGGTCTGGCGATCAAACGCATCCACGGCAAGGCCATGAAACTTCAGACTGCGGATACGATCGGCGAGAGCAGCGTCATCGGTCACCACCAGACCGCCCTCCGCGCAGGTAATATTTTTGATGGCGTGAAACGAGAAAATTACCGTGCCGCGATGCCCGACCGGTCTGTCTTGATAAGTCGTGCCCACCGCGTGAGCCGCATCTTCAATAATGGCAATGCCATGCTGCTCAGCCAGCTGATAGATCGGTGCGATATCGGCAGGCGCACCGGCGTAATGCACCGGAATAATGGCGCGGGTGCGTGGCGTAATGGCCTGAGCTATCTCTTCCGGCGTCACCATCAGGTTATCCGGGTCGACATCAATCATGACTGGCGTGGCACCCAGCAGCGTAATCAGGTTAAGGGTTGAAACCCAGGTCATGGACGGCGTGATCACCTCATCGCCAGGCCCGATGCCCATCGCCATCAGCGTGACATGCATCCCGGCAGTGGCAGAGCTGACTGCAATGGCGTGCGGGTTGCCGGTCAGCTGAACAAAGGCCTGCTCCAGTTCGGCGCATTGCGCCCCGGTTGTTATCCATCCGGAGTCGAATACCGCTTTAACAGCAGCCAGCTCCTCATTGCCGAATGAAGGGCGGGAAAATGGCAAAAAATCCATGCTAAAACTCCTGCAAATCAAACCCATAAACTGTCGCGCGTTGTTAATCGGATACAACGCCGGAAAGAACTGAAATAGTGATTTATCAACACCCGGCAGGCAGATAAGACATAACAGGTTTCCCGTTATGGAATTAAGGTTACCGGACTGCTAATACAAGCTAACGTATGAAAGTTAACTGAACATTAAATGAAGAGGTTTAATTACAATAAAAACAACGAGGATTGAGTTAATGGATTTCTGAAAAGTTCACTATCATTTCAATAATACCGCCCCGGAACTCAACTCTTTTTGAGTTATTGATATTGTGTTTAAAAAACAGGAAGCCCAGCCTGTTATCAGCTCCGATGAAGCTCGCCTGACATAAATTTCCTTTAACGAGAAAACCTTAAGCCACTGATTACGATAAGCTAATTTCATATCGCAAATTGCCCCCTTAAGGGTGTCAAATACCTCCACTCAGGATTTCAGTAAAACGAAAGATTAATAAAGTCGACTTAATGTATTCTTAATATTTCCTGGGGTTGATGTTCTGCCCGCGGAATAATCATTACATTTTGGTGAATTTAAGGTGGCAGTCAGTTAATATCTTTAAGCTTATCTGTGCCTCTGTGGTAAAAGCAGTGCTAATAAAAGCGAATAAGATCGCGGTTTCAGGCGTTAACGTTTGGTCTGTCTAAAAGAGAAAAAGTGATGATACGTGCCGCCTGTTTATGCACTCTGTTTGCCCTGATCAGCCCGGTGATCTGTGCCGCGCCGGTAACCTATGCCATTACCCCCGATAAAACGTCGATTGGCCTTTCGTGGCGTGCCTTTGGACATGACTTTTCGCAGGCCAGACTGCAGGGCGTGACCGGCACGGTTACGCTTAATCCGGATCAGGATCGTGACGATCGTATTGAAGTGAATATTCCGGTGGGAACGCTGGTGGCCTCGAACAGCCTGTTAACCTGGCAACTGAAAAGTGATCTGTTTTTTGACGCAGAGCGTTACCCGCAGATTTATTTCGTCAGCAGTCGCGTGGCTGCGTTGGGTGACGGTAATTACCGGATTTTTGGCACGCTGACGGTTAAAGCTGTCAGCCGGCCTGTCGTGATGCTGGCCTCGCTGGACAGTGGGAACACCCTCGATCCTGCCTCACGCTTGCTGGCGCTGCATGCCTCCACCGCCATCTCCCGCTCCGCCTTCGGTATGGACCGGCTGGTCGGGGTGGTGGACGACCGGGTAAATATTGCGCTAAAGATTGCAGCGCAGGTCAGAGAGCCGCGCTGACCGTCACCGCTGCGCGTGCTGCCGGATTACGTGAGCGCTGCCTGTAATGTTTCAGCGGTGGACGCCAGCTGCGCTGAGGGGTTGCGGCCAATCAGCACATATTGATAACCGTCGCGCGTCCACCAGGCCAGCTGCATGCCGTGGCGCTGTTCGCGGGTAATCGGGTTCGTGTTGTGCGGTGCGGGCGAGATACAAAGCGCCATCGGGCCATAATCTGCGTGCAGCCAGGCGATCTGCGCAATTGACGTCCGTTCGTAGCGCAGGATACGCACCATTTTCAGTTCAGCCCCCGCTACGTGCAGTTGCTGGGGGTGCAGCTGCAATCCTAAATCGAGTCGGGTGCGGTCCAGCCCCTTTTTCAGCGAAAGAGCATCACCGGGCATGTCGGCAAGCGTTTCAGCACTGTAGAGCGACATATAACGTGCTTCAAGATCGCGGATGGCCTGGCTTTCATCCTGCTCATCATCTGACGGTCTTGCCAGGAAACCGATACTGCTGCCCACCAGCAAAAAGCTGACAGACGCGGCAATCAGTGCCCGACGGCTGTATCCTTTGGCTGGCGGGGACTCGGGTGCGGTGATGGCCGCCAGCTGCTGTGCCATTCTGGCCTGTGGAGCCTGTTCCAGCAGCGGTGCAAAAGCCTGTTCAAAATCGAGACTGCTTTGCCGGAAATTCGCGGCCCTTGCGGCCAGTTCGGGATCTTCAGCCATCGCCTGCTCAAACTCTGCAGCTTCCTGTGGCATCATCTCACCATCCAGCCAGGCAACAATCGCCTCATCGCGCCACGGTGGCGTAAAAGTTTCCCTGTTCATTTCCGATTCTCCTGCGGTACGGGCGAGGCCGCTGTCTGCCTGGCCAGCGTGGCACGCGCTGCGGCCAGACGGCTCATAATGGTGCCAATCGGAACAGCCAGCGTTTCTGCCGCTTCCTGATAGGTCAGTCCTTCGACATAAACCAGAAACAGCGCATTACGCTGCGCTTCGGGCAAGGCGTTAACCTGTTGCATGATGCGCTGGTAGTGCCGGTTGTCGTCGCTGAAAGCATGGTTATCCACGGCCAGCAGTGCATCGGGATCAACGAATCCCTGGCCCTGTCTCACCTTTCGCGCCCGTAAGTCGCTGATCCAGATAGAGTGGAGGATCGAGAAAAGCCATCGGTCAATGCGTGTGCCCGGCGTGAACTGTGCGCTGCGCTCCAGCGCGCGCACGCAGGTCGACTGTACCAGCTCTTCTGCCATGTCACGGTTGTGCGACAGCACATAGCCGTAACGCCAGAGTCGCGTCAGGTGTTCTGCAAGGTGCTGACGGATGTCGCTGTGAGTGATTTTTCGATCCTCCGTGCCGAGTCACACCTCGGGATGGCCATTAATTGCGGCCTGCAGATCGCGGTACTCCTCGCAATCGGTGCCACAAATCCCGGCAATGGTTTTTAACTGTTCGCGCGCCAGGTCGGGTCGCCCTTTGATCATCCAGGCTTCACCAAGATATTCACGCACTTTAGCGTAACGGGGATCGAGCGCAATGGCGCGCTGATAATAGCCAATGCCCTCATCTGTGCGGCCCAGCTTGCGGGTAGCATAACCACGATAATTCCAGGCTTCGCGGGTATCCGGGTTTTTCAGCGTATCCAGCAGGTTCAGCGCTGACTGATATTCACCTTTTTTCGCCAGATGATAGGCGTAGCGCGTTTTGTCTTCGTCACTCAGCCTGCTGGTCTTCTCCGGTACACAGCTTTTGGTCTGACTGTCATAGACCTGACCTTTGGGGCAGTCAGGCGTCTTTTTCTCACTGTCATTGTCACCCATCGCCATACTTAGCGGCGAGTGCAGCAACAGTAACAGGGCCGGAACGGCAAGCAGAGGAATACCAGAACGTGTTGTCATCATTTTCCTTATCGGGTCAGGGAGGCAGTTGATGAAACCTGCCAGAGGCACTCCGCCAGCGCAGCGCTATACGGTAAACAGCTCAGCACCGGTTTCTATTCGATAAAAATAAACTTATTTTCTGGCCGCCAGCCATGCCTGATCAGATCAGCTCGTTTTCCACCTGACAGAAGTGTCTTTCCGCCAGAGAGATCACCGCAGCTTCCGCAATCGCCTGTGCCCTGAGACCATCCTCCAGGCCAGGCAGATCGCCAACCTGCTCCCCGTTCAGCGATCGGATAAATGCATCAAGATGAGCATAATAGGTTGGCTGCACCCGGCTGAACCAATCGGGCAGCAGACCTGGCTGCTGAATCTGCGCGCCCTGATAACAGCTGACGCCGCGCTGCGGCTGAGAGGCCGATTCCAGCATGCCGTCTGACCCCATTACACTGATACGCTCGTCATAGCCATAGCCGGTACGGCGGGTATTATCAAGCTGTGCCAGCGCCCCGTTCTGCAGCCGCAACAGCAATATGCTGGTGTCCACATCACCAAATTCACTGATAGAAGGCAAAGCCAGTGCTGCTCCCATCGCTGCGACTTCTGTTACCTCCTCTTCTGTCAGCCAGCGCAGCAGGTCAAAGAAATGGATAGCCTGATCGCGCATCTGACCCCCTGACGCCTGAAGATAGGCCAGCGGTGGCATAGCCGAGGAGCGGCAGACCATCTGAATCAGTTCCACCGGGCCAATCCGCCCCTGACGGAGTTGCTGCTTCAGCTGCTGATGGCTGACATCGAAACGGCGATTAAACCCCACCGTGACCGGCACGTTGTAAGGGAGAACGTTAGTCACGGCCTTACGGGCACGCTCAAGAGAAAGATCGACCGGCTTTTCACAGTAGATAGCTTTACCGGCGCGCGCAGCGGCTTCCAGCAAATCCGCATGTGTCGGCGTCGCGCTGGCGATAAGCACCATGTCAATTTGCGGATCGTTTATCGCGTCTGTGACAGACGCGACCCGGGCACCATAGCGGGTCGCAAAGTCGGCAGCGCGGGCGGGTTCCGCATCCGCCACCCACACCAGCTCTACTCTGGGATGTGCCTGAAGATTCGCGGCATGAACTTCACCAATAAAGCCACACCCCAGAAGGGCAACACGTTGCTTTTTATTCATTATTTGAACTCCATCATAGTCCGGCAGAAAGCTGCATCAGCAGAATAGCGCTGCGTTTTACACTCACAGCATGATGTTTTGAGGTGTTTACCTCAGAGGAGAGCGGCATGTCGCTGAAAGAGGTCGCCCTGCGGGCAGGTGTAGGGCTGGCAACCGTGGATCGGGTGCTTAATGAACGGGGTGGCGTTGCACCGGAAACGGTTCACAGGGTGCTGCAGGCGGCACGGGAAGTCGGACTCAGGCGAATTTTACCTGAGGAGCATCGTCATCCGTGGCAGATAGAACTGTTGCTCAGCAGCAACGATTCGTTTTTCTTTAAGCAACTGGCGCAGGATTTTACGGAGGTCGCATCCCATCTGGGCTATCGCCGGTTGACGCTGCATCGCACTTTTGTCCCGGAGGCGCAGCCTGAACGAATGGCAAAGCTTATCAGGCAAGGCAGTGAATTGCGGGATGGATTAATCGTTTTTGCCCATGAACATCCGGCGATTTATGAGGCGCTGGAAGATTGCCGGGTGCGTGGTGTACCGGTGATCTCGCTGGTCACCGATTTGCCCGGTGCCGCCCGGCTCTGTCATGTCGGGATCAACCAGTTGCAGGCAGGACGCACCGCCGCTCAGCTTATGGGTAAAATGCTGCATCAGCCCGGTGAGGTATTGATGGTCAGTGGTCACAGGGACTACAGCGCGCATCGTCAGCGCATTGAAGGATTTTGCACGCTGATGACTGAACGCTATCCCCATCTTCAGCTATGTGAAGTTCTGGCGGCTCAGGAAAATAGGGACACCCTCAGTAAGTTGCTGGAGAAGCAGCTGGTTCAGAGCAGAAATCTGCAGGGAATTTATAATACCGGCCTGGGGAACACTGAAATAGGCCAGACGCTGGCACGTCATCGTCGGCTGAATCAGTGCGTCTGGATCACCCATGAGCTTTACGCCACGACACGCACGCTGATGGCGCAGCAGAGCGTTGCGCTGACGCTGGATCAGAATACCCGGCAGCATGCTCAGCTTGCGGTACAGCTTATGCTGAATTATCTGGAGCAGAAAGTGAAACCCGATGAGTATGCCAGTGGAAAAGTAGACTTTATGATTTATACAGCCGAGAACGCGATATGAAGTAACCATCACGTCATACTCTCCACCGAGGACCGCATTTTCGTTATAAATGCCAGACGTTGAATCTGTTTAGGCTATTGATAATGGCACAGTGGGCAAACCACTTTTCACCTCCTGCAGCCTCACCTTTACGCTGTACTTCTGTATCGCAATCGCTTCAGAACGGTAAATGACGCCGACATACAGTTTTTAAACCTGCTTATCATCTAAATATTAAAATATAAATCTATATACGCTCAATTTTCTATTTTAATATTTCACTCCATTTCAGAGTTGCTATCATCGCCTCGAATCCGACAGGCCATCACCGCATGCAGTGAAAAACTTACCAGATTAACCATTCTGGACCCGGGTCGTTGAACAGAAAGAGTAATTCAGGAGCAGGTATGCTAAGGCGCATCGCTGATAAAGCACGTTTTGTGTAAGATTTGATAAATATCAAGCCTGCCTGGATTTTTATTGGTAGTTACCCGTTACGCTTTCACTTTATGACGGTGCGATGCTAAATTCTCATCCGTTTAAGGCAGGTGAATGCCCAGCGCTTTGAATATAATCGGACTGAGCAGAAGATTATCCTGAATTTTATCTTCACCGGTAACGGTGCCTGACGGATTAATGAGAGTGTGATTTGGAACAGTGTTTATCTCCGGTACGCACCACCACAGAAAGAGTGCTGCACGCAGTTATTTTCGAAGTCGTTGCTAATGTCCTGGTTTTCATCATTCTGATTATTTTTGCCTCGGCAGCACCTTCGCAGTCGGCACTGTTGACTATAGTTTCATCAACGCTGGCGATGGGATGGAACTATCTGTTCAACCTGATGTTTGACAGCGTTCAGCTGCGAACCGGATTTAAAAAAGACTGGCGAATAAGATGTCTCCATGCCGTTTTATTTGAGGCAGGTCTGTTATTCGTATTGATACCTTTTGCAGCATGGTGGCTGGATATTACGCTATTCGCAGCGCTGAAACTGGAATGTGGGTTAGTGCTGTTTTTTCTGGTTTATGCTTATCTTTTCAATCTGATATGGGATTACGGCAGGGCTGCACTTAAAAATAACTTTAGAAACAACAAATTAAAAATACATTAAGATAAAAGCTGATTTTTAATCTTCCGTTTAGCCAGGCCAGTGAAGCGTCAGAGGCGACGCGGCGCATCTGAACGTATCCAGTGCGTAAGGACACACGTATATCTGTTGTCAGGTTTTTATCTTCCTGGCAGCATCGATAGCACAGCGAGTCAGCTTAGATAAAGTTAAGACCGCGCATAAGCTCATTTTTACAGGTTAACTTCAGCAAAAAATTATGAACAAAGTCTACTATCTGAATAAGTTAAGAAACTGCCCGTCAACCGATATCCTGGATATCGTGACAAGCTATATGCGGAAAAAACTTCCTTCTGACGATCTCTCTTCTTTTGAGGGCGCATACGATCATCGTAAAGCTGAACTAATAATGAATGAGACTTACAACGAAGTGCCTGCGGAAGTCTGGCGATTAGTTTGCTGACGCTGAAATAAGGATAAAATATCAACATTAATACATTATCCTCTGAAGATTTACTGCTCTGCAGATTATCCTTTTTCGTCTTACGGCTACGTCCGCAGGCTGATATTTTCCAGCAGGAATAATGTATCGATAAGTCAGAGCATCACCCCTTCATGAAGTGATGCTCTGATATTATTCCGACACGGATATCAGAAGTGATATGACAGGCCGATTAAACCACTGTAATCCGTTTTAAATTCACCACCAAAACTGCTCTCTACTTTCGCATTTAGTGAAAGGCCGGGCGCGATAATGCCTTCCAGCCCTACACTGCCACGATAACGGTTATCTGACCAGGCGCTGTATTGCCGGTTTGACTGACGATCGGAGAGCGTGGTTGTGGAGCCATTTTTACCAGGTGAATACTGATAGGCCAGACTGGCGCTGACGTTAATATTCGGCATTAATGCGCCCAGACCGCGTTTCTGCACCATGAACCCGCTGCTGGTGAAGTAAGGTGTGGATGAACTTAACGAAACTGACGCATCCTCCCCTTTCAGGGTATAGCCGGACATGACACCTGCGGTCACACCAACAAACGGTGAGATAAACAGAGTATTGTCAGCGAGCGCAAACTGATAGCCAGTGCGCAGGCTGCCTGCCAGCATATGGCTGTCCTTTTTCATGCCATTTATATTTAAAGCAGGATCCAGCGTTATCTCCTGATTCAGATACATATAACGACTGGCCGCATCAAAGAACCATCCGGCATTAGCCTGCCAGGAATAAAATGCACCGACAGTAGCCAGTCGATGTTTTTCATGACCCTCCCCTTTTACCTCACCCTGCGTATAACTGGCGCTGATACCGGCTGTTTGCTTGTCGCTGCGGCTATCCCAGCCCACGTTCAGTGTTTGCTGGTTGACGTCGAGTCCAAGAAAATGCCCTTTTTTCTGCTCTATTGTTGCCCATGATCCGCTGCTTTCTGGCGAAGCGCGCAGACTGTCAGTGCGGTTATGCAACTGGCTGACCGCTTCACTGAAAATGTACTGCCGCGAGGCGATTAAGGCACGCGTGCGCTGGATCAGTGGCAGGTTGTCGTAAACAGAGAACCAGTCATCCGGATTGAACGCCGGTTTTTTGGCTTCCTCTTCTGCTTTCGCGGCTTCCTCTTTCGCTTTTTCTTCAGCTTCGGCTTTCGCTTGTGCCTCGGCCTCTGCTTTGGATTTGGCGTCTTCCTCTGCTTTCTCCACAGCAGCTTGCTCAGCAGTGGCATTATCCGCTGACGAAGCGTCTGGAACAGGCGCTGGCTCAGGGGTAACTTCCGGCGCTGGTGTCGGTTCCGGCTCAGGGGTAACTTCCGGCGCTGGCGTCGGTTCCGGCTCAGGGGTAACTTCCGGCGCTGGTGTCGGTACCGGCTCAGGCGTGACTTCCGGCGCTGGCGTCGGTTCCGGCTCAGGGGTAACTTCCGGCGCTGGCGTCGGCTCTGGCTCTGGGGTAACTTCCGGGGCTGGCGTCGGTTCCGGCTCAGGCGTGACTTCCGGCGCTGGCGTCGGTTCCGGCTCAGGCGTGACTTCCGGCGCTGGCGTCGGCTCTGGCTCTGGGGTAACTTCCGGGGCTGGCGTCGGTTCCGGCTCAGGCGTGACTTCCGGCGCTGGCGTCGGTTCCGGCTCAGGGGTAACTTCCGGCGCTGGCGTCGGTTCCGGCTCAGGCGTGACTTCCGGCTCAGGCGTGACTTCCGGCTCAGCCGACTTGTTACTTTCCAGCACCCACAAAACACGGTTGTTATCGTCTTTCACCTGATAATTGGGGGTGTAAACGCTAAATCCGCTGTAGCTGTCTGCAAAAGAGAAATAGCTGTGAGACGTGCCAGCAGGTGCATCAACCATCACCAGATCCTGGGTCAGCGCAACGTCCTCTTCACTTCCGATTAGCAGACTTACGTCCAGCAGGTTGTCGCCACCACTCACCGAATTTTTTACAATCAGTTTGTCGCTTTCCAGTGTGGAGGGTTTAACGCCTAACATCAGATTTAATCCGGTCGCATTCAGCGTATCGACATTCAATGTTTTGGCGCTCCAGTTGCCCGAAGGCACCATTGAAAGTGTCGAACCACGTTTCGCCAGAAGTGAACTGACATTACTGTTGCCGGTCATCGTCCAGTTCGCAGTGGCATCCAGCGTCATAAGGTTGCTGCCCGTTGATGTCACGGCCCCCTGATAGTTAACCTTCCCAAGATAAAGTGAGGCGTTGTTCGCCAGCTGAACATCACCTTCCACTTCACTGGCGGGCAGCAGTGCCAGTGCATCCGCGCTTCGCAATGGCTGACTGCAGGAAACATCATCAGAATAGATGGCAGAATAGCAACGCCAGCTTTTCTCGCCTGCCAGCTCGCTATCGTTATAGCCAAAAGAGAGCGTTGACGAATCAGCAGCAACAATGTTGGCTTTCACACCAGCGTATTCTCCCACCTGGAAATGCGCACCAGTACCTACATTGATCTGATCGGCTTTAAACAGTGAAGTGTTCCAGTCGTCATCAATGACAACGCCTCCCGCATGTGGAACCGGCTGACCAGATAACACCACCGTACCGCTATCAACGTTGAGATTGCCGTTCAGGTTCATACCGCCGGTCAGTGCGGTAATCGCGGTGGCGTTACGCGGTAGAATGTTAACGTTCATCACGCCATTCAGCGCATTTTCCAGCGTTTCACCCAGAAAACCGCGGAACACCTGAACGTTCAGCTGTGTCAGGCGATGATTGATGGCTTCATCCGCATCGGTACCCAGATACGTCCAGATAGAGGTTGAGCTTTTATCAGTAGGGAAATAACCATAAGAGGTCGTATTTAACTGAAAATACTCCGTATCTTTAGTGTAGGGATTTTTGTAAACATAAACAGATCCCGGCGTACCTGTACGATTGCTGCCGGTATAGCTGTAAAAAGGAACATCTGCGGCGGTATAGCCGGTAATATTGAGCGTTGCTTCATTATCACTGTGGTTAATCAGCGTAGCGCCACTGTCGGTATGATTGATTTTTCTGAAGCTGAGCGTATTGCCGTTTAAATCTAACTGACCGCCACGGTAGCCAAAGTAGATCTGGTCAGTAGCAACCTGGCTTTCGTCATTCAGCACCACGGTTGGCCGACCACTGACCAGGGTGACAGAAGAGAAAGCCTGTTTGTTGCCTGAGCTATCAGCTTGCTGATCGAGGATAACTGTACCCTCTCCCACATTCAGCGAACCCGGGTTTGTACCTACAGCATTGATATGTAGTGTACCTGCGCCGATTTTATGCAGCGCATCGCTTGCCAGGCCATTAACCTGCCACAGGACTTGTTTGTCTGCGTCAACTTCAACACCGCCGCCTGCCCAGGTTGCATTCACGCCCTCTTCTGAAGCCACGGTATAGTTATTAGAAAACTGAAGTTTACCTGCGCCCATATTGATTGGTGTATTCAGCGTAATCAGGCCGCCAGCGCCGTTGAAGCGCAGATCTTTGGTGGCATCAAGTTCTTCATTAGTAGACTGAGAAGGGGCAATACTCGCATATTTTTTATCAAGGCCACTCCATGACCAGGATGCATTATTTTGGGTTATGCCCTGGGCGTCCCAGAGAATGGAGCCTGCACCGGCAATGTCTGTAACATCTGGCGAGGTATTGATAGCGCTAATGGTCTGAATATACCCATCAGGGATATATTCCCACATAATAGTACTGCCATAACCTGCCGCAGTGGTTCCACCATGTAATACGCCCGCCACTTTCCATTTCTGATCAAATTCGTCAAAGGCTAAAATCGGGCTGCCGCTATCACCGCTCAGGGTACCAATCGCGAGCGGCGAAGTAAGTGGATTGTCTGGACCGTAATTAATCGCGCGCAGGGTTCCGGACGGCGTCGTTATCGTATCCGCATTAATGGTGCCGCCGCTTACCCAGTTGTAGGCACCGCTCAGCGTAATCTGTGTTGTTTGATCCTCACTGACCTGACTTTGTGTCCCCCCCCCGGTTCGGGTATACCAGGAAAAGCGTGACTTATCCGCAGTGCGCATAGTCGTCTTATCGAGCACTTCTGCTGGCGCGGCCTCTGTAACAACTTTATTTAAACGCGGGAGGTGAAAATCAACATCTGAGATCGTTGATTCATTGCGGTTAATTAGCTTATAGGTGGCGCCATACTGTGCACCGTTGCCAAATTTCAACGACTGATAGCCGGTGTTGTGACGGGCACTGGCAACATACGAGGGTGCTACCAGCGTGCTGTAGCCATAGGTCGCTACCATACCGAAATCAGGCATGGCGAAATCAAGATAGCCTGATAAAGAACCATCCATTTTATAGACAGGTATATTTGTCAGACCAACCGAATAATTTCCCAGGTTTTCAGCGAAATCACGATATTCCTGTACATCAATATCGTGTCGCATTATGCCCGCATAAGATTTGGTGCAGATAAAGAAGGTGCAACATAACGCTGCGCTTCCAAAATGTTTCAATGGATTATCCTCATGAGGCTATTATTATTTAAGAAAAATACCTTAATTAATGAAATAGTATCATTATGACAATCGGTAACAGAATCTGAGTTTTATATAGATATTGATTCAGATCAAATAAAGAAGGCAGGTTAGCGTAAAATTTGTGATAACTCACTGTATTAAAAGGCTATAAAAACCCATTATCAAATTGGATTACAAGCTTCAGATTTAATATTTTTCTTGAAAACTATGTCAGGACAATTGCCAAATGAGATCAAAATAGATATAAAAAAACACTTACTGATAAAAAATAATTTATTAATTCAGAAAAGTCACTTCCTCTACCTTGATATTAATTCTTACCTAAAAAATCTTATAATACTTTGTAGAAATAATATTCATTATCATTCATGGGATTAACCAATTCAGTGTCTGGTGTACATAAAACACGCGGTTAACCCCATTCATGGAGTCAGAACGACACGAGACATCCGTAGCAGTCCACAAAAAAGGACTGCGATAAATGATCGGGTGTCTTGCAAAGATTTAGCCAGCATTGAGCTAAGACAGAGCCTCAGGTTAATTATCTTTGCATTTCAATGGCTTTCGTTAACCCTACTGGCGGAAAAATTGAAAAGTGATTATTGCGGATGATCGCGATGATACAACGCCCACTGCTCAATCCTTTCTCCTGAAGGTAACAGGCAGTAGAGTGTGCTGGTGCTCAATGATTCATCCTTTACCTGCTGTCCGCCACGCTGCAGGCACCATTGACTTGCAGGATTTTGCATTACCAGGCGCTGTGGCTCAGCATGATGGGGCGTGCAGGCACTAATGTGTAGCGTGGCCAGCATCAGGGAGCCAACTGTTATTCTGTTTATGATTTTCATATAACCCTCTCTCAGCATCAATTTCAGGTCGGTGAGACTTCGCTTCTCATGCTTACAACGCTTATGGCACAAAGCGCAATAACGATTAGCGCATTAATTAATTCGCTCTTTGTCATACGTTTTTCATCGGCGATGGCTTCAGATTCCTTTCTGACCAGTTTATGGAAAAGTCTGGTATGTATCTGAGCGTGTAATAATGATAGCACCCACGCGCTAAACCCTCTCTTAACAACACCTATTGCTACCAGCATTCTCATTACTGACCTGCGAAACACAACAAATAAACACCAAAAGAGAATGACTGTAATAATAAATAACAAGACTTCCCGAGTGACAGTTAGCACATAATCTTAATTTTCAATGGAAATTCCTTTGTGGTGCTTCGATTCTTTTAACCTGTTGTCAAAAGACGCATACTTTCACTCTCTTTACATAATTAACGCCTGACCTGCATAATCCTGCCGCCCTAAGTAAAAATGCTGTTATTAATGGATTCTATTAACAAGACATTTAATTCGTATCGGGCCTGAGAAGCGTATGAAGTGCGAAATGGCATGCCTGTTTAACACTTTCAGAGTCCCCCGGCCCTTTGATAAAACCTTAAGGAAGAGTCACAGATATGAATAATAATACTGACTTAAATAAACGCGTAAAAGCGATGGTACTGGCGGGTGGTATGGGTATGTTGCCTCTGGTCAGTCCGGCGGCTATTGTCGGAAGCCAGAGAGGCGGAGATATTACGCTGGCAGATGGCACCACATTAATCGCCGATCAATCATCTGGCGATGGTTATTATGGCATTCTTGTAACAGGTGCAACCGCTGCTGAAGTGACAGCCGGTTCGGGCAGCACAGTTACGGTGAAAGACCCTGAGCATTACGCTAAGGGAATTTTCATCCAGGCTGCGAACAGTCACTTTACTGCTGATAAATTAATTCTCAATGTTTCAGGAATATCCGCAGTGGCGATGGAGCTCAGTGGAAAGCAGGTTACTGCCAATCTGGGATCAGGTAGCTCCGTCACATCGATTGGATCAGGTATTGCTTACGCAGAGGGGGTGGTTGTAAGCAATCAATCCTCGTTGCAGGCCGAAGCATCGAGTATCAGTACCCAGGGCACCAACGGTATTGCACTGCGCGTCAGCGGTTACGGGTCAAACGTTGATTTAGGCCGTGACAGTAGTATACAGACCAACGGGACCAACAGTCATGGCGTACAGGTGGATACACTGACCGGTGATGCGATGAATGGTGCCGCAACGCTTAAAGCGGAAGCGCTGACCATTAATACTCTGGGCGACACCTCGCAGGGCATCAATATTCAGGATAATGGCTCGGTTGATCTGGGCAGCCACTCAACCATTATCACCACAGGTCAGACTTCTGCAGGCATCTGGAGCCTGGGTGAACTGACTGCCGATCATCTGACAATCAGCACATCTGGCACGACTTCTCCTGGCATTTCAGCCAGAGAAAATAGCCTGATAAATGTCGGCGCAGGCAGCGTGATCTCATCAGCGCAGACTGGCGGCCTTGTTGCAATGGATAATAATGCCATCCTCAACTTTTCAGGCAGTGAAGAGGAACGCAACACCATTCAGTCTGGCGGTTATGGCGCATCCGCGCAATCGACAGGTGCAGTGATCAATCTGGCAAACACAGATATTGTTCTTAAACAATCAGATATGGTCGGCAGAGGCCTTTGGTCTCTGGGGGGAGGCGTGATTAATGGCGAAGACATCAGCATCACCGGCCCTGATACAGGAATCGGTGTTGTCGCCTGGAATGGTGGCCAGACCAATCTGACAGGCGATCTCTCTATCAATATGGCCTCTCCGGACGGAGTAGCAATAGCAACACTCTACGCCGAAGGGTTTGCCCCGGGCGTTATTACTTCTCAGGGGAAAGCGGAAATCACCGGCAGCGTGGTATCGCTGGGGGGCCTGATCGATCTTAATTTAGAGCCGGGTTCACTGTGGTCCGGTAGTGCTACCAGCGATAATGTGAATGGCGGTCATTTAAACGTCAGCCTCACTAACAGCACATGGAACGTTAGTCAAACATCTAATCTTGATAACCTGACATTAAATAACTCACTGGCAGACCTTTCAGCAGCAACAGACGATGCGACTTACTCCACTCTGACCATTGCTAACCTGAGTGGTAGCGGCAACTTTACCCTTCGTACCAATCTGGTCGGCGATGGTGAAGGGGTAAATAATACTGGCGACAAAATCGTGGTGACCGAAAGCAGCGCAGGTGAATACGGTCTGAATATTCTGAACCGCGGCAGTGCCATTACCACAGGAAATGAAGTGCTGACCGTTGTTGAAACTACCGATGGTATCGCGACGTTCAGGGGCAACACCGACGTTGAACTGGGTGGCTATGTCTATTCGGTCAACAAACAGGGAACTAACTGGGTTCTCTCATCGCCAAAAGCGCCTGAAGCGCCTGCTGCAGATGAGCAACCCACTATTCCAGCGGATAACAACATTCAACCTGCTTCTGATGAGAAACCCTCAGCAGACCAACACCCCGTAGCCCCAACGGATAACAACATTCACCCTGCTTCAGATAAAGACATTAAAGAAAATGGAAATCCTACACAGCCAGCAGAACAAAATCACAATTCAACAATCACCACCACAGCGAATGCAGGCGCCAACTTCCTTAACATCGGTTATCTGATGAATTATGCCGAAATGCAGACTCTGATGCAGCGTATGGGTGATGTGCGCCAGGGAAAGACGAGCGGCAATGTCTGGCTGCGCGGAATGGATGGGCGTTTTAGTGGTTTTGCCAATGGCAAGCTGAGCAACTTCAGCATGAATTATTCAGGCTATCAGTTTGGGGTAGATAAACGCCTGTCCGATGATCTGCCGATTTATCTGGGCTTGTTTATGGGAGCAACAGAGGGCTCGCCTCATTATCGTGCTGGCGATGGCACGACTAAATCTGAACATTTTGGTATCTACGGCACATGGCTGAATGATGCAGGCTTCTACCTGGATGGCGTACTGAAATTCAACCGCCTGAGAAATCAATTTGATGTCAGCGATACGCAGAATAATCGCGTATCCGGACATGGTGTCTCATCAGGCCTGAGTGGATCACTCGAAGCCGGCAAGAAGTTCAGCTTCTCTGACGACCTTACTGGCTTTTACCTGGAACCACAGCTTCAGCTGACTGCCGGTCATCAGGATGGAACCTCTGTACAGGCGTCGAATGGCCTCAACATTAATCTCTCAAGTTACAAATCCATGATGGGAAGAGCCAGCGTACTGGCAGGTTATGAAGTCAATCAGAGCAACTACAAACTCAATGCTTATGTCAAAACAGGTGTTTTGCGCGAGTTTGACGGGGATGCTGCTTATGCTCTGAATGGTTCAGATGAGCGCCTCTCGTTTAAAGGTAATGGCTGGAATAACGGTATCGGTGTCAGTGCGCAAATCAGTAACCATACCCTTTTTATTGAAGGAGATAGGGTAAATGGAAATCGCTTCAACCAGCGCCAGGTTAACGCCGGTTATCGTTTTAGTTTTTAGTCAATAAACCAACAAATGATGGGTATTAAAGGAGACGTAAATGAAGAAAATATTATGGATGATCCTGGCCTTCATCACTTCAGGCTCGGCATATGCCCGGCAGGAAGTCACGGTCGCAGTGGCGAAAACCCTGCGCGACGATCGTCAGGTTACGCTCACGGGAACGATCACTGGCAGGGCCGATGATGATCACTACTGGTTAAAAGACCCGACTGGCCGCATCCGTGTCGATATAGACGATGATGATGACGATGATCGCTATCTGATTGGTAAAAAGGTACGGGTCAGCGGTGAAGTTGACCGGGATGATGGCTACAGCGAAATCAACGTAGATCGTGTTTATATTCTGAAATAAACATCTGAAAAAAAAGCCAGTGGCAGCACTGGCTTTTTACTTGTCTTAACTTATCAGAAGCTTCAGGTTCCTTACCGTTTGTAAAAGTAATTAGTACAAACAGTGTACCCATGTACCGATAGCGCCTGAACGTCATTATTTCTCAAAACCATTGATTTCAAATGCTGGTTAGCCATCCGGCTGAGCATTCACGCGTTTGTCCGGAAGATTTCTGTGTACTTATGTGCGTTTCTTTGAGTGTCAGCGCTGACTAAGAAGGATAACGGCTTCCCACGCCTGACTGAAACGCATCGGGAAGATGAAGTACGGGTGCAGCAACCACATCGTTACTGTAAATACAGATAACCTTCCCTGACATGAGTGCCGTTACCCTTTTAAAAGGGATGACCAGGGATTGATTTTTTCGCGGTTCTTTTTTCACATAAACCTCTCAACCCTTAACGACCAGAAGACAGCCTGTGAATGCCGTTATGCATCACAGAAAACCCGGACATCAGAATTAACGCTGTAATTTGCAGGATCACGGACATATGAGATGCATAAGGAGTTAAAATTTTGCAGACTCAATAACCCCCTTATAAAGCTCAAGCAGCGTCAGATCATTGATGAAGGCGTTAAAGGCCATATCACCACTTAGCGAAAACTTCTTCATGACATTGTATTTATGTGCATAAATTGTTTTAGCGGAGAGATTCAGCCGTTTAGCTGTCTGCCCTACGCTATACCCTTTCTTAAGAAAACTTAGCACCTGCAGCTGGACTACTGTAATACGCGCGAAATCGCAATGTGAGCAATCCGTGGGTACAAATCCTCTGGCGCTCCCCTGATTTCCCAGCCAGAACCGGATGATTTTATCAGCAATATCGCGAACAGAATCCCTGCGCGAAATGATAATCAAAGAACGATAGCAGAGAGGCAAATGCTCAGGAGTGATGTCTTCAATATCGTCAACAAAGACCATTAAAATGCTACCGGGCTTCCGATCCCGGTAGGCAGGCTGACACATATAAAGGCGCCACTGTGCAACACTAATCAGTATAAAGTCCGCCTGACATAAATTTTTCGCGTCATAGGCGGGTAAGAATTCTACTGACGTATCTGATAACAGTGCCTCCTCAATAATTTTGGAGATGCCCAGCCGAAAGAAGTAGTTCTCATTTGTACAAACGACTTTAAAATGCATTTTTCCCTTAAGCATCCCAAAAGTTAAATAAAAAAATCAGGTAAACTTGCCATTAACCAGGGTCAGTTCACCTTTCTCTTTTAATTCTTTCAAAACCCTGCAAATGGAGCTTTTTGAAAGATGAGAACTGTTTTCAATCAGGTAAAGTGCCGAAAAGCGCTTCTTAAGATGCGGTGGCAATTTTTCCCAGCGACCAATTAAAGAAATCACTTCATCATATGAGTTATTCTTGGGTAGCTGAATGTAGTTCATCAGGTCTGAGTACTGGCCCGAAAGAATGGACATGGCATCGTTAAAGAGGTCTTTCTCAAATACCAGTCGCCAGAACACATCGTAATCAATGAAACTGACCTTCCCATAATCGATTCTTTCCAGATAGACAGGAGGTTCATCGAGTGCCGGTGTGACACCGACAACAAAGGGAGCAGACAGAATATTTAAGACCTTATTTTCACTCTTTAATTTCAGTAAGAAGTCACCATCAAGAATGAACATTACACGGCGTACATTATCTTTAGTGAGATGATAACGACGCTTACCGCGTGAAATCTCATCTGGATTAGCAACCTGGGTGTACCCGGCCAGCGCATCGATGATCCGCTCATGATTCTCAGTCACTCTATACATAATAATTAACTCAATCTAACTAACACGAAGTTAGTGATTAGTAGAAAAATTAGTAAAAATCCGTTTGTTATAGTCTCTTTTTTTCGCCTGGTGTATTTCTGATCTCTGGCCTTCCCCCGGATATAAGCCATAGAAGAGGTCGTTATTGGTTTCACTATAGTAAAACCATTGCGATAAAATTCAACACCACAAACATGCAAAAAGGAAGAGCATTAAGCCAGCGAATGGCATAACAACCAGATATTTCACCGCTTTAAAGTCATTTAATCAGTAATTCAAACTAACAAGTAGAGACTTACTGATAGGGTTATAACTTTTTTCTTAAAAAAGGAATCAATCATAACCATATGGAAATTAATGTTATAAAAACACCGTATTAAAAAAACAAGTACGCAGTGGCATTTTAAAAACCTGTAATAATCTTCACATGGTTACTCATAATAGAATCATTGTTAATTCCTCCGTAAAAATAAAAAAAACCAACACAGCACCTGATGGCATAAATTAAACCATAGCATTCCCATAACAGACATTTAAATCGACAAATGATTAATATGTAGATTTAAATTCTATTTTTTTATATTTTTTAAGCATTATACTCCATTAATGGATAAGACTCTAAGCGCCAGGATTTTACCTTACGCTTCATATGAATCTCACTTACTCAGAATCAGGCTGTTTTAAGAAACCCCTATAGATTATTCTCAAAGCCTTTACATCGCAGAATGTGTACCATTCTCACCGCCTGAAATTGATAGTGCCGCCTCAACGCAAGACACCTCAACAAATATGAAGAGAAATAACTTATCCATAATATGAACAACCTCACCCCACCCGTCCAAATTATAATGAATGTAAAAAAAATGTAATGAATTCAAACTTTATATAGCCAGTGAAAACCGCACCAAAAATCAATTATGGATACTTTACTATTTTATTTTTTATGGCCTCCGAATCTAATAACGCCGTTCGCTTGAAGCGGCATTTTAAAAAATTCATTACTGAATAACTGAATAACTGAATAATTGATTAATCGTGGAGATATAAATGAGAGAGTTAACATCTGTTGAAATGCAGACCGTTTCAGGCGCAGGTTTTTTTGATTTCATCGGTTCAGTCGTTGTAGGTGCAGCTGCAGGTATTACTGCTTTCGGTCTCAAATGGGCCATGAGTGGCGGTAGTGCGGGCGGCTTATTGGGCGTTGGCTTAGTTTCAGGAGCTGGCGGCCTGGTTATCGGTGCCGTTGTAGGTCTGGTTGATGGCGCACTTTATGGTGCAATGAATGGCTGGGAAACAACTGCAGGCTGGTTCAATAACATCGTGGAAAACCAGTTTGACCTGGGCACGCCAGTAATTACTGCATAAGGAAAAATCATGCGTGAATTGAAAACTAATGAAATTGAAGGCGTCAGTGGCGGCTCATTAACTTCCGTAATTTTAGATTTCTTCAAACAGATTGGCGGAAGCTCCAAAGAAAAAACTGAGTGGGTACGTCCGGAATCAATACCAGAAGCTAACCCGGTTAGCGGTACTGCTTTTGGCATGGGTATTGTCGGTGTTGCTGCGGCCGTAGTTTTCGGCCTGCTGATGTTCTGATTTACCAGGAAGGCGATAGACTTCCGGAAAGGAATGGGCGCTTGTCATAAAACTCAATCGCTCATAATTAAATGTTGTTCACTATTTTATACAAAGGAAAGTATATGAAAAAGGTATATATGGTTGCTATGGGTCTGCTGCTGACAGCGGCGCAGGTTAATGCAGCAGAAGCTTCAGATGGCACCCTTAACTTCACCGGTACCATTGCATCTCAGACCTGTACCGTAAGTGTTAACGGCGGAAGCAGTACTGCCACAGTTACCCTGCCGAAAGTAGCAGCCGGTGTATTAAATGCGGCAGGTGCCGTTGCGGGCAACACTCGCTTTACTCTGGCGCTGAGCGACTGCTCTGCAACAACGGGCGATGTCTACGCTTACTTTGAGCAGGGCACTGGTGTGAACGCCAACGGTCGCCTGACTAACACGGGTACCGCTACCGGTGTTGATCTGCAACTGCTGGACAGCGCCAACAAAGCCATCAATGCAGGCAGCACTGAACAGTCTACCTCTCCTGCCACTGTCGCTCTGACAGCAGGGGCTGGCACCCTGTCTTACTCAGCTCAGTACTATGCAACTGCTGCTGCAGAAGCGGGTACCGTTGCATCAACAGTAAACTATTCAATCAATTACCTGTAATTGATTATGGTGAGGGCAGTGCCCTCACCACTCTTCCCCTTTCATCACTTCAGTTAATATCATGAAAAAAAAAGTTTTAAATTTTTAATCTCCTGCTTGCTCACTTGCGCAATGACTTCGTCTGCCTTTGCCAGTGTGACCATTATTGGTACCCGGGTAATCTACCCTGCCTCCGAAAAAGAGGTTACCGTTCGTCTGGATAACCGCGGCGATCGTCCCGCACTTGTTCAGGCATGGGTTGATAACGGCAACCCTGACGAAGCAGTAGATAAGATAAATGTTCCTTTCGTTTTATTACCTCCGGTTTTCCGTATGGAAGCGAATAAAGGGCAAACGTTACGTATTGTTTTTACGGGCGCCAATTTGCCAACCGATAAAGAATCTATCTTCTGGCTTAATGTCCTTGATATACCTCCTCGAGATAAAAGCCTGGCTAACCAGAACCAGTTGCAAATGGCGATCCGGAGTCGCATCAAGATTTTTTATCGTCCAGTTCAGTTTGATACAGCGCAGGCCAATAAAGCTGCGTCAGGGCTGGTATGGCGCCACGGTCAAAAGCCTAATTTTCTTTCCGCAACTAACAACTCACCTTTCTACGTTAACGTCTCACAGATTAATGCAGAAGATAACTCAGGTCATAAATTAGCCAGTGAAAAAGGGGAAATGCTGGCACCAGGCGAAACAAAAGAATTCCCGCTGAAAGGCATGAGCACAAGTCAAATAAAAACAACATTTAATTATCAGTATCTGGACGACTTTGGTGCAGCACGTAAGGTTGAAAGCAAAATAAACGAGTAGCTTTTGGTAATTATCCAGGGGAAATTATGATGGCAAGGACGGTATTTTTTAATAAATCAACTGGCAAAATTTGTTATCGCTCTTTTTTGGCGCTGTTTCTGACCGCAGCAACTCAGTCAGCGTTTGCTGAAACTGCTTATGATTTCGATGAATCATTTGTAAAAAATTTAGCTGGCGTAAAAGTAGATGTTTCCCGCTACGCAACAGGTAACCCCATTGATCCCGGCGTCTACACGCTGGATATCTTTTTAAATGGCCGTCAGATTAGTCGGGAGAATGTTCAGGTTGTACGTGAGGGAGCAGGTACTAAGGCCTGTCTTTCCTATGATCTGGTAAAAAGCCTTTCCATTAAAGATACGGTATTCAGCTCTGAGCAAGCTGAAGAGTTACGTTCAGGTAAGCAATGTATAGCACTGGAAGATGTGGTTAAGGAGAGTCATGCCGCAATCAACTCCGCTGATATGCAGATGGACATCTCAATTCCACAGATTTATCTGCTGCGCTCAGCACGTGGCTATGTCGCTCCAGAATTCTGGGATAAGGGTGAAACGGCGTTAACACTTAACTATGATACCAACTATTACCGCTCTGTTAACGACGGACGTGAATATGACTCTTTTTATGGCAGAGCGCTGGCAGGTTTTAACCTTGGCGGTTGGATGTTTCGTCATGATGGCTCATTAAGCTGGCGACGCCAGCAAGGTAAGGAGTCTCATCATTATAATGCCATCAACACCTATGTTCAGCGTGATATCCCGCAACTGAAATCACGCTTACTGTTAGGTGAAGGTAATACGAGTGGCGAGCTCTTTGATACCCTCTCATTCCGCGGTGCACAGATATCGACTGTCGATCAAATGTGGCCTGATTCACAACGTGGTTACGCACCAGAAATTCGTGGCGTTGCGCGTACTAATGCTCAGGTAACTGTATCGCAAAACGGCAGTAAAATTTATGAGACAACCGTTTCGCCAGGCCCCTTTAACATCTCCGACCTCTACCCTACCGGCTACGGTGGCGACTTAGATGTCACTGTCAAAGAAGCTGACGGCAGCGAAACGCGTTTTTCAGTACCTTATGCAGCTATGACAAGACTGAAGCGCCCGGGTATGACGTTCTACTCTGTAACGGGAGGTGTGTCGCGTAAAGACAACATGGCTTATACGCCTTCTGTTTATCAGGGCACCCTTCAGCATGGCTTTACCAATAGCCTGACCGGTTATACCGGTATTCTGGGATCAGATAACTATATCTCAGCGCTGTTAGGCGGTGCATTTGGGCTACCGATCGGTGCTATCTCTCTTGATATCACCGGTGCTCAGACAAAATATGGCGATGAGAAAAAACAGGGTGTGAGCTATCGTGCAACCTACAGTAAAAAAGTTTCTCAGACTGACACCAACTTTACCCTCGCAGCGTATAGATTTTCGTCATCAGGCTATTACAGCTATGACAATGCACTGCAAATTAATAACTATTATAAAAAGAATAAAACTAACGGAGCACAATATCTCTCCCGGCCTAAACAACGCTTTTCACTGACTGCCAGCCAAAATTTTGGAGAGTCATATGGGAATATCTATCTTACTGGTTTCGTTCAAAATTACTGGAACAGTACCGGTACAAACACCCAATTTCAGTTAGGCTATAATAATAGAATTGGTCGCGTGTCCTATACATTATCAGCAAACCGATTATTATATTCAACCGGTGGGCATGACACGCAACTCTCACTCGACTTCTCTATACCACTTGGTAGTGAAAGTAAAAATTATGTAACCGGAAGCGCCACACATAATAAAGATGGTGTAACTGCGCAAACTGCAGTTAATGGCGTACTAGGGGAGAATGATCAATATAGCTATAACGTAGGTGCTGCACGCGATATCGATAATAAAAAATCAGGTTCGATCGGTGGTCAATATCGTTCACCTTACAGCATGCTGACAGCGTCATATACCAAGGGAGAGGACTATTATTCAGCCTCAGCAGGTGCCAGCGGAACTGTGGTTGCCTTGCCTGATAGCATTAACTTTAGTGCCTATCAGTCAACTACGTATGCTGTAGTCAGTGCCGCTGATGCGGAAGGTGCTCGGGTGCTTGGTTATCCAAATATAGTGTTAAACGGAAGCGGCAGAGCAATAGTACCTAATCTTAACCCGTACAGGATAAATGAACTGGCGATTGATCCGAAAGGTATTCCGCTTGATGTTGAGCTGGAGTCAACTCAACAGCGAGTTATTCCTGTTGAAGGTGCTGTAGTCAGACTGGACTACAAAACCACTAAGGGAAAACCACTTTTAATAAGGGCAAATCAGCCTAATGGCAATGCCTTACCTTTTGGTGCATCAGTTAATGATGAAAATGGCAATCTGGTAACTACTGTTTCACAGGGTGGTCAGATTTACGTCAGGCTGAATAAAGATGTCAGCCGTCTGCATGTTTCATGGGGAAAAACGGCAAATGACAATTGCCTGGTTAACCTTGAATCCGGTGCCGTTCAGTCCAGTGAGAATCAGACACTGGCGAGACTGACGACAACCTGCAGTAACGATCAAATGCAGCCGGTACGGTACGCTGCTAATACTGACAATAAAGATACACAGGGTTAATGAGGTAACATCATGTTTTTAATTTCAGGAAAGAAAATAATTCGCCTCATTGGCTCAGTTTCATTAATGTTAAGTTTGATGCTGATGGCTACTTTTAATGTTAATGCAGCGGGCACATCAACGGATGTCACACTGACGTGTAAAATGACCAAATCCCTTTCGGTGGTCGACGTTATGTCATTAGGCATTAATATTTCAGCAGCTGTACCGGTGGGTACGATCGTTTACAGCGGCACGGCAACGGCTAACTTCAAATGTGCGCTGGACAATTTGCAGCAGTTCGTAGATGGATTATCCGGTGAAGTCTATTTTAAGCGCAAAGCGATTGACGCGGATGCACTGGGCTATGGATTGACATTATATACCGGCTATGGCGGTGACATGGGTACCGAGGTGGCAAACATTCCAACCGGGATAATGATCAGTACTTATGCTTTAACCAGCGGTGGGACCGTGGGCGCCTATACGGATGTTTCTCTGGACGTGCCTTATCAGATCGTTAAGACATCTAATTCTATGACACCATCAAAGTCACTCAAAAACTATGTAAACCCCTTTGATGTCGGTTCGTTAGTATCTGGAAGAGATGAGACATTCCAGTTTACCAATATTAAAACAGGTATCACAGTTAAAGATCAGACTTGCTCAGTCGCCGGTGATACCAATCTGCCTGTACCATTAGGTAGTTACACGACAAACCCCAGTAGCGGTTTAGGATCAGGAATCGGCCAGACTAGCGCTACAACCGCGTTTAATATTCAGCTTAACTGTGAAGCACTTCTTTCGGGTTCGTTTGATGTGATGATGCAGTTGGATGGTGACGCGTCTGGCGGATTATCCGATTTGGGTGTGGTAGCACTTAATTCGACCTCAACAGCGAGTGGTGTCGGTGTACAAATCCTTAATGAAAATCAGCAGCCGATTGCACTTGCTACTCCATTTAACATTGCGACTTATCCGCTCTCATCTGCATTAATCACGGTGCCACTCTATGCACGTTATTATCAGACGGCTGCGAAAATAAATCCTGGCACGGCCAATGCAGTAGCAACGTATACGCTTAGTTACCAGTAATCAGCAGGGCTCTGCGGAGCCCTTCTTCATGTTTTATCTACAGAAAAGGATTATCTGTGAATAAACCCAGAGAAAAAAACAAGCTCAGACTTGGTGTATCAGATGAAAGCCCATTTATTCTTTACTCCATTCAAAACATACTCGTAAAGGAGTTTTTAGAACTTGATATTGTTGCTTATCCGGTTGAAGCTTATCATTTACTGTCTGTTATCAGAGAGGATATGCCAGATATATTAATAACGGACTTTTGCTTTAATTTTGAGCGTAATGATGTCAATGGCGTGAGGAAAATAGAACAGATACATAAGCAAAATCCGGATTTAAAAATTATCATTTTTACTGCACAAAACAGTCAGGCTATTTTGAAAAGTATATTACAAATCCCGGTCAATGCCATTGTGCACAAACGAGATGACATTCGTGATTTGGTCAAGGCATTCAATTGGGTTTGCTCATCCAATTCCGGAATATACTACTCAGAACAGATGAAGAATTTAATGCTCTCTGCACCCGCAGATCCGACACAAACACTTTTATCGCCTTCAGAAGTAGAGGTTATTCGATTGTTCGCCATTGGATATAGCCTGATGGAAATAGCAAAAGCGCGTAAACGTAGCATAAGCACCGTTGCAACACAGAAATACAATGCTATGCGTAAGCTTCAGCTGCAATCAAATACAGATTTGATTAAGTATGTTTTTGCACAGGAACTCATTTAACTCCCCTAGCACAAAAAAATTTTATATACAGCGAAAATCATGAACTTTCATAATCTGAATATAGCAGTACTGGCACTCACCTGTGCTCCATTTTGTACATTCGCAACTAACCTGCAGCAAGCTGCTCAGGCTGCATTGAGCTATGACTCTGCACTACAATCCAGTCAGATGACCAGTGCAGCAGATAAACAAAAATACTGGCAAGGCATGGCCGGAATGCTGCCAACATTAACCCTGGAGGGAAACTGGGATCGTCAGGAACAACCTGATAAGAAATATCAGAGTGGGGTAACCAACCACAGCTACGATCTCAGCGTCAGACAACCGCTGTTTGATATGAGCAAGTATGCCGGATGGCGTAAAGGTGTTGCTATTGCCAACACGGCTGAAGCACAGGCAAAACAGGCTGAAGAGAAGTTACTTAGCGCTATCAGCAATGCTTATTTTACGGTGCTTTATCAGCAGGAAGTTTTGCAGGCCGCAAAAGCCGCCAGTCATAACTTTAAGCAACAAGAGCAAAAACTTCAGACCGGCTTAATCAATGGACAGAATACCCGCACTGAACTGGACGAGGCAAAAGCTAACTACGCTCTGGCACAGGCTAAGGAAATAGAAGCTGGCAATCAGCTATTGCTGGCAGGCGAGGCATTTCGCCGTTTATCAGGTATCAGTCCGGATACTGTAGAACCGGTGAATTTTCAGTGCCTGAAAGCATCGCCCTATTCTTCTCTGACCGATGCAATTAATGCCAGCCAGCAGCGTAATACTGATATTAAAATTGCGCTTTTTCAGAATGATCAGGCAGATGCAGATGTTCTTGCGGCTGACGGCGCACACATGCCCGTGGTCTCGCTCTATGCGCGATACGGCAAGAACTGGAGTCGTAATGACGACGACGACAATATTCTGTATGACGCAATCTTCGGGACGAACTCAAAGAGTAATAACCTGCAATATGGCGTAAACGTTTCTGTTCCGTTGTTTGCCGGCGGCAGTCAGGTTTCACAATCTTTTGAAGCAGCTTATCGTCGTCAGGCAGCAAAGTATTCCACGATGGAAGCACAACGCAAAGCGGCAACCGATACCCGTTCTGCCTGGCTTAGCCTGACCAATGGCAAAGCCTTAATCAGTGCTCAAAAGAATGCCGTCGACTCAGCACGTGAAAAAGTGGTGTCGGTCCAGTATGGCCGTGAAATGGGCTTTCGCACCGTTAACGATGAACTGGATGCTCAGCAAAAATATTACACCGCACTCAAAGATCAGGCTGAAGCACGATTAAGTTATCTCAATGCCCTGATCAATCTGGCGCAAAGCACCGGATCGTTATCACTCGACATGCTGAATTTTTTTCAGTGCCGTTAATCCCTTAATTATGATGAATCTATAAATGGAACAATCACTTTTCCGTCAGGAGGCGCTTGATGCCGCTAACCGGGGTAACCTGGGTATAGTGGCACTTTATTGTCCGCCCTATCGCTGGCTTGTTATTTCTGTGGTGATTTTTATTACTGCCGTTACAGCCCTGTTTTTCATTTTCGGCAGCTATACGAAATATGAATCTTCTACCGGAGAACTGCTGCCTGAGAATGGCATGTTAGTCGTTCCTCCGCCTGTAAGCGCAACCGTAGTGGATATTCCGGTTAAAGAGGGACAACTGGTCAACAAAGATGATGTTCTTATGGTGTTGTCATCCGAAGTCTCCACACAGATGGGACAGACGCGTCAGGTTATCGCCGAAAATCTGGTGGCTCAGCGGGAACGACTTCAGCAGGATCTTCAGACGCTTGCCAAATTACATGACGTCGAAATGAAAGGGTTATCCGACACCATCGCCAGTCTGAAACTCCAGCAGGAACAGCTGAGACTTCAGCTGACACACCGTCGCAAGCAGGTGGCGTTAGCGAAACTGCAACTGGATAAACTCAACGCTATGCACCTGGAAGGGTACGCCTCAAATCGTCAGCTGGAAGAGCAGGAATCCAATCTGCTCGACAGTCAGGCACGTTACCAGGAGTACCAGCGTCAGCTGCTGGACACGTCGCAAAAAATTGTTCAGGCGGAGCAGCAACTACATGAAAAGCCGCTGGATGATGAGAAAAAACGCAACGACATCGAACGGCAACTGGCAGATAACCGTCAGTCAATGGCAGAGAATGAAGCGCGCCGATCCATTGAGCTTCGTGCGCCGAAGAGTGGTTATGTCGGCATGATCATGGTCAAAAATGGTCAGATGCTAAACGCCGGTCAATCGGCAATCGCGATTCTGCCTCACAATACTAATCTTGTTGCCCGCATCATGGTCAATACGCAATCCATTGGCTTTATCCAGCCAGGTCAGCGTGTTGTGCTGCGCTATAAAGCCTTCCCTTACCAAAAATTTGGCCAGCAATATGGCAAGGTGATCGAGGTTTCGCGAACCGCCCTCTCTCCTCAGGAAGTCTCCACCTTAACCGGTAAAAATAATGTTCAGGAACAGCAGTACCGGGTTCTGGTCTCTCTGGATAAACAAACTATTTCTGCTTATTCGCAGAATGAAAAACTGAAGCCAGGTATGGCGCTGGATGCCGACTTTATTGTCGACAAACGTCGTCTCTATGAATGGGTACTGGAGCCGATTTTCGCGCTGGGACACAAAATTTCTC
>Ga0308162_1000376_pt1 | contig 48851 bp, 48 predicted proteins | sample PhySR2_FD_201370 | JGI IMG/M metagenome (GOLD analysis project Ga0308162, IMG submission 201370) | Phyllosphere microbial communities from UC Gill Tract Community Farm, Albany, California, United States - DLSLS.R2 | ecosystem: Host-associated > Plants > Phyllosphere > Unclassified | place: USA... | reverse complement strand
TCTTGTTGCAGCTTCTCAATCACTTCACTTACGTCCAGGCTTCCCAGGTCTTTACCACGGCGGGTGCGAACGGCCACTTTGCCTGCTTCCACCTCTTTATCACCACAGACCAACATATACGGGACACGACGTAAAGTGTGCTCGCGGATTTTAAAGCCAATCTTCTCATTTCTCAAGTCTGCTTTTACGCGAATGCCCGCATTTTGTAGTTTCTGCGTCAATTCTTTAACGTAATCAGCCTGAGAATCGGTAATGTTCATCACCACCACCTGCACTGGCGCAAGCCAGGTTGGGAAGAAGCCGGCGAACTCTTCGGTCAGGATGCCGATGAAGCGCTCCAGAGAACCGAGAATTGCACGGTGAATCATTACCGGTACCTGACGCTCGTTGTCTTCGCCAACATAAGAGGCGCTTAAACGCTGCGGCAGGGAGAAGTCCAGCTGTACCGTTCCGCACTGCCATGCGCGATCGAGGCAGTCATACAGGGTAAATTCAATTTTCGGACCGTAGAATGCGCCCTCGCCCAGCTGGTATTCGAACGGGATACCGTTCTCTTCCAGCGCCACGGCGAGATCCGCTTCCGCGCGATCCCATGTCTCATCGCTGCCGATACGTTTTTCCGGACGCGTTGAGAGCTTGACAACGATCTTCTCGAAGCCAAAGGTGCTATACATATCGTAGACCATACGAATGCAGGCGTTAACTTCATCACGTACCTGGTCTTCCGTACAGAAGATATGCGCATCATCCTGAGTAAAGCCACGAACACGCATCAGACCGTGCAGCGCACCTGATGGTTCGTTACGGTGGCAGCTACCGAATTCCGCCATACGCAGCGGTAAATCGCGGTAGGATTTCAGACCCTGGTTAAAGATCTGAACGTGACCCGGGCAGTTCATTGGCTTGATGCAGTATTCACGGTTCTCAGAAGAGGTAGTGAACATCGCATCTTTATAGTTGTCCCAGTGGCCTGTTTTTTCCCACAGTACACGGTCCATCATGAACGGGCCTTTCACTTCCTGGTACTGGTACTCTTTCAGCTTAGAGCGCACGAAAGTTTCCAGTTCGCGGAAGATAGTCCAGCCGTCGTTATGCCAGAAGACCATACCCGGCGCTTCTTCCTGCATATGGTACAGGTCAAGCTGCTTACCGATTTTACGGTGGTCACGCTTAGCCGCCTCTTCCAGGCGCTGCAGGTAGGCGTTCAGGGCTTTTTTATCCGCCCACGCGGTACCATAAATACGCTGCAACATCTTGTTGTTGCTATCGCCACGCCAGTAGGCGCCCGCGATTTTCATCAGTTTGAAATGATGACAGAAGCGCATGTTCGGCACGTGCGGACCACGGCACATGTCGATATATTCTTCGTGATGATACAAGCCAGGCTTATCATCATGAGAAATGTTCTCGTCAAGAATAGAGACTTTATAGCTCTCGCCACGCTTCACGAACGTTTCACGCGCTTCGTGCCAGCTGACTTTCTTCTTGATGACGTCATAGTTGGATTCGGCGAGCTCGTGCATACGTTTTTCGAGCGCGTCGATATCTTCCTGAGTCAGGGTGTGGTCAAGGTCAACGTCATAATAGAAACCGTTGTCGATAACCGGGCCGATCGCCATCTTGGTGTTGGGCCACAGTTGTTTGATTGCGTGACCTAACAGGTGCGCACAGGAGTGACGAATGATCTCCAGACCTTCTTCGTCTTTCGCTGTGATGATAGACAGCTTCGCATCGTTTTCGATCAGATCGGACGCATCAACCAGTTCGCCATCAACGCGGCCGGCAATGGTCGCTTTCGCAAGGCCAGGACCAATATCCAGGGCAACATCCATTGGGCTAACAGCGTGGTCGTAGTGGCGTTGGCTGCCATCAGGAAGAGTAATTACAGGCATTTTATATCCTTATTTGCAGTGATGCCCCACACATAAGAGCATATACAAAGAAAATAATCGTTAGTAAACAATAGATTACGAACCATCTAACCAACAATCGTCAAATTGGCTCGCCATCCTGGACCGGCCGAATTCAGATTAATGCGGATTTACGGCAGGCGACGTAATGGTAACACTAATGCAAGGGCGAATGCACCCTCTGCAACTTTTTTGCGACTCATCCATTTGTATGAGTTTGTTAAGTTTTACCGCCCACAGCTCGCAATCCAGTATTGCTAAGCTATCCTTGAACTGGTCTTAATCTCTCTAAGGAGCATCCGATGAATGTTTCCAGCAGAACCGTCGTGATTTTAAATGTCCTCTCAGCCGCCGTTTTGGTGCTGATTCTTGCCGACCGATTCCACTGGTTTTAATTTTGTCCGGTAATGTGGCATAGCCTTCTGGCCTTCGCATTGCACACCCTGGCGCATAGTTTGATAGACTAAGGGAATCAACTGACAAGGATTAGGTTATGCCAACGAAACGTTTTGCCGTTAAGCACTGGAAAATGGTGGTAGTACTTATTGCTATCTGCGGCGCGATGCTGCTGCTGCGCTGGGCCGCCATGATTTGGGGTTAACCCCGTGGGGAAAACGACTTAAGAAAGAACTAACCGGGTAATACATTCCGGTGACACGAGCAAACTCAATAAGAAATAGAAGACGTGACCTGGCCTTTTATACCCAGTCACTCCCTGCGCCGCAAAAACCGGTACATCAACATCCGGTTTTTGACGGGTAAGGTAATTGATATCTGATTCAATACCTACGCGACAATAACGCGATCAGGACCACTCACCTGCAACCAGTTTATGCACATCAAACGCATCATTCATGGATTGCCCGGTAGACTGCGTGCCTGGCGCGATATTGGAACCTGCTTCAACGTCAGAGGCGCGGGAAATGCCTGTGGCAACATGAGTATCTGCGGCAGGTGAAGCCAGGTTATCGGCAGCAAAGGTGCCAAACGAAAGTGCGGAAAGCACCATTGCTGCGGCGGCGTTTTTAATTTTATTCATCATCTTAATTCTCTATTTTCATTAATACTGAACAGCCTGAGGCAACATTTTGCCTGTTGCCTAAGTGTAGATCTGGATCACACTTTTTCCTAGTCAATTAATTTATCAAAACGTGTCAAATAAATTGAATATACGTGTTGGCAGCAATTATGGAGGAATTAAGGCGTTTGACGGACCACATATTTTAAAACGGCGTTTAATATAAAACAGCACAGTTTCAAAAAATAAAAAATAAAACACGGGCCGCGTATTCGGCCCGTGTTTATTACATTTTATAGCCCAGTGAAATGGTGGTTCTCCGGTCGGTATGGTCCGGTGCAGAGTCTGGTGGAGATGAGTTCCAGGTCACGTTGTACGCCAGTTTCAGGCCAAAATGTTCGTTGATGGCCACGTTCAGCGCCGTCTCGGAGTTCAGCGTGGTATCGTCGGCACCGAAAACAGAAACGCCCTGAGTGAACTTAGTGGTGTCGGTCATCTGCCAGGCGTAGGTGCCGGAAGCATAACCTAACGGCTGAGTTTTGGTTTCGCCATCGGTGAACTCGTCATAGCGAACGCCTGGACCGAATTCGAAGCGGAAACTGTGCACCGGTCCGTTGAGGAACTGGCGACCATAACCTGCCGTGAACACGTCACGCTGGCGGTAGCCATTGTAGCGGTCGGTTAACCAGCTGGCCTGACCGAACAGATAATCGGCGTCGGTCATGTTATAGCGGCTACGTCCCCCTACGGCATATTTCTCTGAGGAGCGTTCATCATTCGCGGATGTGTTGCTGGCGTTCCCCCACAGCGACCACGCCGTGGTGTTGCCGTACCAGGTCAGGGTGCTGTCTGCCGTCAGAGAGGAGCTTTTCGTGTTACCCGATTGCGCCAGATAACCCGCGTTCAGGTTACCTTCAAACGGTTTTTGCGCGGAGCTTGGATCGTCCATGACAGTAAAAACGGAATCATCGGCGGCTGCGTTCAACGACGCAAACACACCACCCGCCAGCATCAGTGCAGCAGGAACTGTCTTCAAAAGCTTCATTTTATTAGGGAGTCCATACAACAAAAAAAGAGACCATCACGGTCTCGGAAACTTTCTTGAGGATCAATGACAAGGCGTCCAGAGAAAGGTAACAAATTATAAAAAGCCGCAAATAACATAGCAATGATTTCTTATTTCATTTTTTGAATAAGAACGATCCCAAATCGACATTTAATTTATATGTCGGGTTTTCAGTTTTTGTCAGTATTCATATTTAAAATCATATTGTTATTTACATTGCCTTCCTGGTAATCGGTGCCAGACTTAAGGAAGCCCATACTAAAAGGAGGTCAACATGGTTTCCATATACACCCTGACACTCTCCCCTTCCCTCGACTCCGCGACTCTGACACCCCAGATTTACCCCGAGGGGAAACTGCGCTGTAGCGCCCCCGTCTTTGAACCGGGTGGCGGTGGCATCAACGTGGCCCGCGCGATTACGCACCTCGGCGGCAAAGCCACCGCAATATTCCCGTCAGGCGGTGCCACCGGCGAACACCTCGAGTCGCTGCTGGCGGATGAACAGGTCGCCACCCAGACCGTGAATGCCAAAGACTGGACGCGGCAAAACCTGCACGTCCATGTTGAGTCCAGTGGCGAGCAGTACCGCTTCGTCATGCCAGGTGCCAGACTTAGCGACGACGAGTTTCGCCAGCTCGAAGAGAAAGTGCTGGCGATTGAACCCGGCGCGCTGCTGGTCATCAGCGGCAGCCTGCCGCCCGGCATCAGTACGCAAAAGCTGACGGCGCTGATCGCATCCGTCCAGCAGCGCGGCATTCGCTGCATTGTCGACAGCTCAGGAGAAGCGCTCCAGGCAGCCCTTGAACCTGGTCAGCTTGAACTCGTTAAACCCAACCAAAAAGAGCTAAGCGCGCTGGTTAATCGCGCGTTGACCCAGCCTGATGACGTGCGGACCGCCGCCGAGGAGCTGGTTCGCAGCGGTAAAGCGCTGCGCGTGGTCGTCTCCCTGGGTCCTCAGGGGGCGCTGGCCGTCGACAAAACCGGCTTTGCTCAGGTGGTTCCGCCGCCCATGAAAAGTCAGAGCACCGTGGGTGCGGGTGACAGCATGGTCGGTGCGATGGTGTTAAAGCTGGCAGAAGGTGCTTCTCTTCTGGAGATGACGCGCTACGGCGTGGCCGCCGGTAGTGCTGCAACCATCAATCAGGGAACACGCCTGTGCTCGCTGGAGGATACCCAGAAGATTGTCAATTATCTGTCGAAAGCCTGATAACGCCGCCCCCTCCGCGCGAGGGGGTAAGCGCGCCAGAGTCGCCAAACCCACACTATCGACTATGCTAAAAAAACTTTCGTGATAACAATGAGGTGAAATATGAGCAGTGGTGATATCACCCGCTACGTCGTAACGGTAAGGATCCATGAAGCGTCGCTAACCGAAATCAATGAGCTGAACAATGCGTTCACGCGCGCCAATTTCCTGCTCACCCTGACCGACGAAGACGGCAATATTCATGACTTGGGGACGATGACGTTTGGCCTGATCAGCGCGCTTAGCCAGGAAGAGGTCAACGCCCTGGCGAACAGCCTGGCAGAAAGCGTGACCGATAAAGCCACGGAGATAGACGTGGACACCTGGGAGAGCTGGGTGAAAAAAGAACAATAAGTGCCTTGTAGTGCAGTAAACCGCTCATGTGTGCGTTAGTTCCTGTTTTTTAACAGCCGTTTTGCGCTAACCTTATGATCTGGCAGACAACATGGGAGAGAGATCATGTGGCAGGCTATCAGTCATCTTTTAAGTGAGCAACTGGGAGAAGGTGAAATTGAACTGCGTAACGAACTGCCAGGCGGAGAGATCCACGCCGCGTGGCATTTGCGCTACGCTGGACGCGATCTTTTCGTAAAATGCGATGAGCGGGAATTACTTCCTATCTTTACCGCCGAAGCCGATCAGCTGGAACTGTTATCGCGCAGTAAAACGGTCACGGTTCCGCAGGTCTGGGCCGTGGGAACCGACAGAGATTACAGTTTTCTGGTGATGGAGTATCTGCCGGCGCGCCCGTTGGATGCCCACAGCGCCTTCATCCTGGGACAGCAAATTGCCCGCCTGCACCAGTGGAGCGATCAGCCGCAGTTTGGCCTCGACTTTGACAACGATCTCTCCACCACGCCACAGCCTAACGCCTGGCAGCGCCGCTGGTCGACGTTCTTTGCCGAGCAGCGCATTGGCTGGCAGCTTGAGCTTGCCGCAGAGAGAGGGCTGGAATTCGGTAACATCGACGCCATCGTCGAACATGTGCAACAACGGCTCGCTTCGCATCAGCCACAGCCATCATTACTGCACGGTGATTTGTGGTCCGAGAACTGCGCGCTGGGGCCCAACGGCCCTTATATCTTTGACCCCGCCTGCTACTGGGGTGACCGGGAGTGCGATCTCGCCATGCTGCCGCTCCATCCTGAGCAGCCGCCGCAAATCTACGATGGGTATCAGTCCGTCTCCCCGCTCCCTGGCGATTTCCTCGACAGACAGCCGGTTTACCAGCTCTATACCCTGCTTAACCGGGCGATCCTGTTTGGCGGCGAGCATCTGGTTAACGCGCAGCGCGCGCTGGATCGCGTGCTCGCGGCCTGATCTCACAGGGTGGCTAATGTGCCACCCTGCGTTTTCTTACAGGAAGCCGAGCAGCGAGAAGAAGAAATAGCCCGCCACAATGATGATCACCGGCAAGACGTAGAGCGGAAATATCTGCAAGAAAATGGTGTGACGCGGAACCACTATCCGCGATTCAATCTGCTCGCGCGTCAGCCCTGAGGCCCCTTTGGCCTGCTCCAGAATCAGCTGGTCCTCCACCCCTTCACGCAAAAAACGCGTCTGACGGCTCATGCGTGCGCCCGAGGCCTGTAGCGCCATCGCAATAAAAATCAGCGCATAGATTACCCAAAACCCAACGTTAAGCTTCTGGTGGAAATCCGGCGTCGGTGAGTTGTACCAGAAAAAGTTCAGGAATGGCGTGTTGAAGCGCATCATCTCAATCATCACATGTGCGAAATCCAGCATAACCGCATTGATGCCCGGCTGCTTTTCGCTGTGATCGAACATGAATTTAAAGATGGAAATCAGCGTTGAAATCACCGCCGGAATGAAAATGACCCACCCGGCAATACGTTTTAAGACAGCGATGCGTCCAGCTTGTTGATACGTCATCAGTTCCCCTTCAAAAAAGACGCGTTATTTGTGCCTAAGTCTACCTGCTGACCGTGATTTTCGCCCGTTCTTTGAAGGCAATATGCTAAATTGCAGACTGGACTTAGCATTTATCGTTTGTCGGACACCTGAGAGAAGGAGACGTAATAATGACGGCACCGCGCCAGATTCTTGCCGCTATTTTTGACATGGATGGACTGCTGATCGATTCCGAACCGCTGTGGGATCGCGCTGAACTGGACGTTATGGCCAGCCTTGGCGTAGATATCTCTCGCCGGAACGAGTTGCCCGACACGCTTGGGCTGCGCATCGATATGGTCGTTGAGCTGTGGTATGCCCACCAGCCGTGGGTTGGCCCTGACTGCAACGAAGTGACCAACCGGATTATCAGTCGCGCGATTTCCCTGGTTGAGGAAAACAAGCCTCTTCTGCCCGGCGTGCGTGAAGCCGTTGCGCTCTGTAAGGCACAAGGCTTAAAAGTGGGGCTGGCGTCTGCCTCACCGCTGCATATGCTGGAAAAAGTGCTGACGATGTTTGAGCTGCGCGACAGCTTCGACGCGCTGGCCTCGGCGGAAAAGCTGCCCTATAGCAAACCCCACCCGCAGGTTTATATGGATTGTGCCGCGAAGCTGGGCATTGACCCGCTGTCCTGCGTGGCGCTGGAAGATTCGGTCAACGGCATGGTGGCATCGAAAGCGGCGCGTATGCGCTCGATTGTTGTCCCGGCCGAAGAAGGTCAGCACGATCCCCGCTTTGCGCTGGCCGATGTCAAACTGTCATCGCTAACCGAACTTACCCCGCAGCACCTGCGCGGCGAGTAACCCTTTTCAGGCAGCCTCGCTGCCTGAAAGCGTATGACCGGGCACGAAAGCGCATGAATAGTGCCCGTTTGTGACAAAGGGTTACACCGTCACCTCTTCCGTACACTGTATAAAAAACCTATACTGTATGAATTGACAGTTTGTTGGGTTTTATCATGACGGCGGAAGGCCACCTGCTTTTTTCAATTGCCTGCGCGGTGTTTTCTAAAAACGCTGAACTTACCCCTGTGCTGGCGCAGGGGGACTGGTGGCATATTGTCCCTTCCGCAGTATTGACCTGCCTGCTGCCGGATATCGATCATCCGAAGTCTTTCCTTGGCCAGCGATTGAAGTGGATATCCAAACCTATTGCCAGGGCCTTTGGTCATCGCGGGTTTACCCACAGTCTGTTGGCTGTTTTTGGCCTGCTGACGCTTTTCTATCTTAAGGTCCCTGATAGCTGGATAGTGCCTGCCGATGCCATTCAGGGCATGGTGCTGGGCTATTTAAGCCATATTCTTGCCGACATGCTCACCCCGGCGGGCGTGCCGCTTCTCTGGCCCTGCCGGTGGCGCTTCCGCTTACCGATCCTCGCCCCCCAGAAAGGCAACCAGCTTGAGCGCGTGTTGTGCATGGCGCTGTTTGCCTGGGCGGTCTGGATGCCGCAAACGCTGCCCGAAAACAGTGCAGTCCGCTGGTCATCGCAAATGATTAACTCCCTGCAATTCCAGTTTAATCGTTTTATTAATCACCAGATTGAACATTAAACCGACAAAATAATCACATTTGTCATAAACCATTCCATTTGGATATAAGCGCCAAATCACACTTCTGCTAACCTTGCGCCAACAGGCTCGGTAAAAACCGACCGGATAATAAATCAGGAGAACGGGGATGAATTTTCCACTCATCGCGAACATTATTGTGTTCGTTGTATTGCTATTGCTTCTCGCACAGACGCGCCACAAACAGTGGAGCCTGGCGAAGAAAGTACTCGTCGGTCTGGGTATGGGTGTCGTATTTGGTCTGGCATTACACGCCATTTACGGTTCCGATAGCCCGGTAATGAAAGAGTCTATCCAGTGGTTCAACATTGTCGGTAACGGCTATGTGCAGCTGCTGCAGATGATTGTCATGCCGCTGGTGTTTGCCTCTATTCTGAGCGCGGTTGCGCGTCTGCACAACGCCACCCAGCTGGGTAAAATCAGTTTTCTGACCATCGGGACCCTGCTGTTTACTACGCTTATCGCCGCGCTGGTCGGTGTACTGGTGACTAACCTGTTTGGTCTGACCGCCGAAGGTCTGGTACAAGGCTCAGCCGAAACCGCGCGCCTGACGGCAATCCAGACCAACTATGTTGGTAAACTCGCCGATCTGACCGTTCCGCAAATGGTGCTTTCCTTTGTTCCGAAGAACCCGTTTGCTGACCTGACCGGTGCAAGCCCGACGTCCATTATCAGCGTGGTGATCTTCGCGGCGTTCCTGGGCGTAGCGGCACTGAAGCTGTTGAAAGACGATGCGCCGAAAGGTGAACGCGTGCTGGTCGCCATCGATACCCTGCAAAGCTGGGTCATGAAGCTGGTTCGCCTGGTCATGCAGCTGACGCCTTACGGCGTGCTGGCCCTGATGACCAAAGTGGTAGCAGGCTCCAACCTGCAGGACATCATCAAGCTCGGTAGCTTCGTGATTGCGTCTTACCTGGGTCTCGCCATCATGTTTGTGGTGCACGGTATCCTGCTGGGCGTAAACGGCGTGAGCCCGCTGAAATACTTCCGTAAAGTATGGCCGGTGCTGACCTTCGCCTTTACCAGTCGCTCCAGCGCAGCCTCTATTCCGCTGAACGTTGAAGCGCAAACGCGTCGCCTGGGCGTACCAGAATCCATCGCCAGCTTCTCTGCTTCCTTTGGTGCCACCATTGGTCAGAACGGTTGCGCGGGGCTTTACCCGGCGATGCTGGCGGTGATGGTTGCGCCAACCGTGGGGATCAACCCGCTGGATCCGGTCTGGATTGCGACTCTGGTGGGTATTGTCACCATCAGCTCCGCCGGTGTGGCGGGTGTTGGCGGTGGGGCAACCTTCGCTGCGTTGATCGTACTGCCTGCGCTGGGCCTGCCGGTAACGCTGGTTGCACTGCTGATTTCCGTTGAACCGCTGATCGACATGGGTCGTACCGCTCTGAACGTTAGCGGCTCCATGACTGCCGGGACGCTGACCAGCCAGTGGCTGAAGCAGACGGACAAAACGATCCTTGAAAGTGAAGATGACGCCGAGCTGGCGCACCGTTAATCACTGCACAATAAAAAAAACCGCCTGATGGCGGTTTTTTTTATGTCTGTTAATCTTCAACCTCTTCTTCCTGGCGGATTTGCACCGCCCAGCGCTGCGCCGACTCGGGGACCGTAAACACGGGGGAGCGGCGGAAGTGTTCACCAATCAGCACAAATGCCACGTACTTCCCACGCAGCTGCCAGACATCGCGAAAGCCCTCAACCTTCAGGGCATGGTCAGGCGGCGCAGGTTCGACGCGGGGTACATAGCTAATAACCTGGCGATTTTGTTGGCGAAGAGGTTTCATAAGCGACGGGTTCACTAATACAGATTCTGAATACAGGAAATTTCTATCATAGCCGATTCTCCCCCCACCCGTCGCGCCTCGGGGGCCGATGATGACAGCTTTCGTTAAGAAAAATGTCCTAAAACGCCTGGTTCGTTAGCCTGTTCATGACATTGTTCTATCCTTAATAGGGTTTTTAGGAACGTATACAGGAGAAGCGTGCAATGTCGAACAATGATAAAACACATCAATCACCCATTCATGGCACTGAAGAATCTCAACCGGGAATGGATTCACTTGCTCCAGCGGACGGATCGCATAAGCCTTCACCGGGCCCTTCCGCACCGGGCGAACAACCTACTGCGCCGGGAAGTTTCAAATCCCCGGGCAACGCAAATGAAAAACTGAATGCTCTCGAGCCTCACCGCAAAGGCGGCGAAGGCCATGCGCTGACAACTAATCAGGGCGTACGTATTGCCGATGACCAAAACTCCCTGCGCGCAGGCTCTCGCGGGCCAACCCTGCTGGAAGATTTTATCCTGCGGGAAAAAATTACCCATTTCGACCACGAGCGCATCCCGGAACGCATCGTTCACGCGCGTGGCTCTGCGGCGCACGGCTATTTCCAGCCCTATAAGAGCCTGAAAGATATCACTAAAGCGGACTTCCTCTCCGATCCCGACAAAAAAACGCCGGTGTTTGTGCGCTTCTCTACCGTCCAGGGCGGCGCAGGCTCTGCCGACACGGTGCGTGATATCCGCGGCTTTGCCACCAAGTTTTACACCGACGAAGGGATTTTCGATCTGGTAGGGAACAATACGCCGATCTTCTTTATTCAGGATGCGCATAAGTTTCCTGACTTTGTCCATGCGGTAAAACCAGAGCCACACTGGGCCATACCGCAGGGACAAAGTGCGCATGACACCTTCTGGGACTATGTTTCCCTGCAGCCCGAAACCTTACACAACGTGATGTGGGCGATGTCCGACCGTGGGATCCCGCGCAGCTATCGCACCATGGAAGGGTTCGGGATCCACACCTTCCGCCTGATCAACGCCGAAGGTAAAGCCACGTTTGTGCGATTCCACTGGAAACCGGTCGCCGGTAAAGCGTCGCTGGTGTGGGATGAAGCCCAGAAGCTGACCGGTCGTGACCCGGACTTCCACCGTCGCGAGCTGTGGGAATCCATCGAAGCCGGTGATTTCCCGGAATACGAACTGGGGCTACAGTTAATCCCGGAAGAGGACGAGTTCAAGTTTGATTTCGACCTGCTCGACCCGACCAAGCTGATCCCCGAGGAGCTGGTTCCCGTGCAGCTGGTGGGCAAAATGGTGCTCAACCGTAACCCGGATAACTTCTTCGCCGAGAACGAACAGGCCGCGTTCCACCCAGGGCACATCGTCCCCGGCCTGGACTTCACCAACGATCCTCTGCTGCAGGGGCGTTTATTCTCGTATACCGATACGCAAATCAGCCGCCTTGGCGGGCCAAACTTCCACGAAATCCCGATCAACCGCCCGACCTGCCCTTACCACAACTTCCAGCGCGACGGGATGCACCGCCAGGATATCGACACCAACCCGGCCAACTACGAGCCTAACTCGATCAACGATAACTGGCCGCGTGAAACGCCGCCGGGGCCGAAGCGCGGCGGGTTTGAGTCTTATCAGGAACGCGTGGACGGGGCAAAAATCCGCGAACGCAGCCCCTCCTTTGGGGAGTATTACGCCCACCCTCGCCTGTTCTGGAACAGCCAGACGCCAATTGAGCAACAGCATATTATCGGCGGCTTTAGCTTCGAACTGAGTAAAGTGGTGCGCACCTACATCCGCGAGCGCGTGGTGGATCAGCTTGCGCATATCGATATCCAGCTTGCCCAGAGCGTTGCCGACAATCTCGGCATTACGCTCACCGACGAACAGCGTCATGCCGCCCCGCCGAAAGACGTCAACGGCATCAAAAAAGATCCGTCCCTGAGCCTCTATGCGGTACCGGGCGGGTCAATCAAGGGCCGCGTCGTGGGTATCCTGCTTAACGACAAAACCCGCGCCAGCGATCTGCTGGCGATCATGACAGCGCTGAAAGCCAAAGGGGTGCACGCCAAACTGCTCTACTCGCGCATGGGCGAAGTGACGGCTGATGACGGTTCGGTACTGCCGATAGCGGCCACCTTTGCCGGGGCGCCGTCGCTGACGGTGGATGCGGTGATTGTGCCGTGTGGCGATATCGCCAGCCTGCTTGGCAACGGTGATGCCAACTACTACCTGCTGGAAGCCTATAAGCACCTGAAGCCGATTGCGTTTGCTGGCGACGCACGCCAGTTTAAACCGTTGCTGAAGGTAGCGGATCAGGGCGAAGAAGGGATTGTCGAGGGTGACAGCGTTGATGATGCGTTTATGACCCAGCTGTTCGACCTGCTCGCCGCCCACCGCGTGTGGTCGCGAAGCAGTAAAACTGCGCAGATCCCGGCATAAAAAAAGCCGGCTGGCCGTGCGGGCTGATGCCCTCATCCCAACCCTCTCCCATGGGAGAGGGAGCAAACATAAAAAAAGGCAACGTTCGTTGCCTTTTTACTTTTACCTCGCCACCGGGCTTTTTACTTACAGATCGTTAAACGTCCCTAAACGATACCCGCGCTCGGCAATCGCATACTTCAGCGAGGATGAGGTCAGGATATCCAGCTCTGCCAGCCGCGGCCAGCAGTAGGCACTTTTGCGTATCGTATTATCAACAAAAGCCGGGTGCGCCATAACCTCCAGCGAATGCTCGCCTCGTGCGGCAGACTCATCCAGTACCTTCAGGAACAGTGCTTCGTCGATTTCATCACCGTAAAATGCGCTGCTGAACCCGTCGGTCGTGGACACAGACGGACTGCTCAGCCCGTGAAGCGCCAGCTCAGTGCGATCCACGCGCATCGCCACCCCTTTACGCCGGGCAAACTCCGCGACAATCGGGAGAATCGCCGGGATCATATGCACGTGATGATGGCTGTCGATATGCGTCGGCTCACGGCCAAACACGTCAACAAAGCGGTTAAACTGGCAGTCCAGCTCGCGGGTGATTTCGTCGAGCGGCAACGTCCCCTGCTCGGCCATTTCCCAAATCCATTTGCCCAGTGCGCCGTCGCGCGTCAGGCCCGGCATGGGGGAAAGCGGCATGCCCAGCGTCAACACAAAGTGCATACCGACACCGAGCTCAGGTACGTCCCGGCTGAGCTGCGCCGCGTGCCCGGCCGCTTCACCATTGATCATGGCGGTGGTCGAGGTCACGATGCCCCGACGACAGGCTTCAATGATGCCGTAGTTCTGCCCTTTCGACAGGCCAAAATCATCGGCATTCACAATCAGCAGGTTTTCCATTGCGCCCCCTCTTAACGGTGTTTCAGCTTCTCAACCGTAGCAGCAAAGTTTGGCAGCCATTTCTCATGCGCCAGGATCATCTCACTCGCCAGCTGTTCCGCGTCGCGGTCGGAATGCACCAGTGGGCTAAGGTTCAGCGCCAGGAGCACATCGTTCAGCTCGCCGCTTAACGCAGCGTGGCTCGCCGCCACTTCAAACCCTTTGATGGTATGGATCAGGCCCATCACTTTGTCATCAAAATGGGTGATGCGTGGGTGCGGTTTTGCGCCGTCGCGGCCCAGGATACAGGTCATCTCAACGGCCCAGTCTGCCGGAATGTTATCGATGTGTCCGTGATGCGGCACGTTCACATAGTGTTCCGCCTGCTTGTCGTTATAGATGGCGTTAATCACTTCACACGCCGCGTCCGAATAGTACGCCCCGCCGCGCTGCTCAAGCTCTTTTGGCTTAACGTTCAGGTTCGGATCTTTATACAAATCAAACAGCTGCTTTTCAACTTTCTGCACAACCTGTGCACGCGCGCCGCCCTTGTAGTATTCACCCATCTCAATCGCCAGCATCTCTTTCTGCTTGAAGTAGTAAAGCAGATAGGAGCACGGCAGCAGATTAAGCGAGCGAATAAGTCCTTCGCTGAACGGCAGGTCAAAGATATTTTTCACCGATGCGGCAGTCAGACGGCCGGAGGCCACGCCGTCGAGCAGCTCGGCAAAGCGTGATGTGCCGTTAACGATCACATCTTTGATGAATACCATGTGGTTCAGGCCGAACAGGTCGATGGACAGCTCGTCGCTGTCGCTCAACGCAAGCACGTCGCGAATAAACATCTTCATGCCAATCGGAATATTACATACACCGATAAAACGCTTGAAGCCAGTATGGCGGTACACCGCCTCGGTGACCATGCCCGCCGGGTTAGTAAAGTTGATTACCCAGGCATTCGGGCAGATCTCTTCCACATCTTTGATAATGTCGAAAATCACGGGGATGGTACGCAACCCTTTGAACAGGCCGCCTGCGCCGTTAGTCTCCTGACCGAGGTAGCCGTGGCTGAGCGGGATACGTTCGTCGAGCTCGCGGGCTTTCAGCTGGCCTACGCGCAGCTGGGTCGTCACAAAATCAGCATCTTTCAGCGCCAGACGGCGGTCGAGGGTTTTATGCACGGTGAGCGGAACGCCCGCTTTTTCAACCATGCGCTGGCAAAGGTCGAAAATAATATTCAGCTTCTCCTGACCTTCCTCAACGTCCACCAGCCATAATTCGCTCACCGGCAGTTCATGATAACGTTTCAGGAAACCTTCCAGTAATTCCGGGGTATAGCTGCTGCCGCCACCAATGGTTACGACTTTTAATTTCTGTTGCATAAATATCTCCCTTCGCATATCAGGTTAACCGCCTGCAACGTATAGCGTGCTGTTCCCGCTATTTTGGGCAAGCAATCAAGACAGTATTCGTGGCGGATATAACCGCCAAAAGTTAATTCATTACCGTTAAACTCTTTCGGTAACTGTTCGGTGTGAATGAGGTAAATTTCTTAAAGGTCTTAATAAACAGACTGGGACTGCTGTAGCCCGACTCATAGGCAATATCGGTGACAGAGTAGTTCGTAATTTCCAGCTGTTTTTTGGCAAAATTAATGCGGATTTCATTAATTATTTGCACGGGCGTTTTGCGATAATAGCGCTGGGTCGCGCGGGTTAAATATTCCTGCGACTTACCCGATAACGCCACCATATTCTCCAGCGCATTGTCACTGAATTGACATTTATCATGCATCATTTCAACGGTGCCGCGCAGCCACTGGGGAATATCATCAATCACCTGCTGTTCTTCACGGTGATGACGAAGACGGTTCATCACGTAGAAAGTGACGGTTTCAATAAACTCATCAAATTCGTTATCGCGGAAGTTAAGCGATGCAATCACCGTTTCAATCCAGGTCATGAACTCGTTTTTGACGCGATAGACCTGCGAGGCCACGAAGCAGAACGGCACCAGCGGCAGGTAGTGTTTCTCAAAGAAACGTCTGCTTACCCCAACGTTGAGAATGCGCGTTGCACCGAATTCATAAAAGCTCTGGTGATAGGAGCCCATCGGCAGGAAGACGAAATCACCGCGTTCCAGCAGGACACGCTTGCCGTTGATCTCCTGATAGTAGCGGCCGGTCAGAACAATCGTGAACTCGTAGTAGTCGTGCTGGTGCAGACCGCTCGCGCTCTCCGTCTTGTTGTAAATAACCACATGAAAATTTTTGCCATTAAACAGCTGTTGCTCAAAAGCGGTTTTAATTTCCATCGTGCTGACCTCCTGCTACCTGACTTACTGCATCTTCTCGTGAAGCTCAATCAACTCAGCCACCAGTTCGCGGGCCAGCATGGACGTCATCAGATGGTCCTGAGCATGAACCAGCACCAGGCTCACTTTCATCTTTCCTTCGCCCTGATCGCCTTCGATAAGTTTAGTCTGCACGAGGTGAGCTTCATTCAGCGCGGTGCGCGACTGATCCATCATCGTTTTGGCTGCTGCAAAATCGCCCTGCTTGGCCTGCTTCAGCGCGGCGTAGGCCAGGCTACGGGCCTGTCCTGAGTTGATGATGAGACCCATCACCACTTCTTCCAGATCGTTCTCTGCGGCTTCTTCGGCTACGATATTGTCCAAATCTAACATCTTTTCGCTCCTTGTGGCTGGCGCGGGCAGCCCCGCGCCGTGCAATTTTAGAATTTCAGTGCGAGGGCGATATCCTCTTCGCTCTCTTCTTCGTCGATGACCGTTGCGGCTTTGTTCGCAATCGCCACGAACGGCATGTACAACAGGGTGGCAATTCCGAGGTTGAATATCGCCAGCAGGAAGGCGGCCACGCTACCGTTGGTATTGAAGAACGCGCCCAGACCGGTCGGCATCGTCCACGGTGCAATGTTGGTCACCGGCGGGATAATGCCCAGGTAGTACGCAATTAGCGTAATTGCCGCCAACAGAGGCTGAACCAGCACGAAAGGAATGAACATCACCGGGTTCATGATGATTGGCAGACCAAACAGGATCGGCTCGTTAATCTGGAAGATGCCGGAAGGCAGGGCCAGTTTCGCCACCTGACGATGGTCAGCGCGGCGAGACACAATAAAGACCGCGATGATCAGACCCAGCGTCGCCCCGGTCCCCCCCAGGAAGATATAGGAATCCAGCATCGGCTTCGCCCACACATGGAAGGTTTTACCTGCTGCCAGTGCCGCATCAACGGAACCGTACTGCTGGTAAAGCGCAACGTTTTCCAGTGCCCACGGGGTCATGATGCCGCTGTCCAGCGCCGCCAGTGCCAGTGAACCATGCACGCCGAAGAACCACAGCAGGGAGGTGAAAATCACATACGCCCAACCGACCACGCCACCCATCGACGCCAGCGGCGTGGAGATAGAGTCCATGATGATCTGGTGGAAGTTTGTACCCCAGTGAGAAAGCGCCCAGGCAATAATCCCCATAATAGAGAGGATAATGAAACCTGGAATCAACGCGGAAAATGAACGAGAAACAGAGGCCGGTACGCTATCCGGTAAGCGAATAACCCAGTTACGACGGATAATAAAGGTGAACATTTCCGCCACGACCAGGCCGATAATGATACCGGAAATAATATTTGCGCCACCCAGCCAGTTTGCGCCAACGGCATAGGCTTCACCCACGCTGTATGGTGTTACCGTCATAAAGGCGGCAATCGATAATAAACCGGCAGCCAACGGATCCACTTTACGTTCTTCCGCCAGCGCCATGCCAATAAAGAAAGGGGCCATCAGCGACATAATACCCAACGTACCGTTGTATACGTTGCCGCCGATGGCTTTAAGACCATTGAGGGTTTCAATGGTGGAAGCGTCTAACCTGATTCCTAATGAATAAAAGAAGGAACCTTCCCCGAAGCTCAGAAAAACGTTGTTAATTAAAACGAACATTGCCCCGGCCAGCGTCAGCGGCATTAATTTAATAAAGCCGTTTTTGATGGCATTAACGTGAGGCTGCTTTCCTATTTTAACAGCAAAAGGAAGGAGTACCTTTTCAAGTGAAGCGATGACTTTACTCATAGGAAAATACCCTTAAATGCCGCAACTGACGTTACGGCGTATTGTGTGTGAAATTACTCTTTGACGGGAAAAATAAAAAAATTAATTAGCAGCTTTTTTAATGGCTGCAACAGCAGCTTTCAGTACACCTAAACCATCGATTTTGCCATACAGCACAGAATCGATAACTTCGACAGGCTTATTCGGTAACAGACGTTGAATTTCAGGCAGCATGTAAGCGATTTGTGGCCCCAGCAACACGACGTCTGCCGTCTGGCCTTTCTCGCCCGCCAGCGTCTCTGGAAACGCTTCGATTACGACGGGAACTTCATACTTTTCGGCCTGCGCGCGCATCTTGGAGACCAGGAGTGAGGTTGACATGCCCGCTGAACAGAACAGATAGATATGTTTCTTTTCCATAATAATTTCCCTCTTGTATCACTACCCACCGTCGCACTCTCACTCGACTTGCTATCCTGGCTGACGGGCAGATGGCTTACTGTTGTTTATCGTTGAAGTGAGTATACGCAATGGTACAAGGCGGGGATAATTCTGAACAGGCTGAAATTGTCTCTCATTGACCTGGCTTGTTGACTACCTTCACATTTCGGGCAAATAATTCGCGCAAAGAAATAAGATTCACGCGGGCGAAAAAAAACCGGCCTGCTGGCCGGTTCTTTATCATCCTCAGGCAAGCGCGGTTACTGCGCCTTAGGTGCCTGCGGATCGGTGTCGTATTCAGCACAGGTCTGGTAACCTGAGTTCATCACACGTCCTGCATCATCCAGCGCGACGAAGTAGGTTTCTGCCTTACCATCACGTTGACCCAGGATGTAGGTCTGGCAGGTACCTTTCGCATGGATCATGGTGACTTCAGAAGATGGCTTACCGGCAATCGCGGCAACCTGGGAACGCGTCATCCCTTTTTTGACATCTTTAACGACTGGCTGTGTGAACTGATCTTTCGTGCGATCGTAAGCTGTACACCCTGCCAGCATAGTCAGTACCGCCGCTGCGCTTAAAATTCCTGCTACGTTCTTGTTCATATTCCGTCCTCTTGTTTATCAGCGTGTTATCTAAGCATGGAATAAAAAACACTATTGTTCAACTTTGCGAGTTACGCCAGACGAATTTCAGAAAAATCTAATAAAACAATATTAACTCGCGAAATTGGCGTAATTCAGCGCACTCAAAACCGTGAACCTTGTCGTTTTACGTCCAAAGGGTTAGTTTTAACAGATGACCAATTCTGTTCGATTCTGCAAAGGGGGGCGTAATGGCTCTGCAACAAGAGATTATTCAGGCGCTGGGCGCAAAGCCTGCGATTGACGCAAACGAAGAGATCCGCCGGAGCGTCGATTTTTTAAAGTCGTATCTTAAAACCAATAGCTTCCTGAAATCCCTGGTGCTGGGCATCAGCGGCGGCCAGGACTCCACGCTTGCGGGTAAGCTGAGCCAGATGGCTATCTCTGAGCTGCGTGAAGAGACCGGGGATAACGCGCTGCAGTTCATTGCCGTTCGTCTGCCCTACGGCGTGCAGGCTGATGAGCAGGATTGTCAGGATGCCATCGCCTTCATCCAGCCCGATCGGGTTCTCACGGTGAATATTAAAGGCTCGGTCCTTGCGAGCGAGCAGGCGCTGCGTGAAGCGGGCATTGAGCTGAGTGATTTCGTTCGCGGCAATGAAAAAGCGCGTGAACGCATGAAAGCACAGTACAGCATTGCGGGAATGACCAGGGGGATTGTGGTCGGCACCGATCACGCCGCAGAAGCCATCACCGGCTTCTTCACCAAATATGGCGATGGCGGCACCGACATCAACCCGCTCTTCCGCCTGAACAAGCGCCAGGGTAAGCAACTGCTGGCGGCGCTTGGCTGCCCTGAACACCTTTATAAGAAAGCGCCTACCGCCGATCTGGAAGACGATCGCCCTTCCCTGCCGGATGAAGCCGCGCTGGGCGTCACCTACGACAATATCGACGACTATCTGGAAGGTAAAACGCTGGACGAAGGCACCGCGAAAATTATTGAATGCTGGTATCTCAAAACCGAGCACAAGCGTCGTCCGCCGATCACAGTGTTTGACGATTTCTGGAAGAAATAACCCGGCGTCGCTACGCCTGCACGGGCCTGTGATCCTTCCAGGCCCGGTCATCGCCCCTTGCCCCCCTGCTCACCCGCCTCTTTTTTAACCACTAAACACCTGCTACACTGTATGCCTGAACAGTATATGGAGCAGTATGTGAGCAGGCGTCAATCAGCCCCGCGCCTTGAATTTGAAGCGGCGGCTATCTATGAATATCCGGAACATCTTCGCCCCTGGCTTGAGGCCCTGCCAAAACAGCCTGGCGTCTATTTTTTCCATGGCGAAAGCGACACCATGCCGCTTTACATCGGCAAAAGCGTCAATATTCGCAGCCGCGTGTTATCCCATTTGCGCACCCCGGACGAGGCGGCGATGCTGCGTCAGTCCCGGCGCATCACCTGGATCCAGACGGCCGGTGAGCTGGGGGCGTTACTGCTGGAAGCCCGGCTGATCAAAGAACAGCAGCCGCTGTTCAACAAACGGTTGCGCCGTAACCGCCAGCTCTGCTCTATCCAGGTCCAGGCCGGTAAGCCACAGGTGGTTTACGCGCGTGAAGTCGATTTTTCACAAGAACCTAATCTCTATGGCCTGTTTGCCAACAAACGCGCGGCGCTGCAAACCGTACAAACGCTGGCGGACGAACTCCAGCTTTGCTATGGCCTGCTGGGCCTGGAGGCCACCACGCGCGGGCGCGCCTGCTTCCGCTCAGCGCTCAAGCGCTGCGCAGGAGCCTGCTGTGGAAAGGAGAGCGTGGAAGCGCACCATGCACGTTTTCTCGACGGGCTGGCCTCGATTCGCGTCAACTGTTGGCCCTGGGAAGGTGCCGTGGCGCTGAAAGAGACCGGGGACGGGATGACCCACTACCACATCATTCATAACTGGCTATGGCTGGGCGCCGTGGATAGCCTGAACGATGCCGTTTCGCTGCTCCGCACGCCCGCCGGGTTCGATCAGGACGGCTACAAAATTCTCTGTAAGCCGTTGTTGACCGGGCAGTACGAGGTCATTTTGCTCAATGACCTGGAAGCCAGGTAATCTCGCTGAACAGCAACGTCCCTTTCGTTTCCAGTAACCGCAGGGTGTGCGAGCCGTTTTCCCAGCTGGCCCCCTGATCGGCCCTCAGCAGTTTTTCACCCAACTGCCACGCGCCGCTCAGCACGAAGATCACGCCCCCGCGTGAGCCAAAGGTGGTGAAGGTTCTGTCCGCAACGCGAACCTTTGCCCGACACTGCTCCCGACGCGTCATGATGTTGAAGTCCATCGACATTTGCCCGTCGGTGAGCAGCGCCTTTACCGGCAGATCGCCGGCAAAGCTGTAAGGCTGATGGTGCTTAAGGGTATGGCAGAACGCCTTCCCGGCATCCAGCGTCACCTCTCCCCCCTCCAGCAGCGTAATGACCCGGTCAACGCCCGGAAAAGAGGAGAACTCGCCGTTGCTGGCGATGGACGCAATGCTGGCGCGCCAGGAAAAATCACGCGTCGCGGAAGGAAAGCAGCAAATTTCGCGGGTCTCACCGGCCCCATTACGCCAGAGGCTGACCGGCATCTTGCGGATATCAAAGAACTCCATCACCACTCCTGAAAGGCGCTCATACGCCAGCCCAGCGGCATTACGCCCGCTGCAGTCTTGATTGTTATCGTTAGGTACTCCCGGAAACAGTATCGGCAGCAGAGCAGACATGCCTTAGGCGGACGTTGATAAAAAATATAACGCCATGACTCTTTTACATTTTCTCTGGAGCGACAACAGGAGAATACCGCGCTTCTGGCGGCAGGCAAGAGGAGGATGAAAGAAAAAACCGCCGGTCCTGTCCACAGCAATTGTGCTTTGTGGACAGGATCCCGGCGGTCTTAAGTGTGTGAGCCTGTTATTCGGCTGGTGTTGGCATTTTAGCGTCCGGCGCGTGACGTTCTGTCAGACGCTTCTCAAAATTGGCATTAAATTGTTTTTTCTGTTCCGGCGTCAGAATGTTGTAGATCTTATTCTGGGTTTCCATACGGGAAAGCATCATGGCTTTATGCTGTTCGGCCATCTTGTCGATTTGCGCTTCAGCTTTCGCTTTATCGAAGCTGTCGCTGGCAATAATGTCATGCATTGCGCGGCGTTCTTCCAGCGGCGGACGCTTCATCTGGTCGCGCTGGCTTTTCATGATGTCGCGAACCTGCTGCTTCTGCGCATCGGTCAGGTTCAGATCTTTAAACATCATATCGTGGTGCATACCCGGCTTGCCTTTATGATGCATCATCATTTTGCCTTCGGTTGGCGCAGCAGCGGTAGTGGTCGCGGTATCTGCGGCGAAGGCCATGCTGGTAGCGCCCAGAGCCAGGGTAGAAGCAACAAACAGTGCAGTGAATTTACGCATAATTTATTTCCTTTCTTTCAGTTATTCTTCGGCGCTATGCCGTGTTGACGAGATTAACTTTACGGGGTTTATCGTCAATTAGTCAGAGCAACGGTAAAACAATGAAAGTGTAAAAAACACTTTATCGCCAATTGTGGAGGAATTAAGGAAAAAGCGTGGAGAGATGAAACAAAAATATTCAACACAATGATTTTAAAGAGATTATGAAGAAGTATATCGAAGTCGTGATTATTTTAAAAGCAGTTCACCAGGAATAATCTGCAAAATAGTGGTAATCACGTGAATCGCTAAGAAAATAATGTTCAGCGCCCCTCTCCGCAAAGAGAGGGGGATACTGTCAGGTCATTTTTTCCAGCATCAGTCCGGCTCTCAGGCCCAATGCAACGGTGGGATTGGGGAATAACACATACTCCGTGCGTTGATGCACCTCATAACGCTCCTCGCCGTCTTCGGCCAGCAATACTCCCTGGCGAAACGGCGTGAAATTCAGGGTATGCGCTGGCATGTGCAGCCGGAACGCCTCGCTGCGCCGGGTGATCTGCTGCACCACCCGATAGCGCTCCACCGGCCCGGGCGCATGTGCCAGCGGCGTGCCGCCGAGCAGCGCCCGCAGCGCCTGATGGGTGGCGGCAAAACGCGTCAGATCGTTGTGACCAAACGGCAACGCTTTTCCCAGCTCCAGCGTGCAGGCCAGCGCGCCAAAACGTTCACAGGTGAAATGGGTGAAGGTGCCGCCCGGCGTCTGATGGAAAACTAACGCCTCAAGACCAGCATCGCCGAGCCAGGTGAGGAAGGCGTCATCCCACGGCTGGCTGCGCTGCGGCAGTACGCCAAAACGCATGTGCCAGGAGGCGCGGATCGCCGTATGCAGATCCAGATGCCAGCGTTCTTCTTCCTGCGTGGCAAAAAACGCGGCCACAACGCCTTCCAGCCAGGCTGCGCGCGCCGTTTCCCCGCACTCAGTGAACTGCGACCAGCGCCCGCCAAACATGCGGTTGATGTCGCTTGTCAGGTAGCGTTTGTTTTCTGCCAGCGCGGGCGGGTTGCCAAGCACCACCAGCAGACGGTTTTGCAGAGCGATCTCACCGCGAAAGAGCGCGTGCAGCAGCAGGTCGACAATCTCGACCGGCGCGGTTTCATTGCCATGAATGCCAGCCGAGAGCAAAAGCGAACGTTTGCTGTCGGCATGCGGCGTCAGTTCGAGTACGCCTTCCCCGTGCCACTGCCAGTTAAACGACGGGCCTTCTCCCTGCTTCTGCGCGGGTGTTTCCCCGGCCAGCGTCAGCGCCAGTAATGTTTCCATTTCCTCTCCTTTAGCGCTGGAACGGATAAACAGAGCCGAGGCGCAGGATCGTCGTCAGATCGTCCAGCGCCTCGCGACCTTCGCGCAACAGCTGCGGGTCAACCAGATCGGCATGCGTCAGCCGGTCACGGTAGTAACGATCCACCCAGTTGTTGAGCGCTTCAAACAGCGCGTCATTCATCATGACCGCCGGATTCACGGCCTGCATTTCCGTTGGGGTTAACACCACCCGCAGGCGTAAACAGGCCGGCCCGCCGCCGTTGGCCATGCTTTCGCGAAGGTCAAACACGCGCAGTTCATCGATCGGGTTGTCGGCCTTCACCAGCTGGTTAAGGTAGCGCCACACGCCGTCGTGGTTATGCGACTCCTGCGGCAGCACCAGCATCATGCTGCCGTCGTCACGGCTCAGGAGCTGGCTATTAAAGAGGTACGTTTCGACCGCATCCTTCACGCTCACCGCCTGCGCGGGAACCTGAATCGCCATAAATCCTGGCACTTTCTCGCGCAGCGTGGAGAGCAGTCTGTCCTGATGGGCAAACGCCTCTTCGTGACAAAAGAGCACCTGACGGTTGGATACGGCAATCACGTCGTTGTGGAATACACCCTGGTCAATCACGCGGGGATTCTGCTGGGCAAACAGCACCTGTGAGGGGTTCACCTGGTTCAGACGCGCGACCGCCTGGCTCGCTGCCAGCGTCTGTCGCGCAGGGTAGCGCGAAGGCGCTGCATGTCCACCCTCTTCCCGGCCATAGACAAAGAGCTGCAGGCCAGGCTCGCCGTAATCACCGCCCAGACGGTTATGGTTGGCCGCCCCTTCGTCACCGAACATCGCCACCTGCGGCAGCGCCTGATGCACGCTGAAATGGCCATCATGGTTGAAGATGGCGCGCAGCACGCGCTCGGTGGTGTCGGCTTCGGTGGCCCGGTGAAATTTGTTGTTAAGGTTCGCCACCGTAAAATGCACTTTGCCATCCAGCGTATCCGCCGACGGCGCAACGGTAGCCGCATTTGCTACCCACATCGAGGAGGCCGAGCTGGCGGCAGAGAGCAGGTGCGGCGTTTGCGTTCCCGCTTTCTCGACCACCTGCTCGTCGCTGCCGCTGAACCCGAGCTGGCGCAGAACCGTGACGTTCGGTCGCTCCTGCGGCGGGATCACCGCCTGTGGAAACCCGGCATCCGACAGGGCTTTCATTTTCAGCAAGCCCTGCTTTGCCGCCAGTTTAGGATTCGACACCTGAAAGCGGTGCTTCGTCGAGGCTTCATTCCCAAACGACAGCCCGGCATAGTGGTGCGTCAGCCCCACCAGCCCGTCAAAGTTAACTTCACGCGCTTTCATGGCGGTCTCCCTGAGTGAAGTCCAGCCCTGGATTAAGGGTCTCCGGCAGCGTTAGCGTCGGCGTTTCGAGGCTTGCCATCGGCCACGCGCAGTAATCTGCCGCATACCATGCGCTGGCGCGATGGTTGCCCGATGCCCCGACACCGCCAAACGGCGCGGTGCTGGCGGCCCCGGTGAGCGGTTTATTCCAGTTGACGATGCCTGCACGCGCCTCTAACAGCAGCTGTTCAAATTTCTCGCGCTGGGGTGAGATCAGCCCGCTCGACAGTCCATAGCGGGTGTTGTTCGCCATCTCAATGGCGTCGTCAAACGCGTCGTAACGCCAGACGCACAGCAGTGGCCCAAAGACCTCTTCGTCCGGCACGCTGTTAACGCCGCTCATCTCAATAATGCCCGGCGACAGCAACGACGTCCCCGGCTCGATCAGGCGCGGCTCCAGCAGCGTTTTGCCGCCGCGGGCCTTCTGCTCCTGCCAGGCGTTAAGCACATTTTGTGCCGCCTGCCCGGAGATCAGCCCGCCCATAAACGGCTGCGGTTCGGCATCCCAACGCCCGGGAACCAGACGCGCGGATACCTCTACCAGCCGCGTTAGAAACGCATCGCCCTGCGCCCCGCGTTTCACCAGCAGACGGCGCGCGCAGGTGCAGCGCTGCCCGGCGGTAATAAAGGCGGACTGGATCGTCAGATGTACCGCGGCGTCAATATCATCCGGATCGTCGACGATTAACGGATTATTGCCGCCCATCTCCAGGGCCAGGATCTTCTCCGGCTGACCGGCGAGCTGGCGATGCAGTTGATAGCCCGTTCCGGCGCTGCCGGTAAACAGCAGGCCGTCAATATCGTTCAGCGCGCTCAGCGCCTGACCGGTTTCACGTCCACCCTGCACCAGGTTAAGCACACCCGGCGGCAGTCCGGCCTGCTCCCAGAGTTTTACCACCGCTTCGCCGGTTAAGGGCGTTAACTCACTCGGTTTGAAGATAACGGTATTGCCCGCCAGCAGCGCGGGCACGATATGACCGTTCGGCAGATGGCCGGGGAAATTATACGGGCCAAAAACCGCCAGCACGCCGTGCGGACGATGGCGCAGCGTGGCGGCACCGTCGGGCATCCCGGTGTGCTGCTCGCCGGTGCGCGTATGGTAGGCCTTCACCGAGATGCCGATTTTGTTGATCATCGCCGTCACTTCGGTGGCGGCTTCCCAGCGCGGTTTACTGGTTTCGGCGGCAATGATCCGCGTCAGCTCGGCTTTGTTGGCATCCAGCAGCGCGGCAAATTTTTCAACGAGGGACTGGCGTGCCGAAAACGGCTGCTTCGCCCAGGCCGGAAAGGCACGCCGTGCCGCGTGGCACGCCTGTTCCACCTGCGCCGGGCTGGCATCGTTACCCTGCCAGAGCACCTCTTTTCCCACCGGGTTAGTTTTGACGCGCGGTTCGCCTTCGCCCGTGATCCAGTCGCCGTTAATCCATAAAGTCATGCTGTTTTCTCCTCAGGGCAAAGTCGCACCAGGCGAACCTTGTCGCCGGGGTTACATTTCAGGGCATCCAGTTGCGCCGCCGTCAATATCAGGCGCTCGCATTTCGGGTTGGTGCGCACCAGCATGGCGCGGAAATTTTCATCCTGCTCGTTCGAGACCATACAGGCAGGCCATTCGCCGGGTGCGGGCTGGCCTTCGGCCACCGTCACCAGGCGGCTTTTACGGATCGCGCGCACGCGATCGATATCGCATTCCAGCGTCGGCCCGCCATCAAAGATGTCGACGTAGTTACGATAGCGGAAACCTTCTTTCTCCAGCACCGCGCGGGCAGGCGCGGTTTGCGGATGTACTTCGCCAATCACCGCCTGCGCCTGCGGGCTGAGGAAATGGGTATAAATAGGATGCTTTGGCATCAGCTCGGCGATAAATGCTTTCTGCCCGGTGCCGCAAAGGTAATCCGCCCGGCTGAACTCCATCGAGAAGAAGCGCTCGCCCAGGCTTTCCCAGAACGGCGAGTAGCCTTTCTCGTCGATCACGCCGCGCATCTCGGCGACCACTTTTTCATTGAAGCGGTCGCGAAACGCGGCCATAAACATAAAGCGCGATTTGGACAGCAGATAACCGTTGCCCTCTTTGCGCCACTGCGGATCGAGGAACAGCGTGCACAGCTCGCTGCTGCCGGTGTGGTCGTTACAAAGAAACAGCGTCGGCAGCGCGTTATAGACATTCAGCTCTTTTGAGGCGTGAACCATGGTGCCAACGCGGTAGTTGTACCACGGGTCGTTTAGCCCGACGGCCACTTCGATGGCGCAAATCCCGGCCACGGTGCCGGTGTCAGTATCTTCCAGCACGAACACGTAACCCTGTTCGCTTTTTGGCAACGTCCCCTGCCAGGTTTGCAGGGCGCGCTCGATGCGCGCCGACAGCGTAGTTTCATCGGCAGGCAGCGAGGTCAGCCCGCCCCCTGTCTTACCGGCAAGCTGCATGAGCCCGGCGAGATCGCCGCGCTCAACGGGACGGATAACCATCATGATGACACCCCGGATTTCACCTGTTCGCAGGCCAGTGCGAAGCGATCCAGCCCGGTGCGGATCTCCTCTTCGGTCACGATCAGCGCGGGCGCGAATCGCACCACGTTGGCACCGGCAATCAGTACCATCACGCCCAGTTTTGCCGCTTCCTGCGAGATGAGCTTCGCTTTCCCGGCAAACTCAGGCGCGAGTTCGCAGCCAATCAACAGCCCCAGGCCGCGGATCTCTTTAAACAGGCCGGTCTTAGCGTTAATGGCGGTAAGACGTTCTACAAACCAGTCGTGGCGCTGCTTGACGCCGTTCAGCACCTCCGGCGTATTAATGATGTCCAGCACCTGCCCGGCGACGGCTGAGGCGAGCGGGTTACCGCCGTACGTCGTCCCGTGGGTGCCGACGGTCATCACGCTGGCAAATTTATCGGTCGTCAGAATCGCCCCCACCGGGAACCCGCCGCCCAGCGCTTTGGCCGTGGAGAGCACGTCCGGCGTAACGCCGTAGTGCATGTAGGCATACAGCTCGCCGGTGCGGCCAACGCCTGTCTGCACTTCGTCGAAAATCAGCACCGCGTTATGGCGGTCACACAGTTCGCGCAGCCCCTGTAAAAACGCCTGTTGCGCCGGGAGCACACCGCCTTCGCCCTGCATCGGTTCGACAATCACCGCGCAGGTGGAATCGTTAATCAGTTCGCTGGCCGACTGCAAATCGTTATAGCTGGCGTGACGGATGTCCGGCGGCAGCGGCGCGAAATCCTGCGAGTAAGAGGGCTGGCCGCCCGCGCTGACGGTGAACAGCGTGCGTCCGTGGAAAGCATTTTTAAACGCCACGATGCCGCTCTTGTGCGCCCCAAACTTATCGTGGGCGTATTTGCGCGCCAGCTTCAGCGCTGCCTCATTCGCTTCTGCCCCCGAGTTGCAGAAAAACACTTTTTCAGCAAAGGTCGCGTCGATCAGCTTTTTCGCCAGCCGCAGCGCCGGCTCGTTGGTGTAGCCATTGCCGGTATGCCAGAATTTTGCCGCCTGGTCATTCAGCGCCTGGCGCAGCGCCGGGTGAGCATGGCCCAGCGCATTTACCGCAATGCCACCGGCAAAATCGATATACTCTTTGCCCTGCTGATCCCACAGGCGCGAACCTTCCCCACGTACCGGAATAAAAGCCGCCGGCGCGTAAACCGGCATCATCCATTCATTAAAATTTTCACGCGTAATTGACAGAGACATAGCGACCTCATCCGGTAAATAAAAGGTTGTTTAAATGTTAAATAATTGAGTGTTTGCACTGTGAATGTAGATTGCAGAGTTCGTGCCAGCCAGCGATAAAAATGCATAAACGGTTCATGAGGACACAATATCAAGGAGTTGCGATATGGAGTTATTCACTGTTGATGCATAAAAAGTGAATATTTTTACGCAAAGCGGCATCCGGCGGTATGAAAACCAGAAAGAGTATGCAGAGGCCAAATATAATTCTGGAATTGTGATCGCTCGCGAAATTTCCCGACCGTTTGCGCCCTTTATCAGGGCAACGCGCCTCTGAATGGTGCAAAAATTGCACCGTCGGGAGCCTCTGTCGCAGTTATTGGTCAAACCCGATAACAGCGGGCCAAAATTCTGCTACCATCCCTGCACTATTCACCTTGCACTGGCAGCGACTATGAAATTTGTCTCTTTTAATATCAACGGCCTGCGCGCCCGCCCACACCAGCTTGAAGCAATTGTTGAGCAACATCAGCCTGATGTTATTGGCCTGCAGGAGACAAAAGTTCACGACGACATGTTCCCCCTCGAAGAGGTGGCGAAACTGGGCTACAACGTCTTTTATCACGGCCAGAAAGGCCACTACGGCGTGGCGCTGCTGACCAAAGAGACGCCGGTTTCCGTGCGCCGCGGCTTCCCGGGCGATGACGGTGAAGCGCAGCGTCGCATTATCATGGCGGAGATCCCCTCCCCGCTTGGCAATATCACGGTGATCAACGGCTACTTCCCGCAGGGCGAAAGCCGCGACCATCCGACCAAGTTCCCGGCTAAAGCGAAGTTCTATCAGGATCTGCAGGACTACCTGACAACTGAACTGAACAAAGAGAACCCGGTGCTGATCATGGGCGATGTCAACATCAGCCCGACCGATCTGGATATCGGCATTGGTGAAGAGAGCCGTAAGCGCTGGCTGCGCACCGGCAAATGTTCATTCCTGCCGGAAGAACGCGAGTGGATGGATCGCCTCATGGGCTGGGGCCTGGTGGATACCTTCCGCGCCGCCAACCCGGACACGCAGGATCGTTTCTCATGGTTTGACTACCGCTCAAAAGGCTTTGATGACAACCGTGGCCTGCGTATTGACCTGCTGCTGGCAAGCGCGCCGCTGGCCGAGCGCTGCATCGAAACCGGGATCGACTACGACATCCGCGGTATGGAAAAGCCGTCTGACCACGCGCCGGTATGGGCGAAATTTAAGCTGTAACCCTGTGTGAACATTCGTAAAACGCTTTTTCTGTGCGCCCTTCTGGGCGCATTTGCGCTGGCGTGGGCCTGGCTTCCACCGGGCATGCTCTCCCTGAACGCCATACAAACCCACCACCAGTCGCTGCTCGCGGCGAAAGCACAGGCACCGCTGCGAAGCGCTGCGCTCTTTTTTGCGATCTATACGCTGGTGTCGGCGCTCTCGATCCCCGGCGCGGCGATCCTGACGCTGCTCGGCGGGGCGCTGTTCAGCCTGGGGGAAGGCCTGGTGCTGGTCTCGTTTGCCTCGACGCTCGGGGCTACGCTGGCGATGCTTGCCAGCCGCTACGTGTTACGTGAGTGGGTCCAGCAGCGCTTTGCCCGGCAGATGTCCACGATTAATGCGGGTATGGACCGCGACGGCGCGCGCTATCTTTTCGCCCTGCGCCTGATGCCGCTGTTCCCGTTTTTCCTGGTTAATCTGCTGATGGGGCTGACGCATCTCAGCGTGCGGCGCTACTGGTGGATAAGCCAGCTTGCGATGCTGCCCGCCACGGCTATCTTTCTTAATGCCGGGCGCGAGCTGGGAAAACTGACCAGGCCTGGCGATATTCTGTCGCCAGGCCTGGTATTCGCCCTTACACTACTGGGGTTATTGCCGCTGGTTACCCGCTGGCTGTTTTCTCGTTATCCCCTTTCATCAAAAAAGTGAGGCATTATGCGCCGTGTGCGTTTTTGCGCGTTTCTTACCGGCCTGCTGATGGCGGCCCCCGTCTTTGCCACCGACGACTGGCAAACCCTCCAGCACGAGGCCCAGGGCCAGACCGTCTGGTTTAATGCCTGGGGCGGCGACCCCGCGGTGAATCGCTACCTTGACTGGGTGAGCGACGAGATGAAAACGCATTACGCCATCACCGTTAAGATCGTGCATCTGGCGGATGCCGCCGATGCGGTGAAACGCATTCAGACCGAGCATGCCGCCGGACGCACCACCCGCGGCTCGGTTGATCTGCTGTGGGTTAACGGCGAAAACTTCCGCACGCTGAAAGAGGCTAACCTGCTGCAAACCGGGTGGGCGCAGGCGCTGCCAAACTGGCGCTATGTCGATACCCGCAAACCGGTGACCGAAGATTTTGCCATCCCGACCGAGGGCGCAGAATCGCCGTGGGGCGGCGCGCAGCTGACCTTTATCGCCCGCAAAGCCAGCATGCCCATGCCGCCGGAAGATCCTCAGGCCCTGCTGGATTACGCCCGGCAGCATCCGGGTAAAGTCAGCTATCCGCGTCCGCCGGATTTTACCGGTACTGCGTTTCTGGAGCAGTTGCTCCTGACGCTCACCCCACGGCCTGAGGCACTGCGCAACGCCCCCGATGATACCTTTTCCGAGGTCACCGCCCCGCTGTGGCGCTATCTCGACAAACTGCATCCGCTGCTGTGGCGCGAAGGGAAAGATTTCCCGCCGTCGCCCGCGCGCATGGACGCGCTGCTCGCCAGCGGCAGCCTGAACCTCTCGCTGACCTTCAACCCGGCGCACGCCCGGCAAAAGGTTGCCAGCGGCGAACTGCCTGACGATAGCTACAGCTTCGGTTTTCGCGACGGCACGATCGGCAACGTTCATTTTGTCGCCATACCGGCCAACGCCCGCTCGGGCGCAGGCGCGAAAATGGTCGCCAATTTCCTGCTCTCTCCAGAGGCGCAGATCCGCAAGGCCGATCCGGCAATCTGGGGCGATCCGAGCGTACTCGATGCCCGTACCCTTCCCGCAAAAGCAGCCCAGAGGCTTGCCGAACACACGCCTGCGGGCCTGCCCGCAATGCTTGCCGAGCCGCATGCCGCCTGGGTTAACGCACTGGAGCAGGAATGGCTGCGCCGCTACGGCACGCGTTAAGCGCCCTGGTCTGGCTGGCGATGGCGGTCATCTATCTGCCGATGCTCCCGGCGGCGGGCTTACTGCTGGCGCCGGCGTTCAGCCCCGACGACTGGCTGTCGCTGATGAGCGATCCCCAGTTGCCGCAGGCGCTGGCCGCAACGCTGGTCTCGGCGTTGATTGCCACGCTCGGCGCGTTGTTTATCGCCCTGAGCCTGGTGACACTTCTCTGGCCCGGCGAGCGCTGGCGGCAGTTGAGCAGCCGCCTGCCGTGGCTTTTAGCCATTCCTCACGTGGCCTTCGCCACCAGCGTGCTGCTGACCTTTGCTGAAGGCGGCCTCTTCTATCAAATTTGCACGCTGTGTACCCCGCAGATGGACCGGTACGGGATCGGCCTTGGGCTGACACTTGCCGTCAAGGAGAGCGCGTTTGTGCTGTGGATGCTGTACGCCGTACTGTCTGAGCACCCGCTTGCGCAGCAAAAACTGGTGTTACAGACCCTCGGCTATGGCCGCCTGCAGACGCTGCGTCTGCTGATCCTGCCGACCATTGCCCCTGCGCTGGGCGCGGTAATGCTGGCCGTGCTCGCCTGGTCGCTCTCCGTGGTCGATGTCGCCATCGTTCTGGGGCCGGGCAACCCGCCGACGCTGGCGGTGCTGGCGTGGCACTGGCTGAGCCAGGGCGATGCCCAGCAGCAGGTGAAAGGAACGTTGCTGTGCGTGATCCTGCTGGTGCTGCTGGCCGTACTGGCCGGGATGGGCTATGGCATCTGGAATATCTGGCGGCGCACGCTGCCGGATATGTCCGGCATACGGCGGGCATCACACGCCCGACGCCCCCTCAGCGCAGGGGCCGGGTTTCTGCCCGGCTGCGGCGTGCTTTGCGCCGCAGTGCTGGTGATGCTGGCGCGCTATCGCGAGGTCGACCTTGCCCTCTACACCACCAGCCTGTCGCTTGGCCTGCTATCCAGCCTGCTGGCGCTGATCATCATTTTTCTCTGGCTCGAATGGGGGCCGCAACGCCGCGCGCTGTGGGTGTGGCTTCCGCTGGCGCTTCCCGCACTGCCGCTGGTTTCCGGCCAGTATGACCTTGCGCTACGACTGGGGATGGACGGACAGTATACCGCCGTCCTGTGGGGCCACCTTCTGTGGGTGGTGCCGTGGATGTTGCTGATTCTGCAACCCGCGTGGCGCAGGCTTGACCCGAGGCTGATCCTGACGGCCAAAACGCTCGGCTGGCGTCGGACTAAAATTTTTGTTCTGCTGAAATGCCCCCTGCTGATCCGGCCTGCCCTGCTGGCGTTTGCCACGGGCTTTTCGGTGAGCATGGCGCAATACATGCCGACGCTCTGGCTGGGTGCGGGGCGGTACGCCACGCTGACCACCGAGGCCGTCGCGCTCGGCAGCGGCGGCAGTGTCCCGGTGCTGGCAAACCTGGCGCTGGGCCTGCTGCTGGTCACCGGCAGTATATTTGCTGCCGCCGCGCTGTTATCCCGGCTCGTAGGCCGCTACCGCAAAGGACTACGCTAGTGCTGAAAATAGACAACCTCACCATTGAGCCGCTTTTTCGGCAGGTCAGTTTCTGCGTCCCGCCAGGGCAGATCGTCACGCTGATGGGCCCCTCCGGCTGCGGGAAATCGACGCTGTTTTCCTGGATGGTGGGCGCGCTGTCAGCCGATTTTCAGGCGCGCGGCGAACTGTGGCTGAATGGCCGCCGCTGCGATACCCTGCCCGTGGAACAGCGCGGGCTGGGCATTCTGTTTCAGGATGCCCTGCTGTTCGATCACTTCAGCGTCGGGCAAAATCTGATGCTGGCCCTCCCGGCCCGGATCGCCGGACGCGCCCGGCGCGAGGCCGTCCAGCAGGCGCTGGCGTCTGCCGGTATGGCGCACCGCTACGCCAGCGATCCGGCTACGCTTTCTGGCGGGGAGCGCGCCAGAGTAAGCCTGCTGCGCGCCCTGCTCGCCGAGCCGCAGGCCCTGCTGCTTGATGAGCCGTTCAGCCGCCTCGACAAGGCGTTAAGGGTCTCTTTTCGGGAATGGGTCTTTGATGCCGTTCGCACCCGCAATATTCCGGTGGTGCTGGTTACCCACGATGAAGAGGACATCCCGTCTGGCGGCGAGGTGATTGCGCTTTCCCGCTGGCAATAATGTGCTAACGCAATGTTTTTTGTAACCGGAGAGAGGACAATGGCGCACTCTTTTACTGACGTCAGGTTTTACGATGAAACGTGTTTCTCAACTGACCGCGCTGGCCCTGCTTTGCGGCCTCGCCTCTTTCTCCTCCGTTGCGGCTGATATGGCCGCTTCACTGACCCTCGCCCAGCTACAGCAACAGCATGGTGCGGCGATCGATACCCGCCCGAGTGCGTTTTATAACGGCTGGCCGCAGACGCCGGGGGCATCCTCCGGGCATGAGCCTGCCGCCCTGAACCTTTCGGCATCCTGGCTTGGGGCGATGAGCGATGACCAGCTCAGCGCCTGGGCGAAACAGCACCATCTGACACCCGCCACGGCGATTGCCCTCTACGGCAGCGACAGTGACAATCAGGCCGTACAAGCGCGCTTGGAAAAAGCGGGCTTTACCCACGTGTCATTGCTGAGCGATGCCCTGACGCACGCCGATCGTCTGCAACGTTTGCCGCATTTTGAGCAACTGGTCTATCCAGAGTGGATCCATAATTTGCAGCAGGGTAAGCCCGTCACTGCCGCCCCGGCGGGCGACTGGAAAATCGTTGAAGCCGCCTGGGGCGCGCCGAAGCTCTATTTGCTGAGCCACATTCCCGGCGCGGGCTACATTGACACCAACGATGTGGAAAGCGAGCCGCTGTGGAACAAAGTGTCGGACGACAAGCTGAAAGCGCTGCTGGCCAAAAACGGTATCCGTCATGACACCACCGTGATTCTGTATGGTCGCGACGTGTACGCCGCCGCGCGCGTGGCGCAAATCATGCTGTATGCCGGCGTGAAGGATGTGCGCATTCTCGATGGCGGCTGGAAAACATGGTCCGATGCGGGGCTGCCGGTAGAGCGTGGTATGCCTGCGAAGGTCAAACCCGCGCCTGACTTTGGCGCACCGATCCCCGGCCAGCCTCAGCTGATGGTGGATATGGAACAGGCCAGGGGGATGCTGCATCGCCAGGACGCTTCGCTGGTGAGTATTCGTTCATGGCCGGAGTTTATCGGCGAAACCAGCGGCTACAGCTACATCAAGCCAAAAGGTGAAATCGCCGGGGCACGCTGGGGCCATGCGGGCAGCGATGCCACGCACATGGAAGACTTCCATAACCCGGACGGCACCATGCGCAGCGCCGATGACATTGCCGCCATGTGGAAAACGTGGAACATCCTGCCGGATCAGCACGTGGCGTTCTACTGCGGTACCGGCTGGCGCGCGTCAGAAACCTTCATGTACGCGCGCGCAATGGGCTGGAAAAACGTCGCCGTATACGACGGCGGCTGGTACGAATGGAGTGCCGATCCGAAAAACCCGATCGTCACCGGTGAGCGCGGGCCTGAAAGCGTTCGCTAGCGGGTAAGTGACTTCAGCGTCACGTAGCCGCTCCAGATGCGCGTTGTGGTGGTCAGCCAGCACAACGCGCCGAATACCCACGCAAACAGCGTGAAGTGTGCCGGGAACAGGCAGCACAGCACGAACAGCGCGATAGTCTCCGTCCCTTCCGTTAACCCGCCAATATAGTAAAACGACTTGTGCGCATAGCCCGGGTTATCAATGTTGTGCTTCGCCGCCAGCGCGGCAAACGCCAGAAAGCTGCTGCCGGTACCGATAAAGGCGAACAGCAGCCAGGCGGCGGCCAGCGCATTTTCTGCAGGCGCGGCAAGGGCAAAGCCAAACGGCACCAGCGCGTAGAACAGAAAATCGAGCGCAATATCAAGAAATCCTCCAGCATCACTCAGCCCTCTGCGGCGCGCCAGCGCACCGTCCAGTCCATCCATAAGCCGGTTTACCAGAATGGTAAACAGTGCCGCCGGGTACCAGCCCAGCGCCAGAAACGGCAACGCCAGGACCCCCACCGCAAACCCGACCAAGGTTACGCCATCTGGCGTAATAAAAGGCTTGTCTAGTGCGGCGACAAGCGTGTTCAACATCGGTTTGATGCGCGGGTGCAGGTGGCGATCAAGCATGGGGAGTCTCTTTAACGGTGGCGCACAGCCCCTGGGATGGAATGTCCAGGGCGGCATTGAATCGGGCTGACAGATTCTGGAAGGCGATCAGCGCCGTCATCTCGGTGATGACCGCATCGGAAAAGTGGCGATGCAGACGCTGTTTGAGCTCATCATCCACCCGAGGTGGCGTAGCCGTTACCGCCTCGGCATACGCCAGCGCGGCGCGCTCCTGCTCGCTGAACAGCGCAGAATGGTACCAGTCGCTGACAGCCTGTGCTTTATCCAGCGCTCCCGCACGCTCGGCCAGGCGCAGGCTGTTGGCATCAATACAGAATGCGCAGTGGCAAAGTTGGGAGACGCGGGTCATCAGCAGCGACCGGAGCACCGGGCTGAGGCGCGCCTTGCGCCGTTCAAGAAAACCGACAAACAGCGCCACCAGCCAAAACAGAGGCGGCATGCGCGCCCACCAGCGCGTGGGGTTAAGCACCGCGCCGAAGTGTTTCTTCTGCATGGCGGCAATCGGTTTTAGGCTGACGGGAAGGGTTTTGACGGGTGCAACCCAGGTGGTTGTCTCTTTCACCTGCTTCTCCTGATGACTGGACTCTTTCAAAGGGCACGATAATATGTCGTTTTTCTTTACCAATCATTGATGACCATGCAGAAAATAGTCGATGTCGTTGCGGCAATTATCGAAAAAGACGACAAAATTTTACTGGCCCAGCGACCGCCACATGCCGATCAGCCCGGGATGTGGGAATTCGCGGGCGGCAAAGTCGAGGCCGGTGAAACCCAGCCTCAGGCGTTGATCCGCGAGCTGCGCGAAGAGTTGGGTATCGACGCCGAACCGGGGGTATATGTCGCCAGCCACCAGCGTGAAGTGTCGCAGCGGATTATCCATCTGCATGCCTGGCATGTTCCCGCCTGGCGCGGAGAACTCACCGCACACTATCACAGCGCGCTGGCGTGGTGCTCTCCCGAGGAGGCCTTGCGCTACGCCCTGGCGCCAGCGGATATCCCCCTGCTTGAGGCCTTTATGCTTTTACGCGCCGCCAGACCAGCGGGTTCGTGCTGATAGTGCGTTCATCGCGCTGGCACTGCAACAGCACGCCGTCCGCTTTAACGACCGCGCCTTCCGAGTAGTTTTGATCCTGATAGATGCAGCACTGGTTACAGGGCTGCGCACGCTGCCCCCCGGAGCTGAACACCTCTGGCGGGACGTTCACCTCCACGTCCGGGCGGATACGGTCGGCCTGCGCCGTTGCGGACAGAAGCGCGAGTAAGGCAGTGGCGATATAACGGTTCATAGACGGTTCTTCCTGTTGGGTCCTGATAATGACTATAACGGTAAACCCGGGCCGAACCTTTAATTTATCTCATCATCGTTTTTTATTATGACCCGAGGCGGATAATGAATTTCCCTTTCGCGACAAATTTCCGCTTGCCTCGGCGGGCCGTGCGGGTGGTATAGTCAAAAAAACAACACAAATCGCATAAGCCAATATACAAACGATTATAAGAGGTTCTTATATCTATGGATCAGACACGCTCTCTGGACAGTTTCCTTACCCATGTTCAACAGCGCGACCCGCATCAGAGCGAGTTCGCGCAGGCCGTTCGTGAAGTCATGACCACCCTGTGGCCTTTCCTTGAAGCGAATCCGCGCTATCGTCAACTGTCCCTGCTGGAACGTCTGGTAGAGCCAGAGCGCGTGATCCAGTTTCGCGTGACGTGGGTAGACGATCGCAATCAGGTACAGGTTAACCGCGCATGGCGCGTGCAGTTTAACTCCGCCATCGGGCCGTTTAAGGGCGGGATGCGCTTCCACCCTTCCGTCAACCTTTCCATTCTGAAGTTCCTCGGCTTTGAGCAGACCTTCAAAAACGCCCTGACCACCCTGCCGATGGGCGGGGGTAAAGGCGGCAGCGATTTCGATCCAAAAGGTAAAAGCGAAGGCGAAGTCATGCGCTTCTGCCAGGCGCTGATGACCGAGCTGTATCGTCATCTTGGTCCGGACACCGACGTGCCAGCCGGTGATATCGGCGTGGGCGGTCGCGAGGTCGGTTTTATGGCCGGCATGATGAAAAAGCTCTCCAACAACAGCGCCTGCGTCTTTACCGGTAAAGGCCTGTCGTTTGGCGGCAGCCTGATCCGCCCGGAAGCGACCGGCTACGGCCTGGTCTACTTCACCGAAGCGATGCTCAAACGCCACGGTTTAGGGTTTGAAGGTATGCGCGTGGCCGTCTCCGGCTCCGGCAACGTGGCGCAGTATGCGATTGAAAAAGCGATGCAGTTTGGCGCACGCGTTATTACGGCCTCTGACTCCAGCGGTACCGTGGTGGACGAAGCAGGCTTTACGGCTGAGAAGCTGGCTCGCCTGTGCGAAATCAAAGCCAGCCGCGACGGGCGCGTGGCCGATTATGCCCGCGAGTTTGGCCTGACCTATCTCGAAGGCAAACAGCCGTGGTCAGTGCCGGTGGATATCGCGCTGCCGTGTGCCACGCAGAACGAACTGGACGTGGACGCTGCGCGTACCCTGATTGGCAACGGCGTGAAGGCGGTGGCAGAAGGCGCAAACATGCCAACCACCATTGAGGCAACGGACCTGTTCCTGGACGCGGGCGTGCTGTTTGCGCCAGGAAAAGCCGCGAACGCGGGCGGGGTTGCCACCTCCGGCCTGGAGATGGCGCAAAACGCCGCGCGTATGGGCTGGAAAGCGGAGAAAGTGGACGCGCGCCTGCATCACATCATGCTGGATATCCATCACGCCTGCGTGGAGTACGGCGGTGAGGCATCCCAGACCAACTACGTGCGCGGTGCCAATATCGCCGGTTTCGTGAAGGTGGCGGATGCGATGATTGGGCAGGGTGTGATTTAAGATTTCAGGCCGAATCGCCGTAGAGGCCCGGTAAGCGTTAGCGCCACCGGGCTTTTTTTGGCAGGCGGCTGCGCCTTACCCGGCCTACGGTTTAAGAGGCTGCCGCGCTCTTTTTCTTTTTAAACGGCTTCTTCGCGCCGCCGCCTGGCGCAACCATTCCCCGGAAGCGCTTCACCGGCGTGCTGCGCGCCTGGTCGATCAGCTGATACAGCGTCCCGACCAGTGGCTGCATAAAGTCCTGATAGCGGCACTGCTTTTCACTGATTTGCGTCAGCACCGATTCCCAGTGCGCGGTCATGTCCGGCCTCGCAGCCAGCTCCGGCAGGGAGTGGATCAACGCCCTGCCCGGTTCCGTTGAATGAATGTAGCGCCCTTTTTTCTCGAGGAAGCCGCGTTTAAACAGCAGCTCGATGATCCCCGCGCGGGTCGCTTCCGTCCCCAGTCCGTCGGTGGCCCGCAGGATCTTCTTCAGATCTTTGTCCTGCACAAAACGCGCGATACCGGTCATCGCCGACAGCAGCGTCGCATCGGTGAAATGACGCGGCGGCTGGGTCTGACGCTCCACCACTTCGCCTTTCTCACACAACAGTTCATCGTCTTTTGCCACCACCGGCAGTGGCGTGCCGTCGTTTTCTTCGTCACGCTCTTTGTTGCCCAGCAGCGTGCGCCAGCCCGCTTCCGCCAGGAAACGCGCTTTAGCGACAAATTTGCCTTTGGCGATGTCGAGTTCAATCACGCATTTGCGGAATACCGCATCCGGGCAGAACTGCATCAGGTACTGACGGGCCACCAGGTTATAGACCTTTGACTCGTTTTCCGTGAGATTGACGTTGCTGGTGCGCGCCGTCGGGATGATGGCGTGGTGGGCATCCACCTTTTTATCGTCCCAGCAGCGGTTACGGGTATCCGGGTTCACGGCAGGCTGCGGCAGCAGGTCCGGCGCGTGGACGCCAATCGCGTTCATCACCGCGTGACGCCCGGCAAAATGTTCTTCCGGCAGATAACGGCTGTCCGAACGCGGATAGGTGATAAGTTTATGGGTTTCGTAGAGTTTCTGGCAGATGTCCAGCACGTTCTGCGCGCTCAGGCCAAAGCGTTTGGCGGCCTCAATCTGCAGGGCAGAGAGCGAAAACGGCAGCGGCGCGGGTTCTGATTCCCGTTTATCGTTATAGCTGGTGACGATAGCGGGCTGACCGGTAATGCGGTTAACGACGTGCTCCGCCAGCGGACGGTGCAGCAGTCGCCCCTCTTCGTCCTGATAAGATTCGCACGCATCACTCGGCTGCCAGACGGCGGTAAACCGTTCGTCCTTCGGGGTAACGATGTGCGCTTTCACTTCGAAGAAATCTTTGGCGACGAAGTTTTCGATCTCTTCATCACGCCGTACCACCAACCCCAGCACCGGCGTCTGAACGCGCCCGACGGAGAGCACGCCCTGATAACCCGCGTTGCGCCCGAGAATGGTGTAGGCGCGGGTCATATTGATGCCATAGAGCCAGTCCGCACGCGCACGCGCCAGCGCCGAGACGCACAGCGGGATAAATTCGCTGTTGGCGCGCAGACGCGTAATTGCACGCTCCACCGCCTGCGGGTTGAGGTCGTTGATCAGGCAGCGCTGCACCTGCTGGCGTTTTTCCGGGGCCAGCTCAAGATAATCCAGCACCTCGTCCACCAGCAGTTGCCCTTCTCTGTCCGGGTCACCCGCGTGGATGACTTCAGACGCCTCATGCAGGAAGCGCTTGATGACGTTGAGCTGTTTGGTCACCGAGGGCCGGGGCTGCAACCGCCATTTTTCCGGCACGATGGGCAGGTCATTGAGGTTCCAGCGGGCATAGCGGCTGTCATAGACATCCGGCTGCGCCTGCTCGAGCAGGTGACCGATACACCAGGTCACCACCTGCCCGTTTCCGCATTCGATAAAGCCGTCGCCTTTGCGATGCGGTTTAGGCAGCACATCGGCAATGGCTCGGGCCAGACTTGGCTTTTCGGCAATAAACAACCGCATCGAATTAACGGATCTCAATCATCGGACGGCCACCGCGGGCGGTAACCAGCTCGCCGATCGCCGTCAGGGTGATGCCAAACTCAGCGGCGGTCGCCTGTACATCCGCTTCTGCTTCCGGCGTGACCGCCAGCAGCAGGCCGCCGGAGGTTTGCGGATCGCACAGCAGGTCGCGCCACGCCTCAGGCATCTCACCCATCAGATGACCGTAGCTGGCGAAGTTACGCTGCGTACCGCCCGGTACCGCGCCCTGCGCAATGTACTCTTCCACACCCGGCAGCTTCGGCACGTCCTGATACCAGACCTGCGCCTGCACGCCTGCGCCCTGACACACTTCGCTCAGGTGACCGAGCAGGCCAAAGCCGGTGACGTCGGTCATGGCTTTCACCCCGTCGATGTTGGCAAACGCCGCACCGGCCAGGTTCATCTGACACATCACTTCCGTTGCCAGCCCGATATGCTCCGGCTTGAGCAGCGATTTCTTCTCGGCGGTGGTCAGCACGCCAATGCCCAGCGGCTTGGTGAGGAACAGTTTGCAGCCCGCCTGCGCGGTGCTGTTGCGCTTCACGCGCTCGGTCGGCACCACGCCCGTCACGGCCAGACCAAAAATCGGCTCCGGTGCATCAATAGAGTGCCCTCCCGCCAGCGCAATACCCGCCTGCTGACAGGCAAAACGTCCGCCTTCGATCACGTCGCGGGCAATTTCCGGCGCAAGGGTGTTGATCGGCCAGCCCAGGATCGCAATCGCCATGATCGGCTTGCCGCCCATCGCGAAGATATCGCTGATGGCGTTGGTGGCCGCAATGCGCCCGAAATCAAACGGGTTATCGACAATCGGCATAAAGAAATCGGTGGTGCTGATAATGCTGGTGCCGTTCCCCAGGTCATATACCGCTGCATCGTCACGCGTTTCGTTGCCGACAAGCAGGTTCGGGTCGACAAACTTCGCCTGCTCGCTGTGCAGGATGGTTTCCAGCACCTTCGGGGAAATTTTACAACCGCAACCGGCTCCGTGGCTGTATTGCGTTAAACGAATGGTTTGCTCGCTCATGGACATCTCCTGTCATTGCAATCGCGCTATGGTAGCGCTCATTCCATAAAGAGGTAAGTATGACTGTCTGAATTCTGCGGCGGATGCTCAGAATCCAGACAGTTTAGCGCGGGGAATTAAAAACGGCTGACGAAAGGCGAGGTATCCGGCACGTTTATGGTGCTGGAGGCTTTAAGCTGGGGCGTGCCGAGATAGAGGAAACCGACAATTTTATCATGCTCACCGCAGGATAAGCCCTCGCGGACGGCGGCACTTTCGGTCAGCGGGCCGGTACGCCAGATGCCGTTAAAGCCCTGGGCAAGCGCGGCCATTTGCATCGCCATGACCGCGCAGCCCGCGGACATCTCCTGCTCCCAGACGGGCACTTTATGGTCAGGCTGGCATTTCGCCACCACGGCGATAATCATTGGTGCGCGAAATGGCCCGCTGCGCGCTTTCTCGATGCCCTTCTCATCCTGACCTGCCGCCACGGCCCCTTTTTCCAGCAGGGCGCTGAAGCGCTCGCGTCCTTCACCTTCAATAATAAAGAAGTGCCATGGCTGAAGGGTGCCATGATCCGGCGCACGCAGGCCGGCACGCAAAATATTTTCCAGCTGCTCCCCCACAGGGGCCGGTTCGGCCAGGCGGGAAGCGCTACGACGGTTAACGAGCAGTTCAAGTGCGTCCATTGGTTAACTCCTGTCTTGAAATTTGCTCACAAAATTAACACGGCAGCAGATTTTGTTACAGCGCGGCAGGCGATTCCTGCTGACAAGAGGCGGTTGGGTCATTACGATAACCCCACATTGCCGTCTCGTGTCGACGGAAACAGTCATTTTCTGGTTAGGGAGAATACATGCGAACCCTTTGGCGAATCTTTGCCGGTTTCTTTAAATGGACGTGGCGACTGCTCAACTTCGTCCGCAACCTGGTGATGAACATTTTCTTCATCTTCCTGGTGCTGGTTTGCGTAGGCATCTGGATGCACATCAGCAGCACAAGCCAGGCACAGCATTCAACGCGCGGTGCGCTGCTGCTTGATATCACCGGGGTGATCGTGGATAAACCGTCCACCAGCAACCGCCTGGGCGTGATTGGCCGCCAGCTGTTTGGCGCAACCTCCGACCGCCTGCAGGAAAACTCCCTGTTCGATATTGTGGACACCATCCGCCAGGCAAAAGACGACCGCAACATCACCGGTATCGTGCTCGACCTGAAAGATTTTGCCGGGGCCGATCAGCCGTCGATGCAGTACATCGGCAAAGCGCTGCGCGAATTCCGTGACGCCGGTAAGCCGGTGATTGCCGTCGGCGACAGCTACAGCCAGGGGCAATACTATCTGGCAAGCTTCGCCAATAAAATCTGGCTCTCGCCGCAGGGCACGGTTGACCTGCACGGCTTCGCGACCAACGGCCTGTACTACAAATCGCTGCTCGACAAGCTGAAAGTCACAACCCACGTCTTCCGCGTCGGCACCTATAAATCTGCCGTTGAACCGTTCATCCGTGACGATATGTCGCCTGCGGCCCGTGAAGCGGACAGCCGCTGGATTGGCGAGCTGTGGCAAAACTATCTGGGCACCATCGCCGCGAACCGTCAAATCACCAAAGAGCAAGTCTTCCCTGGCGCGCAGGGCGTGCTGGACGGATTGCGTAAGGCCGACGGTGATACCGCCAAATATGCTCTCGACAACAAGCTGGTCGACGCGCTCGGCTCAAGCGCTGACGTTGAAAAAGCGCTGACCAAACAGTTTGGCTGGAGTAAAGAGGACAAAAACTACAGCGCCATCAGCATGTACGATTACGCGGCGAAAAAACCGGATGACAGCGGTGACAGCATCGCGGTGGTCTTTGCTAACGGCGCGATTATGGACGGCCAGGAAACGCCGGGGAACGTGGGCGGCGATACGACCGCATCACAAATCCGCGATGCGCGTCTCGATCCGAATGTGAAAGCGATTGTTCTGCGCGTAAACAGCCCAGGCGGCAGCGTCAGCGCCTCTGAGGTGATCCGCGCCGAGCTGGCCGCCGCGCGTGCCGCAGGTAAGCCGGTGGTGGTCTCGATGGGCGGAATGGCAGCATCCGGCGGCTACTGGATCTCCACGCCTGCGAACTACATCGTGGCTAACCCCAGCACGCTGACTGGCTCAATTGGTATCTTCGGGGTCATTAACACCGTTGAAAACAGCCTGGATTATCTCGGCGTGCATACCGATGGCGTCGCCACTTCACCGCTGGCCGATGTTTCGGTAACCAAGTCTCTGCCACCGGAAGTCTCGGAAATGATGCAGCTCAGCATTGAGAACGGGTATAAGCGCTTTATCACCCTGGTTGCAGACTCTCGTAAAAAGACGCCAGAGCAGATTGACCAGATTGCGCAAGGCCACGTCTGGACCGGTCAGGATGCGAAAAGCAACGGTCTGGTAGACAGCCTGGGTGATTTCGATGACGCCGTGAAAAAAGCGGCAGAGCTGGCAAAACTCAAGCAGTGGCATGTGGACTATTATCAGGACGAGCCATCGTTCTTCGATATGGTGATGAACAGCATGTCCGTTTCCGTGCGCGCGATGCTGCCTGAAGCGATGCAGGCTTATCTGCCTGCGCCTGTCGCCACTGCGGCAAAAGCGATGAAGGCGGAGAGCGACAAACTCGCGGCCTTTAACGACCCGCAAAGCCGTTACGCGTTTTGTCTGACCTGTGCTAACGTCCGTTAAATTCGTCCCCTCTTCCATGAAGAGGGGATTTTTCGTTTAAGCAACAGAATTCAACCTCATGCAGAAGAAATCGATTTACGTCGCCTATACCGGCGGTACCATTGGTATGCAGCGTTCCGAAAACGGCTATATTCCGGTCTCCGGCCATCTCCAGCGTCAGCTTGCCCTGATGCCGGAGTTCCACCGCCCGGAAATGCCTGACTTTACCATTCACGAGTATGCGCCGCTGATGGACTCCTCCGACATGACGCCGGAAGACTGGCAGCATATTGCGGAAGACATCAAAGCCCATTACGACGACTACGATGGGTTTGTGATCCTGCACGGCACCGATACGATGGCCTTCACCGCCTCGGCGCTCTCGTTCATGCTCGAGAATTTGAGTAAACCGGTTATCGTCACCGGCTCACAAATTCCGCTGGCGGAACTGCGCTCGGACGGGCAGATCAACCTGCTGAACTCCCTGTACGTTGCGGCCAACTACCCGATTAACGAAGTGTCCCTGTTCTTCAATAACCGTCTCTATCGCGGTAACCGCACGACGAAAGCGCACGCGGATGGCTTCGACGCGTTTGCGTCCCCCAACCTGCCGCCGCTGCTTGAAGCGGGCATTCATATTCGTCGTCTTGGCACCCCACCGGCACCCAATACCGCAGGCGAGCTGATCGTCCACCCGATCACGCCGCAGCCGATTGGCGTGGTCACCATTTATCCGGGGATCTCGGCCGATGTGGTGCGCAACTTCCTGCGCCAGCCGGTGAAGGCGCTGATCCTGCGCTCCTACGGCGTGGGTAATGCCCCGCAAAACAGTGAGTTCCTGAAAGAGCTTCAGGAGGCAAGCGATCGCGGGATCGTGGTGGTCAACCTGACCCAGTGCATGTCCGGCAAGGTGAATATGGGCGGCTACGCCACCGGCAACGCGCTGGCCCATGCGGGCGTAATTAGCGGTTTTGATATGACCGTCGAGGCCACGCTGACTAAACTTCACTATTTACTGAGTCAGGATCTGGACATAGCGTCCATTCGCCGCGCGATGATGCAAAACCTGCGCGGCGAACTGACCCCGGACGAATAAGGAGGCTTTATGAAGCAACGCGCTCTGTTACTGGTCGATTTGCAAAATGATTTTTGTGCGGGCGGCGCGCTCGCCGTCGCGGAAGGCGACAGCACCGTTGACGTGGCGAATACGCTGATCGACTGGTGTAAAGCACGCGGCGAAGCGGTAGTAGCAAGCCAGGACTGGCATCCGGCCAACCACGGTAGCTTTGCCAGCCAGCACAACGCTGAGCCTTACAGCCAGGGTGAACTGGACGGACTGGCGCAAACCTTCTGGCCCGATCACTGCGTACAGCAGACCGAGGGCGCGGAGCTGCACCCGCTGCTTAATCAGAAAGCCATTGATGCGGTGTTCCATAAAGGGGAAAACCCGGCCATCGACAGCTACAGCGCCTTTTTCGACAACGGTCATCGTCAGAAAACGGCGCTGGACGCGTGGCTGCGGCACCATGAAATCACCGAGCTGATCGTTATGGGGCTGGCAACGGATTATTGCGTGAAGTTCACCGTGCTGGATGCGTTGCAGCTTGGCTACACCGTCAGCGTGATAACCGACGGCTGTCGCGGCGTGAACATTCAGCCGCAGGACAGCGCCCAGGCGTTTATGGATATGGCCGCGGAAGGCGCCACGCTGTATACGCTGGCTGACTGGCAGGAAACGCAGGCGTAAGCGTTTTAGCCGGGTGGCGCTAACGCTTACCCGGCCTACCCTGTCTTTTGGCCGGGTTACCCGGCATTTCATTCTAATCCCTCATAAAGTGAACTCCCTCGCATCTCAGGCGAAGCGGCAATGCTATTCTTTTCCGGTTGTTTTTTCGCCACGCCTTTCCGTGGCGTGGTTACTATTGTTTAGTCAAAGAGGAAATTGTATGAAACGTTTGCCCTTGCTGGCAGCATTGCCCTTGCTTTGCGCGTCGGTTGCTTCCGCCAGTTCTCTGATGTCCGTCGGCTATTTCAACGGCGGCGGCGATGTAACCGCCGGACCGGGCGGCGACATCAACACGCTCGACGTGCGCCAGATAACCCACCTCAACTACTCGTTTGGTCTGGTCTACAACGATGAAAAAGACGAAACCAACGCCGCGCTGAAAGATCCTTCAAAACTGCACCAGATTTGGCTCTCGCCAAAAGTGGCGTCCGATCTGGCGCTGATCCCTGCCCTGCGCAAACAGAACCCGAACCTGAAAGTACTGCTCTCCGTCGGCGGCTGGGGCGCGCGCGGCTTCTCCGGCGCGGCGGCAACCCAGGCGTCGCGCGCGGTGTTTATCCGCTCCGCGCAGGAGATCGTCAATCAATACGGTCTGGATGGGATCGATCTCGACTGGGAGTTTCCGGTGAACGGTGCGTGGGGGCTGGTCGCCAGCCAACCGGCGGACCGGGATAATTTCACCGCGCTGCTGAAAGGGTTGCGCGATGCTTTCGGGGATAAGAAGCTGGTTACGATTGCCGTTGGGGCGAATGCGGAAAGTCCGAAAAGCTGGGTTGACATGAAAGCGGTTGCCCCCCTGCTCGACTACATCAATCTGATGACCTACGACATGGCGTACGGCACTCAGTACTTCAATGCCAATCTGTATGACTCCAGCGCCTGGCCAACGGTCGCCGCGGCCGATAAATACAGCGTCGATTTTGTGGTCAACAACTACCTGGCTGCCGGCGTGAAACCCCAGCAGATGAATCTCGGGATCGGTTTTTATGGCCGCGTTCCAAAACGCTCCGTGGAGCCGGGCATCGACTGGAGCAAACCGGATGCGCAGAAAAATCCGGTGACACAGCCCTATTTCGGGCCACAGGAGATCGGTTTGTTCAAATCTCTCGGTTATGACCTGACCAAAGACACCTATGTGAAGTACAACGACATCGTGAAAAAGCTGCTGAACGATCCGCAGAAACGCTTTACGGAGCACTGGGACGATCAGGCGAAAGTGCCGTGGCTCTCCGTGACGTCTGCCAACGGTAAGGCGCTGTTTGCCCTCTCTTATGAGAACCCACGCTCAGTGGCGCTCAAAGCGGACTACATCAAGGAGAAAGGTCTGGCCGGGGCGATGTTCTGGGAGTATGGCGCGGACGATAACAACCAGCTTGCGAAGCAGCTGGCGACATCGCTGGGGATTAAGCACTAAGTGAAGCAGCCGGGTGGCGTCAACGTTACCCGGCATGCTCAGAGAGCACTATTTGAAGGTGGCAATCGGCTTCGGCGCAATGCCGAAATCTTCCTTCAGTTCCCGCTTGCTCTTCATCACCATCTGCCCCTGGGTGTCGATCGTCATGTGCTGCGCGTCGGTGTTATGGCGCGCCTGCCACAACATCACCAGTTGAAGGCTGTTCTCTTTTTGCTCTGGCGTCAGGGCCACGCCATCCGGCCATTTTCCCAGCTCGACCGCCGTGACCAGACGCTGATAAATTTCCTGCGTCATTCCGCCGATCATGTCATCAATATTCACGATGTCTCCCGTTCAAAGGAATAATTTGCTGAATCGTTTCTTCAACCTTTGGTCTGGTCGCCGTTTTCGTCATCCGTGAAGCTCATGGACGCAGAGTTAACGCAAAAACGCTCGCCCGTAGGTTGTGGGCCATCCGGGAAGACATGTCCGAGGTGCGCATCACAGTTACCGCAGCGGATCTCGGTGCGTACCATGCCGTGCGACGAGTCGGTCAGATAACGAATGGCGTCATCGCTTACTGGCTCATAAAAACTCGGCCAGCCGCAGCCGGAATCATATTTTGTTTGTGAATTGAACAGGGGGGCATCGCACACCAGACAGTGGTAGACGCCGTCGCGCTTGTTGTGCAGCAAACGCCCGGTGAATGGGGGTTCAGTCCCGTGATTCTGCGTCACGTAAAACTGCATCTCGGTCAGGTCTTTTTTCAGATCTTCGGGGTTACGTTGGTTCGACATATGCTCACATCTCGCTGTAGAAACAGACATCTTTTAACCCCGATTCTAACAAAACATTAACACCTGCGCGTAGACTTTTGTTCTAAACTTATTAGTCGCGAAAAGGCGGACAGGCAATTGTGATCTATTTCACACTTTATTCCTGAGAGGCCTTTAAAATTCCGGGCGCAGCCCCCATGTGGTTGCTAGCTCAAAGGGAAAGTGAGGCGAGTCAGTCGCACAAACGTTGGTCATAGGATTGATTTGTCGCAATGATTGACACGATTCCGCTTGACGCTGCGTAAGGTTTTTGTAATTTTACAGGCAACCTTTTATTCACTAACAAATAGCTGGTGGAATATATGACTATCAAAGTAGGTA